>ERZ773077.1099-NODE-1099-length-19217-cov-3.556936_pt1 | contig 19217 bp, 19 predicted proteins | sample MGYA00580612_ERZ773077 | MGnify/ENA primary metagenome ERZ773077 (study PRJEB29015, sample SAMEA2737971) | human oral metagenome | biome: human oral; feature: human-associated habitat; material: dental | place: China | collected 2021 ...
CCGCATGGGCCAAGCGTTCCTTTAGGAGTAGGAACCCTTCGGCCATTCTAGCCATTAAGCCATTAGCCTCTCGCAAATACGGCATTTTTTATCCCGCTAATTTTTACCGCAAATTCTGACATTCGCTGTTGCCGTCATGAGAATGCCCACATCCAAATCACCACGGAGAGGCAATGTCAGCATTTCGCAAAATTCCGGTGGCAACACTGTTCGTTGTCACCGTAGCCGGCGCACAGACCTACTATGGCAACGGCTACACCATCGTTGAGGGCACAGATAGCGGACAACTTGCCAGTGATTTGGACGCGAAGGTATTCAAATCCATCAACGCCTATTCCGTCGAGGACGGCCTGCGACAGCTGCTCGCCGGCAGCGGCTGGGAACTGGCGCAACCGATGCATGCTGACCCACAAATCTGGCGGCTCTACCGCCAACCCTGGCCGGACAACAAACGCACCATCAGCCCGATGCCGCTGGGTGAAGCCCTATCCTGGGTTGCCGGCGACGGATGGACTCTTGTCGTTGACCCCGTCAACCGGCTTGTCTCTTTTGAAGTTGCCCCCCGTTACACCCACGCCGCACTACTGGCGCGACCCACCACCCCTTCGTCCGTAGCCGCACCGGCAGCAGCACCCATGCCGACAACGGCGTACGGTAATGATGTCTACGCGGATATTCCCCCCGGTAACAGCCAACCTTCGCTGCAAGCCCCGTATGGCAGCTATGGCACATCCTCCTATACCAACAGTTATCCACCTACCTCCCAGCCGCTGACGACCACCTCTCGTGGCAGTGGCGGCAACAGCTGGCGGGATCAGCACTATGCCGTCAGCAATGACAGCTACGGTGACGGGCAAACCTATTTTGCCGACACCATCACCCAGCGCAGTGCGGCAAAATCGACCTCAGATAAACGTGAGACAAAGACCAAGGAGCGCAAAGAACGTACTGCCTTACGCCCGACGGTGGATGCTGCCGCCTCAAAAACATCGGTCACGACTAAATCAGTCGCAGAGAAGAAAGTTGCCGCAAAAACCCCGACGGCAAGCAAGGAACCGACGGCTGCCACAGTGAGCACCACAAAAACCGCTGCCGCTGCAAAAGACAGCAAGCTGGACGGCGGTAAAAAAGCCACCATCCCCGGCAAAGCGGCTACTGACAAGGCCAAAAGTGCAAACAGAGCAACTGAAAAAACCGGGACCGGCAAAGAAACTGCCACCCAGCCACCCACAAACAAGACAGCAACAGAGAACACAGCCGCCAACCCGGAGAAACAGCCGTGAGATTGTTTGCCCTTACCGTCATTGCCTCCTCTCTCATAGCCTGCAGCAGCACAACACCGCCGGATCCGGGCAAGACCTGCGATTACCCCCTGCGGGATCTCACCGTCAACTGGTACGAACGCAGTTATTGGTGCACACCTGATGCCGCACCATTACCTGCCGTTATCGGCGGCAAACACGGACATTAAGCCCATGCCATCACGCACCCTGTTATGGCTCACTCTATTTGCAGTGACTCTCGCCGCCTGTAGCGGTGAAAAAAAGAGCGGCAAAAAAAGCGATAGTGGCTATACCGATGACAGCGGCAGACAAACCGCCACGGATGACGAATCATATGGCAGCGTGGGGACGAATCCGGCCATTAGCGTGAGCGGCAAAATGGCAGACCGACGCAGGCAGCTTGCACAGCGCATCAACAAAGTGGCACGTCAGGTCGGGACAGACCCGTACTTTGTCCACGCCATTATCACCCAGGAATCCGCCTACAAGCCCAATGCCAAATCTCATGCCGGTGCCATGGGGCTGATGCAGCTGATGCCGGGTACGGCGCGACGCTTCAATGTGTCGAGCCCCTTTGTGCCGGAGCAAAACGTGCGCGGCGGCGCAACTTACCTCAAATGGCTACTGAAAGAATTCGGTGGCGATATGCAACTTGCCGCCGCTGGCTACAACGCCGGAGAAGGCAATGTGCGCAAATACGGGCGTAACGTCCCGCCTTTTGAGGAGACCAAGGCCTATGTGCCAATCGTCTTGAAGAACTTCAATACTTACAAGCAAAATCCCCATCTCATCGGCCTGGGCGACAGCGAGAGTCCAACTGCCGGTTCGGGCTGTGATGCGCGGGAGTTGTGCTGATGCGTGGTCTCGTGCTGTCCCTTTTGCTGCTTGCTGCCCTACCGACTGCTGCCGCACCGACGGCGTTGACCCCGATGACGGCGCCACGCAGCTCTGTCACAACGGCGGAAGATAATCTGCCTGATCTCTACCGCCAGGCAGCCGCCCGCCACGGTGTTGATGCGACGACACTCTACCGGCATATGCTTGATCGCACCCGTTGGGTCAACACCCATGGGCAAACCGTTGCCTGGCCGTGGACGGTTGAGGTGCAAGGGCGTCGCTACCAGTTCAAGACCCGTATTGACTGTTTCAACTGGCTGCTCGGCAAGCGCGGCAAGGCCACGGGCATCACTTTCGGCCTGGATGGGCGACGGCTGGCGCTGCAAAGCCGCAGCACCCTGTGGGCGGAGCTTGATGTCGCCGCCATGGTTGAGCGCAGTGCAAAAGCACTACGGCCGCAGCCCCTGCCGCAGCCGCAGACATCCGACAAACCTGACGTAAGCGGCAGCCCCATCCCCCCCGTCAACGAAAATCCCGCCTTGCAGGCCATGATCGCACGTGTCAGTCGGGAAACCGGTGTTGATGAGCTGCTTTTGCATGCGGTCATCTATCAGGAATCACGCTACAAGATCGGTGCCCGTTCGCCCAAAGGGGCCATGGGGCTGATGCAGCTGATGCCGGGTACCGCACGTGAGCTCGGTCTCAGTCCGGCACAGTATTACGATCCCTATGCCAATCTCTTCGGTGGCGCTACCTACCTTAAGCGCCAGATTGACACCTTTGGCGCGCTCGAACCGGCGCTTGCTGCCTACAACGCCGGGCCGAACGCAGTACGCAAGTATCGCGGCGTACCGCCCTACCGCGAGACCCGTAACTACGTCAGCCGCATCAGCGACCACTACCGCATCTTGCTGGCACAGCACCGCCCGGCACCGGCCAAGACCAAAAAAGTGGCTTCCGGACAGAAGCATGGCAAGCCACAACGCCTGGCACAGAACAAAACCGACGCACTGCAACAGGCACAGGGCACACTGCGTCGTGTTGCCCTGCGACAGGAAACACCGGTGCTACTGCTCAATCCGGCACGAGGGTATGACTGATGGAACAGGGCAAAGAAGTTCTTCTGCGCGACATTTACGAGTACGTCCCCGCCCAGGCCTATACCGCTGCTGCCGTGCTGTTGGGCATTGCCTCGGAATACGCCTTTGCCGTGCCGACGGTCGCCTATACCCTCTCCGGGCTGTTTTTGACCCGTGCCGCCGTACTCTACCGCCGTGGGCGGCGCATCAAACGCTACCAGAAACAGCTGACCCGTCTGCCGCTCTACCGCATGCGTAGCAAAGACATCCCGGTATCGGAAAAGGTGCAGTTTATGGGTCTGGGATTCGAGTGGCAGAGCGTCCACACCCAGCGCGCCTTCGACCTCAACCAGTCGCAAAACATCAAGTACCGGCAATTTCCGAAGTGGTACAAGCGGGTGCGCAAGCTCGAGATCGCCCTGGAAAAGGCGCATCACATGCGCTGGCTGACCCGTTTCACCTCGTCCACCTGTGCCGCCGAGCATCCGCTGTGGTTCCTGAATCCGTGGCCGCCGGCCCCGCCGCTGGAAGGCCAGCCGTGGCTGCACGGCGTCGGGCTCTACGAACCGGAGGAAAAGCTCTATCAGGATCTGGGCAACCGCGTCGGTCACACCCTGGTCATCGGCACCACCCGGGTCGGCAAGACACGTTTCGCCGAACTCATCATCACCCAAGACATAGCGCGTGGCGATGTCGTCATCGTCATCGATCCCAAGGGCGATGCCGACCTGATGTTGCGCTGCTACACGGAAGCGGTGCGCGCCGGGCGCGAAGACAAATTTTTCTTCTTTCATTTGGGCTACCCGGAAATATCGGCGCAGTACAACCCGATCGGCAGCTATATGCGCATCACCGAGGTCGCCTCGCGCATTGCCGGCCAAATGCCGGCAGAAGGGCAGAGTGCCGCCTTTAAGGAATTCGTGTGGGGCTATGTTAACCAGGTCGCGAAAGGCCTGGTCGGTATCGGCCAGACCCCCAATTATCCCCTCATCAAAAAATACAGCCAGCAGCTGGAGCCGCTCTACAACGAGTACATCGACCGCCTCCTCGGTGAGCGTATCCCCAATTATCAGGCCGAGCTGCGGCGCTACATCGAGCTGATGCGGCTGGAGCCCAAGGAGCGCAGGGAGCAGGGGCTGATGGACGATGTCTCGCAAATCAAGCGCGACCGCGATGCCGTCGCCCGTTATCTCCTCTACAAGCACAATCTCGGCAAGTATGCCTTTTCCGAAACGGAGCTCGATACCGCGCAATCGCTGACAAAAGCCTTCATCACCGACCAGCAGTATCTGTCGAAGCTCATCGCTTCGCTGGATCCTTTCCTCGAGAAGATGACGACTGGTGCAGTCGCGCAGCTGATTTCGCCAACCTACTTGGATCCGAAAAAACCGACGTTTGACTGGGGCAGCATTATTCAATCTGGCGGCATTGTCTATGTCGGCCTCGATGCCCTCTCTGACCAGGAGGTGGCACGCACCGTCGGTGCCTCCATGCTCGCCGACCTGACCTCGCAATATGGTCGAATCTACAAAGAAGGCCGCAACCACGGCTTGCCCGATGTCGGCGTGGAGATCAAGGATCGGCCCATCCGCATTCACATTGACGAAGCGAATGAGCCGGCCGACAAGACCCTGATCCCCTCACTCAACAAGGCAGGTGGTGCCAACGTATCCGTCACCGCCTACACCCAGACTATCTCTGACTTCGAAGCGCGCCTCGGCAACCGTGCCTATGCGCAGCAAATGCTCGGTAACTTCAATACCGTCATCTTCTTCCGCGTCCAGGAAGAGGACACGGCGCGGACCTTTACCGGCAAGCAGCGCAAGGTGCGGGTCAAGAGCATGCAGACCTTCTCCGGTGCAGCCGATAACCCGGATATTCATTCCGGCATCGACTTTACCTCAAGTACGACTAGCCGGATGACCGAGACCGACGTGGAATCCATCAGCCTTACCGACCTGACGCAATTGCCCAAAGGGCAGTTTTTCGGGATCTGGGACGGTAACAAGCCCTTCAAGGGTCGGGTGCCGCTGCTCATCCCCGAGCGCAATGACCGCATCCCCAATGATATCCGCCAGGTAGCCGCCAAGATGCGTGAGCACTATCAATCCAATATTCCGGAATGGTACGGCTATCAGGACCGGTTCAACCCTGTCGCCGTACTAAACGAAGGGGAAAACGGTTTTGATGCAGCCAGTCAGTTCAAAAGTGAAATCCTACAATGGATTAACGAGAGCGACATCGACTTTATCGGTACTGACTACTGGGATTCCCCGGCCGACAGTCTGCACGACAACATGGATCTGGATGATTAGCCATGGCGAAGAAGAAACAGAATAACACCGCCACCGAGAAACCGAAGAAGCGCTCTCTGCTCGGCCTGATTTTCCTCCCCGTCGGCCTCGTCCTCGGCATCTTGAGCTACCTCTTTTTATCGGTCCTGGTCAGTACCGGCATCGAGTGGGCCGGCATGCTGTTCGGTTGGTGGGATTACCGCCACAGCGAGCTGGTGTTACGGCAAGAGCTGCATTACCTCGGTGACAACTTTAGCTCGACCCTCTTCGGGACCTCGGCCGAAGAGGCGGCCCAACGGGTGACCCGCTACTTCCAGCAATGGTTGGTGCTGCCGCAAGACACCCCACCCGGCATCGGGCAGAAGCTCATCTCGACCCGTGCCTGGGATCGTTTGCTGGCGCATTGGGCCTATTACCGCAATGCCTTTGTCTTTGTATTGATGGTGACGGGTATCCGCAGCCTGATTGTGCTGTTGTCGAGCGCCTTGCTTGTCCTGGTGGGGATGCTCGCTGCTATTGACGGTCTGCATATGCGCGAAATCCGCAAGGTCACGGGCGGTGTCGAACACGCCGGACTCTACCACCATGCCAAAGCGCTGGTGCCTTACACCATCGGCCTCTCCCCCGTCATTTATCTCTCCTGGCCCAATCCGGTCAATCCCAATTACATCCTGCTGCCCGGGGTGGGGCTGTTCTACATCGCCATCCTCACCAGTTTCGCTACCTTCAAAAAGATTGTTTAGGAGCCCGCCATGCCGTTATCAACCCCACCAACCCGCCGTCTCCTGCTCGCCGCGCTGTGTTTACCGCTGGTAGCCCGTGCCGACGAAGCCGACATGCCGCCGCTGGTCAAAAAAGCACCGAAAAAACGCCGGGCAGATCCGGCAACGCTGCCGATACGCAGCGAAGAGGCGGAAATCGAATCCGTCCTGCGCGAGCTCGCCTATGTGCGCGAACGGGTGCAAAGCCTGGAGCGCAAATATGCCTCTGCCACGCGCAAGGCAAAGATCCGTTTCAACTACCCGGCGCTGGTCGCCCAGCTGCGCACCACCGAGGCAGACATCGCTGACTTCCTCAATGCCCGTATTGACGTCATCACCACCAGGCCGCCGACGCCGCGCCAAAGCACCCTCTTCTACGTGAGGCCGAACTGATGGCGGATGACAAAAAAACTAGCGGCGATGACGGCTTCATCCGCACGGAATCGGGGGTGCGCGAGGCTTTCGACAACGCCAAAGGCGGCATATCTGCCGGCGCCATTGGCGGCATCGTCGCTACCGTCACCCTGGGTTTAGTGCTGTTACTCATCCTGATCGCCTCTTCTGAGGCCGTGCACAACAACCCGACCCCCGAAGCCCGTCAGGACGCACAGATTCGCATCGTCGTACTTGGCCTGATGCTTTTTTGCGCGGTGCTCATCTTCATCGGCATCGTTTTCCTTGTTACCTGAACCGTTTTTTTTCATCCACTCACAGGAGTACTTATGCAATCCGCAAACCTCACCTGCCAGCAACTGCCGCAACCCATCCACATCCATAACCGCTTTCTGCCTGATTGGCTTGATGCGGCGACACTGCGTCAACTCTTCATCGTCACCATGCTTACGGCCTGCTGTCTCTATCTGCCGCAAGCAGCGGCGCAAAGCGTCCTGCCCAGTGGCAGTATCGGGATACCCGGGGTCGCCAACAGCGACAACTGGGTCAGCAACATGGTGGGGCTCTTTCGCTGGGGGCTGACACTGTTGCTTGTCGTCGTGCTCGGCTTTGGTATTGGCCGTTCCATCTTGACCATGTTCTCCCTGATCAACGATGCCCGTAATGGCGGCGAGTGGGGGCCGGCGATTCAACAGATCGTCCTTGTTCTCATCAATATTGCCTTCTCGCTCGGCCTGTTTGCGCTAGCAAACAAGTATGTGCTTGAGCCCCTGGACAAACTCGGCGGCGGATCCTGATGGCGGATGACCGCGTCCGCCGCGACCGCCCGGACATCACCCTGACCCAGCTGGAAGAAGAACCCTTGAACGGCTTTTTTGGCTGCACCCAGTCGGAGCTAGTCGCGACCCTGCGCCGCGCCATCTTCGTCTGGGCGGTTGCCGCCGCACTGCTCGCGCTCCTCATTTATTGGGCCTGGGCGATGATTGCAGCAATGCCGATCGCCGGTGTCTTTTTTATGCGCCGTATCTATCGCATATCGGCGCTGCGCGAAGGCAAGCCGCCTTTTTTTCACCGTCATGTCGAAATCTTCCGCTCGGGTCGTTTTATCCAGCCCGCCCCCCGCTATCAGATTGAGAGGAACAGCCGATGAGTGTCCACAAACACACGCAGGAAAGTGCGCAATACATCCGCTTTCAGAACCGGGTGATCGCTGCGCTTTTTATCCTGCTGCTGCTCTTTGCCGCCGCCTACTGGCGCTTTCCCAAGCAGATCGTTACCTATTTACCCCCGGATGTCAGCAAGGGCTTCGTGCAGCGTGTCGGTGAGGTGCCGCCGGCAACGGTATACGGCTTTGCCCGTACCGTTTGGGAAGAGCTCAACTACTGCGCCACGGATTGCAGCGAAGACTATCCCAAGCATCTGGATGACTACGCTGCCTATCTGACAGCGAACTGCCGCGCCGAGCTCAAACGTCACTACGAGGGCAATCGCGGCCTTTACGGCTATCGCAGCCGGATGTTGCTGCCGACCGACAACGCCCGTTTCAGCGAGGACCGGGTGCGGCAAACATCAAACGACAGCTGGCAGGTGGCTTTGGAATATGCCCTGCGCGATCAGGTCAACGGCCGCGAAATCCGCAATACGGTGATGTCCTATCCGCTGAAAGTGGTGCGCTCCGGGCGGCCGCTTGCCGTCAATCAACTCGGCCTCGAAGTTGATTGCTACTACGGCGACGGTCCCCAGGTGCTATCCGACAACAGCAAGTCATAAGCCGCAGAGGTATCTGATGCAACGCTTTATCTTCTCCCCACTGTGCCGCCTGATCCCGGCGGCTTTGAGCCTTTCCCTCGCGGTGTCGGTTGCGGCCAAAGAGGCCGTCCTCAGCGAAAAACCCATCCCGGTACGGATGCCGGTCGGACAGGAGCTGATTATCAAGTTTCCACAGCCGGTCACCCATGTGCGCACCCTGAACGAGACAACCGCCGCCACCATCAGCCAGATGCTTACCCCCGACGGGGTCTTGTATGTCACCCCACAGCAGGTCTTCCCGAAAACCCGCATGGTGGCTGAACTGGTCGATGGACGTATGGTGATGCTGGATGTGGAAGCAGCCGACAGTGGGCCTTTTGACAGCGAGGTCAGTATCGTCGAGCGGGCAACAGCCGCAACCGCCGTCCGCCCGGCAGCAGCCCCGGCCGCGACACCCAGCGGTAGCGCTGCAGTCATAGAGTCGCCTGCGCCAGATGACGCGGTGGCAAAAAACCCCTACAAACCCGATTTCCTGGCCGATGGCGAGGCCAAAACCCTCAATGTTGCCATGGGTGACTACGGTGGTGCCCCCTCGCGTGAGGTGGGTAATGACTACCACCACATGGTGCGTTACGGCTTCCGTCATTACGTCGGCCCGGCACGGCTGATTGGCGACGACCTCGGCAAGCCGATGAAGGTCGGCAAATCCGATATCGCCAAGCGCCTGCTACGGATGAATGATGGCCGTCTCAGCGTCAAACCGTTGCGCCAATGGCAGATTGGTGACAACTACCTGACCGTACTGCTGGTCAACAATCTGTCCACCACGGCGGTCGAGTTTGATCCGCGTGCGATGCGTGGCCGCTGGATGTTTGCTGCCGCGCTCTATCCAGTGATCGAGCCGCGTGGCAGCCGCCTTGACCAGACCCTGTGGGCGCTGATCAGCAGCGTGCCGTTTGATAAGGCTGTGGAATAGGGAGAGCGTGATGCCTGTCGGAAAACTTTTCCTCTATACCATTTTCGCCATGGTTCTGGGCGTGGTGTATTTCCTCTTTATCCGCGAAGAACCCTCGACCCTGCCCCGTCCCCCGCAGCAGACGGCGGGTGCTGTGGATAATGCAACTACTGCTACCACACGACGTGGCGACGACACCACCTACGCCGAAGAGGTCAGGCGCAATACCGAACTCACCCGCGCCACCCAAGACAAGCAGAGTGCGCTGGAACAGCAGCTGGCGGATGCGCGGGCGCAGAGTGCGAGTGACAGCACCGCCCTGCAAAACCGGCTGGACGCGCTCTCGCGACAACTCAGCAAAATGGAAGAAGCCGCCAAGACGGCGCAGCAGGCCGGCGAAAGCGCGGCGAAGGAAGCCATGGCCGGCGAAGTGAAGACGCTGCAAGACAACATCGCCGCCTTGACGCAGAACTATCGTGACAGCCAGGCACAGAGTGAAGCGCGGATTGCCCAACTGGAACAGGAACTGGCTGCGAGTCGGGCAGGGACAGGCGAAACAACGCCTCTTCCTGTCGATGACAAGCCGCCGTTACCCGATGTGTATGGCACGGGCAGTATCACCCTGCCGTACAGCTTTGCCGGTGATGGTGCGGCTGCACGCGGTGCCGCTGTACGGCAGTCGGAACGCGCAACAAGCGATACGGCAGCATCAGCTGGCGGCGATCTGTTGAGCGAAGTACAGGCAGAGCTGGCACGAACGTTCGGCGGCACGACCGGTGCGCTCGCAAATGGCGTTCCCGATCCACAGTCAACCACCCGGGCGCGACCACTGCCGCAGCCGGGACAGGTGCAGGAGAAGGAAGGGCAATGGCCAACCGTGTTTCCCGTTTATACCCTGCCACCACTGACCACCCTGAGTGACGCCCTGCTGGTGACGCCCATCATTGGCCGCGTCCCCATCCGCAATGACCGTTCTCTCGACGATCCCTATTTCTTCCGCGCGGAAATCGGTGGCAAGAACCTTGCTGCCAACGGACATCAGATTCCCGGTGTGGCCAAGATGATTGTCAGCGGTTACGCCACCGGCGTCCGTGAGCAGTCCTGTGTCCGTGGCTACATTGACGCGCTCACTTTTATCTTTATCGATGGCCGCATCGTCAGCCACGGACAGGCAAGTAACGACGGGACGAGCAGCGGCGATGCGCTGGGCTATCTCACTGACCCCTGGGGCAAACCCTGTCTGCGCGGTCGTTACATCAACAATGCCGGCGAGTACCTCTACTCGCGCGGAACAGCCGCGTTTATTGAAGCAGCTGCCGAGGGTCTCGCCCAGAGTCAGGTCAATTACCGTCAGGACAGCAACGGGAACTTCACCGCCATGCTCGACGGCAATATCTGGCGCTACGTCTTCGGCAAGGGCATCTCGGGCACCGCGTCTGAATTTGCCGATTATGTGCGCGAACGTACCGCCGGCGCCTTTGACGTGGTCTACGTCGAACAGGGCCGTCCAGTGCAAATCATGCTGAACAAACAGATCGAGATCGACTATGACGCCAAGGCGCGCAAGGTCAATTACTACACCGAACCGCGCCGCGCGCGCCGCTATGACTGAGGATCATGCCATGCGTTTCACCCCTTCTCCTTTCCTTCATCACCACCCGTCAAGCGGGGTAAAGCAGGCATTTGCACTGGGCAGAGGCGGTGTGTTGCTCGCCGCCGCGCTAATACTCTCCGCCTGCTCATCGGTCACGAAACCCAAGTCGGACAAGCTCTTGCCCGACAGCGGTCCGACCACCGCCGAACTGATGACCGGCGAGCGCGAGCGTGTCCCCGCCTTCTTCGGCAACGGCGTCCAGGCGGATTATCTTGGCGTACCGCTTACGGAAGGCTATGCGCCGAACAGTAGTTATTCCTTGAGCCACGTGGAAGAGTTGCAGCGCGATTTTCGTCGTGTGCCCAACCCGGAGATCACCGCCTACGTATTTCCGCATTTAAATGATGGTGAGTTACCGGTACCGGGCTACTTCACCCTGTTCAAACTCTACGAACGCGACCACTACGCTCTGGAGCAGGAAGGCTACCATGAGAGTCCTTGACGATTTATTTGGGATGCTGCGGCCGCGCAAGCCGACCCCTCCCAGGGCAAATGTCCCGCCAACGGATACGGACGCCACCGCTTCCGGCCGCAGTCATGACAATGACGGCGAGCTGCCGCAGTTCAAGGTCAATCCCTTCATCAATGCTTTTATGCGGCTGTCGGGCGAATGGCCGCTGGTCGGACCACCGCCCCTGTCCGAAGCACAGTACCGCCGCCTCTTTGCTACGGCACCAGCCTTTGCCGACTATTTTCCGGTTATCGATTACCTGGATGAAGAGGAAGCCTATCTCTTTGATGACGGCATCAATGTTGCCCGGTTCTGGCAGGTCAACCCACGCTATATGTGCGCTCGCAGTGACGAGTCGCTGGCACGTTTTAATGCCGCGCTCACCGCTGCGCTGAATGCCCTGCCGAGTGACAGCGAATTTCCCTATGTCGCGCAAATCTATGTGCAGAACGAAGCAGCGGCGGTCATCGCTGATGATTTGCAGGCGGCCATGGTCGAAAACGGCGTCGCGGATGACCCGTACAGTCAGGCCATTCTTGAGGTCAACCGGCGGCACGCCGCCCTCATCGGCCATCCCAAAGGCATTTTCCCCGATTCGCGCATCACCGGCGCCGACAAGGGCTGGCGGGTCAACAACCAGAGTATCTATCTCTGCATCTACCGCAGCTGCCCCGACAAGTTCTGGAAGAAAAACAAGCGCAGTGCAGCCGCGCAGAGCAAATACGATCTCACCGCCTTCGAGGCGGCGATCAAAAACGCCGGCATCATCCTTAACCCGCTCAAACCGCACGAACTGGTGAGCTGGCTCGCGCCCCATTTTGCAGCACCGCAAATAACGGCTGACGCCATGGCGGAAGCGCGGCAGATGGCCAATTTTGATCTTGGGCAGATGATTTTCCGGCGACAACCGTCCTACTACAAAAGCGATGACCCGCGCGAGCGCGGCATCTGGCGCTTTGGTGAGCAGTGGTTGCGCTATTTGACCATCGCGGCAGTCGAGCGGCCACCGCGTGACGGTGCCATCACCCTCGGTGAACAGCACACCAGGGGCACCGAGGCGCAAATCGACGCCTCGCTCTTCGAACAGCTGCCGCCGGGGACGATGATGAGCTACACCATCATCCCGCAGAGCGACACGCGGATGAAGGGAGAAATCAACGCCGTCCTCTATGAGGCGCAGAAAAGCGCCTCGCGTGAAGCCAAATTTGCCGAGAAACAGGCGAATGCGGCGCTCGACGCGATGTTGCATTACAACCAGAGGATCTTCTACACGCAGTTCGGTGTCTTCCTTCGCGCTGACAGTCTGGAAGGGCTGCTGGATGCGAGCGAACAGGCGGTAAGCCGCATCAAGGCAAGCAACTGTATCGAGGTCATCGATCCCGCCTATGACCTCATCAGCCAGGACAGCTTTGTCCGCGCCCTGCCTACCGTCTATAACTTTGCCCATGACAGGAACAATGCCCTGCGTGCCCGCAAAACCTTCACTTCACATATTGCCTCGCTGCTGCCGTTCTATGGCAACCGTTCCGGCAGCCGTCACCCCTGCTACATCATGTACTCGCGCAGTGGCGAGCCCTTTTATCTCAATCCCTTCCACCGTGATGACCGTGAACGGGTCTCGCATGAAGTGTTCTTCGGTCCGACCGGTTCCGGCAAAAGTGCCACCATCGTTTACATGGCGATGCAATCGATGGCGGTGAATAACCCGCGTCAGTTTATTTTCGATTACGGGAACAGCTTCGGGCTGATGGCCGACTACATGGAACGCCACGGCAAAAAGGTGAAGCGCTTTGTCCTGCAGCCCAATTCCAAGGACGTGGTCGCGCCTTTTTTCGAGACGGCCAAGGCCTTGGCGGAAGCCGACGAAGCCGAGCGCATCAATGCCATCGGACAATGGGCGGCACAGACGGACGATGCCCGGGAAGCGGCAGCACGGCTGTCTCTGGCCAAGGCAGGCGAAGGACGAGACGGAGCTGCCATTGCCGATGTTCCACCCGCGCAAGCGGGACAGGATGAGGATCCTGCCAGCGCAGCCGCCGGGCAGGAGGGACAAGCCGGGGATACCGCCGGCGCTCCGTCGGTATCCTTTGACCTCGAAGACGAAACCCGCTCTTACCTCAGTGAGATGGAATACATCCTGCGCATCATGATCACCGGTGGTGGCGCGCAGGAACTCTCCCAGGCAGAAATTGCCCGTATCAACCGTGCGCTCGTACGCGGTTTACGCCTCTCCGTCGCAGAAGGCGAACCGCACGCGAGACCGATACACATGATGCGGGCGATGCGCGCCATGGCCGATGAAGAAATGGCCCGCAAGGGCGGGCAACCGGCCGCAGCGGAAAATATGAGCAATATGGCCGATGCCCTCGAACGCTGGACCCAGGGCGTGAATGGCCGTCTTTTCAACCGGCATGCCGAAGGGTTTTCAGAAGATTACGACCTGACCGTGATCGAGCTCGGCGCCCTCGGCAAACTCGGCGGCGGTGACATGCTCGCGGTGGCAGGACTTTCCGCCATCTACACCATTACCGCGCTCGCTGAAAAACTGCAAAACACCGGCCGTGCCATCGAAGTAAAAATCGACGAGGCGCACCTTTGGGCCAAAGTACCGCTGCTCATGTCCGGCCTCGTTGTCGGCTCGAAAGTATTCCGCAAGCTCAACTGCTGGTTGATGCTCATCACCCAGGACGTTACGGACTTCAAGGGGGATGCCGCGAAAATCCTCACCAATGCCGAATTCTGGTGGCTGATGCGCATGAGCGCGGCAGAAATTACCCAGGCGACAGAAATCCTCAGCCTCAGCGACGAGGCCAAACATCTTATTCGTTTCCCGCGCAAGGAAGAGCGCCGTTTTGTCGAAGGTATCTCGATTTCCGGCAAATTCCCCGAAACCCTCATCCGCTATGTGCCACCGTCCCTGATGCTGGCCCTCGGCCAGACCGACGGCAAAGAAAAAGAACACCGCGCCGACTTGATGCGCAAGCACGGCATCAGCGAGCTGGATGCCGCACTGATGGTTGCCGAAGAAATCGAGACCGCCCGGCGCGCCTATCAGGAACAGGCAGCTTAATTCTAACCACACGAGGAAAATACTCATGCCAAATAAACATGATCGTACTTTACACCGTTCCCTGCTGTTATCAGCTTTGTCTCTTGGATTGGCCTCTCCCACCTTTGCTGATACGAGGGAAACAGTTCCCAAGTGGCAGTTGCCCGAATTTCACGAGAGTACAGCATTTGTACAACCGGATACACAAGATGAGATCCACTGGACTGAGTATGGTTTGCCTGATCTGAGCATTGCCTGGAAGGAAGGAGACCGGATGATGCTGCTGCTCGCCGAACAGTGCACGAGCGAACAATGTTTGCGTATTTTTGCTGATGCGATTCGGGATCTCCCTGCCACAGTGTCACCGGAAGTGTTTGTTATGTTGAAACCAGATAGTGATGGGCATACCGCCATACAAGCTGTTGCATCCGCCCTGACATCTCTGCGACATGACATAAAGGTCAAGGCCCTGATTGACAGGAATGATCCCCCTTGGGAATCGCAGGCTCGACATATCAGGGCTGGGAAAACCGTAGCTCTTTTAACAGCAGCAAAAGGAGATGTGCAATGAAACGACAACTCGGGCTTCCGGTATTGTTTGCAGCCATCCTTAGTCTTGCCGCCCCCCCGTCCCTCCATGCTGCTACCCTGCAATTCTCGCGCATCGGTGCCGGCGATCAGGGCCTGCAACAATTCTGGCAGCTGACACCTGAAGAAACACAGCGCTACCGCAACATCATGGCGGCGACCGGGGAGCGCTACAAAAATGCCACCCCCCTGATGGTGCTGTCGATGATGGCAGACAGCCCGGCAGACCGCGACTACTACGCGAAGAAAGCCGCCGAGATGGAACACGCCCTGGTCATGCGTGAGCTTGAAACCGCAACGCTGGTGTCCCAGCACATGTCCGACCCGAAACTCCTCGAAGAAATGGCCCTGCACGCTGATCGGCTGACCGGTCTCGATACCGCCCACGACGTCCCCGATTACCTCAACCCCGAATGGCGTGAGGACGATTGGCTGGTGGTCTATGTTGACGGCAGCTGCATCACCGCCCGTTGTCTCGGGCAATTCGCTGCACGGATGCGTGCGGTGGACGAGAAGATTTCCCGCTTCCTCATTATCAACAGCCGAGAGCCGCTGGATGCGGTGGCGCAGCAGGTGGCGGACGATTGGCACGCTGTGGTGCAGCGCTACGACCCGGTCGAACACGGACGTTTCCTGACACGCGAGCAGGCACCGAATGCGGTGCTGCATGTGCGCGGCCGCCGCATCATCGAAACCCTGGGCGATTCTTCTCCAGGAAGACCTTTTACCCACACCGCCGCACCTGTAACAGACAGCGCCGATACTGCCGCATCCAATACCCAGGTGGCAAACGACAACGACAAAGCCGCTGCCAAGGCAGCACCTGTCCCAGACAAAGAGGTAAGCCTGCCGGCACCTGGCGAAGACAAAAGCGTCCCTGTCCCAGGCGGCAAGAAAACCCCGTCTGGCGCAGGTGGAAAGACCGGCGGCAATGCCGCATCCGCGAAAAGAACCGACAAAGGAGAGAAAAAATGACGACCATCTACAAACCCCTGCTGCTTGCCTGCGCTGTCGCCATCAGCGTTGCGGCACAGGCGGCGGACAAACAAGACAAGAAAGGCGGCAATAACATCAATGCCCTCCTGGATGGGGACTATCGTGCCGACAAAGTCCCTGCCGGTGACGCTGGCCGTTACTATCTGCCCAATGCCGCAGCTGCCCTGGATGCCATCAATCCGAGTTCCTACTCGACGCAAATGAAGATTAATGCCAATTTCCGCGCCGGTCTCCACAATCGCTGTGGCGATATGGACTTCTATACCAATTTCAAACAGGAAATTGACCGTATTGGACAAGAATTCAAACGCACGATCAAAGAAGCCCAAAATGGGCTGATGACATCCCTGTCCGGTGCATTATCGAGTTTCACCCAGTACGCCATCATGAAAATAAATCCTACTTTGGGGGAACTCGCCACCAAACACCTGGATGAACGCAAAGAACTCTTCTCCCTGCAACTCAAACAATGCCAAGACTATGAGCGCGATGTTCGCGAAGGCAAGAACCCACTCGGCGAAATCGGCGAAATCGCTGTTGCAGAGCAATGGAAGCAGAACATCGGTCTAGTCACCGCCAAACAAAAATCACTGGGTGAGGTCGAAGAAAATATACGCACAGATGCCTATAACAAAGGCGTCACCATGGCTGATGGCAAGCAGTATGGCGGCAGAAACCAGGAACCGGTCAATATCAGCAAGGTGCTGACAAAAGCAGGGATGAACCTCTTGCTGCAACGCGGCAATAAAGACGATTGGGATAGTGATTTCAGCACCGATGAAAAGTCCGTTCTCGACAATCCCATTCTCGCCGAGTTCAAAAATCCCGAAGAACTCTACAAATTTGTACAAGAGATCTACGGTTCGGTCGAAACCCGCCTTACCCCAAACGTCAGCGACAATGACAAGGTCAAATCGCTGCCCGGCAAGGGCTATGAACCGTGGTACGTCAAGTACCGCGATGAATATTACCAGGGGCTGCGCGATTATGTCGCCGGCAACATGGAACGTGAGGCCTTTGAGAAAAAATTCCGGCAAATCATCCCGCCGATCGAGGTGGACGAGCTGCGGGCCATGCCGCCCTATGAGCGGGCCGTCGAGATGGAACGTCGCGCGCAGCAGTACGGGGTGAACCGTCTGCGCAACAACCTCATCTTCGCCAAGCAGGCCCTGAAAACCGGCATTACCGCCCCTGACCTGCAACAGTCCGGGATGAAGGGGCCGTCTGAAGTAGAGTTCAAGTCGCTCTATTACCGGATGCAGGACGACATCCGCGAAATCGGCCAACGCGTCTGGAACTACTAAGGAGGCCGGCGATGCAAGAAAGCCAACACAGCACAGAAGACGCCGGCCACGGCGCAGCAGATACGGCAAACGTCGCGCATGACGGCGACGCGGCCATCCGCACAACGGCTCATCCCCCGGTAGAGGAGCACACGGCAGCAGCTAATGCCGCCACTATTGCCCAGGCGGTGACAGCGGCCGGTCTGGCGACCGCCGATACTGCTGCGTCATTGCCGGAAAGACGTGTCACTACGCTTGATGGGGAAATCGTCACCCACCCTCCCGCCGGAGTGGCCGCGCCGACACGCACCATCGTGGTTCCCGCCGGGCAGCCGCTGCCCGAAGTTGCTGGTGACACCGTTATCGTCATCGCCAAAAAACCACGCTGGCGCCGCACCAGGCGCCTTTTCCGCAACCTCGGTGCGGTGTTGGGTCTCTTTATTCTCGGTGGCCTGGTGCTGGCGGTGATTGGTGATGAAGGCGTACGTGCGACGCAGGCTTTTGTCGATCGCGTCTGGTGGCCGGCAACCGCCTTGCGCTTCCTGGCTTACGCCGTCATCTGCACCGTACTACTGCCACTCTTCGACAAACGCATCCGCAACAAGGCGGCCACCAATCTGGCGGAGCGGCGCGCCGCGCTCTTCGCGCAAGACAGCTTCGATGCCGCAGCAATAGCACGGCAGGAAGCCCTGGAACGACGCTTGAGCGAGTTCCGTATCCCGAAGCTGACCCTCTTCATCCTGCTGGTCATATTCGACCTCCTGGCGCTGCAATTGCCGTTTCTCCTGCATTAACACGAGACAACCGTCATGACCGTATCCAACTACCTCGAAGCCTTTTTGTCCGTCTATGGCTGGGCGGTGTATTACACCTTCTTCCTGCTGATCGGCGTCACCGGTCTCTTTCTCTATCCCATGCTGCGGTCGTTGCTGACGATTCTCACCGAGTATCTGTCCGGGGAGGGCTATGACGGTATCGGCTATCTCAAACAGGCATTCGTCATCCTCGCCCTGAATATGCTGGTGTTTTTCCTAGCACTGGTACCGGTGGTGCAGATATCGTTTGACAAGATGGAAGTAAATAATATTTGTGGCAAAGATAGTCGTAGTGTCAGCCAACAAAACGACCTAAATGGGTTGAATGGAAAAAAATATTTCACATTAAGCGAAGTACGTGTGCCACTCCTGCCTTGGTTAGCTATGCGCCTCGGTCAAGGGATGAATGCTGTCATTTATAAGCAGTTGCCCTGTGCGCTGCATACCGGTGATGCCAATAAAACCGTGCTTACCCTGGAAACTAATGACCAAAGTTTAGATGATGAATTTGCAGCTTTCATAAATCAGTGTCATCGTCCGGCAGTAGCCAAAATTAAGGAAATTTTGGAAGGCCGTTATGACCAAAAAGTAAATGATAATGGCAAGACTGCTGCATGGATGAAGGCAGAGTTGGATAAAATGGCTAGTCAAACTAAGCTGGATAAGGAATCGTTAATTAATTTTGTAGATTCTCCTTTTATTAGAAAGTATATATATTCTGATGAAAGTTCATTCATAGACGATCCTTCAGTTAAAGAGGTACTTGGTGGAATCCCCAGATCAATGAATGCAAAAAGCGCCGTAGCCGGATTCAAAGGAAAGTTTGGTGTTAATGACGGCATTCCAAGTTGTTACGGCTGGTGGCTGAGTGGTGAAGGAGACGTCAATAAAGGTTTGCGCGCTCGCCTAATAAAATCCTTGAGCGATGATGCGGTTTTAAAAGTTTCCCAAAATTCTAAAATCCCAGAGTGTAAAGAGAAATTTACATATATCGATAATGGTTTTGGCGCAACACCGATGCCAGATGGCG
>ERZ773077.1100-NODE-1100-length-19205-cov-32.225640_pt1 | contig 19205 bp, 15 predicted proteins | sample MGYA00580612_ERZ773077 | MGnify/ENA primary metagenome ERZ773077 (study PRJEB29015, sample SAMEA2737971) | human oral metagenome | biome: human oral; feature: human-associated habitat; material: dental | place: China | collected 2021 ...
GGCGACCTGGCTTCTTACGTTCGACGACACGGGAGTCACGCGTCAGGAAGCCTTCGGCACGGAGTGCGGGCTTGTCCTCAGCGTTGATCTTGACCAGCGCACGAGCGATAGCCAGGCGAGCTGCTTCGCTCTGACCCTTGAAGCCACCACCCTTGAGGTTGATCTTGATATCGTACTTCTCTACTACATCGAGGACCGACAGAGGCTGGCGGACGATGTACTGGAGGATAGAGGAGGGGAAGTAGGTAGCGATATCACGCTTGTTGATCGTGATCTTACCGCTACCAGCTGCTACGTATACACGAGCGACGGCGGCCTTGCGACGGCCAATAGCATTGATCATTTCCATCTGTCCTGAGTATTACTTGAGCGTGTTGATGTCGATGACGCGGGGCTGCTGAGCCTCGTGCTTGTGCTCTGCACCGTCGTAGACGTAGAGGTTGTCGAGGATAGCGGCACCGAGGCGATTCTTAGGCAGCATACCCTTGACGACCTTGCGGAAGAGGCGATCGGAGCCCTTAGCCTGCAGGAAGCGGGGGCTGAAGCTGCGCTGACCACCAGGGTAGCCCGAGAACTTCAGGTAGACGCGATCATCCCACTTCTTACCCGTGAGGACGACCTTGTCGGCGTTGATGATGATGACGTTGTCGCCACAGTCGACGTGTGGCGTGAAGTTGGGCTTGTACTTACCGCGGAGGAGCTTAGCCACCTTGGAGCATACACGACCCAAGCTCTGACCCGCAGCATCCACTACGACCCACTCCTTCTGAGCGGTCGCCTTGTTAGCTGAGACAGTCTTGAAACTTAGCGTGTCCATTACTTCTGTTGTTAATAATGATTAAGTTAGACAAACCCACGACCCACTCCAGCCTTGGATAACCATACAGCCGCTACGAGATCATACAGATTGGACACTGATCTCGCACGAGTGCGCCCTTCGTTTGGGGAAGAGCAGCCACCCTTAGTAGGCGGATTCGTAGGGGTACTATTTGATAAACAGCGCACAAAGATACAAAAAAACAAGCGCGCAGCAATAGCCCACCCACAGCACGAGCCTAAGCCTCGCGACGCCCCCATCTTCGCCTCGCCCTCCCACCTGGCTCAGCGGCACCTCCACATACTCGCCTACCCCTCCAAACAGTCTCCTCGAATCGTCACGAGCAGCCCCTTAGCTAAGGCCTCCCTATCCCCCACTCCACCCGCTCCTTGCTTGGGGTACGCTGACCGATATCCCTCAGCTGCTCCACGGGTATCAGTCAGCCGCCTCACAGACGTCCCTCAAGGCTCTGACGGATATCCCTCAGCGCACGCCTCCTTAGCCCACAGCTGCCACGCAGACGAAGCTCTCTCCAGAGACAGCCTGAGCAAGCAGTAGCTACCCAATGGGGGATACACGACCAAGACAAGGCACTAGGAACATCCCGCAGCATGAGAGAAGCACCCCTATATAATAGGTATAGGAAACGCTCTAGAGGACGGAAACGAGACCGAAGCAAATCCGAGTAATCGCAGTATCTTTGTAGTAATAGTACCCCGCCTAGAGCGGTGATGGGTACACGATCACCCTTGTAACGCGTCTCAATGACAACACCCTACCCCAAATATCACCTCGCTGAATACCCCCACCAGTTCCGCCTCCGCTACCCCAATAAGCCCATGCTCCGCTACCACGACAAGGTCTCGGGGCGCTGGGTCAAGCTCTCGGGTGAGCAGGTAGCCGACCGCTGCCTCGCTGCGGCTAAGGGCTTCGCTTGGCTCCAGCTCCAGCCTGGAGAGAAAGTCAGCATCTACTCCCCGAACACCGTCGAGGGCATCGCTGCCGAGCTGGGGCTCTTCATGATGTGCGGCGTCTCGGTACCGCTCTACGCCACGAGCACGCCCGAGCAGGTGCAGTTCGTCATCGAGGATGCCCAGGTAGCGACGATGTTCGTCGGCGGACAGTTCCAGTACAACAATGCCTACGAGGTGCAGCAGCGCTCCGAGGTCCTGCGCCAGCTCATCATCATCGACCCCGAGGTCGTCCTCGCTCCTGGCGACACGACCAGCATGTACTACGATGAGTTCATCCGCCGCGGGGATGCCGTGGTCTATGAGAACAAGGCCAACGTCACCGCCAGCCAGGCGCTGGCGAGCGATCTAGCCGTCATCATCTACACCTCAGGCACCTCAGGGCGCAGCAAGGGCGTGCTGCTGCATCACAGCAACTTCATCGAGCAGATGTACGCCCACCAGCTGAAGTACCCCTTCATGTCGCCCCGCGACACCTCGATGTGCTTCCTACCGCTCAACCACATCCTCGAGAAGGCCTGGTGCTACCTCTGCCTCAGCATGGGCTGCTGCGTAGCCGTACTGAGCGACCCCAAGAAGATCCTCGAGGCCCTACCCGAGGTGCGCCCCACGATGATGAGCAATGTACCTCGCTTCTGGGAGAAGGTCTACGCAGGCGTACAGCAGAAGATCGACCAGTCCCCCAGCCCCATCCGCAGCATCATGCGCCACGCGATACGCATCGGGGAGCGCTACTTCTTCGACTACGTCAACGAGGGCAAGCGTCCTCCGCTGTGGCTCACGGCCCTCTTCAAGCTCTATGACCACACCCTCTTCATGAAGGTCAAGCAGGCGATTGGGATCCAGCGCGGCAAGTTCTTCCCCACGGCTGGCGCTGCGCTCTCGGTCGAGATCTACCGCTTCATGCGCTCGATTGGCGTGCCCATCTGCCTCGGCTACGGTCTCTCGGAGAGCACCGCCACGGTCAGTTCCTGCCCGCTGGTGGGCTTCGACCCCACGAGTGTCGGCACCATTATGCCCACGCTACAGGTACGCATTGACCCCGAGACGAGCGAGATCCTCATCAAGGGGCCTAGCGTGATGCAGGGCTATTATAATAATGAAGAAGCCAACGCAGAGGCCTTCACCGAGGACGGCTACTTCCGCACCGGAGACGCTGGTCGCCTCGAGGGCGACGTCCTCTACTTCACCGAGCGCATCAAGGACCTCTTCAAGACCGCCAACGGTAAGTACATCGCCCCACAGATGCTCGAGGGGATGCTTACCCTAGATCCCATCATCGAGCAGGTAGCCATCATAGGCGACGGCTACAAGTTCGTCAGCGCGCTGATCTACCCCAACTGGGAGCTGCTCCGGCGCGAGGCCGAGGCCCGCGGGGTCGACATGACGCAGAGCGACGAAGCTCTGGCCGGCGACCACGAGGTGCACCGACTGATGACCACCCACATCGAGCAGGCGCTGAGCACGGTCGCTCAGTACGAGAAGGTCAAGCGCTTCGTCCTCTTGACCGAGCCCTTTAGCCTCGAGCGAGGCGAGCTAACCAACACGCTCAAGATCCGCCGCAAGGTCATCAACGAGCACTTTGCCGAGGCCATCGCTGGCCTGTATGCCGAATAGCCCCAGCTGCTGCGTTAGCTACATACATTATATATAGACCCACAAAGACTAAGACATACCCAAGATGAACTATTGGTTTGAATGCAAGGTGTCCTACGAGCGACAGACGGACAACCTAGGTACGGCTAAGGTATCAGAGAGCTACCTGGTAGATGCCCTCAGCTTCACAGAGGCAGAGAAGCGCATCATCGAGGAGGTGACGCCCTTCGCAGCCATCGGCGGTGGCGACCTCGAGGTGGTGAACATACGCCGCGCCCGCATCGCGGAGCTCTTCCTCAGCGAGGACCCAGACCACGACCGCTACTACCGCGCCAAAGTGAACTTCATCACCGTCGACGAGAAGAGCGGCAAGGAGAAGCGTACCGCCGCACAGATGATCGTCAAGAGCGACAGCCTACAGGGAGCCGTCAAGGAGCTCACCGCCCAGATGGACGGGCAGCTCTCGGCCTATGAGCTCGCCTCGATCACCGAGACGCAGATCATGGACGTCTACCAGTATGTAGCACCAGCCAAGGATGCTAAGTAAAGACGAACTAGCCGCACGACTCAGCAAGGTCCGCGCAAGCCTCGCAGGGCGCGCCGAGCTGGTGGCGGTATCGAAGTTCCACCCCGCCGACTACGTGCGCCTCAGCTACGAGCTGGGGCAGCGCCTCTTCGGCGAGAGCCGCGTGCAGGAGCTCGTGGCCAAGCATGAGGCCCTTGCCGCCGACTGCCCCGACATCGTCTGGCACTTCATCGGCCCCCTACAGACCAATAAGGTCAAGTACCTCGCCCCCTTCATCCACATGATCGAGAGTGTGACCTCCGAGCGGCTGCTCGAGGAGATCAACCGCCAGGGGCAGCGCGTGGGCCGTCGTATCCCCATCCTCCTCGAGGTCTACGTGGCCGAGGAGGAGACCAAGAGCGGCTTCAGCCCCGAGGAACTCCTGCAGCTCGTCGAGCGTATCCACCACGAGCCCGAGCACTACCGAGGCATCGAGCTATGCGGCCTGATGGCTATGGCCAGCAATACCGAGGACAGCGCCCAGGTACGGGACGAATTTGCCCGCGTGGCCGAGCTCCACGAGCAGCTCCTCCGCTCGGGATGGGTCGACAGCGAGCGCTTCACCATCCGCTCCATGGGCATGAGTGGGGACTACCCCCTAGCCCTAGAGGAGGGGGCCACGCACGTACGTATCGGCTCGGCACTCTTCGGGGAGCGGCACTGAGGTAGCCTGCTCCTCCCTTTATATACAGCTAATAGACCTCTCACCTATGCGTCTACTCCATAAAGCAAGCCTCGCGCTGCTCTCCCTAGCCTGCATCCTCCCCCTCAGCGCTCAGCGCCGTGGAGCCCAGCCCAAGCAGGACAACAAGTACAACTACATGCAGGCGATCGACGTCCTCGGCTCCTCGATGGCACTGCTGGACCGCTACTTCGTCGACAGCGTCGACCTCAAGCAGCTCAGCCGCCTCGGGCTGGCGAGCATGCTCGAGAGCCTTGACCCCTACACGGAGTACTACTCCGCCGAGGACAACGACAAGCTGCGCCTCATGACCACAGGCGAATATGGCGGCATAGGCTCCATCATCTCGCAGCGCCCCGACAGCGTCATCATCATCAACAGCCCTATGGAGGGTATGCCCGCAGCCAAGGCTGGGCTCAAGGCAGGGGACATCATCCTCGAGGTCGACGGCAAGGACTTCCGCCGCTCCACGAGCGAACTGGTGAGCGCCGCCCTCAAGGGCAGCCCCGGCAGCAAGATCACCATCCTCGTGCAGCGCCCAGGAGCGCCCAAGCCCCAGCTCTTCTCCTTCAAGCGCGAGCAGGTGCAGGTCAACCCCGTGCCCTACTACGGGATCGTAGGTAAGGACTACGGCTACATCGCCCTGACGAGCTTCCCCAACACCGCTGCTGAGGAGGTCAAGCGTGCACTCCTTGACCTGAAGGGACGCAAGGCGCTCAAGGGCCTCATCCTCGACCTGCGCGGCAATGGCGGGGGCCTCATCGACGAGGCGATCAAGATCGTGAACTTCTTCGTCCCCGCGGGACAGGTCGTCGTGACGACCCGCGGACGTGCCCTATCCAGCCGACAGGAGATGACCTACCGCACCTCCGCCAAGCCCCTCGACACGGAGCTGCCGCTGGTCGTCCTCATCGACGGCAGCTCTGCCTCCGCCTCCGAGATCGTCAGCGGCGCCCTGCAGGATATGGACCGCGCCGTCGTGATGGGTCAGAAGAGCTACGGCAAGGGGCTTGTGCAGACGACAATGCAGCTCCCTTACGACGGCACGATCAAGCTGACGACGGCCAAGTACTATATTCCCAGCGGTCGCTGCATCCAGCGCATCAACTACCGCTCGGTACGTGAGGGCAAGGGCGAGCAGGTCACTCCCGACAGCCTGACACAGGTCTTCCACACCCGTGCAGGGCGTGAGGTACGTGACGCTGGGGGTATCCTCCCCGACGTCAAGGTCACCGCGGACAGCCTGCCCACGATGCTCTTCTACCTGACCTATAATAATGATGCCTTCGACTGGGTCACACGCTACACGCAGCAGCACAAGACCATCGCCTCACCGCTAGAGTTCCGTCTCAGTGCCGCGGACTACGCCGACTTCTCGCAGTACATGATCGACAAGAAGTTCGACTACGACCGTCAGAGCAGCAAGGAGCTGAAGCGACTGGAGGACCTAGCTAAGTTCGAGGGCTACTACGAGCGTAGCAAGGCGGAATTCGAGCGCCTTAAGACGCTGCTCGTCCCCGACCTCAAGCACGACCTCGACTACCACAAGGCCGCCATCGAGCGCCAGCTGACGACGAGCATCCTTACCCGCTACTACTACGACCGCGGAGCCCGCGAGCGCAGCGTGACGGAGGACAAGGTCGTCGCCGAGGGCCTCAAGCTCCTGGCCGACGACGCCCGCTACCGCCAGCTCCTTAGTGCCCCAGCAAAGAAGTAGCATGAAGAAGATCTTTTGCCCCAAGTGTGACAACCCCATCATCCTGACGGCGGAGCGCCTGCGCCAGCTACGGGAGCGAGGCGAGGAACGCTTCTCCATCGTCTGCCCCAGCTGCACGCATCAGCTCAACCTCAAGCTACGCCTCCCCAAGGAGGAGGGCAAGCAGCCGCGCCCCGAGCGTGAGAGCGTCGGGCACCTGCTGGTGGTGGAGAACGGCTTCGGCTACAAGCAGACCTTCCCCCTCTACCTAGGAGTCAACCGCATCGGCCGCCGCAACAAGGACACCGAGACCGATATCCCCATCATCACGGGCGACCCCAGCATGGACAGACACCACGCCATCATCAAGGTCACCCAAGGCAAGACGGGCGCCCTACGCTTCGCCCTCTCCGACGACGATAGCCACGTGGGCACCTTCGTCTCCGGGCAGATCCTCGGCCCCCGCGAGTCCGTCTATCTCCAGAGTGGCGACGTCATCACCCTCGGCGCTACCAGCATCATCTTCAGCGATCAGCCCCTCGAGGAGGAGGCCGACATCAGCTGATCTCCCCTATCACTACCCTAAAGTACAGCAGTATCATGAGCCAGATCAAGGAATTCATCCAGCAGCACCAGGCACGCTTCCTCGAGGATCTCTTCGCCCTCATCCGTATCCCCAGCGTCAGCGCCAAGAGCGAGCACAAGAGCGATATGCAGCGCTGTGCCGAGCACTGGCGTGACCACCTCCGCAGCCTCGGCGTCCAGACCGTCGAGATCTACCAGACGGCGGGTAACCCCATTGTCTTCGGGCACTACGAGCTCGACCCCAAGCTCCCCACCATCCTCGTCTACGCCCACTACGACGTCATGCCCCCCGAGCCCCTCGAGCTATGGAAGAGCGAGCCCTTCGCCCCCGAGGTACGCGACGGCCATATCTGGGCACGTGGCGCCGACGACGACAAGGGCCAGTCGATGATCCAGGTCAAGGGCTTCGAGACGGCACTAGCGCTTGGGCTGGTGCGCTGCAATGTGAAGTTCCTCTTCGAGGGCGAGGAGGAGATCGGCTCGACGCACCTCGAGCAGTTCTGCCGCGAGCACCTCGAGATGCTGCGCGCCGATAACATCATCGTCTCCGACACCAGTATGGTCAGCGCCGAGACGCCCTCGCTCACCACGGGGCTACGCGGGCTAGCCTACTGGCAGATCGAGGTGACGGGTGCCAACCACGACCTGCACTCGGGTCACTTCGGCGGTGCGGTGGCCAATCCCATCAACGAGCTCTGCAAGCTCATCGCCCAGGTGCAGGACGCCGACGGGCGCATCACCATCCCCCACTTCTATGACGCGGTCGTCGACCTGACGGACGAGGAGCGCGCCATGATCGCCCAGATCCCCTTCGACGAGGAGCAGTACAAGAAGTTCCTCGACGTCGACGCCCTCTTCGGTGAGAAGGGCTACCACACGCTGGAGCGCAATAGCTGCCGCCCAAGCTTCGACGTCTGCGGCATCTGGGGCGGCTATCAGGGCGAAGGCTCCAAGACCGTCCTCCCCTCCAAGGCCTACGCCAAGGTCTCCTGCCGCCTCGTAGCGAACCAGGATCACCACCAGGTGAGCCAGGCCTTCATCGACTACATCAAGAGCATCGCGCCTAAGTACGTCCGCGTCGAGGTCACCCCGATGCACGGCGGCGAGGCCTACCTCTGTCCCATTGACCTCCCCGCCTACAAGGCTGCTGAGGAAGCTGTGGGCGTAGCCTTCGGCAAGCGTCCGCTGGCCGTACGCCGTGGCGGGAGCATCCCCATCATCGCGGCCTTCGAGCGCGTCTTCGGCATCAAGACCATCCTCATGGGCTTCGGACTGGAGAGCAACGCTATCCACTCACCCAATGAAAACATGCCGCTCGATGTCTTCTACAAGGGCATCGAGGCCGTCGCCGAGTTCTACAAGATCTATCCCCAGCACTAGCCGCTATGTCCCTACTCATCAAGCAGGTGCTCCTGGAGGACCAGATCACCGATATCCTCATCGAGGGCAAGTACATCAAGCGTATCGCCCCACACATCGATCCCCCCGAGGGTGCCGAGATCCTCAGCGGTCGTGACAAGGCAGCCATCCCAGGCTTCATCAACACGCATACCCATGCGGCGATGACCCTCTTCCGCGGCTATGGAGACGACCTGCCCCTAATGGAGTGGCTGCAGGACTACATCTGGCCTGTGGAGGCCAAGATGACCGAGCATGACGTCTATGTAGGGGCGAAGCTCGCCTGTCTCGAGATGCTCCGCTCGGGGACGACCTGCTTCCTCGACATGTACATGTACCCTATGGAGACGGCGCGCGCCGTCGAGGAGCTCGGCCTCAGAGCACACCTCTCCTACACCCTCTTCGACCAGGGCGGGGCGGAGCGCGCAGCCCTCGATCGCAAGCGCAGCTATGAGTACTACGAGGCCTTCAAGGGGCTCAGCGACCGCGTGACCTTCACCCTCGGGCCGCATGCCATCTATACGGTGAGCGGCGAGCAGCTGCAGTTCTGCCATCGCTTCGCCGTAGAGCATGACGTCAAGATCAACCTGCACCTGGCGGAGACCAAGGGCGAAGTCGACGACTGCGTCCGCCTGCACGGCACCACCCCTGTGCGCTACCTCCACCAGCTCGGCATCCTCAGCCCGCACCTCGTCATCGCCCATGTCGTGTGGGTCGACGATGAGGAGATGGACCTGCTGGCCGAGCATGGCGTCAGCGTCGTGCACAATCCCGCGTCCAACATGAAGCTCTGCAGCGGCTACACCTTCAAGTACGAGGAGATGAAGCGTCGTGGCATCAAGCTCGGCATCGGGACCGATGGTTGCTCCTCGTCCAACAACCTCGACATGGTCATCGCCATGAAGCTGGCATCGCTCCTCGGAAAGGCCTGGCGCTTCAGCCCCACGGCGGCGAAGGCTGCCGACATCTACCACTCGGCGACTGTCGGTGGTGCCGAGATCCTCGGCCTCAAGGCTGGGCGTATCGCTGAGGGAATGCTGGCCGACCTCTCGCTCGTAGACCTCAACGTCCCCGAGCTCGTGCCTCTGAACAACCTCACCTCCAATCTCGTCTACGCCACCTCGGGCTCGAGCTGCGTCGACACCGTCATCATCGACGGCGTCATCCGCATGCGTCACCGCCACGTCCCCGGGCAGGAGCAGATCATCGCCGAGGCTCGGGAGGTCGCGGATCGCCTCTTCGGGCGCAAGTAGCCCCTTACCCCACCCTCGATAAAAGGCCCTCGCCCCCAGCAGTCACAGCTGCTGGGGGCGAGGGCCTTTATTATGTGGTCGAAGTGCGAGGACCGCGGAGAAGGGCTCCTGAGGGATATCCGTCAGCGGGCCGAGGGACGTCTGTCACGCGTCCGAGGGATGTCCGTCAAGACGCTGAGGGATATCCCTCACGGCGGCTAAGGCTAAGCTGTGAGCTCGCCGCGTCTTCGGGCGGCGCTTACTGGCAGGGGCTTGGCCTAGAGCCACAGCTTCCGTGCAAGCAAGCTCATAGTCTAGTAGGACAAGACTCCCGCCTTGCCGAGCGCTAGCTTACTTCGCAGCGAAAGCGCGCTAGACAGCGGGGAGATTCATCCCCGTGAGGCGACGATAGAGGTCCAGCGCATAGAGGTCCGTCATACCCGAGATGTAGTCCAGGGCACACTGCACCTTGCCGTAGAGCGTCGTCTGTGCCGTGTCGTACTGGCTGCTGACGCGGCTCAGGAGCGTACGGCTGTAGAGGTGGTCGGGCTGCTCCATCGCCTTGATCAGTTCGTCCAGCAGGGCAGAGAAGATGCGATGACCCGCCAGCTCGACATCTACCACCTCGCGGGCACGATAGATACGGGCACGTGCGACCTCCGAGCAAGCCTCGTAGGCACGGCGCGTATGCGAGGAGGTGAGCTGGATGAGCGGCTCGGCGAGGGTACCCGCCAGCAGCGCCGCTTCGCAGTCGAGGAAGGCTGCGGCACACTCCTCGACCAGCAGGTTTATGACCTTGCTCCTCAGGTAGCCGAGACGCTCATTGTCATCCCCTATCGTACGGCAGACGGCGTGGACGTCTCGGAGCTCCTCCTCGGTGAAGAAGGCCTCCAGCAGTGCCGTCGCCTCGCTGTAAGGCAGCAGGTGGAGCTTCGACGCATCCTCTATATCCATGATCTGGTAGCAGATGTCATCGGCCGCCTCCACGAGGTAGACCAGCGGATGACGCACGTAGCTGAGCGGCGCCGTGGATCGCTGGATGAGTCCGAGCGTACCAGCGACCTCGCGCATCGTCGCCTCCTCGCTCTGGAAGAAGCCGAACTTGCCCTTCGCCCCCGCTTGCTCCGAGCTGTAGGGATACTTCACCGTGCTGGCGAGCGTGCTGTAGGTGAGGGCGAAGCCCCCTTCGCGGCGCCCACGGAACTGATGCGTCAGGAGGCGGAAGGTATTGGCATTGCCCTCGAAGTGGACAAAGTCCTCCCAGCGCCCCCCCTCGGCACGCACCTGATCCTCCAGCCTACGCCCAGCGCCCTCCGTAAAGTAGGCGCTGATGGCGCGCTCCCCACTATGTCCAAAGGGCGGATTGCCCATATCGTGCGCCAGTGAGGCCGCGCTGACGATGGCGCTTAGCCCCGAGCGCAGCGGCACCTCGCGCGCCTCGGGATGACGCTCAGCAAGACAGTCGCCGACGAGCGAGCCGAGGGAGCGCCCGAGGCAGCTAACCTCAAGGCTATGCGTCAGTCGGTTGTGGACGAAGACCTTGCCCGGGAGGGGGAAGACCTGGGTCTTATTCTGCAGGCGGCGGAAGGGCGGCGAGAAGACGAGGCGGTCATAGTCGCGCTCGAAGTCGCTGCGGGCGATGCTGCGTGAGGCGGGGCGGCTGCTGGTGCTCGCCCCGAGGCGTCGATCGGAGAGTAACTGTTCCCAAAGCATAAGCGTAGTGACTAAGGGGCCTAGCGGCGTCGTGTGAAGAGCTGCTTGGCGTAGTAAATGACGCGCAGGACCAGTGCGGCCGTCCCGAGCGACTGGAAGAGCAGGGGCTGCGTATGGCGGTAGAGGAAGAAGGCCACGAGCGCTCCGCCCGCTAGGATGAAGAACCAGAAGGTGAGCGCCGAGTCTATGCGATCGTGCTGAGGGCGCTGGCTAGGGGTAGGCATAGTATATAGCGGATGAGATGATGGATGTGGAGTAAAGAGCTAGAGCCCACGCTCGGCCGCAGTTCGCTGCGGCGTGAGGCGTAGGCTCTAGCACTATAGGGGAGGTGGAGAGGACTAGCTGATGCTGTCGAGCGTCTTTTTGAGCTCGATCTCCTCGTAGGCCTCAATGATGTCGCCAACCATGATGTCGTTGTAGCCCTCGATATTGAGACCACACTCCTGGCCCATGACGACCTCCTTGGCGTCGTCCTTGTAGCGCTTGAGCGAGCCGAGCTCCCCAGCATACTTGACGATACCGTCGCGGATGAGGCGAATCTTGTTGTTGCGCTTGATCTTCCCATCGATGACCATACAGCCGGCGATGGTACCGACCTTGGTGATCTTGAAGGTCTGCTGTACCTCGAGGTTGGCCACGATGTTCTCCTTGATCTCGGGCGAGAGCATCCCCTCCATAGCGGACTTGATGTCCTCGATCGTATCGTAGATGATGGAGTAGGTACGGATCTCGACGCCCTCGCGGTCTGCTAGTCGACGTGCGGCCTGGCTGGGACGCACCTGGAAGCCCAGGATGATGGCCGAGGAGGCCGAGGCCAGCACGACATCGCTCTCGGAGATCTGACCGACGCCCTTGTGGATGACGTTGACCTGGATCTCCTGGGTGGAGAGGCGGATGAGGCTGTCGGAGAGCGCTTCGATGGAGCCGTCTACGTCGCCCTTGATGATGACGTTGAGCTCCTGGAAGTTGCCCAGAGCGCGGCGACGCGCCAGTTCGTCCAGCGTAAGGCCCTTCTTGGTGCGGTTGTCCTGCTCGCGCTTGAGCTGCTCGCGCTTGCTGGCGATGCTGCGGGCTTCCTGCTCGCTCTCCATGACGTTGAAGGTCTCACCAGCTGTAGGTGCGCCATCGAGCCCGAGGATCAGCACGGGTTCGCTGGGTCCAGCCTTCATGACCTTCTGGTCACGCTCGTTGAACATCGCCTTGACACGCCCGTAGTGGGTACCGGCCAGCACGACGTCGCCCTGAGCCAGCGTACCGTTCTGGACGAGGATCTTGGCTACGTAGCCGCGGCCCTTGTCCAGCGAGGACTCGATGATGGAGCCCACGGCGCGGCGCTTGGGGTTGGCCTTCAGCTCGAGGAGCTCGGCCTCCAGCAGTACCTTCTCCAAGAGGGCGTCGATGTTGAGCCCCTGCTTGGCGGAGATCTCCTGGCACTGGTACTTACCGCCCCACTCCTCTACGAGGTAGTTCATCGCAGCCAGCTGCTCGCGGATGCGGTCGGGGTTGGCGGCGGGCTTATCCACCTTATTGATGGCGAAGACAATGGGCACACCAGCAGCGGCAGCGTGGTTGATGGCCTCCTTGGTCTGAGGCATCACATCGTCATCAGCAGCGACGATGATGATCGCGATATCCGTCACCTTGGCACCACGAGCACGCATAGCCGTGAAGGCCTCGTGACCTGGGGTATCGAGGAAGGTAATGCGCTTGCCGCCTGCGAGCGTCAGGGCATAGGCCCCGATGTGCTGCGTGATCCCCCCTGCCTCACCAGCGATGACGTTGGTCTTACGGAGGTAGTCGAGCAGCGAGGTCTTCCCGTGGTCGACGTGTCCCATGACGGTGACGATCGGCGGACGCGTGACGAGATCCTCTTCGCTATCGGGCTCGTCGTCCTGATTGACGGCCTCGACGACCTCGGCACTGACGAAGTCGGTCTTGAAGCCGAACTCCTCAGCGACCATCTCGATGGTCTCAGCGTCGAGACGCATATTGATAGACACCATCAGCCCGATGCTCATGCAGGTACCGATGACCTGCGTCACGGGGACGTCCATCATGCTCGCCAGGTCGCTTACGGTGACGAACTCGGTGAGCTTGAGCGTCATGCTCTCCTCCTGGCTACGCTCCTGCGCGTCCAGTGCTGCCGAGCGGGCAGCGTCACGCTTGTCACGGCGGTACTTAGCGGACTTAGCCCCCTGCTGATTCTTGCCCTGCAGGCGCGCCAGCGTCTCCTTGACCTGACGCTGTACGTCCTCGTCGGTGACGGGGGCCTTCTGCTGGGGCTGCTGGTTCTGTCGCTTTGCCTTACGGCCCAGCTTCTGCTCTGTAGCACCCTGGCCTGGACGATTAGCCCCACGACCGTTGGGATCTGCGGAGCGACCACCCTGCGCCCCAGTGCCCTGGGCGGGCTTCTTAGCTCCCTGCGTCTTGGCGCTCAGCTCGGCAGCCTTGGCCGCCTCGGCCTTGACGTCGACGGGATTCTTGCCGACGCGAGCGCGCTTGCGGTTCTTGTCGGTCTTGCTCTTCTTGGAGGGACGCGTGTTGTCATTGATCGCGGAGAGGTCGATCTTACCCACGACGTTGAAGCTGATTCCTGCGCTGGGCGTCGAGGGACGGAAGATCTCGGGCTCACGCTCGGTAGGCACTTCGTCGGCGGGCTGCTCTGCGGCGGGCGCTGCAGGGCTGGGCTCGGGCTTCGCCTCCGCCTTAGGCGCTTCCTCTACCTTAGCGGCAGGGGTAGCAGGCTCGGGCTGTGCGGCCACGGGCTCGGGCTTCACTTCGGCCTTAGGCTCTGCCTTGGGCGCTTCCTCCACCTTAGCGGCGGGAGCAGCAGGCTCGGGCTGAGGGGCGGGCTCAGGCTTCACTTCGGGCTTGGGCTCTGCCTTAGGGGCTTCCTCCACCTTAGGGGCGGGAGCAGCGGGAGCGGGCTGAGGGGTGGGCTCGGGCTTAGCTTCGGCCTTGGGAGCCTCTACCTTGGGCGCAGGAGCTGCGGGCTCGGACTTCTGGATGGAGCCGTCGGCAGCCAGCTTACCGACGACCTTGAGGCCCTGTCGGCGGCTAGGCTCGGGGGCGGGCTGGGGCGCCTCTTCCTTGGCTGGAGCGGCGGGCTGCTCGGCCTGAGGGGCGGGAGCCGCTGCGGGCTCAGCCTTGGGCGCACCACCCTGCAGCTCGGTGATCAGTTCGTCGATCTGCGTCTTGTTCATCCCCTTGCCATGCTCCTGGATGAGCTGAAGGGCGATATCGACGGGGACGCGGCTATTGGGGTTGATATTGTCGGCGCCTGGCACATTACGCTTCTCGAGGGATGTCCTGAAGGAGGCTATCCCTACGTTGAGCTTCTTGGCCAGGGTGAAGAGCTTAATTTCTTTTGGCATGTATATCTATTCCTCTTGTTATATGGTGACTCATCGGCTGCACTGGGCGGCTCCCCTACTCTCTCTGGGTGTCTCTACTCGCGACGGGAGCTGATGGACAGGGCAGCATACGATGACGATATGGGCACTAGGCCTCTTCTTCCTCTCCCTCTTCGGTGGCCTCCTCGGCGAGCTCTTCTTCGGAGAACTCAGCTGCCAGGACACTCAGGACGTGATCCAGCGTCTCCTCCTCGAGGTCGGTCTTCTCGAGCAGCTCCTCACGGCTAGCGCGGAGCACGGCCTTAGCCGTCGTGTAGTCGTTCTCCTTGAAGCGGCCGAGGATCCACGTGTCGATCTCGTCGCTGAACTCATCCAGGTAGATGTCCTCCTCAGCGTCCCCGTCGCGGAAGACCTCGATGCGGTAGCCCGTCAGCAGCGAGGCGAGCTTGAGGTTGGCTGCGTTCTTACCGATAGCCAGGGGCACCTGGTCGGGGCGCATGTAGATCTCGGCCTGCTTACCCTCCTCATCGAGAGTGATGGCGGTGGCACGTGCAGGGCTGAGGGCGCGCTGGATGAAGAGTAGCGTATTGGTCGTGTAGGTGGTGACGTCGATGTTCTCACCACGCAGCTCACGGACGATACCCCGGATACGGGAGCCGTTGACCCCGACGCAGGCCCCTACTGGATCGATACGATCGTCGTAGGACTCGACGGCGATCTTAGCACGCTCACCTGGGATGCGCGCTACGGCCTTGATGGTGATCAGGCCATCGGCGATCTCGGGGACGTTCTGCTCCAGCAGGCGCTCGAGGAAGCGACGGCTGATGCGCGAGAGGATGACCTTAGGGTTGCCGTTCTCATTCTCCACGCGCTCGATGACGGCGCGTACGGTCTCGCCCTTACGGAAGTAGTCGCCTGGGATCTGCTCGCTCTTAGGCATGAGCATCTCGTTGCCGTCGTCGTCGACGAGCAGCGCCTCACGCTTCCACACCTGATAGACCTCGGCCGTGACGAGCTCACCGACGCGGCCAGCGAAGTTGTGATAGAAGTTCTCCTTCTGCAGGTCCAGCATCTTGCTCGAGAGCGCCTGGCGGAGGTTGATCACCGCACGACGGCCGAAGCTCTTGAAGTCCACCTCGTCGACGAAGTCCTCACCTAGGTCGATGTCGGGGTCTACGGCCTGTGCCTCGCTGAGCGCGACCTGACGCACGGGGTCCTCGACCTCACCGTCAGCGACGACGCGACGGGTACGCCAGATCTCGAAGTCCCCCTTCTTCTCCAGGTTGATGATGACGGAGAAGGTGTCATCCGAGCCAAACATCTTGGACAGGACATTGCGGAGGGAGTCCTCCAGCACCTTGATGGTGGTGTTCTTGTCTATATTCTTCTCCTCCTTATACTCCGAGAGGGCGTCGATGAGATTAGCTTGTTCTTTTTTCTTTGCCATTGTTGGGCTTTATTATTGTTGTATGTTCACTTGCTTTACTGGTGGGCTAGAACTTCAGGATACGCTTGGCCTGCAGCACTTCCTCCATAGGGATGACGAGCGCCTCCTCTACGGCCTGCTTGCGCTTAGCCCCCTCAGGGCGCACCATGCGCACGACCGCGAGGGTGATAGCCTCGGCTGTGGCCGCCGTCAGCAGCCCCTTCTCCTTCACGCCACCCTTACGCAGCACCTCCAGCTCCTCGCCTATGGCACCCTCGTACTGACGAAGCACCTTGAAGGGGCTGGTAAGCCCCGCCGAACCGACCTCGAGCTCGAAGTCCTCGACCTCACGGTCTAGGTGCGCCTCGATATGCTTGGTCAGCACCACGCAGACATCGATGCTGATGCCTTCGTCTGCGCCCAGCTCGACGACAATCCTATTGCCCGGGTGGACGGCTACGTCTACGATGTAATAGTCGGGATGCTCACTGGCACAGAAGTCCGTGACCAGCTGCTCGATGAGGCTCTTTGCGATCATTCCTTTGCTTTCTTTGCTTGCTCCGCCCCTGTGCTCAGCACATGAGGGAACTTTATAAAATGAGGCGGAGGAAGCTCTTTGCCTCCTCCGCTCTCTCGTTCTGTATCTTACGCTACAAAGGTAGCACAAATTACCCGCATAGCCAAAGATCTGCTCTAGGACAGCTCATTCCCCCTTCGCAATCTCCCCGAATAAGCACCCCAAGCCCGGCCTCTCATACCACCCTTCCCCACGCTCCCCTTACGTACGACGAGGGCTGTGCTAAGCCCCAGCGAAGCGCCGCTCTAGGCGGAGCCCCCGTGAGGGATATCCGTCAGCGTGCTAAGGGACGCCCATCACGGAGCTGAGGGACGGCAGTGACGAGGCTGAGGGATATCCCTCACGGGGAGGACAGAGAGGCTAGCCTAGTCTAATGGCCAAGTATCAACAGCTTGGTTACGATCGTCCGCTTGCGGGCAAGGGTAGCCGCTTGAGTACCCCGCGCTTGCCCTGAATGACGAGTTCACCTTGGTCTACGTAAAGCGCCTGGACGATCTTGGCGAAGACCAGTTCGTCAGGCTCCCCAACAAACACGACCTGGGCATCCACCAAGGCCTTGCCCTGAAGGAGCGAATACTCAAGACTGAAGCTATCAGCAGTCAATCGTCCACGTAGCTGCACCTTGAGCTTCCGCTCCTTATCTATGACCTTACTCAAGATACTCCACGTGTTCTCACAGCCCTCCGAGCGGAGCTGACGGAAGCTCTCCAGCACCTCATGCTGTGGCAGCGCGAAGCGATCACCAGCGATCGCGAAGCCCTCCACGAGTATGCGCTCTATAAAGTCATAGTAGTCTTCCATCGTCGTCAAGCTCTGGTAGCCCGCAAGGTCAAAGGGCAAGACGATCATAAGGACCAGGATAAACAAGCTCTGCGCTTCGCTCCATATATGGAGCGTCAAAGCCATACCGAGCGTCGATACAGATGGTATCATAGTCCGCCCGCAGCTTGAGCTTACTGAGGCAAGTACGCTCGATGAAGTTGAAGAGGTGCCTACTCTTGAGATAGAACTCATACGCAAAGCGCGGGTGCGGGGTTTTGCTCTGCTCTAGGCTTAGCTTGATAAGGAGTCTCTTGATTACCATTGTTTAGCTTACTTCTGTCGTACCGAGGCTGCGGCCTCCCTTGTGCCTACCATTCGACCGAGGCCGAGGCGGGAGGGGGATCAACAGGGCTTAGGGGCGGGGAAGGCGTCTAGGGCTTAGGGTTGCGCGGCGGACTGGGTCAGCAGCATGGGCATGTAGAGGCGCAGCTGGAGCTCGGTGAGCCAAGCGGAATGCCCCACGAGGAAGGCTGCCAGGTAGCCCAGCGCCACCGAGAGCGCCAGCAGCCCGAGCCCGACGCCGCCGAGATAGAGGAAGGAGGACCACAAGACGCCCCGTGAGAGCCCCTTGATGAAGCTCCGCTCGAAGTCTTCGTAGTCATCCTTGTGCAGCGCGTAGTAGGCCGCTGTGATCGATCCTCCAGAGACCGAAGAGAGTACGTCTACCTTGTCTAGTAGGCCGAGGCGATGCAGGGCGCGCAGCGTACCGATATGATAGGCTGCCGCTCTATAGCCTCCTCCGGATAAGGCCACCCCTATTTTCTTTCCTGCGATGCTCATGGTCTGGCAATAATGAAGGTGATACGACAGAAGGTGAAGAAATTATGTACGAAGAACTTAGCCTTGCCTAGCACAAACATACTACATCATTTCTGCTTTACCGCGCGGGGCATCTCTGAGCGCCGTTGCCCCCTCCGCACGCAGGCGCTCCGAGCCCCTCGGGGGAGCTCTTTCCTTAGTCCCGATAAGACTCGCTAAGCCCGCCAGTTCTCGGCGAGAAAAGGCGCAGCGAGACGACAGCCCTGCCCCACCTTCGTGAGGGATACCCCTCACCTCGCTGACCGACATCCCTCAGAGGCCTGATAGGCGTCCCTCAGCACGCCCACTGATATCCCTCAGAGCCCCTCCCCCTAGCCTCTGAGCGTCGCCCGAGCCTCGGCAGCCGCCTTCCTCCCCTCACCTATGCCCCAGGGGAGCGGCGAGCCGACGAGCGAACAGAGCAGCTAAGACAGAGGCATATACCGAGGCTGGAAATTCAGTGCCCCGTCTCGCGTGCGCGTTTCATTAGTGGGCACCAAGGGAGCTACGCTGTGATTACGGAGGACTTTACGTACCTTTAGGGTGAATTTAGGCGAGGGCACAGGGCGCATTGGCCGAGGCTATCGGTGCTCGCTCTCGCCTCCATGGACCCACTAGACTCCAACACGTGATGACGATCAAGACACCACAAGCCACCCGCCTGGCTAAACGCATCCTGATAGCAGCTGCTGTGGGAGGCCTCTCCTTCGCCTCCCTCGCTGCCCAAGTCTCTACGCTACGTACGGGACGCCTGCCCAACGGACTGACCTACTACATCAGCCGCGACGCTGGCGCCTCCGAGGGTACAGCGCACTTCTTCCTCCTGCAGAATGTAGGAGCCATCCTCGAGGGCGAGCAGCAGAATGGGCTAGCTCACTACCTGGAGCACATGGCCTTCGAAGCCACCGAGCACTTCCCCGGTGGCGTGATGAACTTCCTCCGTGCCCGCGGCCTCTATAGCTTCGATGCTCGCA
>ERZ773077.1102-NODE-1102-length-19158-cov-7.097000_pt1 | contig 19158 bp, 17 predicted proteins | sample MGYA00580612_ERZ773077 | MGnify/ENA primary metagenome ERZ773077 (study PRJEB29015, sample SAMEA2737971) | human oral metagenome | biome: human oral; feature: human-associated habitat; material: dental | place: China | collected 2021 ...
TTAAACCTGTTGAAAGCGGCTAACAGGCTAAGTGTGCCTGTTGCCGCCTAAAAGGTGGCCCGGATACCTGATTATCGGGTATCCGGGGAGAAAAAAGGGGATATTTGGGTAAAATCAGGAGTGATTAGGAGCGGAAACAGCCGAAAACCTGTGTTTGGGTTCTGGCTGTCGGGGGAAAGGCTTTTTTGCAAAGGTCTCAAGGTATCTGTTATTGGTGTAATAGTTGCCGTTCATGGCAATGCCGTCGGGTTTGATGTTTCTGATATCCAAATCTTCGGTCGCTTCGCTTGGATAGTATCCTCCGCGGGCGGTGACACGTTCGCCGCTGATGCCGACGATAACCTGCTGCTCCTGATCGAACAGTTTGAATTTGCCGTCGGCAAATATATCCAAGGCTTCGCCGTCAAATCTGTAGTTGCCTCTGCCCCATTCGTAGGTGGCGGCATTGTATGCGGGCGCGTAGCCCAGCGTGCCGATGTCGCCGTAGAGAAATTTCATTTGGTAGCGGGTGCGGTTGTAGGCGGCTTGCAGGGAGAAATTCGGTGTGAAGAAGTGTTTGTATTCGATAAAGGAATTTTCGGTCTGCTGTTTGTCAAACGCCCAATTCGCACCGTTGTTGAAGCTCGGCGGGGTATCGCGCTCATCAATCCATTTTTGAATTTCTTCAAGAGTATTCGGATCGCGTCCGAGCATAACGCGCGAATAGCGGGAAACGCCTTTGTTCGGCGCGCCGCGTACGATTTGGTATTGGTGGCGGTGGCCGAAGGTGAGGAAATTTTTGTCGTCGGGCGACCATTCGAGCACGCCGTATACGGCGTGCGAGCGTTGTTTCACCCGGTCGAGAAAGCTGCCGCCGTGCCCCATGGTGGCGACAAAGCGGCCTTTGAGGGTTTTCGATTCGTTGAGCGCGCCGCCGTAATCAAATTCGATGCGCTTGTCGCCCCATGAGCCGTATTTGAGGTTGAGCGCGCCCGCTTTTTCGGCCGACGGGCGTTTGCGTACGAAATTGATGCTGGCGGCGGGATCACCTGCGCCTGTTGTTAGCCCGGTCGAGCCGCGCACGACTTCGATGCGGTCGTAGAGAAAGCTGTCCTGCATGGTGCGGTTGCCGAGCATGCTGCGGTTAACTATTACGCCGTCGAGCTGGTAGTTGTTGACGGGGAAGCCGCGCGAATAGTATTCGGAGTCGCTGACGCCCGGAACGGAGTCGTGGAGTACGGTGATGCCGGGGGTTTCTTCCAGGATGTCGTTGAGGTTACGCAGGTTCTGATCCTGCATCTGCTGCTGGGTGAGGACGGTGATGCTTTGCGGGGTTTCTTTCAGTTTCAAATCGAGCTTGGAAGCGGAGGTGCTGCCTTTGACTGTGTAGTTGTCGCTGCTTTGGCGCGGGGTGTTGCGGTTGGCGCGGACGACGACGGCGCTGACGCTGTCGCGCGCATCAACTGTTTCGGCGGAAGGTTGCGGATTGGCGGCCGGGGTTTCGTCTGCCGCACGGGCATAGGCGGACAAGAGTGCGGCGGCAACAAACAGGGAAAGGGGTTTGACGCTCATCTGGATCTCCTTACAATTTGACGAAAAAAGAAATTTACAGGAGTTTACATCCAAGCAACCATGATTTCAATAATTAGAATCAATAAGTATATTAGCCTCGGGAATAAACGGGAGGCCGTCTGAAACAACGGACAACCGGTTTGCACTTTGTTGCAACTCCGCTTTCAGACGGCCTTTTGCTTTGGATGTCCGCACGGTTTGCCTGCGGTTTGCAGTAAAGCGAAACCGCGTGCATTGCGGGGCGGTACATCCTGCCACAGCGGCACAAAGGCCGTCTGAAAGCTTTTTCAGACGGCCTTTCTGTTAAAATGCGCGCCGTTTTTTCCACACGCACGCCGCCATGAACCAACGCAGCCAATACAGCGAATCCAGCATCACCGTACTCAAAGGCTTGGAGCCGGTTAAAGAACGCCCGGGCATGTACACCCGCACCGACAGCCCCACGCATATCTGCCAGGAAGTCATCGACAATGCCGCCGACGAAGCCCTCGGCGGCTTTGCCGACCGCATCGACGTACAAATCCACGTCGACGGCTCGCTGTCGGTGCGCGACAACGGGCGCGGCATTCCCACCGGCATCCACCCCACCGAAGGCCTGCCCGTGGTCGAACTCGTGTTCACGCAGCTGCACGCAGGCGGCAAGTTCAACAAGAAAAGCGGCGAGGGCGCCTATGCCTTTTCCGGCGGCCTGCACGGCGTGGGCGTGTCCGTAACCAACGCGCTGTCCACCCGCTTGGAAGTAACGGTCAAACGCGAGGGCAAAATCCACCGCATCGTATTCTCCGGCGGCAATGTCATCGAGCCGCTGCACGAAACCGGCAAATGCGCCGTCAAAGACAGCGGCACAGAAGTGCGCGTGTGGCCGGACGGCAAATACTTTGAAAGCCCGAATTACAGCATCGCCGAACTCGAACGCCTGCTGCGCGCCAAAGCCGTATTGCTGCCGGGCGTAACCGTATCGCTCACGCGCCCCGTAAAAGGCGAAAACGCGCCGCAAACGCAGACCTGGCACTACCCCGACGGCCTCAAAAGCTACCTCACCGACCTCATCAGCGACGCGCAGGAAGCCGTGCCGCTGTTTTCCTGCGCCAACTATCTTTCAGACGGCCAAAGCGGCGATTTTGCCGCCGGCGAGGGCGCAGCCTTTGCGCTCACCTGGCTGGAAGAAGGCGCGTGCACCGGCGAAAGCTACGTCAACCTGATTCCCACGCCGCTGGGCGGCACGCACGAAGCGGGCTTGAAACAGGCCGTGTTCCAAGCGGTCAACAACTTCATCAACTTGCACAATCTGCTGCCGCGCGGCGTGAAAGTACAGAGCGACGACGTGTTCGGCAAAGTGGCGTTTGTGCTCTCCGCCCGCGTGCTCGACCCGCAGTTTCAAGGCCAAACCAAAGACAAACTCACCAACCGCGACGCGCTCAAACTCGTCGCCGCCGTATCGGGCGACCCACTCGAATTGTGGCTCAACCAAAACGTCGAATACGGCAAAAAAATCGCCGAACTGGCCATCCGCCAGGCGCAGGCGCGGATGCGCTCGGTAAAAAAAATCGAAAAGAAAAAAGGCAGCGGCGTGGCCGTGTTGCCCGGCAAACTCACCGACTGCGAAAGCGAAGACATCCGCGAAAACGAGCTGTTTTTAGTCGAGGGCGACTCCGCCGGCGGCTCAGCCAAACTTGCGCGCGACAAAGCCACCCAAGCCATCCTGCCGCTGCGCGGCAAAGTGCTCAACAGCTTTGAAATCCACCCCGACCAGCTGTTTGCCAACGCCGAAATCCACGACATCGCCGTCGCCATCGGTGTCGACCCCCACGGCAAAAACGACGCCCCCGACCTATCCGGCCTGCGCTACGGCAAAATCGCCATTTTGTCGGATGCCGATGTGGACGGCTCGCACATCCAAGTGCTGCTGCTCACCCTGTTTTACCGCCATTTCCCCGCCCTGATCCGCCACGGCCACATCTATGTTGCCCAGCCGCCGCTGTTCCGCGTGGATGTCAATGCTCAGGGCAAAAGCAAACCCGCGCGCAAATTCTACGCGCTCGACCAAGGCGAACTCGACGGCATCTTGGAACGGCTGCAAAAAGAAGGCGTACCCGAAAGCAAATACTCCATCAGCCGCTTCAAAGGCTTGGGCGAAATGAATCCCGACCAGCTCAAAGACACCACCATGCACCCCGACACCCGCCGCCTGCTGCGCGTGCATATCCCCGAGCACAGCAGCGAACCCACCCGTGAAGTGTTCGTCAAACTCATGGGCAAAGGCGAATCCGCCCAGCGCCGCAGCTGGATGGAAGCCGAAGGCGACAAAGCCGAGCTGGATATTTAGGCTACTTTCCATTCAACTGAATCAGTCAGCCCCAACTGCCCATTCCCTTTATCCCAGGAATTGCGCGATGAAAACAAACGAAAAACCTCCGGCTACACAGATATTGCTGCCTATTCTGATTTTTGCCGCCCTAGGTATGGGTTTGTGGTTTGCCTTTCCTGATCTGCGGGCATCATCCGGCGGGCATGCTCAAGAAAACAATCCTCCTATTACCACCTCCGATACCTCTGGTATTAACTTAGAAAAAGAACCGGAATCCATTTCCGCTATCCCGCCCTTGGAAACCGAACCACCTCGAGACGACAAACAGCAGCCTGCTGCGCTCAGCAGCTATCCACTTGCCGATCATAGCTGGGGAGATACCTTCAATCCGCAGAAGTCTACGCCTTCGCAAGGCTATTTTGCCTGGTATATCAACACCAACCAGCCTAAACAGGTCATTGGCCGCGAAACGGTAAACAGCATTGCCATCAACTATCCTTTCGACCAATTCCTCAAGATTCCGTCTGAAGACTTTGGCGCCTACTGGGCTGGCCGGCTGCATGTTCCGCAACGCGGTGTCTACCGCATTTCGGCAGACATCAGCTGGGCAAAAATGCGCGTGATGCTGAATCGGCACATCATTGCTGAATCAGAAAACTCAAGTGAAAACCAAATGGTATGGCTCGAGCCTGGCGACTACCTGCTCGAAGTAGAGTACATCAATAATTGGCACACTACCGGCTTCCAGCTTACTGTTGCCCCGGTAATCGAAGAGATGGATAGCTCCGACCTACCTGTCGCCGTGGCCGCCAGACAGCTGCCAGCACAAACTGTGGCCTATGCAGTCAGTGTAAATGAGAGCAGCAACAGGAATAACAGCCTCATCCTGCAGGCACCAGCCGACAACACCCCATACATCCTAATTCTAAGTAGTTCTAATGCCGTGCAATGGGACATCCAAGGCCGTGCCCCGGAACTGGTTATCTACAACAACGCAAGCAGTGGCAGTACCGTGCACACGGCCGGCCAGGTGCCGCAAATTGCCTGGAAAAATAGGATACCTTACGATATCACCAACCAAGAAGTCTCCTCTTGCCATTGCACGGTACATGACTTCCACTGCAACAACAGCAGAACCAGCTTGAAGGAGCTTGCTGCCGACATCCGGCAGCTAACCGGTTTCCCGCTGCAAGGCTTCAGCGGCGAATACAGAACCAACTACCTGCCCATCCCGCAAACCATAGTTAATTCTGCCAGCATTGCAAACAATGCCCGCCAACTGCAAGAAATCGAACAGGCCCGCCAAGCTTGTGCCAAACGGAACAATGCCGGATTTGAAGATATGATGCAGCGCTGACCCACCGCATCCTGCAACAAAGGCTACCTGAAACATTACTTGCTTTTCAGGTAGCCTTTCCTTTCATCTCAAATTTAAATTAATCATATAAACATCATTGAGTTACACCGATTTTCTAGCCATAAAACCACCGGCAGGCTATAATACGCGGCTGGCATACGCCGGCAGACTTGCCAAGCCGGCGACACTGTTTAGTTAGGGAGAATACAGTTATGATGGTTTTATACTCAGGCATTACCTGCCCCTTCAGCCACCGCTGCCGCTTCGTGCTATACGAAAAAGGCATGGATTTCGAAATCAAAGATGTAGATATCTTCAACAAACCTGAAGACCTCTCCGTGATGAACCCCTACAACCAAGTGCCCGTATTGGTTGAACGCGACCTCATCTTGTTTGAGTCCAACATCATCAACGAATACATCGACGAACGCTTCCCCCACCCGCAGCTTATGCCCGGCGACCCCGTGATGCGCGGTCGCGGCCGTTTGGTTTTGTTCCGAATGGAAAAAGAGCTATTCAGCCACGTGCAAAAACTTGAAAGCCCCGACACCTCAGCCAAAGAGCAGGCCAAAGCGCGCGAAGCCATCAGCCAAGGGCTCACCCTGCTCGCTCCTGCTTTCTCTAAAAATAAATACGTGCTGGGCGACGACTTCTCCATGATCGACGTGGCCATCGCCCCCCTGCTGTGGCGACTCGACCACTACGGCATCAAACTGGGCAAATCCGCCGCCCCCATCCTGAAATACGCCGAGCGCATTTTCCAACGCGAATCCTTCATCGCCGCGCTCACCGCCGCCGAAAAAGCCATGCGCCGCTAAGCATATAGGCCGTTTGTTTGGAAACCGCTTCCGCGTTGTCTAAACAAGCGGCTTTTAGCTGAAGCATGATTTTTCATTTTAGGCGGCTATCCAACGCCGTAGGAAGTGAAGTATTTTAGCGATATGTTTTCAGGTAGCCTTTCGCCACACAGGAATTTTGCCCATGAATCCCACCCTCAAACCCTACCTCATCCGCGCCTTGCACGAATGGTGCAGCGACCAAGGCCACACGCCCTATATCCAAGTATGGGTAAACGAGCATACCCGCGTGCCCATGCAGTTTGTAAAAGACAACCAAATCATCCTCAATATCGGCGCCACTGCCTGCGCCGGCCTGAACATCGATAACGACTGGGTCAGCTTCACTGCCCGCTTCGGCGGCGTGGCGCACGAGATTTGGATTCCGGTTGGCCACATCGGCGCCATCTATGCCCGCGAAACCGGCGAAGGCATGAACTTCGACATCACACCCTACGAACCCGGCACCCCGCCCAAATCCGAAGCGAGCAACAGCGGCAAAGACAGCAAACCCGCCGGCAAACACAAAGGCCTGAAGCTGGTGAAATAACCTCCTTCACGGTAAAACAAAGGCTACCTGAAAAGCAGTTTGCATGCTTTCAGGTAGCCTTTGCCCTATATCGCCTATTTTCCCTTACGCCGTTCGGCCTGCCGCTCGGCGCGTTTGGCTTGCAGGCGGGCTTCTTCTTCGCGGGCGGCGGCGAGCCAGGCTTGCCATTGCTCGGGGGTTTCGAGGGTGATGCGGCCGATTTGGCCGTCGCGGAAATCGGTGAGGGTGTTTTCGGCGGCTTTTTGGTAGTTGATGCGGCCGCCGCCAAGCAGGCCGCCGCGCCGGCGGCCGATCCATTCGAGCCAGTCGGTGTCTTGCCAGCTTTGGCTCTCTTCCGGGTCGGCTTGGTAACGCGCTTGCAGCTGGGGCAGGTAGTGCTGGCGCAGGTAGTTGAGCAGCTCGAGGGCGACGGTTTCTTCGTCCAGCGCATTGCGGCCTACAGCGCCGCTGGCGGCAAGGTTGTAGCCGCTTTGCGGAACGATGATTTTCGGCCAAAGCATGCCGGGGGTGTCGTAGAGCCAGAAGTCGTCGGCAAGCAGCAGGCGCTGTTCGGTTTTGGTGATACCGGGTTCGTTGCCGGTTTTGGTGGATTTTTTGCCGATCATGCCGTTGATCAGGGTAGACTTGCCCACGTTGGGAATGCCACAGATGAGCACGCGCAGGGGGCGGTCGATGCCTTGCCGATGTGGAACCAACGCGCGGCAGGCAGCGGTGATTTTTTGGGCAGCCTGGCGTTCGGAAGCATCAAGAGCCAAGGCGCTGGTGTTGGACCGGTTTTGCAGTTCGGCCAGCCACACTCGGGTAAGCTCGGGGTCGGCAAGGTCTTGTTTGTTCAGCAAATAGAGCTTTGGCTTGCCGCGCGAAAGCTGGGCCAGCAGGGGATTTTGGCTGGAGGCGGGCAGGCGGGCATCCAGCATTTCGATGACCATATCGGTGCTTTTCAGCCGCTCGATGAGGGCTTTTTTGGTTTTGTGCATATGGCCGGGAAACCATTGGATGCTCATGATGTTTTCTTTCTATTGGTTTCAGGTAGCCTTTGGCAGGGAAAGGCTACCTGAAAATATTGGGGATACGGGTTGGCGGTGTTGAAACTGATCTTTTTAGCGCTGCAGAAACTCACCTTCCTGCGGAGACCTCGTTTTCAGGTAGCCTGTTGGTGTTGGGGCTACCTGAAACTCAACCTTCAACTAAAACCAATACGCTTGGCACTCACGCGCGGTGGGCGGCGGTGGTAGGAAGCTGGCGGTGGCGCACCCACACGGGGTAGTCGCGCAGGCGTTCGGCCACGGCTTCGGCCACGAATACGGAGCGGTGCTGACCGCCGGTGCAGCCGATGCCGACCACGAGCATGTGTACGCGGGTTTGGCGGGCGTATTCTGGCAACCAGCGGTTTAGGTAGCCGCTGATGTCGGCCACCATCTGCTGTACGACTTTGAATTGGGCGAAATAGGCGCGCACGGCTTCGTCGCGGCCGGTGAGCTCGCGCAAGTTTTCATCGTAATACGGGTTGGGCAAGGCACGGGTGTCGAAGAGGAAATCCAAATCCAACGGTGCGCCGTATTTGAAGCCGAATGATTCGATCACCACCTGCAAACCGCCATGACTCAAGGCGAGCCATTCTTGGATACGGAATTTCAAATCGCCGATGCTGTCGTGGGAGTTGTTGATGCAAAAGGCGAAACTCTGCCACGATTGGAGCATTTGCCGCTCTGCGGCAATGCTTTCGGCCAAGGTAAGGGTGGTGGCTGCGAGGGGATGGCGGCGGCCGTGGCGGTCGAGCCGGCGGATAAGGGTAGCGGTGTCGGCATCAAGAAACAGCAAGCGCAGGGGGTGGCCTTGGCGGCGGATGGCACGCAGGCAGTTTTGGATGGTGTCTTGGGGATACGGCAGGCGGATATCGAGGCTGATGGCCAGCTTACTGATTTTACTGGCAGCAGATTGCGCCACCAATTGTGGCAGGAGCGCGGGCGGAATATTGTCCACGCAAGTGAAGCCCATATCACCGAGCAGTTTTAAGGCAACTGTTTTTCCCGAGCCGGTCAGCCCGCTAATCAGCACTATCCTCATGGCTGCGTTCGTCTTCCCTCAGCATGGCGGTATGGCGTTCTAAAAATTCTTTGGTACTGTCTTTGCCACGCGCCTGCAGAATATAGTTGCGCACCGCTGCTTCCACCAGCACGGCGAGGTTGCGGCCGACGGCCACCGGCAGCGTAACCGAGCGTACGGCCACGTTGAGGATGGTTTCGGTTTCGCTCTGGATGGAAAGGCGGTCGAGCGTTTTCATGTAGTTGTCGTCGGCCAGCGTCAGGTTGATGATGAGTTTAAGCTGCTTGGAGGGCAGCACGGCGGTTTCGCCGAAAATGGTACGGATATTGAGCACACCCAGGCCGCGCACTTCGAGAAAATCACGCAATACGGCCGGGCAGCGCCCTTCCAATGTTTCCGGGCCGGTGCGGTAGAGCTCCACCGCGTCGTCGGCTACCAAACCGTGCCCGCGCGAAATCAGCTCCAAGGCCAGCTCGCTCTTGCCCAAGCCGGATTCGCCCATCAGCAACACGCCGATTTCAAACACGTCCAAAAACACGCCGTGCTTCACGGTGGAGGCGGCCAGCACGCGCTGCAGATAAATCCGCAGCACGTCCATCAAAAACGGGCTTTCGGTTTTGGAGGTGAGCAGCGGCACGTTGTGGGTGTGGCAATAATCGCGCAGCATGAAAGGCACGGGCAGATCGTTGGCCACAATCACCAAGGCAATGCTCAAATCGAAGAGTTCGTCCAGGCTCGCCTTCACTTCCCCGGCGGCCATCTTATCCAAATAGGCCACTTCGGCCACGCCCAACACCTGCACTTGGTTGGGATGGATAAAATTCAAATGCCCCACCAGCGCCAACACGGGTTTGTCGGCATCCACGCTGATGCGGTTGTCTGCGCCCGCCGTGCCGGCCGACCAAGCCAAACTCAGCTTGGCCTGGTTGTCTTGATAGAGCTTGCGCACGGAGATGCTGGGCATGGGCGTCCTGTTGGTTATGTGGTGAGGATTCGGTGGGCGGCTTCGGCGTTTTCGGCAGCCAGAAGCTGCTCGCGCACGGCTTTATCCGAAAGCTTGATGGCCAAGGCAGAGAGCACTTCCAAATGCTCGCCGGAAGCGTTTTCCGGCACCAGCAGCACAAACACCAGCGATACCGGCTCGCCATCGGGCGCATCGAAATCCACAGCTTCTTTCAGGCGGATAAACGCGCCGGTGGCCGCTTGCACTTCGGCATGCCGGCCATGCGGGATGGCCACGCCGTGCCCCAGCGCGGTAGTGCCGAGCTTTTCGCGCGCAAACAGGCATTCAAACACAGCGGCGCGGCTCAGGCCGGATTCGCTTTCCAGCAGCAGGCCGGCTTCTTCAAACAGGCGTTTTTTGCTGCTCACTTCCAAATCCAGCACAATATGCGATACGGGCAGGATATTGCCGATCAGGCTCATGGTTACTTCTCTTGCGTAAAAATTCATTAAGGATAGGATTGTACCTGTGCCGCCGCCGAAGGGCAATTTTGTGCCCGGCGGCCAGCTTTCAGGTAGCCTAATCAGCCGCCGCTGTAATGCGCCAGCAAACCGAGCCATAAAGCCCAGCCGATGCGGTTGTTGGATAAGAACACTTTAAAACAGGCTTCCCGGTTGCGGCTGCGGATGGCACGGTATTGGCCGCATTGGTGCCACACCGCGTACACCAGCGCCAGACAATACGGCCAGCGGGCGTGAATGGTGCAGCCGGCAGCGGCCATCAGCAACACAAACAGTGCGTGGCACAACATGGCGGCTTCAGCATCGCGGCGGCCGAAGGTGATGGCCGAGGTTTGAATGCCGATTTTCAGGTCGTCTTCCTTATCGGCCATCGCGTAGATGGTGTCGTAGGCCAGCGTCCAGCAGGCATTGGCGGCAAACAGCAGCCAGGCCAGCGGCGGCACATGGTTTTGCACGGCGGCAAAGGCCATCGGAATGCCGAAGGAAAAAGCCAGCCCCAAATACAGCTGCGGCAGCGGGAAAAAGCGTTTGGTAAACGGATAGCTCAAGGCCAGAAACAGCGCGGGCAAGCTCATCAGCCAGGTTAGCCCGTTCAACGGCAGCAGGCACAGGCAGGCAGCGGCACACAAAACCAACAACAAAAGCATCGCCTCGCGCGTATTCACCTTGCCGGTGGCAAACGGTCGGCTTTTGGTGCGCGCCACCGCCCCGTCGAAATTGCGGTCGGCAAAATCATTAATCACGCAGCCGGCACTGCGCATCAGAAAGGTGCCGAGCACAAAGGCAAACAAGATGCCGAAATCGGGCAGCCCGTCGGCAGCCATCCACAGCGCCCACAGCGTGGGCCACAGCAAAAGCAGCGTGCCGATGGGCTTGTCGGCGCGCATCAGTTGCAGGTACACGGCCAGACGCTCGGCTTGCTTCGGGGAGAGGAAAGAAAGAAAAGGCACGGGAGTTCTCGGGGTGTGGTTTCAGGTAGCCTCGAGGCTGCGGCAAAGGCTACCTGAAAAAGAGTGTTACACAATAAAACAGCCTGGTGGAAGCTGATGGTTTAGGCTACCTGAAAATTATCGCTTTCAGGTAGCCTGCATGTGGTGGCAAGAGGCTACCTGAAATACTGTCTGCTGCAAAATACCGCCCTACTCTTCTAAAAACCTTGCCAGCTCGGGCATAAACCCTTCTGTCAGCACCATCTTTTCGCCGTTCAAATCGAATGCCGAACGGCGCAGGCAAACGGCTCGGGCGGCTTGTTCTTGTTGCGCGGACGGCACGGCGGCGAAGGCGAGCGGGCTGCGTTCGGCGGCCAAGCGGCCATCAAACAGGCGTTTGCCCAAAGGCTGCGTGCCGCAAGCTAGGATGCTTGGCCACGCCCCCGCTAAAGGGCACACGCTGCGCGCCCACACCACCGGCGTATCATTCAGCAGCAGCCACACCTGGCGCACATGAAACGCATTGCCTCCCACCTCTTCGCCCGGCCATCGTTGCGCCCTTTCACCCTGAAAGGCTACCTGAACGCGAAAATCTGCGCCGGTGGCCTGCAAGGCCAGGGTGAGCGAGGTTGCCTGTATCAGGCGGCGCAGAGCGGCGGAAACGGTGGGCGGTTCGGGCTGCCAAATCAGCGGCGGCAGGGTGTGTGGAAAGGCTGTCATTTGTTTGTGTTATTGAAACCATGCTTTTCAGGTAGCCTCTGCGGCTGCCAAGCATTAAGATGCGAATTGTATCAGAGAATAAGGAAGGCAAGATGAACCTGATTTTATGGCGGCACGCCGAAGCTGAAGATGGCGTACCCGATTTGGAACGCGGCCTCACCGACAAAGGCCGGCAGCAGGCCGATGCGGCTGCCCGGTGGCTGCGGCCGTATCTGAACGGCCAAGTAGACGTGTGGGCTTCGCAAGCATTGCGCAGTCAGCAAACTGCCGAAGCGCTCGGCCTGCCCTATGCCGTGAAACCCGAGCTTAATCCGATTAACCACGTGGAAGAGCTGCCCGCGCTGATTGCCGCGCATAAAGGGTCGGATTATTTGATACTGGTGGGGCACCAACCCTGGCTGGGGCAGCTGTGCAGCTATCTGCTCAACGGCGGCTGGCTGGCCGGACAATATTGGTCGGTGAAAAAATCCAGCATTTGGTGGTTTGGCGTGAAGGTTGATGAAGGCGGCAGGCTCTGTGCCAAACTGAAAGCCGCCATGACCCCGCAGCTGCTATTGCCGGAAGATTAAAAGATGCTCAACAAAGCCGAGATTGAGGAAAAAATCTTCTCTATTGATAAAGAGATATGTACCCATGCCATTTTAGAGATGGTTTTTAACGCCGATCGCGAAGAAGTGGATTGGGTTTCCGACTATTTGGTCAAACTGAGCGAAAATACCAACCCGACCGTGAGCGGCCTGGCTTTAACCTGTTTCGGGCATTTGGCCAGGCTGCACGGATATATGGGTGACCACAGGCGGGTTGTTGCGCTATTGGAGGCTTTCCGAAACTCGCCCGTAAACGAATTGCGGGGCAGGGCTGAAGATGCGTTAGAGGATATTGAAATTTTTTGTAGTAAACCGCAAACGCATCGCTCCGAGCCGACACCCGGAACATAAATCCACTTGAAACCTGCCGCTGCCGCGCCCATTTTCGCCCTATCCAATGCAAGGAGTTTGCCATGAATCAAGACAACCCTGTCCGCCCCGAAGATTTCGTGCCGGAATTCCGCCGTCGCCGTTTCGAGCCGGACGGCTTTTTGCGCAAGCTGCGCCGTTTCGCGCTGCGGCTGGGGCGGCCGGTGGTGGAGCAGCTGTATGCGCTGTATTTCCTGTTTCAATCGCCCGCCGTGCCCAAACGCGCCAAGCTGATTATCGTGGGCGCGCTGGTGTATTTCGTCAGCCCCATCGACAGCATCCCCGACCTGCTCGGCCCCTTGGGCTTCAGCGACGACATCGCCGTGATCACGCTGGTATACGCACAAATGAAGGATTATCTGACGGAAGAAATCAAAATCCGTGCCCGCGCCGCGGCGGAGCGTCTGGTGCGGAAGTAGGTTTGTTTATACCCGGAAAGGCTACCTGAAAACCCATTCTAGAATTTTCAGGTAGCCTGCTTCATATCCGGCATATTTTTCAGGTAGCCCTCTCATGCTCAGGCTACCTGAAATTTTGAAGCGCATAAGCCGCATTACATAAATACAAACAAGCCATCCACGCTCCATGCCGCGCCCCATAATGAAGGCTACCTGAAAACCCATCATCTGTTTTTCAGGTAGCCTCTCCCAGCATGGCGGAGTATACTGCGCTGCATTTTATTGATAGGGCAAACCAGCCATGAAAATTATCCATACCATTAAAGAACTGCGCGACTGGCGCCGCGAAGCCGGCAGCGTGGCATTCGTGCCCACCATGGGCAACCTGCACGAAGGGCACCTGGCCTTGGTGCGCGAAGCGGCCAAACGGGCAGACAAGGTGGTGGTGAGCATTTTTGTCAACCGCCTGCAATTCGGCCAAGGCGAGGATTTCGACCGCTACCCGCGCACGCTGGAGCAGGATGCCGCCAAACTGGCCGGCGAAGGCGTGGCCGTACTCTTCGCACCGAACGAGCAAGAGCTGTATCCGCGTGTGGCTCAGCAATACAACGTCGAGCCGCCCAATCTGCAAAACGAGCTGTGCGGCGCGTTCCGACCGGGGCATTTCCGCGGCGTGGCTACCGTGGTGGCCAAACTGTTCAATATTGTTGAGCCCGATTACGCCTGCTTCGGCAAAAAAGACTACCAACAGCTGGTTATCCTGCAAGGCATGGCTGCCGATTTGAATTTCCGGGTGGAAATCGTGCCGGTAGACATCGGCCGCGCCGCCGACGGCCTGGCGCTCTCCAGCCGCAACCAATACCTGAGCGAAGCCGAACGCAAACAGGCCCCGCAGCTCTACCGCGAATTGCAGGCCATTGCCCGCGCGGTGGAAAACGGCAACCGCGACTACGCCGCGCTGGAACAACAGGCGGCAACAAACCTGAAACAGGCCGGCTGGCAGGTGGACTATGTGGAAATCCGCCACGCAGGCAACCTTCAGGTAGCCCATGTTGGCGACAGCGAACTGGTGGTACTAGCCGCCGCTCGTTTGGGCAATACGCGCCTTATCGACAATATCGAAATCCGCCTCTAATCTTTCATCCCGCCGCCCGCAATTTGCGGGCGGAGATCTTTTGCAGAGTGGATTAAACCCGCAAGTTTGATAGCCAATCACAGCGGTAGCATCACAGAACGCGCAAACATATCATACAGATAGGCAAACGTTCGGACAGCACATCCCTAATAAATGTGCCAAAGCCGAGGTTTTTGCCAAGGCCGCAAGGTTTAATTTCGGCGGGAAACACGTTAAAATACCAGCCTTTGCGCCAAATTCGGGAGCCGCTGTTTATGTTTTTAGTTTTTCTGCTGATTCTGCTGTTGGCCGGCATCGCCGTGCTCTTGTGGTGGCGCGCACGCGAAGAGCGCGAATGGCTACTGGAGTTTACCTATCTCAACCGGCACCAAAACAATAAGCAATCCACTGATATCGAAGCGGAAAACACCCCGCAGCAACAGCCTGCTCGCCCCAACGTGCTGCCGCAGCGTGCGCAAACCCAAGTGAAGCTGCACTATCAAAAAGTGCAGGACGAATTGCAGCGCAAAATCGAACTGCTTGCCGGCGGTGTGAAGAAAAAAACGCGCCGCCGCAACGTGAGCGAAAATCAAGAAGAACTGCCGATTTTCAGCCCTACCGAAGAAGAAACAGCCGCAGAAGAAGCAAGCGCCCTGCTGCCGGAAACTACTGCCGAGGCCACTGCCGAGCAGGCGGATATTGAAAACACGAATGCCGCCGAAACCGAAGCCAACACTACCGACGAACCGGAAATCCACGATTTGTCCGCTCCCGATGCCGATTTGCCGGTGATCACCGAAGCCGAGGCCACCCGCCACAGGCTACCTGAAAACATCGAAAACGAAGAAAACCAGCCTGAGCCGAGCATCATTTCCCTTTCCGAAGCCACCCGTATGCTGCATAAAAACGAAGCAGCCGAAGCCAAACCACTGGAACCCGTGGTGCTAAACTGGCCGATTAAAGCCCCCGCCCCCGCCGCCGAATCGCGCGAAGAAATCACATCAGCCGATCCCGCCGTGCAGTATGTGCGCGAAAAAATTCAAGCCCATCTACCGCCCGTGGTCGAGCCTACACCTGAAGAGCCTGCCGAAGAGCGCCACACCATCAGCCCCGACGACATTCGCAACAACCTCCTGCGCCAGCGCCTGCGTGCACGCAGGCAGCCCCAGCCCGCGCCCCAACCGGCCATTGCCCCGCAGCAGCCCGATTTGCCGGTTATCAATGAAGACGAAATCTTGGCGAATCTGGCGAAAACCGATGCCCCGGCCAACCGCCAGCGCAGCCGCTTCAAACGCCAAACCGTGCGCGAGAGCGTGATTCCCGCCGCTGCGCGCGTGAACCACAGCCAGGGTGCGCAAGTACCGATGGCTGTGCCGCCCCAGCAGGCCAAGCCGCTGCCGATTTCCACCCGCTTCACTCCATTCAATCACGGCACTGCGCCCGAAAACCCCGATGCCCAGCCCGCTGAGGAGGAGTCGGCGCGGCCCGCCGAACAACCACCGATTTTTTTCCCGCAAAACACCGTTGAAGACAACCCGCATTGGCGCTTGGCCGAAACCGTGAGCAATGATACCGCTGAAGTGTATGAAGCATATTCAGATACCTCCGTCGGCCAAACCGCTACCCAACATCACTTCCGCCCCGACCTCTCGCTCACCGAGCAAGCGCCGGCTGCCGAACCGGCCATCGAGTTCGACAACGGCAACGAATGGCAGCAGGCCTTGGAGCAAGGCGCAGCCGAAGCCCAAGCGCAAACCGCGTGGGCAAGCCCCGCGCCCGCTGCCGCGCCTGCCATCCCCTCCCTGCCCGACCTGCCGCCGCAGCCCGCGCCGGTTTCGGCCGTTTCCGCCGTATCGTATGCCGATTTCGGCCACTACCATGTGCCGATGAACGAGCTGCTCCTGCCGCCGCAATACGACAGCGAAGCCAACATCAGCGAAGAGCAGCTGCTGGACAACAGCATCAAAATCGAAGAAAAACTGGCCGAATTCCGCGTTAAAGTCAACGTGGTGGACGCTTATGCCGGCCCGGTGATTACCCGCTACGAAATCGAGCCTGATGTCGGCGTACGCGGCAACTCGGTGATTAACCTGGAAAAAGACCTTGCCCGCTCGCTCGGCGTGGCCGCCATCCGCGTGGTGGAAACCATTCCGGGCAAAACCTGCATGGGCTTGGAGCTGCCCAATCCCAAGCGGCAGATGATCCGCCTGAGCGAAGTGTTCAATTCGCCGGTGTTTGCCGAAAGCAAATCCAAGCTCACTCTCGCGCTGGGGCAGGACATCACCGGCCAGCCGGTGGTAACCGACCTGGCCAAAGCCCCGCACCTTTTGGTGGCCGGCACCACCGGCTCGGGCAAATCCGTTGGCGTGAACGCCATGATTTTGTCGCTGCTGTTCAAAGCCACGCCCGACGAAGTGCGCATGATCATGATCGATCCGAAAATGCTCGAGCTCTCCGTGTACGAAGGCATCCCGCACCTGCTCGCGCCGGTGGTAACCGACATGAAACTCGCCGCCAACGCGCTCACCTGGTGCGTGAACGAAATGGAAAAACGCTACCGCCTGATGAGCCATGTAGGCGTGCGCAACCTCGCCGGCTACAACCAAAAAATCAAAGATGCCACCGCCCGCGGCGAGCGGCTGGCCAACCCCTTCAGCCTCACTCCCGACAATCCCGAACCTTTAATCCACCTGCCGCACATCGTAGTGATTGTGGACGAATTTGCCGATCTGATGATGACGTCCGGCAAAAAAATCGAAGAGCTGATTGCCCGCCTCGCCCAAAAAGCCCGCGCCGCCGGCATCCACCTCATCCTTGCCACCCAGCGCCCCAGCGTGGACGTGATTACCGGCCTGATTAAGGCCAACATCCCCACCCGCATCGCTTTTCAGGTAGCCTCCAAAGTAGACAGCCGCACCATCATCGACCAAATGGGCGCGGAAAACCTGCTCGGCCAAGGCGATATGCTCTTCCTGCCGCCCGGCACCGGCTATCCGCAGCGCGTACACGGCGCCTTCGTGGCCGACAGCGAAGTGCAGCGCGTGGCCGAATACCTCAAAGGCTTCGGTGCGCCCGATTACGTGGAAGACATCCTCACCTCCGGCGTGGGCAGCGACGATTTGTTCAGCAACGCCAACAGCGGCATCGGCAGCGGCAACAGCGGCCAAGACCCCCTGTTTGACGAAGCCGTCGCCATCGTTTTGCGCACGCAGAAAGCCACCATTTCCTCCATCCAGCGCCACCTGCGCATCGGCTACAACAAAGCCGCCACCCTAGTGGATCAAATGGAAGCCGAAGGCATCGTCTCCCCCGCCGACACCAACGGCAAACGCACCATCCTCGCCCGGCCGGATTATTTGGACGACGGCGCATAGGCCGGATAAACCGGAAAAAGGCTACCTGAAAACGTTTTGCGCCCTGCAAAGCCAAAGTTTTCAGGTAGCCTTTTCCTTGCCCGATACCATCCTGTCAATAAATCGGCTAGACAAACGCGCCTTTCGTCCTTAATATCGCGCATTTTCCATCTTTTACCGTTTTTCACACACACATCATGAGTACCGAACACCATCTGCGCAACAACCCCTATAAAGTCGCCGTCGCCTCCATGGTGGGCACGGCCATCGAATTTTACGATTACTACATCTACGCCGCTGCCGCCGTGCTGGTATTCAACAGCCAGTTTTTCGACAAAAGCGACCCCAAGGTAGCCACCATCCTTTCGCTCTCCACGCTGGCACTGGCCTTTTTTGCCCGCCCTATCGGCTCGGCTCTGTTCGGCCATTTCGGCGACAAAATCGGCCGCAAGAAAACGCTGGTGGCCTCATTGATGACCATGGGGCTTTCCACCGTGTGCATCGGCCTCTTGCCCACCTATAAAAACATCGGCATCGCCGCGCCGCTGCTTTTGTGCCTGTGCCGCGTCGGCCAAGGTATCGGCTTGGGCGGCGAATGGGGCGGCGCGGCCTTGGTGGCCACCGAAAACGCGCCCGATGGCAAACGCGCCTGGTTCGGCACTTTCCCGCAGCTGGGCGCCCCCATCGGCCTGTTTATGGCCAACGGCGTATTCTTCCTCATCAGCTCCGTTATCGGCCATGAAGCCATGGTGGATTGGGGCTGGCGCATTCCCTTCGTCGCATCGATGATCCTGGTGTTTGTCGGCCTGTGGATGCGGCTGACCATGCACGAAAGCCATGTTTACCGCGAAGCCGAATCGGAAGGCAAAGTGAAGGCCGCGCCGGTGAAGGAAGTATTCGCCAATCATTGGAAACCGGTGTTGCAAGGCACATTTATCATGGTGGCCACCTATGTGCTGTTCTATATCATGACCGCCTTCGCCCAGGTGTATTCCAAATCGCCGGCCAAGCTTTCCGAATTCGGCCACCCCACCGGCCTGGGCATCCCCGCCAACACCTTCACCGGCTTTTTGATGATCAGCGCCGTGGTGTTCGGCATCTTCATCAGCCTCTCCGGCATCTATGCCGATAAAATCGGCCGCCGCCGCTTTTTAATCTGGGTGAGCGCCGCCATGCTCGTGTTCGGCCTGGCCATGCCCTGGTTTCTCACCAACGGCACGCCGATGAGCGTGTTTGCCTTCCTGATTATCGGCATGATTCTGATGGGTCTCACCTTCGGCCCGATGGCCGCGCTGCTGCCAGAATTGTTCCCCACCGAAGTGCGCTATTCCGGCGCATCGCTGGCCTACAACTTCTCCGCCATCATCGGCGCATCGCTGGCCACCTTGGTGGCCATCGAGTTCAACGAACACTACGGCATCCTCGGCGTGGGCATCTACTTGGCGGTAAACTGCGCCCTCACCCTCGCGGCGCTCATCAGCACACACGAAACCAAAGATGTGGATTTAACCAACACCAAGTAATTGCCGTGCCGGGAAAAGAGGCTACCTGAAAATTTCAGGTAGCCTCTTTTCCC
>ERZ773077.1108-NODE-1108-length-19080-cov-13.474901_pt1 | contig 19080 bp, 14 predicted proteins | sample MGYA00580612_ERZ773077 | MGnify/ENA primary metagenome ERZ773077 (study PRJEB29015, sample SAMEA2737971) | human oral metagenome | biome: human oral; feature: human-associated habitat; material: dental | place: China | collected 2021 ...
CCCACCCTCCTAGAGGCTTGGCAGGATGCCCTAGCGGGTGACCCCGTGTCGGCCTTCGGTGGGGTGCTCATCGCCAACCGCCCGATCGATCCCGAGACAGCTCGTGAGATCGACAAGCTCTTCGTAGAGGTACTCATCGCTCCGGACTTTGCGCCCGAGGCCCTCGAGATCCTACAGAGCAAGAAGAACCGCATCCTCCTACGTCAGAGCGCACCCGTCACCGCAGACTGGAGCTACCGCACGATGCTAGGAGGGGTACTCGCCCAGCAGACCGACCACGCCACAGAGACTACAGCCGACCTACGGTGCGTTACTAAGGTGGCGCCCACAGAGAGCGAGCAGGCTGATCTGGTCTTCGCGACGAAGCTCGTCAAGCACAGCAAGAGCAATGCGATTGTCCTAGCCAAGGACGGACAGCTCATCGCCTCGGGCGTAGGGCAGACCTCACGTGTGGACGCTCTCAAGCAGGCGATCGAGAAGGCTCGTCACTTTGGCTTTGACCTCCGGGGAGCGGTGCTCTCGAGCGATGCCTTCTTCCCCTTCGACGACTGCGTGACACTAGCCGCAGAGGCTGGTATCACGGCACTAGCGCAACCAGGGGGATCAGTACGAGACGCTGACAGCATAGCAGCGGCAGACAAGCATGGTGTGGCGATGGTCATGACGGGCATCCGCCACTTCAAGCACTAAACAAACAGCAAATAAGACTCACCAACCAAGTATAGAGACAAGCATGGGACTATTTTCCTTCAGGCAAGAGCTAGCCATGGACCTCGGCACTGCCAATACCATCATCATCAAGGACGACAAGATCGTCCTCGATGAGCCCTCGGTCGTAGCCTTTGACAACCGCACGGGCGAGATGATCGCAGTCGGAACGAAGGCTCGAGAGATGTACGAAAAGGGCAATGCCAACACCCGCACGATACGTCCTCTGCGTGAGGGCGTGATCGCAGACTTCGATGCCGCCGAGCACATGATCCGAGGTATGATACGTATGATCAGCCGCCGCAACAGCTGGTTCACCCCATCGCTACGCATGGTGGTCTGTATCCCCTCCGGAAGCACAGAGGTAGAGATACGTGCCGTACGTGACTCGAGCGAACACGCAGGAGGACGTGACGTATATATGATCTATGAGCCTATGGCAGCAGCTATCGGTGTCGGCATAGACGTCCTCGCTCCTGAAGGGCACATGATCGTCGATATAGGTGGTGGTACGACAGAGATCGCCGTGATCTCCCTCGGAGGTATCGTGGAGGATCAGTCCATCGACACTGCTGGGGATGAGCTCACGCAGGACATCATGGACCACATGCGTGACCGCCACCAGATCAAGGTCGGGGAGCGTACTGCCGAGCAGATCAAGATCAAGGTCGGTGCAGTCTTCTCCGAGCTCGATGAAGTCCCCGAGGACTACATCGTCTGGGGCGCAAATATGATGGATACCCTACCCCGCAAGGTAGCAGTGAACTATCAGGAGATCAATGAGTGCCTCGATAACTCTATCGGCAAGATCGAGAGCGCCATCCTCCGTACCCTAGAGGCTACTCCCCCCGAGCTCTTCGCCGACATCGTGGCTAATGGTGTCGTACTGACAGGTGGTGGTGCCCTACTGCGTGGGCTAGACAAGCGCCTCTCGAAGCGATTCGGCCTTGAGTTCAAGATCGCAGAGAACCCTCTGCACTCCGTCGCTATCGGTACAGGGATTGCCCTACGTAATATCCACAACTTCAACTTCCTCTTCCGCTAAGCCCTCCAGGTAGTTGCCCTTGTGAACAAGCTCCTTGAGTTCCTCCGTAGATCCAAGCATTGGTTTGTCTTCCTCCTTCTAGAGGCGATAGCCCTAAGCATGGTCTTCAGCAGCACCCTCTACTCGAGGAGTGTGAGCTGGTATGCTACGAATGCCCTACTAGGGCGGGTCAATGAGCTGATGACGGAGTTCTGGGACTACATAGATCTCCGCCCAGAGAACAAGACACTACTGGCAGAGAATGCACGGCTCAGGCAGACGAATATCCGTCTGATGCGCCAGATGCAGGAGATACAAGCCTACAGAGAACTACCCCGCCTGCATGCCACCGACAGCGTGAGCCTGCGGGAGGGGTCGTTCGTCATCGCACGAGTGCTGAATAGGGCCTCTCGTATCGGAGAGGTCTTCTTCACCATAGACAAGGGGGAGGCCGATGGCATCCGCAAGGATATGGGCGTAATGAGTGCCACTGGGGTCGTCGGGGCAGTGTACTCGACCTCGAGACATTACTCGCTGGTCATCCCGATCCTCAACCAAAACATGCGCCTCTCCTGCTCCCTCTCCAGCCAAGGGGTCAGTGGGACACTTCTTGCCCCCGTGAACCCAAACTCCAATGTGGCCGTCCTGAGCAATGTCCCCCCCCATGCACACCCGCACCTCGGGGATACGATCGTGACGAGCGGCTACTCCTATCTCTTCCCCGAAGGGATGATGGTGGGTACAGTGGCAGACTCCGTCCCCTCGACAGTCAAGGGTAGCGCAGGGGTCTTTGCCAACTTCCCCGTACGTCTAGCTACGGACTTCCAGTCGCTACGCTACGTATATATATTACTCGAGAAGCCCGTAGTGGAGGCTCGTGCCCTCGAAGACTCTCTCCAGCGCGATGAATAAGACCTACCTACGCTTCCTCGTCGTCTGCGTCCTCATCGTGGCACTGCAGGTCTGGCTCCTCAGCCCCGTGGCCCTCTTTAGGGTCGCCACTCCCTATCTATACCCCGTCCTACTACTCCTACTACCGATCAACACAGGGAAGGTCTCCCTCCTAGTCCATGCCTTCGTGATCGGCACAGTGATCGACATCCTAGGTCTTACACCTGGGCTGCATGCAGCGTCTCTGACAGCAGCTGCCTTTGCCCGCCCGATGCTCCTTGGTCTACTCGAGGACAAGAAGGCTCCCGAGCAGGCTCTCCCGCTCTATGGCACCCTACGCACTGGAGCAGCTATCCTGATGAGCCTACTGCTACTGATCCATCACGTCATCCTCTATGCTCTAGAGGCAGGGACGCTGGTGCGTGACCTACATGTAGTCATCAGCTTCGGGGCTGGCTATGGGCTCTCGCTCCTACTCTGCTTGATCACACTGGCCTTCATCGGATCATTCGGAGAGGGACACGACAGCTAAGCACAGATGAATGAAGATCTCTTCCGACGACGCTGGCTCTTGATCAGCCTGACCTTCATCGTCGTCGTGACCTTCGTCGCTCGCCTGGCCTTCCTACAGCTCCTCAGCGGAGACTACAAGCAGCGAGCCGAGAATAACGCCTACTATATCCTCTCGACCATCCCATCCCGTGGGGTCATCTATGATCGCAACGGCGCACTCCTCGTCGCCAACCGTCCGATCTATGACCTCATGATCGTCAATAAGGATGTCAAGGGCAAGCTCGACACCACCCTCCTGGCCGAGATCCTCCGCATCCCACGAGAGGATATCGTAGCTCGCCTTAGACTCCTACGTGACCGCACGGTCAATAGGGGCTACTCTCCCTACACCCCTCAGGTGCTGGTCTCACAGCTGGAGACTGAGGATGTAGGTCGCTTCCAAGAGCAGCTCTATAAGTTCAGCGGACTCTCCATACGCTCCCGTACTATCCGCCAGTACGACTACCGCCATGCCGCTCACCTACTCGGCTACCTCTCCGAGGCCAGCCCGAGTGACCTAGAGCGGGACAGTACTATTATCCGTGGAGACTTCGTGGGGCGTAGCGGTGTGGAGCGCACCTATGAGGAGGCTCTACGTGGCGTGAAGGGGCAGGAAATCTTCTACCGAGACTCACGTGGACGCATCCAGGGGCGTCTCGACGGCGGTGCTCATGATCGTGCCCCCATCAAGGGCAAGGACATCACACTCTCCATCGACTCTGGGCTCCAAGCCCTCGGGGAACGACTGATGAGGGGTAAGCGAGGAGCAATCGTCGCTATCGAACCCTCTACGGGTGAGGTACTCGCTCTAGTCACAGCCCCCGGCTACGACCCTACCCTGCTCTCAGGGAGGAACAAGGGGCTCAACCACCGAGCCCTAGAGGAGACCTTCGGTAAGCCTCTACTCAACCGTGCTATTCAGGGGAACTATCCCCCGGGCTCAACCTTCAAGCCGGCTCAAGGGGCGATCTACCTCGCCGAGGGAGCCATCACTCCTGAGACTCCCTTCTCCTGCTTCCATGGCTACCCACGTCTGGGCAACCGCCCGAAGTGTCACAGCCACGGCTCCCCGCTCTCCCTTATCCCCGCCCTTGCCACCTCGTGTAATTCCTACTTCTGCTGGGGGCTACACTACCTGCTGGACAATAGGAAGCTCTATCCTTCGACGCAGGAAGCCTTTGAGCACTGGAAGTCACGCATCATCTCCCTCGGCTATGGTTACCGCCTAGGCATCGACCTACCCGGGGAGAAGAGAGGCTACATCCCCAACAGTCAGGTCTACGACAAGGCCTATGGCAGCAACTGGAGCTCGAGCACCATCATCTCCATCGCCATCGGGCAGGGAGAGATCCTCGCTACCCCACTACAGATAGCCAACCTAGCGGCGATCATCGCCAATCGTGGCTCTTACTTCCGCCCCCATGTCGTACGTAGCATCACGGACACCCCTCTGGACACCCTCTACACCACCCGACAGCATACGGGCATCTCTACCTCTGACTGGGAGTACATCGTACAGGGTATGGCTGGGGCTGTGACGGGAGGTACGTGCCGTGCAGCGAACTTTGCACCAGGCGAGATCGAGGTCTGTGGCAAGACGGGGACAGCCGAGAACCCACATGGTAAGGACCACTCGGCCTTCATCGGCTTTGCACCACGCTCTGCTCCACGTATCGCCATCTCGGTGTATGTGGAGAATGGGGGCTTCGGTGCGCAGTTTGGGGTACCTATCGGACGTGTGATGATGGAGTACTATCTACGCAATGGCAAGCTCTCCACCACAGGAGAAGCCGTGGCGAACCAGATGGAGCAGAAGAGCCTCAACTATCTCAACGACATCTAGCCCCATGATGCGCAGACATAATCCCTCTTCGAGCCTCTTCCGCTCCATTGACTGGGTGACCATCACGATGTACCTCATCCTCGTACTCTTCGGATGGCTCACCATCTGTGGGGCTTCGTACAACTTCGAGACCGCCTCACTCTTCACCCCCGGTGGGCGTCCGTTGATGCAGCTCCTGTGGATCGGGCTCGGACTCTTCATTGGGGTCGTCGTGCTAGCCTTCGACTCGGACACCTATGAGGTCGGTGCCCCGTTCTTCTATGTAGCGATGATGGCGCTTCTGGCCGTGACGATCTTCATCGCTCCCGACATCAAGGGTTCCCGTTCCTGGCTTGTACTCGGGCCGGTACGCCTACAGCCGGCGGAGTTTGCCAAGGTGGCGACTTCGCTGACGATCGCTTGGATGTGTAATCAGTACGACTTTCAGTTTAAGGACAATGCGAGCTACCTCAAGATCTTCGGGATCATTCTCCTGCCCGTAGGTCTTATCCTCCTACAGCAGGAGACGGGCTCAGCACTGGTCTTCCTTGCCCTCTTCCTTGCCCTCTTCAGGGAAGGCTTCTCGGGGATCTTTATGGGGCTAAGCTTCGCCGTCGCAGTGTACTTCATCGGAGCTTTGATCCTAGAGGATACCCTATGGTGGGGAGAGACGGATGCAGACCTCTTCTTTGTGTGTAATAGTATCCTCGTCTTCACCACTGTCCTCTATGGGACGTATAGCCCTGATCCGAGAGAGCGAGCACAGGTACTGCGCTACATCATCTTCACCACGCTCGGAGTGTATGCCCTAGCTGCAGGGCTGAGCTTCTTCATGACCTTTGACTGGTCGTATATTGCCCTAGCCTTGGTCGCCATACTGGTGGTGGTATTGATCATCCTAGCCATCAGAGAATACCTCTTCCGCTATGCGCTGATGGCCGTCTTTGCTCTGAGCTCTCTGGGCTTCTTCTACTCGGTGAGCTATGTCTTCAATGACATCCTACAGCCCCACCAGCAGGTACGTATCAAGGTAGCCCTAGGGATCGAGAGCGACCTCAGAGGTAAGGGCTACAACGTAGACCAGTCCAAGATCGCTATTGGCTCAGGGGGGCTCACCGGAAAGGGCTTCCTCAAGGGCACCCAGACAAAGCTGAACTATGTGCCGGAGCAGGAGACGGACTTCATCTTCTGCACCGTGGGAGAGGAGTCGGGCTTTGTCGGTTCGGCTGCTCTCGTGGTCTTCTACGGGATCTTTATCCTAAGAATAGTCGCACTAGCCGAGCGACAAGTATCTCGCTTCGGTCGGGTCTATGGCTACTGTGTGGCCTCGATTCTGCTCTTCCACCTCTTTATCAATGTAGGGATGGTGCTGGGACTCGTCCCGGTGATCGGGATCCCTCTGCCCTTCTTCAGCTACGGGGGCTCGTCGCTCTGGGGCTTCACCTTCCTGCTCTTTATCTTGATCGGGATGGACGCACGACGAGGGCGACATATCGACAAGCTTTAGCCCCTTCCGAGGCACCTTCTCCACCCTCAACCACAGCCCAACAAGGGCTCAAACAAAGGCTCTTCACACGGCTCTACCAGAGTGTGTTGTAACGTAGATAGAGAGAAGGGGGTAGGACTTCCACTATATTTTTCATGAAGGTCTCTACCATATGGATTAATTTCTGTAATTTTGTAGTGCAATGAGGTGGCCTTCAGCTCCTATACTAGTCCAAGTGTCATGTATAAGACCCTAACTTGTGACGAAAGGCCGACCAGCCACCTCACTGGCTCAGACAGCATAAGCAATCAGAGTTTCTAACGATAAGAATAAGTAAGATGATTAAAGTTGGTATTAACGGCTTCGGACGTATCGGCCGTTTTGTCTTCCGTGCTGCACAGAAGCGCAGCGACATCGAGATCGTAGGTATCAATGACCTGCTCGACGCAGAGTACATGGCCTACATGCTCAAGTACGACACGATGCATGGTCGTTTCGATGGTACTGTCGAAGTAAAGGATGGTAACCTCATCGTAAACGGTAAGACCATCCGTGTAACTGCAGAAAAGAATCCAGCTGACCTCAAGTGGTCTGCTATCGGTGCTGAATACGTAGTAGAATCAACTGGTCTCTTCCTAACGAAGGAAAAGGCTCAGGGACACATCGACGCAGGTGCTAAGTACGTCGTCATGTCTGCTCCCTCTAAGGACGATACCCCTATGTTCGTATGCGGTGTAAACACCGACAAGTACGTCAAGGGTACTCAGTTCGTTTCTAACGCTTCCTGCACCACGAACTGCCTTGCTCCTCTTGCTAAGGTGCTTCACGACAACTTCGGTATCACCGATGGTCTCATGACCACCGTACACGCTACCACCGCTACGCAGAAGACCGTCGATGGTCCTAGCGCAAAGGACTGGCGTGGTGGCCGTGCTGCTGCTGGGAACATCATCCCCTCTAGCACCGGTGCTGCTAAGGCTGTAGGTAAGGTTATCCCCGAGCTCAATGGTAAGCTCACGGGTATGAGCTTCCGCGTTCCTACCCTCGACGTATCTGTCGTTGACCTCACGGTGAACCTCGCTAAGCCTGCTACCTACGCAGAGATCTGCGAAGCTATCAAGAAGGCTTCTGAAGGCGAACTCAAGGGTATCCTCGGCTACACGGACGAAGATGTCGTATCAAGCGACTTCCTCGGTGACACGCGTACGTCTATCTTCGACGCTAAGGCTGGTATCGCTCTGACGGACAAGTTCGTCAAGCTCGTCAGCTGGTACGACAACGAAATCGGCTACTCTAACAAGGTCCTCGACCTCGTAGCTCACATGGCTAAGGTCAACGGCTAATCCCCCGACCGAGTTCATAAACCTCTTATCAGCCCCCCACTATGCCGATGGTATGGTGGGGGGCTGATGCCTTATCTATCCCTACCACCACCGCACAGACCTCGACCTAACTATGACCTTTCGCTCCTTCATGACGCGCACGCACCGCTTCCTCGGTGCGCTGATGAGCGTCCTCTTCGTGGCCTGGTTCGTCTCAGGCCTCGTCCTCATCTACCACGCCTATCCCAAGTACTCGATGGACGAGGAGCTGAAGCACAGCGCCCGTCTCCCCGAGAGCTTGCCCACGACAGATAGCCTGCACGCCCTCTTCACCTCCCTCCAGCTCGACACTGTGCCGCTGGAGCGCCTGAAGATCTCTGGCGGGACGTATGCCGACAGCCGTGCACGTCTCGTCATCCTCCCCGTAGAGGGGGAGCGCCGTGAGCTGGCCTTCGATGGCGACAGCCTGCGCTCACTCCAGCTCGACAGAGCGTATCTGGAGACCATCGCCGCACGCTGGGGGCAGCGTATTGAGCGCATCGACACCATCACAGATCTCGACCAGTGGACGCCCTTCTCGAGCCTTCGGGAGGATCTCCCCTTCTACCGCCTCCTTCTCACTGGTGGCGCTGGGCATGAGGTCTATGTCTCGAGCGTGACGGGCGACGTGCTGCAGGAGTCCACCCGCAGTGAGCGCCTCTGGGCCTGGGCTGGTGCTATCCCGCACTGGATCTACTTCACCTACATCCGCTCGCGTGCTGACCTCTGGCGCTGGGTCATCATCGTCCTCGGCGCTATCGGTACGTTCATGGCGCTGACGGGCTTCTACCTCGGCATCGTACACTACCGTAGCCGTGCGAAGAAGAAGGCCGCGAAGCTCTTCTCGCCCTTCCCCCGCAAGCGCTACCAGTGGCACCACTTCTCCGGCACCGTCGGCGGTGTGCTCATCATCGCATGGGTGCTGACGGGCCTCCTCTCCGTCGTGCACTTCCCCCATACCGAGACGACGGACTACCCCGTGGAGCAGCTCGAGGGGCGACCGCTCGGCATGACGGACTACTGCACCGACCTCACTGCCCTGCGTCAGGCAGAGCCCGAGCTACGCGCCCTGACCTTCACCTCACTGGGGCATATCCCCGTGCTGAAGGCTGATGGTGAGGAGGCGCACTACTATGATGGGCGCTCCGTAGCACCCAAGCGCCTCAGCCTCGACAGCGCCGAGATCGTCACCGAGATCCGCACGGTCTTCGGCGAAGGGCATCACTACACGGCCGAGCTGATGGACAAGTACGACACGTACTACATCCACCGTGCTGGCAAGCTCCCCTTGCCCGTCTGGCGCATCGCTATCGACACGAAGGACCACCACACCTACTACGTCGATCCCAAGACGGGTATGTGGCGTATGTATGCGGATAGTGAGCGCATCGACGCGTGGATGTTCATGAAGCTCCACCGCCTGCAGTTCGCTCCCGTGGTGAATACCCCAGGGGCATGGCCCGTCGTGATGTGGGCGTTTATGCTCATCGGACTCATCACCTCGCTGACGGGGCTGATGCTTGCCTTCGACTATGTGCGCCGCCTCCTGCGCCGTCGCGGGAAGAAGAAGCGCTAAGCGCCCTCACCCTCTATATACACGTATCCCCCACGACCCGAGCGGATCGTGGGGGATACTTGTATATAGGGGAAGTCCTTAGCAGGGGGGCTTAGAACTGGTAGCTAAGCTTGAAGCGTACCGTACGGCCAGGCATGTGGTAGCCGTCCTTCTCGGTGTAGTGCTCGTCGTAGAGGTTGTCTACGTTGACCCCCAGGCCGAGGCGCTGCTTGATGGTGTAGTGCAGCGAAGCACCGAAGATCAGTGCCGAGGGGTGCTGGAGACGACCGCCCCAGTCGGGCTGCTCAGCAGCTACACGTGCAGCGAGACCCGTGCGGATATCGGGGTAGTAGCCGAACCAGTTGTCCTCCCAGCGCTGGCCGATGTAGCGACCCGAGAGGCCGAACTGCAGGCCTTCGCGCGTGGTGAAGTCGAGGCCGAAGGTGACGTTCTGCGAGCGCACGTACTTGATAGGCGTCCAGTCGCTGGCGGCGGCGAGCTTCATCTTTGAGTGGAGGAGGAGCGTAGCGTTGGCGTAAGCCTTCAGTGAGAAGGCGTAGTCCACGAGGCTACCGAAGTCGTAGGCGGCCATCAGCTCGAGGCCGTGCATACGAGCCTTGTCGCTATTGACGAAGGTCTTCGTAGCCGTCTTGTCGGGATTCGTCGTGACCTTGTCGACGATCATATCCTTGTGATCGGTGTAGAAGTACGTAGCGTCGAGGCCAATACCCTTCTCATAGTTGGTATAGCCGATCCCCCCGTCGATGGTCAGCGAGCTCTCGGGGCGCAGGTCGCGATTCCCTACGGTCGTCGTCTTGCCGCTGGTGTACTGACCTGCCTTGCGGTAGGCGTCAGGAGCAGCGAAGGCTGTCCCAGCCGAGGCGTGCAGACGCAGGCCACGGGCGAGCTCATACTTCAGGCCGAGGTTGGGGCTGAAGACGAGGTGCTGCTCGTGCTTAGCTTCGCTATTGAGGCGGCTGTCGGCGCTGAGGTCGAAGCGCATGAGGTCGAGGCGTGCACCAGCAGAGACGATGAAGCGCTCGGTGACGCTGAGGTTCGTCTGGGCGAAGAAGCCGAGGCTGGAGGTCGAGTAGTCGGGGTTGTAGCTGGCCTTCTGGGCACCCTTAGCGTCGAAGGACTTGGTCTTCGTGTCGCTCTTCTTATAGTCGGCACCGAGGGTCAAGCGGTGTGCGCCGAGCGTCATGTCGTCCTGCAGGATAGCCCCGTAGTCCTGACCATTGCGGCGGTAGTTGATGATAGCACCGCTACCAGCCTTGTCGTAGTTCTGCGACACCTCGAAGGAGTAGTAGGGGCGCAGTGCGAGGTGATGGATGCCGACCTGTCCGAGGACTTCGAGCGAAGTGAGCGAGCGCGTGATGTCCTTCTGCGAGAGGCCGTAGACACCGTAGATGCTACCACCGGTGCGGATAGCGTCGCCGATGAAGAGGTTCTCGTAGGCGTTCACCGACCAGTTAGGCGAGAAGTCATAGCCGAGGCGAAGGCTACCGGTGTAGACACCATAGGTGCTACCAGGCATCGTAGCGCCACGCGTCTCGGGGTCTACGATAGCCTTGGCGAGGCTGTTGTGACGGAGGATATCGTTGTTACCCGCCTTGTAGTTCGTGTGCTCGCTGGTGTAGCCGGCGCTGAGGTCGAAGGACAGACCCGAGACGATGCGCCCACCGAGGGCGAGCGTGCCGGCATAGTTGTCGTAGCTACCAGCCGTAGCGGAGACGCGGCCCGTGAGCTGCTCCTTGTGCTGTACAGTGACGATGTTGATGACACCACCCATAGCATTCGTGCCATAGACCGAGGAGAAGGGACCCTTGAGGATCTCTACCTGTGCGATGTCCGAGAGGGCGATGGTGGAGATGTTCTCCGATGCCGTGGGGATCCCGTTGATGAGGACGGTGGTATAGGCCTTACCAGGCTTGAAGCCACGGATACCGACAGTAGCGTTGAAGCCAGGGTACTGGATGACATCGACGCTGCTGTAGTTCTTCAGGAGGTCAGGCAGGCTGGTGAAGCCCGAGCGCTGGATGGTCTCGGCGCTGATGACCTCGATCTTGCTGGGCACCTTCTTCAGGGGAAGGATGGAGCGCGTACCGTAGACGAGGACCTCGTCAATGTTTGCGGTACGGAGGCTATCCGTGGTGCTTGCTGAGAGCGGGAGGGCCAGTGAGGCCGCCGCGATGAGAAGCGTTAGCTTTTGTTTCATACGTTGTTTGCTTGGTTAATATACAGATGCACTGCGCTCTCCGAGGGCGGAGAGGAGCGCGGTGATAGAGTGATGCTGGGTAGTGATCCCCGTAGGGGTGCGGAGCGTCCAGCCCGCTTCGCTGATGGTGATGCTGCTGGTCTCGGGCGGTAGGTCGCCAGAGATGATGCCGTAGCCGAGGCGGTGAAGCGCACGGCACGTCCAGCTGTAGCGTAGGCCTTCGCCTGTGAGATGGATCTGCTGACCAGGCTCTTCGGCGATGGAGAATTCCCCTCGCTCCTGGTCGAAGCGCAGGCGTGGGTCGCCGAAGACACGCTCGATATCGCCATCGAGGATGAGGTCTTCGGGTGCCTTGGCCGTGATAGCTCCCGAGCGATCGAGGAGCCAGATGGTATCTGCCCAGCCGAGGGCCAGATCAAGCTCGTGCGTGGAGATGAGGATGCTCTTGCCGAGCTTGTGGGCGAGCGTGCGGAGCATCGTCGTCACCTCCAGACGGGAGGGGAGGTCGAGGTGCGCCGTGGGCTCGTCAAGGAGGATGAGCGGGGTCTCTTGTGCCAAGGCACGGGCGATCATCACGCGCTGCTTCTCGCCGTCACTCAGCGTGTCGAAGATACGCTCACGTAGCTCCGTGAGGCGGCACGTGGCGAGTGCCTCTTCGCAGATTCGCTTGTCCTCGGCACTGAGCACACCACGGAAGCCCGTATAGGGGTAGCGACCGATGGTGACGACCTCCCAGACATCCATATTGCCTGCGGGGATGCGCTCGGTGAGCACGAGGCTCAGCTGACGGGCGACCTCCTTCATCGTGAGGCTGGAGAGGGGTTTTTCGCCCAGCTCTACTTCGCCTGCAAGGGGTGGGAGAAGGCCTGCCATAGTGTGCATGAGCGTGGACTTCCCACTGCCGTTGGGCCCCATGAGCATGACGATCTCACCTGGGCGAATGGAGAGACAGAGGTCGGGGGAGATGACGACGCTGCGGCGACGCTCCGTGTAGCCTGTGCTGAGGTGGCGGAGCTCGATCGTGAGGTGCTGTGTCTTACTTGAAGGCATCGCGCTTACGCTTATTACCCAGGACGACGAGGATGACGACGGGGGCGCCGAGGAGCGAGGTGATCGCATTGATCGGGAGGACGAACTGATGGCCTGGGGCCTGCGTCAGGAGGTCACACACGAGGAGGAGGAAGGAGCCCGAGAGGATCGTCGCTGGGACGAGGATATGGTGGTCGGCCGTGCGGAAGAGTAGACGGACGAAGTGCGGGACGGCCATGCCGAGGAAGGCAATAGGCCCCGTGAAGGCGGTGATACAGCCCGTGATGATGCTGGTGATGACGATGAGTAGGCGACGTACCAGACGGATGTTCGTCCCGACGGAGCGCGCATAGTTCTCCCCGAGGCCGAGGGCATTCATCTGCTTCGGCATGAGGAGGGCTGCAATGAGCCCGACGAGGACGACGGGGAGCATGAGCTGCAGCTGGCGCCAAGTCGTGCCCGCCACGCTACCGAAGCTCCAGATGAGGTAGGTCTTCAGCGTCTCTTCGTCACTGAAGTACTGCAGGATGGAGATGACGCTCGAGGCAAGGAAACCGATCATCACCCCTACGATGAGCACCGAGACGATGTCGTGTAGACGGCTCGAGACGGCGGAGATTATCAGGAGGACGCTGAGCGCGCCGATGCAGGCGGCGAGGATGATGCCCCACGTGTTCGCCACGCCTGCCGTAGAGAGGAGCGAGGGGAAGAGCGTGTAAGCCATCGTATAGATCGCTACGCCCACGCCTGCACCGCTATTGATCCCGAGGATCGAGGTATCGGCAAGGGGGTTGCGGAAGAGCGTCTGCATCTGCAGGCCTGCGATGGAGATCCCTGCGCCAGCGATGAGCGAGGTCAGCGCCTTCGGCAGGCGGAAGTTCAGGACGACGTAGCTCGTCGTCGTATGCTCACCACGGCCGAGGAGCGTGTCGATGACGTCGCTCGCAGGCAGAGAGACGCTTCCCCACATGATGTCGAGCACGAAGGCAACGACGATGCCGAGCGAGATGAGGAGGAAGAGGATCGAGTGACGTGCGCGCATGGGCTACTGTAGCTTGACCCAGTAGGTCGTCTCGTAGTCGGGGAGGAGGTGCGGACGTGTGATCTTGATGAGGTCCTTCAGGATGAGGTGCGGGTTGTAGGGCCCACTCTCCCAGTAGTCATTACCCCCGTACTCATTGACGCGCTTGCGGTCGATCCAGACGTTGCCCGCCTTAGCCGCGTCGAAGTGCTGGTAGCGCTCGTTCATCGAGAGGAAGTCCTTCAGGGTGATGTCCTTGCCGACCATCATGCTGAGCCATACGGGGGCGTGGCGGTGACGGCTGAAGACGTATTCGAAGCTCATGGGCTTATTCGCTACCTGCCCAGGGATGAAGTCATACTTGATGTGTGCGTCGGTGAGCATCGAGGTGACGTAGGAGTATTCGCCAGGGACGTACCACGAGCCTTTGTAGTCCTGCCCGTAGAGGACGGGGAGGAAGTCGGGCTCTTGCGCAGCGATCTTCTTGGCCTCGAGGTACTCACGCTCGATGCGCTGGAAGGTCTCTTCGGCACGGACATTGCGCCCGAAGAGCATCCCGATGAACTTCATCCACTCAGCACGCCCGAGGAGACTCTGCTCCTTCCAGTTATTGAAGAAGACGATCTCGATACCTGAGGCGCGGATGTCCTCGTCCTTGCCATCGGAGTCCTGTAGACCCTGCATGATGATCTCGGGGTGGGTGGCGATGATCTGCTCGACATTGCGCCCCATGCCACGGCCGATCTCGGCGATCTCGCCACGGCGCGTGCGCTCGGCGAGGATGCTGTCATTGATGTTGCGTGGGTCGCTACATGCTACGAGGACATCACGCAGGTCGAGGAGCGTCAGTGCACCGATCTCCGTCGTGGAGAGCGTACCCATGGTGCGCACGGGTACAGCGATGAAGCGTGCGCCAGGGGCAGTCACCTCGGGCTTATGGTCGCGGGGATAGAGGATGTAGCGGGCGAGGGTGTCGGGCTCGTCGGGGGTGAAGATAAACACCTCCTTGTAGCCAGGATGGTTGGCTACTTGGATGCCCTTGGCATGGTCGAAGTGCACGGCATGCGCGAAGTCCGCACTATCGGCGACGATGCTATCTGTGGCAGCCGTACGCTGGCTGGAGTGTCCTGTGCAGCTCCCTAAGAGCATGAGGAGGCACGCAAGGAGAAGTAAAGGCTTGGTCATGCGTAATTACATTAGGATACGTGTGCCTCCAAAGAGGCACGGGGAAACGAAATTCCTGCACAAAGGTACAAGAAGAATACGGCTTCTTCATATAGAGCGCTTTGCGCCCTGCGCTGAATGCCCCGCATAGCTCCCCGATGCATGGCTCTTCCGCTACGATGGCGGGGGAGCGAGCTATATTGCCTTTTCCCCGAAGAGTAGGAGAAAAACGGCCGTCCCCGTAGTGCTATAAGTCGGCTCCTATACAGCTTTTCCTTCGTCTTGGTGTGTGGATTTATAATCTCGGTGCGTAAATCCTATCATCCACGTGCGTAGTCCTAAGATCTACGTGCGTGGACAGCGCTTTAGGCGTAGTGCTGTGCAGTTTTTTCTCGTAGAGGTCGAGGCTTTTTCTCGAAGAAGACGTACAGCTATCATATAATGAGCGGCGACAGCCCCCATCGGGGACTGCCGCCGCTCGCTTATGGAGTGGGGGTGATCGGACTAATAGAACGTACCGCCCGTCTTCTCGTTGGCGCGGGGAGCTACAGCATTGTCCGTGAAGTCAGGCCCGATATTCTTCCAGGGCTTGCCGAGGATCTTCTCGAGGCGGTAAGCCGCAGCCTTCGCCAGAGGCACTTGATTCCCATCGGGGTCTTCGTCTGGGACAAGGTCAGCGGTGAAGTCCTCGATGGGGCGCAGAGGATTCTTGATATCATTCGTCGAGGCGTACTGCTTGAGGATGTAGGGGCCGTAGACGTAGAGGGGGATGCTGAGGTGGAGGAGGCGATTACCTGCCTTCGCCGTCGCATTAGGGGCGTAGACGGGGGAGGCGTTTCCGCCCTCGAGCTTACCCTTCGTGGTAGCGTAGAGGTCGAAGTTCAGCGTCATCTGTGAGCCGAGCTTGGGGAAGATGGCGTAGCCCTTGAGGTTGACGGGGTCCTTCTCGTCACGGAACTTCGTCTGACCGTGGTGTGCAGACTTCGTGAAGTCCTCCGTGTCGAGGTTCGTGTACTCGAAGACATCGGAGAAGTCTGACTTGGTCGTGATGGCCGACTGGCTGTCGTAGTCCTTCACGTCGGAGGGGTAGATGAAGAGCTGGTAGGCGCCCTTAGCGGAGAGCTGCTTGTCGAGGAGCTCGCCCTTCGAGTTGTAGCACTCGAAGAGGATGCCGTACTGAGGGTAGTCGCTGCCCGAGATCTCGCCCGTGAAGGGGTTCTCGCGGCGCGTGTCACTCCAGCGCAGGGCGAGCAGCTTGTCGAGCGTGTAGGTCACGCTTGCGTTGCCGATCTTCGCCGTGCTCTCGCTGAGCTTCCACTCGCCTCCCTGCTTGGTGTAGGTGACGACCTGCTCATCCTGCAGGTTGCGGTTCTCGAGGTCAGCCTCGGAGGGAAGGTAGTGGAAGCTCTTCTTGCCGTGAAGATGGCCGATCTGCAGGCGGATGACGACCTTGGCGATGTCGAGGTCAGAGCTGGGGGTGACAGGTGAGGGAGTAGGTGTGGGCGAAGGCGTCGGAGGTACGACGGGTTCGTTATTGGACTTACCGGAGCAGGCCGTAGCGACGAGGCTGAGGGCTGCGATACTGGCGAAGGCAAAAGCCTTGAGACGGTTCGTTGTCATAAGTGTCTGAGGGATTAATTAGTTAGAAGAAGCTTCTTCACGACCCGTGAGGTCGGTGGTGCCGGCGTCGACGACGAAGGTGACGTTCAGCGAGATATCCGACTCTTGGTCGATGGGATAATAGAGGTTGTTGTAGAAGGGCATCGCCTGACCGTTGTAGATCTTCGGCTGGTGCGCATGCATGAGCATGATCGTCAAGAGGAACTTCCAGTCGGCGCGCGTGAAGCGGATGAGGCCCTTGAAGCCCATGGGATTACTCGTGCCTGTGAACTTGCTCTCGGGCGCGTTGTAGGGCTGATTCCACGGCGTGACATCGACGTAGCGGTAGTCATAGCCGAGCTCCGCGGGCTCCTTGACGGCGTAGGTGCGCCACTTGCCACGGATGAACTCGCGGGTGAAGCGCTCGAAGAAGTGCTGGTGGATGCGGTCTTGGCCGTTCTCGATGAACTGCCCGTTCATCAGCTCACGGCGGGCGTCGAGGTAGTCGATCTCGAGGAGGTAGACGGCATCCGACTCAGTATCGGTGCTCTTGACGGAGAACTGCGATACGCCCTGCTCTTCGCTGGCGAGGAAGCCCTTACTGGTGAGTGAGAGGGTCATCTTCTCCTCACGGCCCGTGAGGGTGATATCGGCGAGTGTGGGCTCAGCATCCCAGCGAGCGGGGTTGTTGAGCTTGGCTTCCTTGAGCGTGAAGATGACGTAGGAGGGATTATCGTGGCGCTTATTCAGTAGCTCGTTGGTCGGCTCCTTGGGGTCACAAGACGTGAGGAGTGGGACAAGTGCGAGGAGCAGAAGGAGGAGCCTCTTGGGGCTCCCACATAGCTGTCGTAGAGTCATAGGATGAGGGATAAGCGAGGTGATCAGAACTTCCACAGGAGTGAGGCACGGATATCGCGACCCGCTTCGTGGGCGTAGTAGCGAGCGCGGTTCGTGTACTCCTTGTATTCGGCATTGAGGAGGTTGTCGCCCGTGAGGAGGAGGCGCAGGGACTGGCCATTCTTCAGCGTCTTCGAGAGCTCGACTTCGGCACCCCATACCCCGTAGGCGGGCGGTGCGTCTGCGATGTCGATGGCGGAGTCGAAGCGCGTCTGGCGAGCGACGAAGAGGTGATTTAGCGTGACCTTACCCGAGAAGCCCCCGCCGAGCTTAGGGCTCCAGCTGAGGTGCTGACCGAGGTGGAAGGAGGGGATATAGGGGAAGAGCTGGCCCGTACCACGCTCGTTAGCCCATACCATGAAGCTCTTCACCCCGTACTCGATATCTTGTGGGAAGCGGTATGATGCGTCGATGTCAAAGCCACGGAAGAAGGCATCGCGCTGCTGATAGGTGAAGAAGGGATATTCGCCCGAGAGCGTCGTGTGCATCGTGTGCGTCGGCGCATCGAAGATATAGCCGTCGATCCACTGCAGATAGCCATCAGCACGCACGTGTAGGCGCTCACCCGAGTGCTCTACGGAGGTGATCCACTTGTAGCCGCGCTCACTCTTGAGGTTGCGGTTCCCACGGATGTAGATCGCCGAGCCGTGCTGATTCCCTTCGCTGTAGAGCTCGTGGACGTGGGGGGCGCGGAAGGCAGCCCCGAGGTTCGTCGTCACGTGCCACAGGGGCGAGAGGTGGTAGTGCCCGCCGATGCTGTAGGTGAGGTTCGTGAAGTGCTTCGTGTCCTTGAAGAGCTGCTGATAGATGTCGTAGCCAGCTACCTTGAGCGTCATCTGGTCGAGACGTAGGCCGACCTCAGCGCCCCAGCGCTCGGCTTGGTACTTCTGCAGGAGGTGTGCTGCACCCGTGACCTCGGTGTAGTTCGGGATGATGGGTACGACACCCGTACCAGGGCGGTTGTAGTTCTCCGTGCCGACGAAGTGCAGGCCTAGCTCCGTATCCCAGTGGTGGTAGTGCTTGCGCCAAGCAGCGTCCGCCTGGAAGCTCTTCAGGTCGAGCGCCAGCGTGGGGAAGGAGGAGCGGTCATTGCGACGGATGTTGTACTCATCTCGGCGGTCGGTCTGCAGCGAGGTCTGCAGGGTGAAGGTGCCGAGATGCTCATCATCGTAGCGCCCCTTGACGCTCCACAGGCGGTGCAGGACGTCGTGGTGGGGATAGTCGATATGGCGAGAGAAGGGGCGGAAGGTCAGCGGACGACCACGCTCGATGAGCGCTTCGATCTCGTTGGCATTCTTAAGGTGACCCGAGGGAAGAAGCCCCGTCTTATTCTGATACTGGCTGAAGTAGCTCTCCAGCGAGAGGTGCTCACCACGCCAACCGAGGGCGAGTGAGTAGTCCAGCTCCTTGACGCCCGTATTGGTGAGGAGGTACTTCGCCGTCGAGCGGTCACCGGCATTGGTGTAGGAGAGCTGCGCACGCCAAGCGAGCGAAGGCAGGAAGGGCAGGGCGCCCTCAAGCTTCGCTACCTCGGTCAAGCGACGGCCGTTGGTGGCGAAGCTCGTCGCCAGCGTCCCCTGCAGGCTACGCCCATGATAGGGAAGTGCACTCTGCCCGAGGATGATGACGCCTGCGAGGGCTTCGGAGCCATGCGCTACCGCTTCGGCGCCCTTGACGACGTGGACCTGGTCGTTGGCGTCGACGCTGACCTCGGGGGCGTGGTCGTCGCCCCACTGCTGGCCCGACTGGCGGA
>ERZ773077.1113-NODE-1113-length-19007-cov-26.060891_pt1 | contig 19007 bp, 21 predicted proteins | sample MGYA00580612_ERZ773077 | MGnify/ENA primary metagenome ERZ773077 (study PRJEB29015, sample SAMEA2737971) | human oral metagenome | biome: human oral; feature: human-associated habitat; material: dental | place: China | collected 2021 ...
TGGTGGCTTGGGAAACCGTGTGGATGTCGGCCAGCAACTCCTGGGTGAGATTGTGTCTGAACATCAACAAAATGGATCTGGATACAACGGAACAACCCCAGGACACGGGACCCTGCCGCGGGAAGTTCCCCGGAGCAGGCAGTGTGGATCAGTTCACACAAGTTCACCGGGTCTGGCCACAGCCAAGACATATGGTAGTGCTCACGACAGCGGCTTGTCTTTCGTCTGAGATTATTTTGGTAAGACACTCTTGATTATCTCAGATCGGGCAAGCCGCCCCCACGCCCCCTCGGATAAAGCGTTATTTGGGGAAAACCAAAGCACCCCTATGAATAAGCCTTACTGTTGCTACGACCCTATGACACCGCCCATCATAATCCAGCAAATAACCAAAACCTGACTAAATGGCCCAAGTCGGGTCAAGACCTGACGTGTTCGCCCGCACCGATTACCGTCGCCCTTACAACACTTTTGAAACCACAATGAGACTTATTCGCAGCTCCCTCCAAACGTGCGCTGGCTAGGGGTTTCGCTGGTCGACACGCCGCCTGTGAATAGGCCTCAGTACAAGGAGGTCTATTCGTAGCCATCCTCAAGCGCGCCTTGACTAGGGGTTTCGCGGCCAACCCGCCGCCTGTGAATAAGCCTCAAGCCGTCACTGGGCTCATCTTCTCCTACACCCTATGAATAAGGGCGTTATTCACGAGGCTTATTGACGTGTCTGAAGTGGCCCTGAACGGGGCATCGACTGCTCCATGCAAGAATGGAGGTTGTGAACGAACCATATATCGCGATGGAGCAGTCGATGCGTTACGATTCTACTACAGGTCTTCCTGCTGATGTGATCCAGGAGATCGTGGCCCGGGTCTGGGACGTGACCCAGGGTCGGGGTCTCGACTTCTCCCGGCACAAGGTCAAGCTCTATTAGCAGGTCGTGATCTGCCTGATCCTGTTGCGGCAGAACATGTCCCAGATGGTCATCGCTGACATGGTCGGGGTGTCCCAACCCACGATCTGCAGGATCTGGCGCAGGATCACCGGGATCCTGGAGACGGTGCTGGTGTTGACCAGTGGGGGCCTGGCCGAGGCGATCCAGCAGGGACACCTCCTGCTGGTCGATGGGAGCTTCATCCCGACGGGGAAGCGCCCAGCAAGCGGTCAGGCGGCTGCGAACTACTCCGGGAAGCGGAAGGTCCAGTACCTGAACATCCAGGTCGCTGCCACCGATCGGGGTGACCTCGTGGCGGTCTCGGACCCGTTCCCGGGAGCCCGTCACGATGCCAGGGTGATCCAGGAGTGTGGCTGGAGTGACCTCCTGGCCGAGGTGGGTGCCTGTTGGGTCGCTGACACCGCCTACACCGCCACCACCGCTGTGACTCCGGTGAAGAAGAAACCCAGCCAGCCCCGCGCTGACCGGGAGAAACAATTCAACAGGACAATCGCTGGTATCCGCGCCTCCGTTGAGCATTGCATCGCCCACCTGAAGAACTGGAAAATGCTCGCCAACGGCTACCGAGGACACCTCAAGGAACTCCCCGCCATCATCCGGATCGTCACCCAACTCGAACTACTGAGAACCCAATGAGAAAAAAACCTCGTGAATAACGCCCTAAGCCTCCAGGTGTCCACAAAATCAGGGTAACCGCAACCCGGGGCACACCAACCCCCTCAAACCGGCTCAACCACCCTCACCCACCAACTTTGCCGACCCCTGTTCAGCAGCAGGACCGCCAGGAGGCCGAACAGCACCGCCGCGGGCCAGCCGATCAGGCCCACCAGGACCGGGTCCAGGCCGTCGCCGGGCGCCACCAGTATCGCGGGCAGGGAGGCGAAGGCGTTGAACGCACCGTGGGTGATGGCGGCCGGCAGGACGCTGCCGGAGCGAACCCGAAGCCAGGACAGCAGCGTGCCGAGGCCTGCACACAGGCAGGTGAACAGGGCGATGCCGGCCGCCGCGGGGAGCCTGCCGCCGTACTCGTAGCCCATGACGATCAGGGGCGCGTGCCACAGACCCCAGATCACGCCGGTGAGCACGATTCCCCGCCTTCGGCCCAGGGGTTCGAGGGCCGACTGGAGCCAGCCACGCCACCCGGTCTCCTCCCCCAGGGCGACCAGGCCGTTGACCGTGTACGCGGCGAACACGTTCGCCACCACCATGAGGACCCAGATCACCGCGACGGGCGGCGGCGGCCCTCCCGGGGCGATGCCGCGCAGATTGTTCGTGAACGAGGTCAGGGCCCAGTCCGGACTGAACCCCCCGGCGCCGATGACCAGCGTCAGCAGCAGGGCGAGCGCGGCCACCACGACGCCGACCCCGATCGTCGCGAAACCGAGGATCCGGAGCCAACCGGGACGCCCCCCGGAACCGGGTGGTCGCCGGGCGAGCCCGCTCTCCCGCAGCCAGGACTCGTGGGTGATGAACCGGCAGACCACCCAGGCGGCCAGGGCGGGGGTGAACATCCGGAGCGTCAGTATCACCTTGGCCTGTGGTGTTCCCAGCCCGCCGGTCGCGGCCACGACGCAGTCCAGGAGCAGGGCCGCCCCAAAGCTCACCAGCAGGAACACGCCGACCGCCCGCACGTGAACGCCCCGTCGCCCGGCAGCGGTCATTGCCGTTCCTCTCCCGCGAGCGCCTGCCCCGAGGGCAGGAACCACAGGCCAACCATGTCGCCGTCGCGGTTGTAGCTGACGCGGGCCACGAGGTCGGCGGCCTCCATGTGGAGGGGTTCCTCCACCACGACAACCCCGCCCGACAGGGCCAGGGGGGTCGGGGTGCCGCGCCGTTCGAGCTCCCCGCCCAGCGCGATCACCTGCGCCCAGGCGTCGGCCAGCCGTTCGGCGTCGAGCTGCCATCCGGCGCGCGGGCCGGCCAATTCTTCTGCTTTCTGCCATTCGTGTTTCTCGATGGCGTCGAGGAATGCCTCCGCCTTCTCGACGGCGGAGCGGAGTTCGGAATCGGTGGGTTTCTTCATGGGTTTTCCTGTTCTCGGGTCGGTCGGGTTTCCGAAACGCTGGAAGGCCGCCTGGCGGCTGGTTCCCAGGGCATCGCCGATGGCCTGCCAGGTGACCCCCCTCCCGCGGGCCGCGGTGACGAGCCGGGCCAGGATCTCGTCGGTCAGCGACTGGAGCGAGCGCACGGCGGCCAGGGAATGGGTCATGTCGCCCCCGGGGGCGTCCGGATCGTCGGCGGCGGCGAGTTCCGCCGCCACCAGGGAGCTGATCTTCCGAAGACGTTTCACTAGCTCTTCGGCGGTCACATCGTCGGTCGACATACGTAAAGGCTAGGTTTACATCATCGTTTCTGTCAAGACTGGCTTGACAAGATTTGAAGGCGATTGAACGGACCGCCGGGCCCTCCGGATCACGGACCCCGGTCCACAACCGACGCATCGGGCCGCGCGATCGGAGGAGCAGCGTTCACCACAGCACATGCAGCCCGGGAAGTCCCGAGAAGACGCGATCAACCGTCACAAGAATCAGGGATTCCCGGATGGCCTGAGCGGCGAGCACGCGATCGAACGGGTCACGATGCGACCACTCGATCCGGCCGCTCAACCGGGCGTGGTGCCACGTGATCGGCAACATCTCCGCGCCGAGACGCGCGACGTGGTCCTCGAGCACATCGAGCCACGGCCCCGCGCCAGGAAGTTTGCCGATGCGGTGCTTGGTGAACAGCTCCCACGCGCTGGCCGCGGAGGCCACGAGACGGTTCGCCCGGTCGCGCACCACGTCAAGCGCCCCCTCGCCCAATCGGGACGGCTCGTTGACCGCCCACACGAGGGCATGAGTGTCAAGTAGATAGCCGTTCACGTCCCCTCCCAGGCCCTCAGTTCCTCATCAGGCAGCTCGTCAAAGAAAGTCTCCGGCAAGTGATAGCCCCCGAACCCCAGTTCACGTTCACCAGCGTCAACCGGCACCAGCCGGGCAATCGTCTGGTCGCCCCGGGCAATGTTGATGACGGAACCCTTTTCCACCTCGACCAGCAGAGCCGACAGGTGCGTCTTCGCCTCCTGGACCTTCACCGTTTTCACAAGATCGATTGTCCCTCTTCTGGTTCATGCTGGTCAACCAACCTGGTCAGCTGTTTGAGCAGCGTGAAGCACAACCCCTTTCGTCTCTACCCACATTCTCCAACGCCAGTTCTCCCGCCATCCGCTGGCCTTTTCGCCATCCGCCAGCCCAACCGTCGAACGCCAGCGCTACAGCGCAAGCAGACGACGAGTGGACAAGCGAAACCGCCCGGTCCCGGCCCTTCGGATCCTCGCCGGCGGCTCGTCGAGGAAAGCGGCAATCGATGTCCGCGCGGGTAGATTGACCCCATGACCTCCGTACAGCTCGTCGACGAGATCCGCGGCGCGCTCGCCGCCGCCGGTGATCCCGGGAAGGCCGCCCGGGAGCAGGCCTACATGAAGTCGGCGCTGCCCTTCCACGGGGTGCGGCTGCCCGAGGTGCGGCGCATCACCAAGAGGCTGCTGAAGGAACACCCCCTGGCCGGCCGCGACCAGTGGGAGCGGGCCATCCGGGAACTGTGGGACGAGGTCACGCACCGGGAACACTGGTACGCGGCGCTGGAGATCGCGGGCCACCGCGACGCCCGCGACTGGCAGGACCTCGGCGCCCTGGAGCTGTACCGGCACCTCGCCACGACCGGGGCGTGGTGGGATGTCGTCGACGGGATCGCCTCTCCCCTGGTGGAGAACGTGGTCGCGACCACCCCCGGAGCGCGGGCCGTGGTGTGGGACTGGGCCACGGGAGACGACCTGTGGTTGCGTCGCATCTCCATCATCTGCCAGCTGCAGCGCAAGACCTCCACCGACCTGGAGCTGCTCAGCCACGCCATCGACTCCAACCTGGAGGGGTCGCGGCACGGCTCCGAGTTCTTCATCCGCAAGGCCATCGGCTGGGCGCTGCGGCAGCACGCCCGCGTCGACCCGGACTGGGTGAAGGCCTTCGTGGAGACGCGCGGATCGCGGCTCAGCGGGCTGAGCCGCCGGGAGGCCCTCAAACACCTGTGACCCCACCTCCCCGGGTGGGATGACGACGGATTAGGCCGGTTCGTCGCAACCCGTGTGCAGAACCCCGGCCCAATTCCCATGGCTTTTCCCCGGCTGTGCCGACTAGCGTCGGGAAAACCAGCCGATCCGCGCAAGGCAGCGCGAGGAAGAAGGAACCATGGCAGTCATCACCGTGCTTGGCTCGGGAATCATGGCCACCGCCCTGGCCACCCCCCTGACCGACAACGGCCACGAGGTGCGTCTAGTCGGCACCCACCTCGACCGGGAGATCATCACATCCATCCAGGAAACGGGCATCCACCCGAACCTGGGCCTGAAGGTGCCCGAGGGGGTGACCGCCCACCAGCTGGAGGACGCGCCGCGGGCCTTCGAGGGGGTCGAGTTCGTGATGAGCGGGGTCAACTCGTTCGGGGTTGACTGGGCCGGCGACCAGTTCGCCTCCCTGCTGCGTCCCGGGATGCACGTGATAGCCCTCGCCAAGGGCATGCAGGCCGACGACGACGGCAACCTCACCATCCTGCCCCGGGCACTCGCCTCCCGCCTCCCCGAGGAGTTGCGCTCCCGGGTGAGCGTCTCCGCGATCGCGGGGCCCTCCATCGCGGGCGAGGTGGCGGTGCACCGCCACACCAGCGTCGTGTTCACCGGCGAGGATCCCGAGGTTCTGGCGCGCTGGCGCGAACTGTTCGCCACCGAGCACTACCACGTGTGGACCAACACCGACTTCGTGGGCGTCGAGGTGTGTGCGGCGACGAAGAACTGCTACGCCTTCGGGGCCGGTTTCATGCAGGGCCTGCTCGACGCGATGGGCGAGGCGGCCGGGGACCGTTACGTCAACTACAACTACGGGGCGGCCCTGTTCGGGCAGGCCTCCGTGGAGATGATCCAGTTCATGGAGCTGCTGGGCGGCAAACCCACCACCCCCATCGGGCTGCCCGGGATCGGCGACTGCTTCGTCACATCCATGGGCGGCCGCAACGTGCGGTGCGGCCGGCTGGTCGGGTCGGGGATGACCTTCAGCCAGGCCCGCGCCCAGATGCCCGGCGTGACCCTGGAGGGCGCCGCGGCCATCGTCGTGATCGGCAGGGCCGTGGTCCGCCTGACCGAACGCGGCATCGTGCCCCCGGAGAGGTTCCCGCTGCTGCGTCACCTCTACGAGGTGGTCGGCCTGGACCAGCCCGTGGCCGTCCCCTGGGACAGCTTCTTCGGCGGCGACGGCTCCGGCCAGGCCTGACCCGATACCCACCCCAACGACGAACGAGCAAAGGAGCCGAGGTGAGCAGGGCAGCACAGATCCTCAACGCGCTGGAATCCACGCGCGCCACCTCGGCCGACGAGTTCGCCGCCCTGCTCGGGGTGAGCCGCCGCACCGTCGCCGGTGAGGTGGCCTCACTGCAGGAACTGCTCGGCCAGGCCGCCTCCATCACCCTGGTGGAGGGCCGCTACCGCCTGCTGGTGGCCGACCCGCCCCGCTACCGGGCCGTCCGTTCCGGGCTGGCCTCCAGCACTTCCTTCAACGACCCCACCGCCCGGGCCTCGTTCATCGTCGCCCGCCTGTTCCGCGCCACCCAGCCCGTGAGGATCGAGGAACTGGCGCAGGAGATGTCGGTGGGCCGCACGACGGTGGTGGCGGACCTCAACCGGGTCCGGGAACACGTCGGCGAGTGGGAACTGGAGATCGAGGGACGCACCCATGTCGGTCTGGTGCTGCGCGGCCCGGAGCTGCAGCAACGCCTGCTGATCCTGCGGCACCACTACCCCACCGCCTACGACCACCACCCGAGTTGGCAACGGATCGAGCAGGCGGTCGCCGGGCTGACCGCCGAGGCCGGGCTGGATCCCGTCCACATTCCCGAGTTGACCCGCTGGGCCGTCGTGGCCACGGACCGGACCCGCCAGTCCCGTCCCCTGGGGATATTGCCCGCCCGGTACCGGGAGCTGCCGGGCACCCCGGCCCACGCGCTCGCCGAACGCCTCACCCTACGCCTGGCCGACGACGGGGTTGAGCTGGCCGGCGACGAGGTGACCTTCCTGGCGCTCCCGATCGCGGGCATGCGCGCCCCGAGCGACAGCGAACTCGCCACCGACCTCGGCAACCACGGCGAACCCATCGAGGAGCTGGTGGAACGAGCCCTGACCGCCATCCACACCGAGATGCAGATCGACCTGACGGGTGCCCCGCAGCTCACCGAGTTCACCAGGCACCTGGCATACATGATCAACCGGATGCGGTACCGGATCTGGGTGGACGACTCGGGGGTGGCCAGCATCGGCCAGGAGTTCCCCGTCGCCCACCGCATGGCCACGGTGGCCGCGCGGGTGATCGAGGAGCGGGTGGGGCTGCCCGTCGACGGTTCGGAGCTTGGTTTCCTGACGGCCTACTTCCAGGTGTTCCTGGAGGCCGTGGACCGGAACCCACGGCTGCCGCTGCGGGTCGCGGTCATCACCTCGACGGGCCGGGTCACGGCCGAGCTGGTGCGCCTCCAGCTGTCCAGGCTGCTGCCCTCGGCGACGCAGTACCTGATGTTGCCGTCCGCCGTCACGAAGGACGAACTCGCCGGGGTCGATCTGGTGGTCACCACCGACGACCGCCCGGTTTCCGCCCCGGTGCCGGTCCTGCGCGTGAGTCACATCCTGGATCGCCGCGCCCTGGCCCGGGAACTGGACCGCCACCACATGCGGCTCCCCGATTCGGACGGCGGCATCCTGGCCAACGCCCTCGACGAACAGCACTTCTTCGCGCTGCCGCCCGGCACCGACTACGCGGACGCCGTCGACTACATGACCGCCCACCTCGAGGCCCGCGGCCTGGCGGAGCAGGGTTTCGGGGAACGCATCCGGGAACGCGAACGCCTCTCCCCAACCCAGCTCGACTCCTGGGTCGGGTTCCCCCACACCACCCTCACCACTGGATCCGGAGTGCTGCTGGCCGTCGGCGTGGTTCCCCGGAAACCCGACGAGGACGGGGTGCGGCTGATCGTCCTGCTGGGGGTTCCGCAGGATCCGCGCCGCGGCGAGAGCGTTCTCGTGCCCGTCTACGACGCCGTGCTGCGGCTCGGCACCCGCCGGGACCTGCTGACACGGATCTCGCACCTGACCACCTTCGAGGAGTTCTACTACTTCCTCGCCACCAATCCGCTCACAGAAAGCTGAGACGATGACGTTCTGGATCTTTCTCGCCGCCCTGGGCGCCGCCTGGGTGTTGCAGTCCTACCTGTCCTTCAAACAGACCCAGTCGTTCACGAAACTGTTCGTCGCCATGCGCCGCCGCGGGCGGGTTGCGATGGGGAGGTTCAAGGGCGGCATCGTGCAGGGCGCGATCGTCCTGTTCGGCATCGACGCCGACGGCGTGATCACCGAGGGCCACCGGCTGAACGGGGTCACGGTGATGGCCCGGTTCCGCGGATTCGAGGATTTCACGGGCCAGAACATCACCGACATCGACCCGGCCGACGCCGCCCACCACGGCAGGCAGGTCCGCAAAGCCGTCGAGAACGCCCGCGAGAACTACCGGATCATCACCGCCGGAGGCCAGGCCCCCGAACCGCCGAGCGCCCTGGCCCGCACCGTCAAGAAGGTCAGGGGAACCTTCCGCCGCCGGACCCCCACTCCGGCCACGGACTGACGACCCCTCTTCTTCATTCCTGTTCACACCCCGGGCATGCCAGCCCGGGTCCCACCGGGGCCTGACAGGTCCGTCATGCCCGAAAACACCCGAAAGGAGTTGAGATGTCCGACTTTTTGAACTGGATGGCCGCCGCCCAGGACGGGATGGTTCTGGCAGCGGAATGGTTCGTCGGGCTGTTCCGGAAGGGAGCGGAAACGTTCCTGAACTGGATGACCAACATCGTGCCGCTCGTCCTGATGCTGCTGATCGCCATGAACTCCCTGATCGCCCTGATCGGGGAGGAGCGCATCAACAAGCTCGCCGCGAGGGCCGGCCGCAACGTGATCAGCCGCTACCTGATCCTGCCGTGGATCGGGGCCTTCTTCCTGACCAACCCGGCGGCCTTCACCCTCGGCCGTTTCCTGCCCGAGGCCTACAAACCCGGCTACTACGCCTCCGTCGCCCAGATGGTGCACACCAACAACGGCCTGTTCCCGCACAACAACCCGGGGGAGCTGTTCGTGTGGGCGGGCATCGCGCAGGGCATCGTCACCCTGCAGCTGCCCACCGGCGACCTCGCCATCCGTTACCTGCTGCTCGGCGCCGTCCTGAACTTCTTCGGCGGCTGGGTGACGGACTTCACCACCGCCTACGTCGCGAAACAGCAGGGCGTCACGTTGTCGAAGGAGGTGCACGCTCATGTCTGAGTTCCGCACGATCACCGTCTCCAAGGGTCCCGGCGGCTACGGCGGTCCCCTGACCATCACCCCGGACGAGAAACGCAACAAGGTCGTCTACATCGTCGGTGGCGGGCAGAAACCCGAGGTGGTGGACAGGATCGCCGAACTCACCGGCGCGGAGGCCGTCAACGGGTTCAACACCCGGGTGCCCGACGACGAGCACTTCTGCGTGGTCATCGACTGCGGGGGGTCGCTGCGCTGCGGCCTCTACCCGAAGAAGGGCATCCCCACCATCAACGTCGTGCCCACCGGCAAGACCGGTCCCCTGGCCCAGCACATCCACGAGGGCATCTACGTCTCCGCCGTCGGGATGGACCAGGTGCGTCCCGCGGACGCCGACGAGGCCGCCGGGGCGCAGGCAGCGGCGGCCGCTGAGTCGGCGCAGAAGTCCGTTCCCACCAGGGAGGACGGACGCCCCATGAAACTCACCGAGCAGATGGCCACGAAACAGAAGAAGTCGCTGCTGGAGAAGATCGGGCTGGGTGCGGGCAAGGTCATCGCGGTGTTCTACCAGGCCGGCCGCAACGCCGTGCAGATGATGATCAACACCATCCTGCCGTTCATGGGTTTCGTCGCGATGCTGATCGGCATCATCCAGGCCTCGGGTCTGGGCGACTGGTTCTCCCACCTGCTGACCCCCCTCGCCGGAAGCGGCTGGGGCCTGATGGCGCTGGGTCTCATCTGCTCCCTGCCCTTCCTGTCGCCGCTGCTCGGCCCCGGAGCGGTCATCGCCCAGATCATCGGCACCCTCATCGGCGTGGAGATCGGCAAGGGCAACATCCCGCCCCAGTTGTCGCTGCCCGCGCTGTTCGCCATCAACACCCAGAACGCCTGCGACTTCATCCCCGTCGGCATGGGGCTCGGGGAGGCGGAACCCGAAACCATCGAGGTCGGCGTTCCCGCGGTGCTGTACTCGCGGTTCCTCAACGGCGTTCCGCGCGTCGCCATCGCCTGGCTGGCCAGCATCGGCCTCTACCCGCAGTCCTGACCACCCGAACCGAACAACCTGAAAGGATTTTCCCATGGGCTACTCAACCACCATCATCGAAGTCGGGCCGGACGCCAGCGACTTCCTCGCGGAGCAGATGGCAATCACCTTCGCGGGCAACGCCCCCGAGGAGCTGCGCTCGTACTGCTTCGTCATCGACAAGTCGGAGCTGACGAGCCCGCTGGCCGTCGGCCAGCCGGTGCTGATCGGCGACCAGGAGTGGCGGATCACCGCCATCGGGGATGTCGCGGAGAAGAACCTGGGCGCGCTCGGACACGTCACCCTGGTCTTCGACGGCGCATCGGAGCCTAGACTGCCGGGGGCGCTGCACCTCAGCGGATCGCATCCCGAACCCGCCCTGGCAGCGGGCACACGGCTGGTGATCGGCAATGCCTGACGACATCCTGCGCGATGCGCTCGCCCGCGCCACCGACACGGTCGCCGCGTCGGTGGGCCGCGGGGTGCTGGCCTCGGCAGGCGAGCTGATCACCGCCCACCTGGGGCCCGGGCCCTTCAAGGTCGTCGCCGACGAGAACACCTTTGCGGTGGCCGGGGAGGCCGTCCAGGAATCGCTGTGTGGTTCCGGAGCCGCGGTCGCCGAGCCGCTGGTCTTCCCGGGCCGCCCGGTGCTGTACGCGGCCCAGGACAACGCCGACCGGATCCGGGACTCGCTGGGGGACGCGGTGCCGGTGGCGGTCGGGGCGGGCACCCTCAACGACCTGGTGAAGCTGGCGGCCTTCGAACTGGGCCGGGACTACGCCTGCGTCGGCACCGCCGCGTCGATGGACGGCTACACCGGTTCCGGGGCGCCGATGAGCAGCCAGGGGGTGAAGGTCACCCGCGCCTGCAAGGCCCCGGCGGTGATCGTCATGGACCTGGACGTCGCGGCGGCCGCCCCGGCGTACCTGACGGCCTCGGGCTACGGCGACCTGGCGGCGAAGATCCCCGGTGGCGCCGACTGGATCCTGGCCGACGCCACCGGGGTGGAACCCATCGACCCCGACGTGTGGCGCCTGGTGCAGTCGGGGGTGGCCACGGCCCTGTCCGATCCCGACGCCCTCGCCGCGGGACAACCCGACGCCTTCCGGGGTCTCGTGGAGGGGCTGTGCCTGTCCGGGCTGGCCATGCAGGCCTACGGCGGAACCCGCCCCGCCTCGGGAGCCGAACACTACTTCAGCCACCTGTGGGAACTGGCCCACCTGGGCGCCGATCTCGAGGTGCCGTTGTCGCACGGGGCGAAGGTGGCCGTCGGTTCCCTGGCCATGTGCGCCTTCTACGAGGCCCTCATCGGCCGGGACCTGTCGGGAATCGACGTCGACGCCGTCGCGGCGCGGCGTGCACCGTGGCCCGGGATCGAGGCCGACATCCGGAACCGCTTCGAGGGGGCCCTTGCCGATCACGCGGTGCGCGAGACGAGGGCCAAGTACCTGGCCGGGACGGAACTGGCCGACCGGCTGCGACCACTGGTCGCGGAATGGCCCGAGGTCACCGAGCGGCTGCGGGCGCAGCTCGTCCCGACGGGGGTGCTGGCCGACCGGCTTCGCCGCGCGGGCGCCCCGTCGCGCCCGGAGGACATCGGGGTGACACGCGAGGACGTGCGGGCCCTGTTCCCCAGGGCCATGTACTACCGCTCCCGCTACACGGCCCTGGACGTCGCCTGGGAGCTGGGTCTGTTCGAGGACCTGGTGGCGGAGGTGTTCGAGAAGATCTGGGTCTGAACCCGCCCGTTCACGAAACGCCGTGGAACCGGTGCCCGATACAGGAGCGTCACGGGGCCGTTCTCCACGGCGTTTCATGCAGTTGGACAAATCGCGGATCGCGTTCCACACGTCTTTCCTGCCGTTAGATTCTGGTCATGACGAAACAACGACGATTCGGCATCCTGCTTCTGCTACTTCCCCTCCTACTGGGACTCACCTCCTGTATCAGGTATCGGGTGGAGTACGACATAGTCGACAAGGAACACGTCAAGTTGAACTGGAACATCGGGGTCCGGAAACCGGAGAACGGTGTAAAAGCTCCCGAAGACCTCACGGTGGAGAACATCTGCAGAACGGTCGTGGAACACGCACAGACCCCCGAGGAACTCGCGCAGGCCCCGTACGAGGACGACCTGTTCTACGCCTGCCGGTTCACGGGTGAGCTGCCCATCAACCACAAGAGACTGATTGGCCCGGCTCCCGACCAGGCCCAGATCATCACCTACGACGAGACCAGAAGGGAATGGACCTTCAGGTATTCCAGCGGATCCGGTAACGCCTCCACGGAATCGGCGAGCATATTCACCGACTTCGAGGTCCGCGTGACCTTTCCGGGTCGCGTCCTGAGCGCCAGCGGCAGCGGCAGGATCGAGGGCAACACCGTCACGTGGTCCGACCCGAAGGACATGTACCTCGAGGAGGGTCTGCGGGCCACCGCATCCGCCGACCCGGACCTGAGCTGGCTGTGGCTCACCCTCGGGGTGATCGCGCTGGCGGGCGTCGGTGCCGGAATCGTGCTCGTGGCGCGGAGGCGTAGGCGGCCCCGTCCCCTGGTCCCTTGACCCAGACGGGGGCACCTAGTAGGTTAGTTGGTGTACTAACTAACCAGGAGGGTATGTGTTCGACGATTCCACCCCCATCTTCATGCAGCTGGCCGACCAGCTGTGTGCCGAGATCGTCGCGGGCACCTACCCCGACGGCGCGAAGGCACCGTCGATCAACGAACTCGCCGTGTTCCACCGCATCAACCCGGCAACCGCGAACCGCGCAATCGCGTTGCTGGTAGAGCGGGGCGTCCTGATCAAACGCCGCGGGATCGGAATGTTCGTCGCCGACGGCGCCAGGCTCCACCTGATCGAGGAGCGGCGCCAAGCCCTGGTTGACCGGTACGTCCGCCCGCTGATCGCCGAGGCGGCAACCCTCGGCATCAGCGGACGGGAACTGATCGCCCTCATCCAGAAAGAGGTCAACCCATGACCGCCGCCATAACCCTCGACGGCGTGACGAAACGCTTCGGCACCGTCACCGCCGTCGACGACCTGAACCTGGAATTCCGCCAGGACGTCATCACCGGTCTGCTCGGACGCAACGGCGCAGGCAAGACCGTTACCCTGTCGCTGGTCACCGCGCAGGAACGCCCCACCACCGGAACCATCCGGGTTTTCGGGCGCAACCCGCGCGAGAACGCCTCCGTCCTGGCCCAGACCTGCTTCATCCGCGACACCCAGCGCTACCCCGACGAGTACCGGCTGGAACACATCCTGCGGCTCGGCCCCGTCCTCTACGGGAGCTGGGACATCGGCCTGGCGCATCGGATCGCCGGGGAGTTCGGCATCCCCCGCAAACGGACGCTCAAGAAACTGTCGCGCGGCCAACTCTCAGCCGTCGCCGTCCTGATCGCAACTGCCTCCCGCGCGCCCATCACGATCTTCGACGAACCCTACCTCGGCATGGACGCCACGGCCCGCACCCTGTTCTACGACCTCCTGCTCGCCGACTACACCGAACACCCCCGCACCATCATCATCTCCACGCACCTCATCGACGAGATGGAGAACCTGTTCGAGGACGTCGTTCTCCTGCACGCAGGCCGGGTGCGGACCACCGGAAACATCGATGACTTCCGCTCCAGGGCCCTGACCCTGACCGGTTCCCGGGAACGCGTGGATGCGCTGCTGCCGGGACGCTCCGTCCTGCGCAGCACCCGGGTGGGGGCGATGAGCACGGTCATCGTCGAGAACAACCCCGGCCTCGCCACACAGGCGAAGGCCGCCGGCCTCACCGTGGAGGCGACGGATCTCCACACCCTGGTGGCCGCCTACGGGCTCGACGGCACGGGGGTGACGGCATGAAACGCTCACTCGCCATGGCGCGCATCATCCTGTCGCGCCGCATGACCTGCTGGTACCTAAGCCCCATCATCGCCTTCGGCACGGTGGCCTTCATACTGGTTTTCCGGTCCCTTCTGCTGACCACTGGCCAGGAACTCCACATCGCGGCAGGAGGCGGCAGCACAGCCATCGCCGTCTCCCTGCTGGCATCCGCCATCACCGCTCTGGCCACCTGTTTCCCCCTGGCGACAGCCGTAGGTATCACCCGGTGTGACGTCGTCCTGGGAAATCTGCTCCACCACCTCCAGGCGGTCGTCTACAACACCCTGCTCCTGGCCGGCATGCTGGTGCTGGAGGGTGCCACCGGGGGATGGTTCATCAATCAGCCCATCTTCGGAACAGGCCTGTTGGATCACGGGAGTTGGTTCACCTTCTGGTGGTTCACCCCGCTGTCGCTGTTGGCGACAATGGCCATGGGGGCGTCGGTGGCCGCCGCCTGGCTCTGGCGGGGGACGCTCGGCCTGCTGCTCCACGCGGCAACCACCATGGCCATTTTCATGACCACGCTCTGGCTCATCAGCCTCTGCTGGGACTGGGCCCGGTTCGCCGCACACTTCAATGCCGGCTGGCTGGCGGGCTCCCTGGCCCTGGTAACCGTCCTGGCGCTGACCGGGACCGCCGCGCTCATCCGCAGGGCGAGCGTCCGCGGCAGCTGACCGGACCCCGCCGGCTGGACCGTCCCGGGCCCAGCCGGCGGGTGGGCCGTAGAATCCTTGTGTATGACGACGCAGCAGGTCCCACCGCCCGGACAGGATCCGGTTTCCGGTGAACCGCTGCCCACTCCCCGGCCCAAGAACAAGGGTTCGAGATTCGCCTCCTGCCTGGGCTTGACCCTCGTCGTGGGATTGATCACCGCCGGGCTCATCAGCCTGTTCGGCGGCTGGGACACGATCCTGGCCGAACGCGACAAGGCCCTCCCGGTCGTGGCCGCCGGGGAAACGGTGCACGCCGATCCCTTCGACGTGAAGTTCCTGAAGGCGTTCCAGGCCGTGGAGGCCAAACCCACTTTCCGGTCCAGGCCGGGAAAGCGCTGGCTGTTCATCACCATGGAGGTGACGAACGCCACACAGCAGTCCATCCACCGGGCTCTCCTGGTCAAGTCGCTGTCTCTGAAGGCCGACGGTCTCACCTCCGAATTCGGTTCGACCACCATCGACCCGAAGCTGTACCGGCTGCCGGACGGCCTGTCCCCGGATTCCTTCCAACCCGACCTAACCCAGAAAATCGTCGCGGCCTGGCAGCAGAACGATTCCGAGCCCCTGCCGAAGGAACTCACCGTGACATTGTCCGAGAACTCCTATCGCGAAAGCTCGTTGACCGGGGAGAAGGCCTGGTTCGATCCGGAGGAGAAATTCTCCGCCACCCTCACCGTGGAGGAGTTGAAACAGCAATGACACTTCCCGCACACAGCCGGATCGCGCCGCCGGGCCACGACATCCCCCCCGGGGTGCTCACGGGGCCGGGCCCGGACATGGTTTCCCGGCGGCGGTTTTCCAGATGCCTCATGGTGTTGTCACTGACGGCGGCGCTGCTGCTCGGTTCGTGGCTCACCACCCAGCTGCCGGACCGCGACACAGTGGCCGCCGCCCCCTTTCTCCGCCCCGGGAAGGTGGGGCAGGATGTGGAGTTCAGGACCGGCACGGTCAAAGTCACCAACGTGCGTTCCGCCGCCGAGGTGAAGCTGGATTCCGTCGCCACCACCTCCGGGATCTGGCTCGTCGTGACCCTGGACTTCACACCGAAGGGGGAACAACGACTCCTGAGAAAACTTGAACTGAAGGATGGCAGGGACCGCGTCTTCAACCATGCGAGCAGTCTCTCCAGAACCTGCGGACCGGCCCAGCCGGGACTGATCCTGGGGTGCGAATTTGCCCTGGAGGTGCCGAAGGACGCCCTGCCGGATGCGGAACTCCACTTGTCCACGAACCCGCCGGGAGCCGAACTCCCGGACGACGTGGCGGTGATCGATCTGGAAATCGACGAAGCCCGGGCGGAACAACTGGGGGCGGAGACGCAACGCATAACCATCGCGGTCCCACGCACCAAGGGGAAAGCATGAGGTCGCCCTGGTGGAGGCGCAACATCGGCTGGGTGATCGCGTTGATCCCCCTCCTGATCTGTGCAACGCTCGCATGCTCGCAGCGCACATTCAACCAGTACCTGCCCCGGAACACCTTCAACCGCATCGAGACACAGCCCAGGCAAGGAACACTGCACCAGCGATACACCGAATCAGGCACCGCCTTCAGCCTGGACGTGACCGTGAGCGTGAGGGACGTGCAGGCCGTCGACCAACACGAGAACGTCCGCGCCGATACCGGAGCGCAACTATGGCGGGTCGATCTGGACTTCGAGGCGGAGCCGGATCAGGTTCTGGTCGGATGCACCGCGGAACTGGAGACGGACGGGGTACGTTACGGATGGGGCGGCGGCAAGATTGCCGCCAGCAATAACGGTTTTTCCTCTTCGAATTTCCAGACCTGCACCCCGTCCGACACCCCCGGCCCCTCGTTCAGCCTGGACGGCACCACGCTCACCGAAACCACCCCTCCCCGTCCAAGGAACTGGTCGATCAGCCTGACCTTCGCCCTGCCCACGGGCGTCACCCCGCAGGCGTTGCGCCTGTCGTGGTACGCCCCGGACTATCTGTACATCCCGCTATAGGGCCCGCCGGGGAACGGCTATCGGGTTTCCCGAAGGGTCCGGCCGGGGTACCGCGATCCGTCTGCCCCCGACCACCAGGTTCACGGAGGCCGCGAGCAGGGCCATGGCCAGCACGGAGTAGACGAGCTGCGAGGCCGAGTCCAGGTAGGGTCGCAGAGCCATGTCGAGCCCGTAGGGACGCGGGCCGACCGCTTCCCGGAGCAGCCACGTGACCCCGACCTGTACCTGGCCGACCGCCACGAAGGAAAGACAGAACATCACGATGGGGGCGGGCCCCGCGATGAACACCCGCGACAGGGCTCCCCAGAGGGCCTGCAGGGGAACCAGAATGGGTTCTCCGGTCTCCTCCAACACCCTGCGCCAGAATCCCGGGACCCGTTCGATACGCCCCTTCAGGCGCCGTGAGGCGGGCGAGCGGCCGGTGCCCGTCACGAGATCCGTCTGATAGCTGGATGCCCCGATGGCGAGCCATGCCAACGGCAGCACGACCAAGGGGCCGAGACCCGCGCAGGTTTTCACCAGCCAGTCCCAGCCGGGCAGGAGGAAATCCCGGACCGGTCCCAGCCACGACATGAATCCCTCCAGCTGAGCGATGGCGGCGTCGACGACGGCCCGGTCCCGGAGCCACTGCCCGATCTCCTTGACCTGCCCCATGAAGACGTTGGTCAAGGTGACCATCCAGAACGCCTCGAGGTAGATAGCGATCAAGGCGATCACGACGGAGCGGCGGAAGGCCTCCGTCAGGGCAATGGTTTTGCGGATCAGGATCGCCCCGATGACCATGGCCGCCAGGTACCAGCCCTCCCCGTAGCTGTACCTCGCCGAGTTGAGGTGCATGATGCCATCGTCGTAGGTGATGTCGTGAACGTAGAGACGCGAATCCTGGCTCACCAGGCCCTGGGCGGCGTAGGCCGCCAGGAAAGGCAGCAGGACCTCCATGGAAACCAGCAGGTGGTGGCGCCACCGTTCCCGGAAGGTGTTGCCCCGGTAGGTGTGGCTGAAGGCAGGCAGGGTTTCCGAGGCCACCCGCAGCATGAGGATCAGCGTGATTAGGGTGCTGAGCGGTGCCAGGGGAAGGATCAGCGCGCCGACGGTTCCGTTGATCCCCGAAGCCCACACTGCCAGCCACAAAAACCCCATGCGCCCGATGATCCCGATCAGGCACAGGCCGACGAGCTGCGGCCAGTGGTCGCGCAGCACCCGGCCGGTGTCGGCCAGGAGGCGTCCCCAGGAGGCGAACCAGTCGTTCACGGGTTCATGCTATCGAGTTGCTCATCGAAGACGAGACGCCAGTTCTCCTCTTCGGGGACGTCGATGCCGCGGGTCAGGGCCCAGTCAATCAAGAGCTGGCGGATATCGAGCATGTCGTTGTAGAGAACGGGAGCGTTCGCGACCTGCCGGTAGTCGCCGGCCCCGCTGAGCCGGTAGTGGTTCAGGGCGACGGCGAACCGGTCGGCGGCGGCGACCGGACGGCCGTCCGGGTGGCGCAGTTCCCCGATGCGCCTCCCGACCGGTTCGTTCAGGTTGATCTCGTATTCGACGCCCCAGGCGATGTCGTACTGGTAGTCCCAGATCGTCTGGCCGTCACGTTCGGCGCCGGTCATGGTGGCGGGGTCGAAACACCGGCCGCGGGGCAGGTCGGCGTAGTAGCAGGCGGCGTGTTCCAGGTGGGCACGCAGCTCGGCCCCGGTCAGCAGCACCGCCGCGAGGGTGTTGTCGAAGACGTAGACGCCCGCCAGGTCGCGGATGCTGACCGGGCCCTCCGGGATGACGGCGGTTCGTGACGTGGGGGCGGTGAGGCTGACCACGGGAAGAGCCTCGTGCTCCCCGCCGGCCAGCGCCTCGGCGACGGTGGTGGCCTGGACGCGCTGGATGAAGTCGATGACCCCGGTGGCGCGCCACCGGGAATCGGCGGTGCTGAGTTCCCGCGGGGAGACCGCGACCTGCCGGTTCACGTGGGCGCGGGTGGCCGCGTGGGCCTCGGCGACGGCGTCGATCACCCGCAGGTCGGGCACCTCCCCTCGGGCGTGGTGGGGGGTGGCACCGAGTACCTCGATGCGCCAGGAGTCACCGTCGTGCTCGGCCTCGATGACGGTCTCCGTCAGCCCTGCGGCGTGGGCCCTCG
>ERZ773077.1118-NODE-1118-length-18981-cov-21.895910_pt1 | contig 18981 bp, 18 predicted proteins | sample MGYA00580612_ERZ773077 | MGnify/ENA primary metagenome ERZ773077 (study PRJEB29015, sample SAMEA2737971) | human oral metagenome | biome: human oral; feature: human-associated habitat; material: dental | place: China | collected 2021 ...
CCGATAGGCACAACGACGGCGATACGACGGTATCCGGGGAATACCCTGCCCATCTTATTTAATGCGCTGCAGCTTTGGACGCCCGGAAGGTGGTAATGGCGCGCCGTCATCATCATGACCATCATCACCGTTCCGGCCTTCATGACTCGTCAATTTAGGCGCAACGGCATCAGATCCCCGATCGAGCGACATTTTCTGATCCGTTTCCTGCGCATCATTTTGGGCGGGGCTGCTTTTTTCGTACTCAAAGGCCATGCCATGACCATTTTCCCGTGCATAGATGGCGACAACATTGCCTACCGGAATCAGGATATCCCGCGGCACACCACCGAAACGCGCCTGAAAAGAAATTTCTTCATTACTGATGTTGAGTCGGTTCGTTGCCTCATAATCGATGTTCAGAACGATGTGTCCATCGCGCACGAACTCGCGCGGCACGCGTGCCCATTCATCGGCGACGACAGTGATATAGGGCGTAAACCCATGATCGCAACACCATTCATGGAGGGCACGGATGAAATAAGAACGGGTCGATGGAAGGCTCACGGCGTCTATGGCTCCTGCGGAAAAATAGGCACCAACGGCTTAGCGCCGCATGGCCTTTTCGGAAGGCGTCAGCGCATCAATATACCCCTGACGGCTGAAAATCCGTTCAGCGTATTTCATCAGCGGCGCCGCCGATTTCGGCAAATCGATACCATAGTGTTCAAGCCGCCAAAGCAAGGGAGCAATGGCCACATCGAGCATCGAGAATTCCTCGCCCAGCATATGCTTCTGCTTAACGAAAAGCGGCGCCATCTCGATCAGGCGTTCACGGATGATCTGGCGCGCCTTTTCCGCTGTCTTGAGATTATTTTTTTCCAGCGGCTCGATATAGGCGAATATTTCGCGCTCCATGCTGACCAGCAACTGACGCGCACGCGCGCGCATGATCGGATCGGGCGGCATCAACTGAGGGTGCGGGAAACGCTCGTCGATATACTCATTGATGATGTTCGGCTCATATAGAATCAGGTCACGCTCGACGAGCACCGGCACCCGGCCATACGGATTGACGGCGGCAATGTCATCGGCCTTGGCAAACAGATCGACATCGACAACCTGAAAATCCATGCCCTTTTCGTAAAGCACGATGCGGCAACGCTGGCTGAACGGGCATGTCGTGCCCGAATATAAAATCATCATGGTTATCCGTATCCCAAAAACACGCCCGTAAACGCCGGCTGCAAAGCGCACTCACCCCCTTTGGCGATGAGCGCAACGGCAAACCTGACCGATCAGCGCCGGTCTATGTCGCTCATTTGCTCATCAAACTGCACTCACGCTTGAAGCCCGGCAAAATGTAAAACGCCATGCGATGCCCCTCAATCCATGGCTGGGGCCGATTATACGCCAGCCCTATCGGCAAATGAAGGAGGGACGCCGGGCAGAAACAGCGTGAGGATTCGATGACGGCTTCGGCGTGCTACTCCGACAGCGCCCGGCGTTCGCGCAAAGCCTGCGCCAATGTCCCCGCATCGACGAATTCCAGTTCGCCGCCAACCGGCACGCCGCGGGCAATGCGCGACACCCGGATAGCGCGGCTTTTCAGCATCTCGGTCAGATAATGCGCCGTCACCTCACCCTCATTGGTAAAGTTGGTCGCCAGAATTACTTCCTTGACGATGCCATCACAGACGCGCGCCAGCAGACGCTCCAGCCGTAATTCGCGCGGCCCCACGCCATCCAGTGGCGAAAACCGCCCCATCAACACGTAATACAGACCGGAATAGGCTTGCGTCTGCTCCATCATGTTCATGTCAACGGGCGTTTCGACAATGCACAGCAGCGAAGGATCGCGGCGCGGCGAGGCGCAGCGCTCACACAGCTCACTTTCGGTCAATGTGTTACAGCGCTGGCAATGACGCAGGGCAAGCAGCGCGCGTTGCAAGGTGTCGGCCAGATTCTGTGCGCCCGGCCGATCGCGCTGCATCAGGTGATACGCCATGCGCTGCGCCGATTTTGGCCCGATACCGGGCAGACAGCGCAGCGCCTCAATCAAGGCTTCGAGACTTGAAACCGTGGTCATCAGAACGGCAACTTCATACCGGGCGGCAAATTCAGGCCGGCGGCAAATCCCGCCATACGTTCCTGCGAGATCTGTTCGGCACGACGCACGGCATCGTTGAATGCCGCCGCAATGAGATCTTCCAGCATTTCGCGATCATCCATCGCCGATGCGTCGATCGCGACACGGCGCACATCATGCGCGCAGGTCATTGTCACCTTGACCATCCCCGCGCCGGACTGGCCCTCGACCTCGACCTGCGCCAACTGCTCCTGCGCCTTCCTCATGTTTTCCTGCATTTGCTGCGCCTGCTTCATCAGGCCGGCAATTCCACCTTTCATCATGCTGTATACCTCGTATCGGGAATGTTGAAGGGTATGAATGGTACGTCGTGATCCATATCATGCTTGCATCAAACGGGTTTGATGGACGAAGCCACCAGCGTTGCATCAAACAGATCGATGGCCTCGCGCACGAATGCGTCCTGCTCTATGGCCGCCACGGCCTGCGCCTGCCGCGCCTGCTTACGCTTCTGGGCGGCAGCAGCGGGCGTGTCGCCGGAAACCGCATCGACGTCGATACGCAGGCGGATGGCGCGCCCATAATACGTATCCAGCGCCTGCTGTAGCTTGTCCTGCGCCGGTTTCATCAGTAAATGCCGGTGTTCCGGCGCCAGCACCAGCGTCATTTCCGCCGTATCCGCCTGGCGCAGAGCACAATGCTGCGCCAGCTCGCGCGCCATACCGCCGAGTCCGGATGCCGTCAGTGCAGCCAGAATCTGTGCCCAATGATCCTGTGCTGCCGAAATGTCAGCCACGACCGGAGGCGCATCGTCATGCGTAAGGGACGGTTTCAGCGAAGCCTTTTTTTTGGATGTGGCGGCCTCTTTTTCAGGAACAGGAATTTCTGCCACCAATTGCGCCGGCGCACTGGTCGCTGCGGCGGATCGCTGCGGTGCATCCTTCTGATCCTTAGAGTCAGCCGGATTTGCACGGCCTTCGCCCTGTGCTCTGCGCGCTTTTTTCCCTATTGCCCGCTGTTCGTCTTTTTCATCCTCATCGCCTGCCTGCACAGGGCGGAAGGCGTGCAGGCGCAGCAGAGTCATGATGAAACCGGCACGCTCGTCGGGCGCCAACGGCAATTCCTGCCGTCCGTGGATGGCGATCTGGTAGCCGAGTTGAACAGACTCCGGGTCGAAACACGCCGCCAGATCGAGCAGGCGTGCGCGTTCAGGTAAATCGTCGGCAATCGCGGACGGCGCCAGCTGCGCGACCTGTAGCCGTGTAAACAATCCTGACAATTCCTGCAAGGCTTCGTCAAAAGACAGACTGCGTGCCGCCATCGCCTCGACAATCCGCAGCGTGGCCGCCACGTCGCCCGCCTGTAGCGTTTCCAGAATATCGTACAGATAGTCGAGATCGACCGCGCCAAGCATATCGCGCACCGACGCCTCTTCCACTTTGCCCGCGCCGTGCGCGATCGCCTGGTCGAGCAGCGAAAGCGCATCGCGCATGCTGCCCGAAGCCGAGCGCGCCAGCAGGTTCAGCGCCCCCGTTTCGGCCGGAATACCTTCTGCCTCGAGAATATGGCGAAGGTGATCGACGATAAGCTGCGTCGGCATCTGCTTGAGGTTGAATTGCAGACAACGCGACAGTACCGTCACTGGGATTTTTTGCGGATCGGTCGTCGCCAGGATGAACTTGATATGCGCCGGCGGTTCCTCCAGCGTCTTCAGCATGGCGTTGAATGCCGAATTCGACAGCATGTGCACTTCGTCGATGACATAGACCTTGAAACGCCCGCGCGTCGGCGCATACACGGCGTTTTCCAGCAACTGCCGCATTTCATCAACTTTGGTGTTAGTCGCCGCATCCACTTCGAGCAAATCGACGAAACGGCCGCTGTCGATTTCCGTGCAGGCGGAACAAGTACCGCAGGGCATCGCCGTCACGCCGGTTTCACAATTGAGCGATTTGGCGAGAATGCGCGCCAGCGTTGTCTTGCCGACGCCGCGCGTGCCGGTAAAAAGATAGGCGTGGTGCAGCCGCTGCTCATTCAGCGCGTGCGTCAGCGCCCGCACGACGTGCTCCTGGCCGACCAGGCTGGCAAATGTTTTCGGCCGCCATTTGCGCGCCAGAACCTGATAACTCATGCGCCGATTCTACCCCGGATTACCCTGCGCCCGAAAATCGCGAACACACCGTAGCGCGCCGCCTATATTTCAGCACGCGCCGCGCGACGCCGTGCGTGTTCCTGCAGATAGCGCTTGCGAATGCGGAGGGTCTTGGGCGTGATTTCGACCAGTTCATCATCGTCGATGAATTCGACGGCCGATTCCAGGGTGAGCTGGATCGGCGGCGTCAGATTGATCGCTTCGTCCTTGCCGGCAGCACGGATATTGGTGAGCTGCTTGGTCTTGATCGGATTGACCACCAGATCGTTGTCGCGCGCGTGAATGCCGATGACCATGCCCTCGTACAGCCGGTCGCCGGGCACCACGAACATCCGGCCGCGTTCCTGAAGTTTCCACAAGGCATAGGCCACCGCCTCGCCCTGCTCGGCCGACACCAGCACGCCATTGCGGCGGCCGGGCAGATCGCCCTTGAGCGGGGCATAATCGTCGAAGACATGGCTCATCAGCCCGGTACCGCGCGTCAGATTCATAAATTCGCCCTGAAAACCGATCAGGCCGCGCGCCGGGATGCGGTATTCGAGCCGCACACGTCCGCGCCCATCAGAAACCATGTCCTGCAGCTCGCCCTTGCGATAGCCAAGCGCCTCCATGACGCCGCCCTGGTGCGTTTCTTCGACATCCAGCGTCAGCATTTCATACGGTTCGCACGGCTCGCCGTCGATCGTTTTGATGATCACCTTGGGCCGCCCAACCGCCAGCTCGTAGCCTTCACGGCGCATCGTTTCGAGCAAGATAGTCAGATGCAGTTCGCCGCGCCCGGACACCAGAAACACGTCGGTATCCGGCGTATCTTCGACACGCAGCGCCATATTCGTCAGCAATTCCTTGTGCAGGCGCTCGCGGATCTGCCGGCTGGTTACATACTTGCCTTCGCTGCCGGCATACGGCGAATCGTTAACCATGAAAGTCATGTTCAGCGTCGGTTCGTCGATCTTCAGCATCGGCAAAGCTTCCGGCGACTCCTGGTCGGCAATCGTACAGCCGATGGATAGCTCATCGATCCCCGTCACCAGCACGATGTCACCTGCTACCGCTTCGTCGAGCGTTACCCGCTCGATGCCTTTGAAGCCGAAAATCTGGTTGAGCCGCGCACTTTTTGGCGCGCCGTGGGGAAAGCTGCCGTCCGCTTGAGGCTGCCCGTAGAGCACCGTGACCGGCTGTGCCGGCCTCAGGCGGCCGCGCTGGATGCGGCCGATACCGATGCGGCCGACATACGGCGAATAATCAAGAGCCGCAATCTGCAATTGCAGCGGCCCGTCGATATCGTTCGCTTCGGGCGGCGGCACATGCGTCAGAATCGCCTCAAACATCGGCCGCATATCCACCCCAGGCCGTTTCAGGTCGGTTGTCGCCGTGCCGTTCAGGGCGGAGGCATAGATCACCGGAAAATCGAGCTGTTCGTCCGTCGCGCCCAGTTTGTCGAAAAGATCAAAAGTATGATCGACCACCCAGTCCGGCCGCGCGCCGTCACGGTCGATCTTGTTGACGACGACAATCGGCCGCAGCCCCAGCGCCAGCGCTTTTTTGGTCACAAAGCGGGTTTGCGGCATCGGACCTTCTTGGGCGTCAACCAGCAAAACCACGCAGTCGACCATGCCCAATACGCGCTCCACTTCGCCGCCGAAGTCGGCGTGTCCGGGGGTATCGACGATGTTGATGTGGTAGCCTTCGTATTCGATGGCGGTGTTTTTGGCGAGAATGGTAATGCCGCGTTCTTTTTCGAGATCGTTGCTGTCCATCACGCGCTCGTCCACCTGCTGGTTGGCGCGGAAAGTGCCGGACTGGCGCAAGAGCTGGTCAACCAGCGTGGTTTTGCCGTGGTCAACGTGGGCGATGATGGCGATGTTGCGGATGTTTTTCATGGTGTTTGTGTATCGGTAAATGGCAAAAGGCGCGGATTCTAACATATTTTAACTGTGGCTTCCGCGCTTTACATTGGATAAAGGGGCGGTTCAGCGGCCGAACAGCTCGGCCACCATCCGCGCCTGCTCTTCGCTGTAAGGCTCGGCGCCGATGCGGGCGGCAAGGGCAAACTCGCCCGACAAACCTTGCGCGGCGGCGGTTTGCTGCCAGAGATGCAGACGCTCGGCATCGGTGGTTTGCTTTTTCAGGCTGCGTACGGCGCGGGCGGCGCGTTCGGTATCGGTCGGTTTCATCGGAACTCCTGCTGTCATTTGGCAAGACAAAGTTTTCAGGCTGCCTGGTGGTTCAAGGCAGCCTGAAAAGCGTTTTACGGATTCAAAATCCGCGCCACCAGAGCTTTTTCCTTGCCCTGCATATCGGGAATCTGCACCTGGATGCCGTTGCCGGGGGCGACTTCGGCCGCTTCGCCGCCGCGTTTCATCGCCTGCAAAACTACGGTTTGGTTGCCGGCGGGGTGGATGATTTCCAGCGTGTCGCCGACGGCAAAGCGGTTTTTCACGTCCACCGTGGCCCAGCCGTCGGCGTCGATGGCGCTGACCTGGCCGACATACTGGCTTTGCTTGGAGAGCGAATGGCCTTCGAGATAGTTTTGGTATTCCTGCGTTTGGTGGCGTTCGAGAAAGCCGGTGGTGTAGCCGCGGTTGGCCAGACCTTCGAGTTCGGCGAGCAGGCTGTAATCGAAGGGGCGGCCGGCGACGGCGTCGTCGATGGCTTTGCGGTAGGCTTGGGCGACGCGGGCGACGTAGTAAACCGATTTGGTGCGGCCTTCCACTTTCAGGCTGTCCACGCCGATTTTTGCCAGTTCGGCCACCTGCTCGACGGCGCGCAGGTCTTTGGAATTCATAATATAGGTGCCGTGTTCGTCTTCCATAATCGGCATGTATTCGCCCGGGCGGTTGGACTCTTCGAGCAGGAAGATTTTGTCGGCTTTGGGGTGGCGTTTTTGGCCGTTGATGCCTTCAAAGGCCTGGTTGGCTTCTTCCTGCGCTTTGTTGAAGTCGAAGCCTTCGAGCAGTTTGGCGTCGCCCATGTCGTCGATTTGCGCGTCGTGGACTTTGTAGTCCCAGCGGCAGGAGTTGGTGCAGGTGCCTTGGTTGGGGTCGCGGTGGTTGAAGTAGCCGGAGAGCAGGCAGCGGCCGGAATAGGCGATGCACAATGCGCCGTGCACGAACACTTCCAGTTCGATGTCGGGGCATTCTTGGCGGATTTCGGCGATTTCGTCCATGCTCAATTCGCGCGACAGGATGATGCGTTCCACGCCGATGTTTTGCCAGAATTTCACACCCCAATAGTTGGTGGTGTTGGCCTGCACGGACAGGTGCACGGGCATGTCGGGGTATTTGTCACGCACTTCCATAATCAGGCCAGGATCTGCCATGATGAGTGCGTCGGGTTTCATGGCGATGAGGGGCTGCATGTCGGCGTGGAAGGTTTTGAGCTTGCTGTTGTGCGGCAGGGTGTTCACGGTGAGGTAGAATTTTTTGCCGCGCGCGTGGGCTTCGCTGATGCCTTGTTGCAGCACGTCCAATTTGGCAAATTCGTTGTTGCGGGCGCGCAGGGAGTAGCGCGGGCTGCCGGCGTAAACCGCGTCTGCGCCGAAATCGAAGGCGGTCTGCATGCGTTCGAGGCCGCCGGCGGGGAGTAATAATTCGGGGGATTTTTTCATGATGTGTGTCCTGAATCGCTCATAAAAAGTTGCGGGCCGTATCAAAAACAAACCCAATCCGCGCTATTTTAACGCGGATTGGGGGTTGGGTTGTCGGAAAATGTGCAGGCTACTTTTAGGGCCATTCAAAAGCAGCCTGCATTTTGTTTTTGCCTGCCGTTAATCCTGTGCAGGCTGCTTTTGCGTTTCAATCAGTATTCTGCCGCGCCTGTCCAGCAGCCACAGAGTTTTCCCGCTGATACGGTAGCCGGCGGTTTGGCGCAATGCGCGGCCGATTTGGTCATCCGCCTGCATTAACGATTCGTCCGGACAGGCCATGAGCGTGGACATGGCGTGCGACAAATGCAGTCGGCGGCCTGAAATGCGGTAGTTGACGGATAGGCCGTTACAGCCGCCGCGAACGGTCAAACGGCCGTCTGCACGGATGCTGACCGTCAGCGGGGCGGCGGGTGCTGCGGCCCGGATACGGCGCACCTGCCAGTCGCCGTGCAAAGGATGTGTTGCGGGTGCAGGCTGCTTGGACTGCGCGCCTGCGTGTTCCATGCCGTTTTGTGCGGCTGGGGCGGCTGCGGCCATCATCAGTGCGGCGATGGCAGAAAGTATTTTCGTGTTCATAACGGCCTCTTGGTCGGTTGGGTTGGTCGGGTAAATCGGTAATGTCAATGAGCGGCGTGCGGCCGTTCCATCAACATAAGGATACTCTGTTTTATAAAGTGCAGGCTGCTTTTCGGCTCATCCCAAAGCAGCCTGCACTTTTCATGCCGCCGCCGTCTTTTTCACGCGCGGTTTTCTGAACGACAGTTTCGTCTGCTGCGCTTTGCCGTCCCAATCCAGCCACACGCTGCCGCCCTCCGTCAGCCGTCCGAAGAGCAGTTCGTCGGCCAACGGTTTGCGCACGACTTCCTGAATCACACGGTGTAGTGGCCGTGCGCCCATTTGCGGGTCGAAGCCTTTTTGCGCCAAATGCTGCCGCAGCGCATCGCCGAAAGCAGCCTGCACTTTTTTCTCGGCCAACTGTGCGGCCAGCTGCGCCAAAAATTTGTCCACCACCTTATCCACCATATCGCCCGACAGCGGCGCAAACGGCACGACGGCATCCAAACGGTTGCGGAATTCGGGCGTAAATTGTTTTTTGATGTCGGCCATTTCGTCGCCGCGTTCGCGTTGCGAAGTGAAGCCAAAGGTGGGGCGGCTCAAAGCCTCTGCGCCCGCATTGGTCGTCATAATGATGATGGTGTTGCGGAAATCCGCGCTGCGGCCGGTGTTGTCGGTCAGGCGGCCGGCGTCCATCACTTGCAGCAGCACGTTGTAAATATCGCGGTGCGCTTTTTCGATTTCGTCCAGCAGCAGCACGCAATGCGGATGTTTGTTCACCGCTTCGGTCAGCAGCCCGCCCTGTTCGTAGCCCACATAGCCGGGCGGCGCGCCAATCAGCCGCGCCACGGCGTGCGGTTCCATATATTCTGACATATCAAAGCGTTGCAGCGATATGCCCAAGGCCTGCGCCAACTGCTTCGCCACTTCAGTTTTGCCCACGCCGGTGGGGCCGGAAAACAGGAAGCAGCCCATCGGCTTATCGGGCTGGCCCAATCCGGAGCGCGCCATTTTCACGGCGGACACCAGCACGTCAATCGCCGCATCCTGCCCGAAAATCTGGCACTTCAGCGTATCGGACAGGGTTTTCAGCGCCTGTTTGTCGTCGTGCGACACGGTGGTTTCGGGAATGCGCGCCACTTTGGCGATAATGCGCTCGATTTCGCCTTTGCCAATGTGCGCCAAACGTTGTGCAGGCTGCTTTATCCGCTGCGCCGCGCCCGCTTCGTCAATAATATCAATCGCCTTGTCGGGCAGGAAACGTTCGTTGATGTATTTCGCCGACAATTCCGCCGCCGCCTGAAACGCGTCGTCGCCATATTGCACGCCGTGGTGCTGCTCGAACATCGGGCGCAACCCTTGCAGAATCTGCACCGTTTCCGCCACGCTGGGCTCGGCGATGTCGATTTTCTGGAAACGGCGGCTCAATGCGTGGTCTTTGCTGAAAATGGTGCGGTATTCTTCATAAGTGGTCGCGCCGATGCAGCGCAGCTGCCCCTTGGCCAACGCCGGTTTGAGCAGGTTGCCCGCGTCCATGGTGCTGCCCTGCGCGCTGCCTGCGCCGATAATCGTGTGGATTTCATCGACAAACAGCACCGCATCGGGCACGGCGGCCAGTTCTTTCAACACGGCTTTGAGCCGCGCTTCAAAATCGCCCCGATATTTCGCCCCGGCCAGCAGCGCGCCCATATCCAGCGCAAACACGGTGGCATTGGCCAGCACTTCCGGCACTTCGCCCTGCTCGATTAAATAAGCCAAACCTTCTGCCAGCGCGGTTTTGCCGACACCGGCCTCGCCCACCAGCAGCGGGTTGTTTTTGCGGCGGCGGCACAAAATCTGCAACACGCGCTCCATTTCCGCCTGCCGCCCGATTAACGGGTCGATACGCCCCGCGCGCACTTCTTCGTTCAGGTTCACGGTATAGGCCGCCAACGGTTCGTCTGCCAATGAATCGGGCTCTTCCTGTTCGGCGGAAAAGTGCAGGCTGCTTTTTTTGCCGTGCGACATTTCTTTCAACAGATTTTTGCGTTGTATGCCGTGCAGCTGCAACAAATATGCGGCAGGGCTGTCTTCCTCCTGCAAAATGGCGGGCAGCAAATCGGCAGGCTGCACTTCATCCTGCGACGATTGCTGCACATGAATCATCGCCCGCTGCACCACGCGCTGGAAGCCCAATGTCGGCTGCGGGTCGATTTGATGGTCCGCCAACCCGCGCGGATACACCGGCGTGTTCTCAGCAATGCTTTCGCGCAACTGCATCAGCAGCAATGCCAAATCCGCGCCCTGATCCTGCAACAGTTCCGCCACCGCAGAATCGCCCTGCACCAGCGCCAGCAGCAGATGTTCCAAACCCACCAGCTCGTAACGCGCCAAGCGGGCATCTTCATACATCATCTGCAAAATCGGTTCTAATTGCGGGGAAATCATGACTGCGCCTCCTGCACAATACACATTAACGGGTGCCCTGCCTCATCTGCTGCCTGCAAGACCTGCTGCCGCTTGGTTTCGGCAATATCACGCGTATATACGCCGCACACGCCGCTGCCTTCGTGGTGTATTTGCAACATCACGGCCACCGCTTTTTCATGATTTAGAGCAAATATTTCAGTTAAAACGGCAACCACGAAATCCATCGGCGTATAATGGTCGTTCAAAAGCACAACAGCATAGCGCTTTGGCGGTGTCAATTTTTGACGTTGGATAATTTTTTCGGTTTTTTGGCTCATAAAGAAATTTCTGTTGTGTTTTTGACTATTTTAATGAAATTTTATGCTTCCACCCAAATAAAACTTGACGGGTTTTGTTAAAATAGGTAAAACAGCAATCGGCGAAAAACAGGTAAACATAATGCTGGATACCTGTGCAGCAGTTATATTACTTTTTTCGCTGTTTTTTCATTTTTATCCTTTTAAGAAAGCAACACTCTATGGCAACTGGTATTGTTAAATGGTTCAACGACGCTAAAGGCTTCGGTTTTATTACCCCTGACGAAGGCGGCGAAGATTTGTTCGCACACTTCTCCGCAATCAATATGGAAGGCTTCAAAACTTTGAAAGAAGGCCAAAAAGTCTCTTTCGATGTTACCACCGGCCCTAAAGGCAAACAAGCCTCAAACATCCAAGCGGCATAATATTGCCGGCCTTTAAAAAAGGCAGCCTGCAACGGCTGTCTTTTGCTATTTACGGCGCAAAAAAGCAGCCTGCACTTTGGTTTTCAGCGTGCAGGCTGCTTTTGGTTGCCAAGCCCTATTTCACACACTTTTGATTCAAAACAAGTTTGCCGTCTTTACACGGATATTTCGCCCAAAAAGATTGTCGCAAACGTAAGCAAGCGTTAAAATCCGCGCCCAATCCATTTACAAATATACACACTTTTATGAAAGCCATCAGCGAAATCCTCCCCTTGTCCCGCGTGGTGCTGGACATGGAAGCCAGCAGCAAGAAACGCCTCTTTGAACAAGTGGCGCAACTGCTGCACGAGCAGGTCGGACTGCCGCAATCGGACGTGTTCGACTGTCTGGTTGCCCGCGAACGCTTGGGTTCGACCGGCTTGGGACACGGCGTGGCCATGCCGCACGGCCGCCATGCCGATGTGCAGGCTGCCTGCGGCGTGTTCGTGCGCCTGAAAGAAGCCGTGGATTTCGATGCGCCCGACAATAAACCCGTGTCGCTGGTCTTCGTGCTGCTCGTGCCCGAATCGGCCACCGGCGAACATTTGGAAATTTTGTCGCACCTGGCCGAACGCTTTGCCGACAAAACCGTGCGCGATGCGCTTTTGGGCACGCAGGATGCCGCCGCCGCGCGCGACCTGCTCATCAATGATTAAACCCAAAGGAAGCCCATGCCCAGCATTTCGGTACGCCGCCTTTATCAAGACAACCAGCGCAAGCTGCAAATGTCGTGGACGGCGGGTACGGCCGGCAGCGACAACCGTATCTGCGTAGAAGCCGACCGCCCCGCACTCGCCCTTGTGGGGCATTTGAATTTTATCCACCATAACCAAGTCCAAGTGTTGGGCGTGGCGGAAGTTGCCTATTTGGAAAAGCTCGAACAAGCCGAACATTCCGCCCGCTTGTCCGAGCTTTTCGATTTTCCGATGGCGTTGGTGATTGTGGCCAACAACCTACCCGTGCCGCAAAGTTTGCGCGATTATTGCCACACGCACGATGTGCCGCTGCTCACGTCCGCGCTGGAAAGCCCGTATTTGATGGACGTGCTGCGGATTTACCTGCAACGCATGCTGGCCGTGTCCACCATCAAACACGGCGTGTTTCTGGATGTGTTTGAAGTGGGCGTGCTGCTCACGGGCGCATCGGGCTTGGGCAAAAGCGAATTGGCCTTGGAGCTGATTTCGCGCGGGCACAGCCTGGTGGCGGACGATGCGGTCGAACTGCACCGCACCGCGCCGGAAGTGCTGGAAGGCCGCTGCCCGCCCATGTTGCGCGATTTTCTGGAAGTGCGCGGCGTGGGCGTGTTGAACATCCGCCACATGTTCGGCGAAACCAGCATCCGCCCGAACAAAGTGTTGAAGCTGATTATCCATTTGGTGCCGGCCGACGACGATTACATGAAAACCTTGGACCGTTTAAGCATCCGCACCGAAAACGAAGAAATTTTGAATGTGAAAATCCGCTCGGTCGTGCTGCCCGTGGCGGCAGGGCGCAACTTGGCGGTGCTGGTGGAAGCGGCGGTGCGCAACTATATCCTGCAACTGCGCGGCAAAGACAGCACCAAGGAATTTTTGGAGCGGCATCAAGCCATGTTGAACAAACCCGACCCCGATGGCGAGTTAAACGATGAAGATAGTGCTGATTAGCGGTTTGTCCGGTTCGGGCAAATCGGTGGCGTTGAACCTTTTGGAAGACCACGGCTTTTACTGCGTGGACAACCTGCCGCTGGAACTGATACCCGATTTGGTGCGTTACCACAGTGCAGGCTGCCTGCAAACGCGGCAACTGGGCATCAGCCTGGACATTCGTTCGCGGCCGAATACCGATACGGCGGTGCGCCTGATTGAACGGCTGCGCGCGGACGGGCACGAAGTGGACGTACTGTTTTTGGAAGCGGACAACGACGCCCTGCTGCGCCGCTTTGCCGAAACGCGCCGCAGCCACCCTTTGGCGCACGAACGCGCAGGCAGCCTGCACGACAGTTTGGCAGACGAACGCCAATGGCTGCTGCCCCTGCGCAACCTGGCCTATTGCCTGGACACGACGCACCTGACCGCGCAGCAGCTGCGCCATCGGGTCGCGCAATGGCTGGATGCGGAACACAACAGCCTGCTGGTCAGCATCGAATCGTTCGGCTTCAAATACGGCAGCGCACCGAGTGCCGATTTCGTGTTCGACGTACGCAGCCTGCCCAATCCCTACCACCAGCCCGAACTGCGCCCGTTTAACGGCATGCAGGAGCCGATTATCCGCTTTCTGGACGGCCAGCCGCTGGCGCAGGAAATGCTGCACGACATTGCCGGCTTCATGCGCAAATGGCTGCCAAAAATGCAGGATGAAAGCCGCAGCTACGTTACCATCGCCATCGGCTGTACGGGCGGACAGCACCGTTCCGTGTACCTGACCGAACAACTGGCCGCACAGCTCCGGCCGCAATTTCAGGTCATCACACGGCATCGGCAAATGAAATAAGGTTTGCCGGCGCACCTTCAAAAGCAGCCTGCACCCCGCCCGGACGAGTGCAGGCTGCTTTTTCATCCAATCAATCGCTTAATCCGCCATCAGCATAAAATTCATACAGGCCACCCGCAAAATACCTTACAATCCCATAATACTCTTTCCCCAACCCTTCAAAAGGATTCCCCATGTATTCCAAAAGCCTCACCATCGCCAAATACGACCCCGAACTGGCCGCCGCGATTGCCGCCGAAGTGGAACGCCAGCAAGACCACATCGAACTGATTGCTTCGGAAAACTATGTGAGCTGCGCCGTGATGGAAGCCCAAGGCAGCCAACTGACCAACAAATACGCCGAAGGTTATCCGAACAAACGCTATTACGGCGGTTGCGAACATGTGGACGTTGCCGAGCAACTGGCGATTGACCGCTGCAAAAAACTCTTCGGCGCGGAATACGTGAACGTGCAGCCGCACTCGGGCAGCCAGGCCAACCAAGCGGTTTATGCCAGCGTGCTGAAACCGGGCGACACCATTTTGGGCATGAGCCTCGCACACGGCGGCCATTTGACCCACGGCGCGAGCGTGAATATTTCCGGCAAACTGTATAACGCTGTGACCTACGGCCTGGACGAAAACGAAGTGTTGGATTATGCCGAAGTGGAACGCCTGGCCTTGGAACACAAACCCAAAATGATTGTGGCCGGCGCATCGGCTTATGCATTGCAAATCGACTGGGCGAAATTCCGCGAAATCGCCGACAAAGTGGGCGCGTACCTGTTTGTCGATATGGCACACTATGCCGGCTTGATTGCGGGCGGCGAATATCCCAACCCCGTGCCGTTTGCCGATTTTGTAACCACCACCACCCACAAAACCCTGCGCGGCCCGCGCGGCGGTGTGATTATGTGCCGCGACAACACGCACGAGAAAGCCCTCAATTCCGCCATTTTCCCCAGCCTGCAAGGCGGCCCGCTGATGCACGTGATTGCGGCCAAAGCGGTGGCGTTCAAAGAAGCCTTGGAACCCGAGTTCAAACAATACGCCAAACAAGTCAAAATCAACGCGGCGGCGATGGCGGAAGAATTGGTGAAACGCGGCCTGCGTATTGTTTCCGGCCGTACCGAAAGCCATGTGTTCTTGGTGGATTTGCGTCCGAAAAACATCACCGGCAAAGCGGCGGAAGAAGCCTTGGGCAAAGCGCACATCACCATTAACAAAAACGCCATTCCGAACGACCCGGAAAAACCGTTCGTCACCAGCGGCATCCGTGTCGGCGCGGCAGCGATTACCACACGCGGTTTCAGCGAAGTCGATGCGCGCGAACTGGCCAACCTGGTGGCGGACGTGTTGGACAATCCGACCGACGAAGCCAGTCTGGCACAGGTGGCGGCCAAAGCCAAAGCCCTGTGCGACAAAAACCCTGTATACGGTGCGTAACCCGCCGATGTGATTTCGGCAGCATCGCCCAATCATGAGTGCAGGCTGCTTTTGAAGATAAAAAAGCAGCCTGCACTTTTTTATTCCGTCCATATCCACAATTAAGAATAAAACCCCATCAACCTCCACTTCGCAAAGGGAAAACCATGTCGTTCCTGGACCGCCACCATTCCGTTGCCCCCATGCAGTTCAACCGCTGGCTCGTGCCACCGGCCGCATTGGCAGTACACCTTTCCATCGGGCAGATTTACGCCTATTCCGTCTTCAACGCGCCGCTGACCAAGCTCATCGGCATCACTCATTCCGCACCGGAAGACTGGGCGCTCGCCACCGTCGGCTGGGTGTTCAGCATTGCCTTGGCCGTGCTCGGTGCGTCCGCCGCGCTGTTCGGCACTTGGATGGAGCGCGTGGGCCCGCGCAAAGCCATGTTTGTGGCCGCCTGCTGCTTCGGCGCGGGCTTTCTGGTGGCCGCATTCGGCGTGCATGTCCACAACATCTGGCTGGTGTATTTGGGCAACGGCGTGATTGGCGGCGTGGGCTTGGGGCTGGGCTACATCGGCCCTGTGTCCACACTGATGAAGTGGTTTCCCGACAAACCCGGCATGGCCACCGGTTTGGCGATTATGGGTTTCGGCGGTGGCGCAATGCTGGCTTCGCCGCTGTCGGTGGCGCTGATGCACACGTTTGCCGGCGCGCATTCCGTCGGCGTGGCGGAAACGTTTGTGGTGCTGGGTGTGCTGTATTTCGCGCTCATGCTGTTCGGCGTGTTCACCATCCGCGTCCCCGCAGAAGGCTGGAAACCGAAGGGCTACATTGCGCCGTCGGGCAAGGCTCAAACAAGCGGCACGCAAAACGTCAGCGCGGCCGCAGCGGTGAAAACGCCGCAGTTTTGGCTGCTCTTCTGCACCCTGTGCCTGAACATCACCGCAGGCATCGGCGTTTTGGGGCAGGCCAGCGTGATGATTCAAGAGCTGTTTTCCGAAACCTCGGTGGGCGCGGACGCGGCAGTGAGTGCGGCGGCAGCGGCCGGGTTCGTGGGGCTTTTGAGCCTGTTCAACATGGGCGGGCGCTTTTTCTGGTCGTCCATTTCCGACAAGCTGGGGCGCAAAAACGTCTATACCGTCTTTTTCGTGCTGGGCGCTATTTTGTACTGCCTGATTCCCAGCCTGGGCGAAAGCGGCAGCAAAGCCCTGTTCATTATCGGCTTCTGCGTGATTATTTCCATGTACGGCGGCGGATTTGCCGCCATTCCGGCGTATCTGCGCGATTTGTTCGGCACTTACCAAGTGGGCGCGATTCACGGCCGAATCCTGCTGGCGTGGTCGCTGGCGGCGGTGCTGGGCCCCGTGCTGGTGAACTATATCCGCCAAGGGCAGATTGACGCAGGCGTGCCGGCAGCGCAGGCATACAGCATTACCATGTACATCATGGCCGGCCTGCTGGTTTTGGGGCTGCTGGCCAACGCATTGGTCAAACAGGTACACGCGAAACACCACCTGCACACCATTCCCGAAGCGGCGCACAGCGGCAATCCCGCCGACGAAACCGCGCTTTCCGATGCCTATCTGGCGGCGGAAGAGATTTCGCACGGCGGCTTTGCCGTGTGGTGGCGGTGGCTGCTGGTCGGCATTCCGCTGGGCTACGGCGTGGTAATGGTGTTTGCAAAAGTGGTGGATTTGTTTTAATCCGCTCATCGCCAACCGGTGCACGCAAATAGTGCAGGCTGCTTTGGTGTGACGGTGTTCATGGCGTTGCGCCGCCATACCCACGCAAAAAGCAGCCTGCACCCGAACATCCAACGTGCAGGCTGCTTTTCAGGATTCGGGCAATGCAAAAGCAGCCTGCACCTTTGCAAAAGCCGAAAATATGAGTACAGTACCGCCCTTGACGAAGGAGACAGAATCCATGCACGAAACCGCCCAAATCATCACCAGCTACGGCCGCCGCTACATCGTCCGCACGAACGACAAACGCACTTACGAAGCCAGCACGCGCAGCAAACGCAGCGATTTTGCCTGCGGCGACTGGGTCAACATCGACATATTGAACGGCGAGCAGGCCGTTATCGAAGACGTGCAGCCGCGCCAAAGCCTGCTGTACCGCCAAGATGCCTACAAATCCAAGCTCATCGCTGCCAACGTGACCCAGCTGCTGATTGTGGTGGCCGCCTCCCCCACCCCCAGCGAAGCCTTGCTGCAACGCGCCCTCATCGCCGCAGAGGCCGCACAAATCAACGCCGTCATCCTGCTGAACAAAACCGACCTGCCCGGCACGGAATACTGGCGCGAACGCCTGTCGTTCTACACCGAATTGGGCTACAACGTCATCGAATTGTCCGCCCGACAAGACGTGCGCCACCTGCTGCCCGTTTTGTGGAACCACACCAACATCCTGCTCGGCCAAAGCGGCATGGGCAAATCCACCATCACCAACGCGCTGCTGGGCGACGACCGCGCCCGCACCGCCGACATCTCCACCGCGCTCGATTCGGGCAAACACACCACCACCCACGCACAGCTTTATGATTTGGATGAAGAAACCGAACTCATCGACAGCCCCGGCCTGCAAGAATTCGGCCTGCACCACCTCGCCCCCGAAAAGCTGCCCTGCTACTTCCCCGATTTGCACCCGCTGATGGGCCAATGCCGCTTCCACAACTGCACCCACCGCGCCGAACCCGACTGCGCCTTCAAAGCCGCCGCCGAAAAAGGCGAAATCCATTGGGAACGGCTGGCGCTGCTGCAAAAAATCACCGACGAGCTGATGCAATAAAAGCAGCCTGCACACGGCCAAACGCCTTGAACATCCACCGGTAAATTGCTATGATAATCCAGCTTTACCATTTTTAACGCAATCACACAATGCAGGCTGCCTTGCCTGCAATCTCAACCCACTAATGGAGAATTGGTTATGAAAAAACCCGTACGTGTTGCCGTCACAGGCGCAGCCGGCCAAATCGGCTACGCATTATTATTCCGCATTGCCTCCGGCGAAATGCTGGGCAAAGACCAGCCCGTCATCCTGCAACTGCTGGACTTGCCGCAAGCCCAAAAAGCCGTACAAGGCGTGATGATGGAACTGCAAGACTGCGCCTTCCCATTGCTCGACAGCATGATTGCCACCGACAACCCCGAAGTCGCCTTCAAAGACGCCGACATCGCCATCCTGGTGGGTGCCCGTCCGCGCGGCCCCGGCATGGAACGCGCCGACCTGTTGCAGGCCAACGCGCAAATCTTCACCGTTCAAGGCGCGGCATTGAACAAAGTCGCCAGCCGCGACGTTAAAGTCCTGGTGGTCGGCAACCCAGCCAACACCAACGCCTACATCGCCATGAAATCCGCCCCCGACCTGCCCGCCAAAAACTTCACCGCCATGCTGCGCCTCGACCACAACCGTGCCGCCAGCCAGCTGGCCGAAAAAACCGGCAAAGCCGTGCGCGACATCGAAAAACTGTGCGTTTGGGGCAACCACTCGCCCACCATGTACGCCGAC
>ERZ773077.1119-NODE-1119-length-18970-cov-10.132646_pt1 | contig 18970 bp, 19 predicted proteins | sample MGYA00580612_ERZ773077 | MGnify/ENA primary metagenome ERZ773077 (study PRJEB29015, sample SAMEA2737971) | human oral metagenome | biome: human oral; feature: human-associated habitat; material: dental | place: China | collected 2021 ...
AAATCACTGTCAATCGACAATGCACCGATTTGCTCCGTTACCCAGCTTTGGTAGGTAACGCTTTGTTCGGCTAATTTTTTACCCATTGCCGCCGACAAAGGCTTATCGGCATCGGCGGATGTCAGGTTGTTTACCACTGCGCCGCCGAATATCTGTTTGATTGCATCCGCAAGCTGGTTGGTTTTAGCCTTATTGGGCTGGATACCGGCAGCGGTCAGCACGGCCAACAGCTCGGCCTGAATCTGATTGAGCCACCATGCGGGCAGGATGGTGCCAAGCTCGCTGGTACCATTGCCGTCTTTAAATTGTTTATCGGGGGTATCGATAGCGTGCATTGTCTATGCCTCATAAGTAAATCGCACTGCGGTATGTGCGGGTTTTAAATCTTGGATAACGGTCTCAATCACGGCATCGCCGTAATCGGTCAACCTGTCGCCCGCCGCCGAGATACCGGCGCGGAATCGGGTAATGCGGTTGTTGCCGCCGCGCACGTTAACGTGCCACACCCACATGATTTCCTGCGGCGCAAGACGGTCGCCCGCACGGTTGACACCGGCGCGGAACGGCTGCGGTTCGGCAATTTGGATTTGATAGCCCGCCGCCTCGGCCAAACGCACAAAATAAGGAATACTCAAGCCGCCTGTTTCGTTTAGCTTGGCCATGACGGCCAACACACGGCGCTGGCGGTTTTTGCCCGTACCGTCCAAACCTAATACGCGCTCCCAATCGGCCAGCATTTGGCCGGCGCTGCGCGGGTCGACGGCATCGGCAACGCTTTGAGCCGATTCCGCCACCGCATCCAGCGCTGCGCCGTCTATTTCTGCCTGTGCCCGCACACGCGGGGCATTGCGGGCATACGACACGGGGGGCAACAGGCCCCGCAAGATGTCTTGATAGCTCATGACGGCATCTCCGTTACATTAATCGCGCCCGCTTTAAACCACTCGATGCGGTTAACCGTATCGGCGGCACGGTTGGCCGTCGGCGCAGTCAGACGGCGGTCGATCACACCTTCTACATTGCTAATAGCCGCCTCGATTTGCGACACAGTCAGGCCGTCGCCGGGGATCAGGGTGTCGAAATATTCTTTTAGGGCCGTCTGTATGCGGCGTTTGGCCTCGTCCAAGTCGATGCCGTCGAGCTTGACTTGCACGGTAACAGGCACCGCCGTTACGGTTGGCTTGAGTACCAGCGCATTTTTTGCCGTTACCGGGCGCATCTCGTCGATATAAGTCTGCACGCGGCGCACGGTTTCTTCCGACGGCACACCGTCGGCGGAGGTAATGGCAATATCCACCGTACCCAAGCCGCGGCGCAGCGGATAAACATATGCGCTGGTTACGCCGTCAACACTCAACGCCCAGTTTTTATAGTCGTAACGGTTGCCGCCTGCGGGCGGTCGGCGGATGATTTCCAACAGACGCGCCAGCAGTGAGGCATCGCTTTCTTGGTCGGTGCCGCCTTGTACGGTAAGGCGGCATTCGGTGGCCACACCGGCGGGGGCGGCCATCAGTTGCGCCTCGCCGTCGCGCACATTGGCGGCCGCGCCCGGCTCGTCGGCGATTGCCGGTATTTCCGCCGTGCCGCCGCTGCCGATAACGGCGCGGGCGGTAGTGCGGTAAAAACGCTGGCCGATACGCACTTGCAGGCCGTCTGAAAGCATGGATTGCGCAATACCGCTTACGGTCAGCGTGCCGCTGGCCGTGGTAGGATTGCGGCGGCGCAAGCCGCGCATGGAGGCATGCCGCTCCAAATACTCGCGGTCGGCGGTATCAGGGAAAATCTGCCGCACAATCCAGCTTTGATGCGCATATTGCCCTTCGGCGCAGCTGGCCAAACGGCTGGCGTGCACATAATGGTCGCTGTCGGGGCTGATATCGGCATCCGGCCACAGGCTTTTGGTATCGCGCAGGATACGCTCGCGGATTTGCTCAAATGTCGGCGTTTCAAACACGTTTAAAACCTCTTTAAATCACGGGCACTTCGTGGCGGTAATCAAACCCGCCCGCCGCCGTATCCACCCGGATACGCAGGATCAGGCGGCCGTCGTGCGGCTGCTCTGCGCGCACGGTAATCTTGTCGGCACGCCCGCTCTTAACAATCGGTTGCAGTGCCTCATCGGCATATTGCTCGGCCAACAGGCTGACCCGTTGCAGGTCTTTTTCGCGCTGCAACAAATGCAGCAGCGAGCCGAGCGTTTTATCCGCCCACCAGCTGCCCAACGGTGTCATCAAGCGGATATACACGGCATTTTGCAGCGTATCGACGGTGCGGCCGGTATAGTCGCCGGTGCCAGGGTTTAGCTCTTTGTCCATGTTGGCATTTTGCCGTTTTCAGACGGCCTCACGGAGTACACGGGCTTCAATCCCGCACGCACAAAAAAAGCAGCCCGAAGGCTGCCAAAGGTCTGCTTGTCTATGCCGGCTCCGCCTCCGAGGTTTTGCCGCCGATGCTGTCGGTATGCGGGTGCTGGCGCAACGATATATCGCCGGCCACCACGTCGCCGTCGGTGTTAAAGCTGCCGCCCGTTTGGTTAACATCGCCGCTAAAGGTGGCTCCGTCGCCGCCCTCGACGGCCATGCCGCCGTTGCCGTTGATTTTGCCTTGCGCCGTCAACACTGCACTGGTCTCCAGCAATGGAGCGTTAAATTTGGCATCCGTGGCCGCATTAACCTCGTATTGTTTGCAGTTAACCCGGTACACGTCGCAATCGGCCTCAATGATTTTGCCTTGCTTAATCACGATTTTTGCACCCTCATGATTAAAAATCGCCGTCTCGCCGGGCTTAAGGTTTTTGATGCGGTAGCTGCCGTGCTGGCTGCACACAATCACACCGTGCGAAGTATTGCCGCCCAGCGGTATCACTACCGCTTCGCTGCCGTCGGGCGGATGGCTGGCGAAGCCGTATTCCTGCAAATGTTCAAGGTCTTGCAGGGTTTCGTCGGCCAAGCCGCTCAACTGCACGCGCTGTATCGGCTCGGACGACACCACCAGCGTGATTTTTCCCCGAAAGGCCGCGCGCAGGGTCTCGCCGATATTTTTAGCAGTTTGTGCCGTTTTTTTCGCCAATTTACTCAAACTCATTCAAATACCGCCGTTTCTGCTTGTTTTTTGCCACCTTTTTTGCCGCCTTTTTTGCCCTTATGGCTCACGCCTTTGCGTTTGCCTTTGCGCTTGCGCGCCGCCTCGGCCTTTTTGGGGTAAGCGTCGGGTGTCCAAATACCGTCCTCTTTGAGCCGCAGCTCGGTTTGCGTGCCATCCATGCGGGATAGCATAAACCGCCGCCCCATCAGAAAAAACACCGCATCGATACCGTGCTCGTCGTCGATCACATGCACACGCTGGCCAGGTTGCCACAATACGCCGTCGCGGGTTTTATGGCCGCCTACGGTTATCGTGAGCGTGAATCCCTCCAGCCGCCAGTCGGCCAGCTGCTTTTTAGCCTGCTTTTGCAATGCGGCCAAATTGTCGGCATCGGACACCACCACCGTTTTGGGGCGGTGCAGCGTCATGGTCGGGTCTTTGTACACCCACTTTAAATCGTGTTTGGCGCTGTCGCCGCTGCGGCCGTGCGATTGCGCCAAAAAAGTAACCTCGGAAAAGCGGTTGTCGGTATCCCACTCAATGTCCATGCGCTCGATATTGCGGCGGTTGTCGGTGCGGCTCCAGCACAATGTCGCCACCGGCGGGCTGCTGTAATCCGCACCGCCCACCACCAACGTGCCGTCCGGCTCCAGCCACGGATGCAGCCCGACCGAGTTGGCAATATGGGTTAATGCCTGCCATACGGTTTCGCCCGGCTCGATGTCAATTTTGTCCAAAGCGGGGTTGTTTTCGGCCTTAAGCACCACCGCTTTAATCTGCGGCCACGGCGCGGCCAGCTTTTTGGCTGCATCCAATACCGTCATGCCCTTTACATTGAGCTGCGGCGCGGAGCAATCCACCAAAAAACCGGCCAAATCACGCCCGCTCAAGCTCAACTCGCGGCTGCCCTTGCTTTTGCCGTGGCGCTGGCTGCCGATGATGCCCGTCATCACGGTTTGGCCGTCTATCACTACCTCGCAGCTCTCTCCGCTTAAATCGGGTATGGCCGCCTCCGGCCCCGACCTGCCGATGACAAAATCGAAGCTGTCGGCAGGGATTAAAAAGTCGCTGTCGATGTCGTAGCGCTCCCAGTGGCGGTGCTCTTTACCGCCCACGCGCACCGACACGGCATAATCGTATGAATTATTTTGCATAGCTGTTTACCAAAGTGCCGCGCTTGATAAACGCGGGGTGGTGGATATGGGGATTGAGCCGCACCAGCTCTGCTGCGCGGCTGATATCGCCGTAAAACTCATGGGCGATTTGGTGTATCGTGCCGTCGATTGGGGCTTGGCGCACAATCAGCGGCGGCTTTTGGTTGATGGCCGCCGCAACCAACGCATTCAGACGGCCTGCCGCCGCGCGCAGGGATTCTGCCGTTTGGTAAGCCTCGGTATACACGGCGTTGGCCGTCAGAGTGCCCGACCCGGCAGCAGCCGTCTGCACCGCCCGCAAGGCGGCAATCTCGGCCTGCATACGGCGGCGCATGGCGCGGTTAACCTCAATCAAATCAGGCGCGGTCATCTCTTCGCCGTGCGCCTCGATTAATGCCGTTGCCACCGACAACAGCGATGCCGTGGATAACAGGCGCACCGCCTGCGCTACCGGCTGCACTTGTTTGGCGGTTAAACGGTTCAGGCGGTTTTGCAGGCCGTCTGAAAAGCGGCCGGTCAGCAAATTATCAGGGATAGCGGCGGCACGGTCGGCAACAGCCGCAGCCCCGTCAAACCGCTGCCGCGGCGACCAACCGGCATGGTGCATGGCATTATCGGCCAAACCCGCCTCACGGCGTATGCCAGTATCTACCATGACCGATATATCCGCAAACAGCTTGGCCGAGCCGTTTTTAAACGCCGCTGCGCTGTATCCGCCCCGATCGGGAAAGGCAATTTTGTCCAAATCAAACAAACGGCGCACCGCGCCAAACGTACCCGATGCCGCACTCCAAATGCCCAGCGCGCTGCCCCATAAAGCCGATACGCCCGCATCCACCGCCAACACCGCATCAACAAAGCCGATAGCCGCCTCGCGGTAGGTGTCGATATCAGCAATCAACGCCTCAAGCTCGACCAAAAAGGCGTTTTCAAATACAAAGATTTCTTGCGCTTCGGCCGCCTCGCGGAAAGTAATATCGATGCCGGCATAATCCACATAATCAGCCTCATGGCGGTAACTCCATGATGCCGCAATCATGTTGTGCATCCGACCCCAAACAGGGTGCACCAGCACGCCGCCGCCCGGCTGCTCCAGCGCATCCAGCAGCTTTTTCAGACGGCCTGCATAGCCCTTGCCCCAAAACACCGCATTAATCTGCACCTGCCGCCCGGTCGTGCCCATGTCTTCAAGGTCGATACCCTGCACAAACGGCCGCGCATGCTCGGCCAATGCCTTGCCGTTGCTCTCGTCCACCGCCTCAATATCAAAGCCGACGCCCTTGTAAGATGCGTCCTGCAATAAGGTATGCCATCCGCTCATTATTGACCCGCTCCACGGCCGAACATGGCCACTTGATACCGCGATATCTCATTCGCGATAACACGTCCGTCGATATTCAGGCTCACATTGGTATTGATGGTCTGACTTGCCGACGCCATCGCACTTTGCACTTGTGCCAAACCTGTTGTAACTGCAGCCGTATCCTGCGCTAATGCTGCCTGATACGCCGCCGTCTGCTGCTGAATGGCTGCCTGATACGCCGCCGTCTGAGTTGAAAACAACGGAGACAACATCTTATCGGTAGGCTGCGCTGACGGAGCAGCCAAATACTGAGGGACACCACCCCGCGCCTGTTCCCGCTTCGGCGCAGGTTCAAATCGGATACCGTTGTTTTTCAGACGATTAATCATTTCAGGAGTTGTCTTGGTACCACGCAAACCCTTTGGCAATGTGCCGTCACCCAAAGACTCGGAATACAGCAACATACCTAACAAACCCGCCCGTTTAACTAACGCTGGATTATTCATGAGCCCGCTACCGGCAGATTTTCCCCATGACAGCAACTTACCGCCTGCCGTTGTCGCACCCGCAGCCGCCGCACCGCCTGCCGCCTTGCCCCAACCCAACAGCTTCCCGCCTGCACCTTTAATCGCGCTGCCGATTTTTCCGCCATTAGTCAAGGCAATCGCACCCGCAGCAACTGTTGCCGCAGTAGTCAGGGCTCTCAGCGCAAGCGTGGCATTCGGGTATTCCGCCGCCAGCTTTTTAAACTCGGTCTCCATATCCACGAGCGTCCCCGTCAGGCTCTCTTTGAGAGTCGCAAGAGATTCCTGCTGCTCCTGTTGAGCCGCTGCTGACATCATCCGCGCCTCGTTGATTTTGCCGATTTTGCCGTTTTCAAGGGTTACGCCGCCCAGTTTTGCCATATAGCCCTGAATTTGCGCCATATCCGTCGCTGCCAGCAGACCTTGTTTTGCCTGCAAGTCGGGCAGAAGTGTCGCCAAGAGCGCGGCTTTCATCATATTTGCCTGTTCGGCCGCCGTCTTGTCGCCCGCAGCCGCCCGCGCCTGATACTCCTGATACTGCTTGTCCCTGGACAACATGGCATCGGCAAGGCGGGACAACACCTGCACCGCGTTTTCGCCGTTTTCCTTACCCTTCAATACCGAGCCTACCCAGTCCACGCCTTTTTTGGGGTCGTTCGGGTTCGCCATCTTTTTCAGACGACCTATCGTGTCAGGCGACAGAGTTTTACTCAAAAGATTTTGCACATTAGTCGCCGCTTCGGCAGGACTGCCCGATTTATTCGCCGCAGATTGTAAGAGTGAGAGCAGGTAGTCCAAACCGCCTATGCCGGTCATGCCTGCCTGTTGAGCGGCAGGCAACAGGGCGGGCAGCTCCCGCACCATGTCTTGAGTCTCGAACGTACCGTCGTAACCCGACTGCAAGACGTGTTCTAGTGCAAGTTGCAGATTGGTATCGGGCAGATTGTCTTTTAAGGCTTTAATCAGCTTCGAAGTCTCCGCCCCCTCCATTTCAGATGCGAGCGAAAAGGCATAGGCCGCCTGCGCCTCCTCTTTGGTTTGGGCGAAATTGAGACCCGTCGTCATCATGCCGCTGATGACATCCAAGGCTTTGTCGTGGTTGCCGCCGTTTTTCTGCACGAGTTCGAGTGCCAAGTCCTTGACCTGTCGCGCGCCTTCGGTGGCAATCCAAGCCGCCGACTTGCTGTTGTCCTCAATAAACGCCTGACGCGCCACGCGGTTGATGTTCTCGTCAAGCTGCTTGCGGTCATTCATTGCGGGTTTTAAAACCGCATATGCCGCCGCACCGCCCGCAGCGACAGCCGCGCCCGCCCGTCCGATTTTGCCCATCCTGTCCGCAAACCCCGCACCCTGTTTCAATTCCGCGTTCAGCTCGCGGATACGGTTGCGTGTGACAACCGCCGCCCGCGCCAAATCGTTTTGCGACGCCTTGCCGCTGCGCGCCAGACGGTTGAATGCCGCCTGCGTCTGCATGATTTCGCGCTGTATCTGCCGCTCCGAACGTATGCCCGCCGTTGCGTAGGCATGGCTCTGCCGCTCCAGTTGCGCCCGCGATTTCGCCGTCCGCTCCAACTGCCGCTGCGTATCGGCCAGAAGCCGACGCGCACCGTCGTCCTTGCCGGTCAACACCAGCGACAGTTTCATATTCCCGTTTGCCATAAAAAAACAGCCTTTAAACGTATTAACTCAAGGTCAATTATCGTTTAAATGCTGTTTGAGGGAGGCGGGACGGGGTTCAACCCCTGGTCAGAAGAAATTCTTCAAATGCCCCGTGGTAAACATCTTTATCTGCCCGGGCTTCTTCAATAACCTCCAAAATCTCATCACGTCTTTTTTGTTTTGCTTTTTCAGTTTTGTAGTTTTGGATTTTATAGTCCAAATACTCGATACAAACCATATAGTATCGCGTCTTTACTATTCTCCATTCTTTCAAACCGATAGGAATATGGGGATATTTCATTTTTTCCAAAGCCCTATCCATAACGCCGATTCTGGACTGTATGGTTTGCCAATTCCCACTGGAAAGGCATATCGACAAAGATTCCCATAAAATCATCCTATTTCTGTCGTCAATGGAAAGTCGTTGCGTTTGGCAGGTTTTTCTGTAATCGTCAGCGGTATTAGAGGCATGGATTTCACATTGTTCAGCCTCAGCAGTAAACCCCTCCAATGTATTGAGGCGTTTATCTTCCTCTTGCTTAATCAGCATCAACCTCTCCAGCCGTTCTGTTTCTTTTCGTTCGTTTTCTTCCTGCAAGAGCTTTTGCTGTAATTCAAATTTCTTCCGTTTTCTGATTGCTATAACTCGAAAAATCCAAAAAACAAATAAAATACAGGCAATACTTGCAATCCATCTCATTTTACGTTCCCAGAATCTAGATAACATACATAATTATATGAAATAAAGAATTGCAAATATATCCCAACAAATAAAAAGGTCGTCTGAAACTCAAACGCCGCTGCCTATACAGGCAGAAGCACCGTTTCAGATGACCTTTTATTTTCCCTCCGGCTTTTTCAGCCGCTTCGACACAATCACTCCCTCTTCCTTCGGCGTTTTTATGCCCAGGCTCGACAGGATGTCTTCAAACCATGCCGACAGCTCGGCGTGGCACATATCGCGCACTGCGTCCGCCCCTATCCCCGCCTTTGCCATCAGGATGACCGCCTGACGGTAGCTTTTGTGTGCCGTCAGGTAGCTGCGTTTGACTGCTCCGCCGCCGACGGCGCGTCGGGGCTCGCCGTAGCGGCGGACGGTTTTAGGCGCAAATCCTCCTGAGCCGCCATCACGGTATGGTAGTCTTCGGTAGAGAGGTTTTCCATCAGCCACTGCGCCGTCAGGATGTCGGATGGGATACCTTGGGCTTCAATCTGCTGCGACCAGTAGGTCAGCATCTCTAGGACGTCGCGTTGCAGCAGTTCGGCTTTTTTGGCGTTTTCGGGCAGCTCGGGCAAGTCATCAATCAGGGCGAACGCCGCCAGTTCGCCGCCGACGGTCAGTGGCTTGAGGCGTAATTCAGATACGACTTTGCCATTGTAGGTCAGCCCGTGGGTCAGTTTGACGGTAATCACGCATTACTCCTTGATTTTGTGCAAAGCAATCATCTCAATGTCGATGCGTGCCTCGTTATCGACTTCATATTGCTCGCTGGTATCGACGGTAAAGCAGTCGAGGTAGGAAGTGCGGCGACCTTCGTCGTTGATGGGGTAAATCGTGATTTTCGCCTTGGTGATATTGTCCCAGTCGATTTCCGTACCGTCGATGGGAATGGCGGCGGTAACGCTTAATTTGTGTTCGGTTACGCCTTCACAATAACCGTTGACTCGGCCGTCGCGGTTCATCGTTTTGACCGGCTTGCGGCCTGTAGTGGTTTGCGGCTTGATGCTGATAATCTCAACGTCGCGGCCGTTCACCTCCATAATCACCGCGCCGGCATAAGTTGCATCGCTCATGTTTTATCCTTTTTTAAGGTTTCAGACGGCCTTTAAACCTGTTTTAAACGCCGTCTGAAAAGGGTTACAAAATCAAATCAATGCGCCCGGCAAAGACGTGCAGGCCGTTGACCACATCGGCGGGGATAATGGCATTAACACGGTTGGGGTCGTTTTGCGCACGCGCCACCACCAGCTTGCCTTTGTTTGCCTCGGCGTTTTCGATGATTTCGGCTTGGTCGAGCTTAATCAGCACGTCCAAAATCTCGCTCTTAACCTTGGGCAGCAGGCGGTCGCTCAATTTGTCGCGCGGAAAACGCAGGGCAATGCGCTCTTTAACGCTGCGGCGCACATAATCCAGCGTGCGGATGGTGGTAATGTCGAGTAGTGCCGGGTCGTCGGTGTTGTTGGCCGACTTGGTATAGGTGGATACGGCACGCATAATCTGCACGCGGTTGTTGACCACTGTGAGCGGGGTCAAGCCGTTGTACAGCGCATTGTTGCATTCTGCAAACAGCGGCCATTGCGCATCAGGTGTAACGGCCAGCCCTTTGATTTCCAGCGTGTTCAGCGGCTTGGCAGGGTCTTCTTCAAAGGCCAACACCGCCGCATAACCTGCGGCGATGATGCCGTTTGGCTCTACCGCACCTTTGTACCAAGCACAGGTAATGCGGCCGTCGTTGATTTTGCCGGTAGCGGTGGTGGCCGTGCTCAAGGTCGCACTCATACCCAATACGCCGATACAGCCGCGCTGCTCGATGGCGTTGGATACGTTGGTAATATGGTTGCTCAAGGCTTTGGCGTTGTCGTCATCGCTAAACGGGCTGCAAATAATGTGATAATGCTTGCCCGCCACTTTGGACAAGGCCGTGGCAATGTCCGCATTTTTGGCACCGCCGGTAAAGGCATTGGCTTGATAAGTCAGGCCGGTATTGCCGGTGCTCACGGTTAAGCCGTTCTCGTTGCCGATCTCGCCTTTGTGTTTGGCCGTCAGCGTAACGGCTGCGCCGCTGCCGGATGCGGTAACGGTTACATCGGCGGCAGTGATGGCGGTTTTCAGACGGTCTGCCACTGTGGCGGCGGTCTCGCCGGTGTTAACGGCCGTGCTTACCTGCTTGCCGCCAATCGTGATTTCCACCACGCCCGGCGCGGTGGCCGTGCCGGAAAGGGTAACGGTTGCGGTTGCCTGCACGCCTGCGCTGTGGTCGGCAATACCGATAACGGTCAAATCCAAATAAGGGTTGTTGGCAAATGCTTGGCGCACCATCAAATGCGCCAGCGATCCTTGTCCGAACAAATCGGCCGCCTCGGCATCGCTAAATAGTTGCACCGGCTCTAAGGCGGGCTGTATGCCCGCGGTCAGCATAGGTGCAACCATCAATACCTTTTGCGGATTTTGCGGCAAACCTTGCACGGCATTGCGGGTGTTAAATTCAATATACTGCCCAGGCACGCGGATGCTGCCCGGAATCGCGTCAAAATCAATATGGGGCATCATTACTCTCCCTTAGTATTGCGGGTTTTGGTATTTGGGGCGGCATCCTCAACCACCACCAAATCGCCGTCATCAATCATGCGGCGGTAATACAGGCTGTTGCCGTCCACCTCCACCGGCTCTTGGCCGATATATTCGTGTGGGTTGTGTTCGGTCGGCACACGCAGGCCGTCTGCCGCCGTTACTTTGATTTTGCTCATTGCTTATCCTTAAGGGTTAGGTTTACAGGTATTTCACCGGCGGATTGCGGGTCGTAAATTTTGCCGTCCAACCCCTCGAAATCAGGCCACGGCTCGCTCAATGTAACCTGATACTTGGTAAAGATATGGTCTGGGTCGTCGGGATTGTCGGCGCGTTCGGGGTAGCGGTCATTTTCCAACCCGCAGGTGTTAAAGCGGATGGCATACTCAACCGCATATATGCTTACTGCGGCGTTTTGCACCAGCACATGATTGGCAATCGCGCGCACCGCTTTGGGCACCAAGCCGCGGCTATCGGCAAAACCGAGCCGCTGGCCGTCAAGCAGGCGGCGAACAGCGCGGATTAAATCGTTGCTGCCGATTTCGCGGCTGTCGATGCCACCTTGCCGCTGCGCCTGCTCGTTGCGCAGATTGCGGGCCGCCACCATCACCACAAATTCGGCGGTATCCTGATAACGTCCGCATACGCCGCCGGTGCTGGCAGGCTCAACTTTGCTGCCGCCATACGTTACCCAAACCGCAGGCAGCGTATGGATTTGCCCCGCCAAATCGTCGGCCTCGCCGTTGTAGCTTTTAACCGTGCGCACCATGCGACCCAAGCCCCGTTTCAGACGGTCTGTTATCGCTTGCTCAATATCAGTGATCACGCCCGAACACCTTATTTTTACCGTTTACAAACACAATACCGTCTTCGCCCGCGGCCACTTCTTCGCCGCTATCATCCACGCCCAGCTGCACTTCGCCTTTGGCCATAGCACGCAGCAGGTCGAGCACGTCGATTTTGTAGCGGTTGCGGATTTCGTCGGTAATCAGCACGCTGTTGGCGGCGGTAAGGCGGTAGCGGGCAATATCGCAACACAAGCGCTTGAGGATGGGCGGCACATCAGCAAACGGACGTTTAAACCGACCCAGATAAGCGTCTATTTCTGCGGTGGCATCGGCCAGTGCCACTGCCGCCACATCCTCGTCAATCAAGCCGTCTTGGTTGCGGTCGGTCAGCTGGATAACCTCCAGCTCGCTGAAACGCGCAACCATATCCTCAACCGTCGCGTATGCCATTACTCGACCGCCTTGCGTTGCAGCATAGGCTCGGCGCAGATTGCCTTCCACACCGCTTCGCCGACTTCGGCGCGCTTCACTTCGCGCCAGCCGCCGTCAAACAGCAGGCCGCCGCGCCAAAATTCTTTGTCGTCTGCGCCGGTACTGACGAGCATCACATCGCGGCTGTCCGCCAAAGAGTCGGCGGCGCGTTGCGTATGCTGCGCTTTGAGTTCGGCAAGTTCGGCGGACAGTGCCTTTTTGTCGTCTTCGGCTTTTGCCAAGGCTGTGGTCAGCATTTCGACATCGTTTCGGGCGGCGGCAAGCTCTGCCTGCACGGCGTCCAATTCGGCTTTGATGTCTTCAAACGACGGGGTGGCGGTTTCGGCGGTTTCTGGTTTGTTGTTGGTTTTTGCCATGATGACTCCTTGTTTCAGACGGCCTTTAAATAGGTGTTAAAGGTCGTCTGAAAACGGTTAGGGTTACAGGTGGACGCAGACGTGCAGTTTCAGACGGCCTTTGAAGGTATTGGTCGTGCCGTTGATTTTGTCGGCTTCCAAGAGTTCGCGGGCTTTGTCTTCCAACTCGGGCGGGACGACCAAGAGGCTGGGTTTCACGTTCAGCACATAGCCGCCGTCGGCTTTGATTTTTTGCATTTTGACGATAATGGCGGCAAGGTTTTCGCGGGTCAGCGCGGTTTTTTCTGCCATGTGCATCAGCTGCCACAAACCGAAACCGGCATTACAACGGCGGCGCGAGCCATACAGATATTCGTCTTCCATGAACACGCGGTCGGATTTGGACGGATCGAATTTAGTTTCGAACTCTGTTTCGGTGCGGTTTTGGAAAATCAAAGGTTTCAGGGTTTTGGTGTCGTCAACGACATAAAATGTAGGTGCGTCGTTGTCTGTACCGGTAGTCAGGTTGGAATAAGGCGTGTTTTGACCTGTGCCATCGTGGTTTTCGAAAACTGGATGGTCAACGTCAAAGAAGTATTGGCCGTCGTAGCCAATGGTGGTTTTGCCTTTCTTGAGCAGACCCCACACCAACGTATCAGGCAGAGCGGCAGCAGATTCACCCATTGCGGCCATCATCGGACGGTACATACCTACTTGGTCGTCTTCGATGTCAGTGCGAGCCACGCCAACAGTCGCTTCGAATTTTTTATTTTCCAAGCTCATTGCCTGATTGCTCATTTTTTTGATCTGACGTGAGCCGACCCACTCGCGCATTTGCGGGAATTTGCCCAGCCACGCATAAGTATTCGTCGAAGTTGTTGACGGAATAGTCATAGCGATAGCAGGGTAGTCAGGCTTAACCGAATCTAAGCCGGACTGAAACTCTTTGCGGAATGCTGCCGTCAGGGCGGCTAAAATTGCTGCCTTATTCATTACTTACCTTCGCTTTCTTTGATTTTTACAAATTCTTCGCCGGACATGCCCAGCATTTTTGCTGCGGCTGCCTCTTCCGCAGTCAGTGCGGCGACGCGTTCGTCGGGTGCTTTGCCGCCCGTTTGCGAGCCTGCCAGTGCAGCGACCGGCTGGGCGTTTTCAATAAAGCCGGTTAAAAATGCCAAGCCGTTTGGCTGTTTCAATACGCCTTCGGCCCATTCTTTTTGTGCCGGCAGCAATTTACCTGCACTCAAAGCAGCGGTAATCAGCTCTTGGCCTTTATCGGCTTCGCGTTCGGCAGTCAGTGCAGCCACTTGGCTTTGCAGCTCGGCCACTACCGACACCGGCGCATATTGAGTCAAATCAGGCTGGCCGCCTTGCGCAGACAGCGCGGCGATTTTGTCGTCTTTATCGGCCAAATCTTTAAAGATAGCGGCAGACAAAGCCACATCTTTCGGTTTGGCCTGCAAAAGCGCAGTCAGGGCTGCGGTTAATTCGGCTTCCTCTGCCTGCGGCAGGCCGAGCAGTTGTTGCAACAACTCTTTCATCGGGGTTTGCTCCGTTTCAGGTTTGATAAACTGTGCCGACGCAGCCGCCAACACCTCGTCCATGCCGTCCAACGCAGGATAATTGGTCAGCGCGGCATGGTAGATTTTGCGGACGTAGCCTTTAGTGTCGTAAGAAAACACCGCCGAGACATAGCGGTATTCCTTGGCCGCAATCGCAGCCGCCGCTTTATCCGTCCACTCGACATCGGCGAACAAGCCTTTAGGCGTAAAATCCAGCCAGCGCATCCAACCGGCGGCAGGTGCGGGCTGGCCGTTTTTTTCCTTATAAAGCGTCTGGTGCTCATAATCGACCACCAACTGATTACGCGAAGCATTGGCCAAAGCCACGACATCATTGCCGTTTTCCTCAGTTAAAAACCAAGCCGGCACATCATTCGGGCGGCCGTCCACCGCGCGAAACTCACCATAGGGCAGCAGCTGAATGCGGCCGTCTTTCGGCTGCACCTCAAAGCTACACGCAGCGAGACTCAGTTGTTGTTTGTCTTTAGGCATATTCCACTCCTTGTCGATAGTGGCCATTTTCCGGCTTTTTTCACACCATAAAGAGCGGACACGCTTCAAACCCGCCGCCGACATTCAGCCGATAGAATTAAATCCGTTTCAGAGCCTTTTTAAATTCGCCTAGGATTGCGTTTAAATCTTCTGATAGGGGTTTGCCTTACCGTCATAAAAAAACGCGCTAAAAAGCGCGTTTTTCAGGCCGTCTGAAAATCAGCCGATCAGATTGGCGAAATAATCCTGCACATCATCCATTAAAGCCTGCTTGTCGTCGTTGCTCAAAACCAAAAATTCACGCTGCGGAATACGCACCTTGCGGCCACGTCCCGCCATGCCGCCGAAATTGTGAATCGCAGCATAAACCAGATTGGTGCCAACCAGCGCGGTGTCATTGTCGGAAAAGGTACTGAAGCTGTTGCGTAGCGCACCGGTATCGTTCAGCGGCTTACCGTTGCGGTATTTCAGCCCCAACCATTTCGGACGGCCGCCCGCGCGGAAATTATCACGCACGCCTTTGTGCATGGTTTCCGATAAGCGGCGCATAAGCAGATAGCGGTTTTCCACGCCACTGCCCAAACGTTCGAGCTGGTTTTGCACCACAAACAGGTTGTCGATTTGGACTTCAATCATGCTATAATCATCTCAAGACATCGGAAAAGCGGTGATAATCTCGATACCGCAGCCTACCCGAAAGGGTGACCGAGAGCGTGTGCAAGTGATTTCGAGCCTTGCCCGATGTCTTACTTCAACACTTCTTTCTTTTCCATTAGTTTTCTGATTTCTTTCTCATTACTGATTCGGTACGACTGCAAATATACTTCCTCCACGTCGTCGATATACTTCAAAACCGCCCATAAATATTCCTGATTGCGTTGAGTTGTAAAAATCAACTCTCTGCCATCTCTGATAATATGGTCTGGATTAGCCAAAAATTCAGGCAGAAAAGCATAATAATCCTCCGCAAAACCTTGCCCCTCTCGGCTATCCACCTGCTTAATCAGTGTATCGTCCGATAACCAAACAGTCGCCCGCTTCAACCCCGTACGTTGTTGCACTTCTTTACTCAACACGCCTGCCGCAAATTTCACTTGCCGCGACAACTTGTTGCGGATGTCGATTTTTTCGGCATTATCAGGCTTGCCGTCAATTTTCAGACGGCCTTTCACTTCATAAAACTCTTCCGAAAGCTGTTTAAACACCGCCTTAAATTCCGCACCGCCCATTTCCGCCTTTGCAAACTCATGCGCCAAACCACGGTCGTATTGGTCTAAATTCGGCCGGTAATTCATGCGGCCGGCATTGTAGCCAAAACCACGGTCGGTGGTGTGCAGGCTGCCGTCGGGTGCTTTATAGGCAATCGTCGGGTAGCTGTCGCCTTTTTTGTTGTAGACCTTATGGGTCTCCACCAAATTATGTTCGCCCGACTGGCTCAACACTTTGCCGTCGCGTTGCATATCGCGCTCACTCAACGCAATCACCGAGCAGCGGCAGCGATAGCCGTTGGGCGGGTAAAAGGTTGCCCAAAACGGGTCGTCGTAGCGGTACACCAAGCCATCCATCGCCGCGTGTGCCGGTCGTGTGCGGTGGTCGCCCACTGCGTCATACATCCAATACGGGCGGCTGTCGATGTTGGCCATATAGCCTTGATATTGGCCGGCACTGTAAGCCGTCTGCATATTGGTGCGGTAGATATTTTCCAACCGGCGCGGCGCACCAAATACTTCGCCGCTGGTCGGGTCAATAATAACTTTGCCATCGTGGCCGTTAGGGTGCAGCCAGCCTTTGTTTTGCAGGTGCTGCAAGATGTCTTTGCGCCAATCGGCAAATGCTTGCCCGTTGTCGGCCGCCTTAATCATGGATTGCTTGATATCGTTGAGCATATCCAAATCGGTTATGCGGGCGATGGTGTACACCTTGGCGATTTCCGAGGCCGTCAGGTTGCGGTAGCTTTCGGCGGTCACGCCTTTGGCTTGCAGCCACTCAATCGCTTTTGCAGGTTTGAGGCCGAGGGCAAACTTAATGCTTGGCATTGGCTTGCCCCAACAGATCGCTCAAAAACAGCGCATTTTGCATATAGCCTTGCAGGGTTTGGTTATCCAACTGCGGGTAGAGCGCGGTCAAGGCGGCATCTGCCTCTTCGTAGCTATCACACGCTGCTAGCGCGGCCACCGCCTGTTTGATAATCGGATTGAGCTGCGCGTTAAAGTCGGGCATTTCCAACGCCTCGTCCAATGCGCCGTCCAATACCTGCTGCTCGCGGGCGGCGGGGCGGCCTACCGGTATGCGTGCGGACAATGCCGCCAGCGCAGCTTGATGCACGGGATTATCCGGCACCACACGCGCCAGCACCCGCTCGCCCTCGGCAGGCTCGGGAATTACCAGCTTGTCGCGCACCCAACTCTCCGGGATTTGCACGCCCACGTCCACCAGCTTAGGGATGGCTTCGGCCATTACCGCAATGTCCTCCGGATCGCGCGTGTCAAATTCAAATTTCGGCACGCGGTTTGGGTCGGCATTGGGATAGTTGATTTGCAGGAACGGCCCGATGATTTGGCTTGTGATGGTTTGCGCCACCTGTTTTGCGTCCGACACCAGCAAATCGCGGCGTACCTCGTTGTGGATATTGCCCAGCGCGTTGGTGCTGGATTTTCCGTCCGCGCCGCTGGTCAGCGTTTGCCCCAAAATCAGCCGTGCCGCCGATTTTTCGCACCAGTCAGCCATCTGCAAAAACGGATTACTGGTTGCCGTCGTACCGCTTGCCGCATTGTGAAGCTCGATTTCCATACCTTCGGGCATGATGCCCGCCGCGTTGTGGCCGATTTCCGCCACCGCCCGAAGCAGGGTGTTTTTTTCCTCTTTGGTTGCGCCCGCGCCGTATTTGCCGATACGGATGGGCATGCCGTACAGCTCCAAAAACTCGGCAAAATCGTGGACGGCGTAGTGTTTGAACATATACAGCCAGGCAAGCGTGCGGAAAAGCCCGTTGCGCGCCTGCTGGACGCTGCGCGATTTTTGGGTATGAACGACCCAGCCCAGCGGCCACAACGCTTCGCCTTCCGGATTTTCGCGGGTACGTAGCAGCAGCCCGTCGTCTTTGTCCCATTTGAACCAGCTTTGCGGGCGGTGGATAAAGTTTCGGGGTAGGTAAAGGCCGTCTGAAAATACCCACTCGACCTCCAACGCAGAAAATCCGTGCCCGACAGCGTCCATCAAATCCATAATCAGGTCTTCGAGGGTAGGCAGGCTGTCCATCATTTCGTAGGCTTGGTCGGACAGCTTTTCTTCTTCGGGCGTCGCATTTCGCGGCGGGGCGACGCGCCAGTTGAGCGTCAGCAGCGCGCGTTTGCGCGTACCCATATTTGCCGCGATGTCGCTGTCGCGCTCCTCAATGTCCGCGAAAAGCTCGTGTTGGGCGCGGATGTCGCCGCTTTCCGCGTCCTCGAAGAGGGCGCGCATCTTTTGTGGCGTAATAAAATTGGACGGATGTTCGGCGATAACTCGACCGGTCGCCGTAATTTGAGCCACGTCCGTCTGCAATGCAGCTTCGGGCTTTTGGATTTTAGTTTTATTGTTCTTTTTTGCCATTATCGGCTCCATTTACTTTTTATCTCGTCACCAAAATCGTTATCGGTAGGGCTTTGCCATTCTATCGGCACACAATTCGCCACCGCCACCGACCACAGCATATGCAGCGCATCGGGGCCGTCGTCGTGGTCGGCATCGGGAAACTCCCGCAACTGCTCAATCAATACACGCTGCTCCGGTAACAGTTTGATAAATCCGTTGGCAAAATGCGGCTGGATACTTTCAATTCTCATCACTTTTTCTGCGCTTGGTTTGACTCCGCGCGCAGGAACATGCGCCCCCTGTTTTGCCGCCTCTTTAATCAGTTCGTCCTTGAAGAACTCCTGAAACTGAACGGTTTCGATGACCCACAGTAGGCAGCTGTACTGCTTTTGCATTCTAATGACATCCTGAATAATCAGGCTCGGGACACGCTTCTTGATGGACGCCTCCACCACAAACAGCGTGCCGGTGGCGCGTTGGTAGCCGCCGACCAGAATGGCGGACGGGTCGGCTCCTTTACCCTGTTTGCCAAGCGAAGGGTCAACCGCACCAAAATACACGACATCATGCGGCAGTGCACGGTAATAACAGTTGTCCAAATAATCAGCAAAAATCGCATTTTCGGGATTACCCGGCTGGTTTTGGTACTCGCAGTTGAAGACATGGATGCCGTCGCGGGCGCGAATTTTCATCAGGGCGAGCAGCGGGCGTTTCG
>ERZ773077.1122-NODE-1122-length-18956-cov-7.348870_pt1 | contig 18956 bp, 16 predicted proteins | sample MGYA00580612_ERZ773077 | MGnify/ENA primary metagenome ERZ773077 (study PRJEB29015, sample SAMEA2737971) | human oral metagenome | biome: human oral; feature: human-associated habitat; material: dental | place: China | collected 2021 ...
AGCGATCCAAGAGATACGACTGCACGTAATCCGTCTTCATGGCCATCGACGTAAACGGGCTCAGCAGCGTGGCGCCGACGAAGCCGAGCGTCTCGTCCACCTTATCGTCCACGCAGGCGAGGACTTCCTTGCGGATGCTCCTCCGGTGTTGTTCCTCGTCGGGCACTGTCCATTTGGCAATCAAAACGACGAGGAGGATGATCCCAGCCAACCCCACCAGAAATACCGTTAGGCATCCTCCGACGACCATCTTCTGGTCTCTCTTATCCTTCTGCTCTTTGGCCAGCTCTTCCGGCGACTTGGGCGTGGGCGGTGGATTGTTCACTAACCACTCGTTGCAGTGTTTGCATTTGATTGCCCCCGGCTGTATGTCTTCGCCGCAATAGGGACACTGCCTAGTTGATTGTGTAGGGTTATTATCCATATGTGTTCTCCGTCTGATTGATTGCGTTTATTTTATCGCGGGCCAATGGAGTGCTATCGATCCGCCGAAAAAGAGGACGCCCAGCAAGAACGAGTCTCCCATTTCCCAGCCTAAAGCTCCCCAAAAGAGGGAGATGGCGATGCAGTAGAGGAAGCGTACCATGCGGGAGCTCAACAGCAGGAAGCCGCCGACACCGGCCAGCACGACTTGCCACCAGCTCCAGTTGAGGGCAAAATAGAGTAGCGTAAGCGCGATACCACACTCGACCATCATTATACATCCAGCCGTGGCCGCCTTCTCGGCCTTCTTCTCTTTCTCTGCCCTTCTCTTTTCCAATTCCGGATCTACTGCCTGAGGGATATTGTTCTCGCGCTCGTAGCGCTCTTTGGCGAACTTGTTGAGCCAGCTGCCGCAGTGCCGGCACTTCATGGCGTCGATCTTGACCCATTCCCCGCAGTGGGGGCACTTCTTCTCAAGCCATTCGCCGCAGTGCTTGCACTTCTTGGCCGTGGCCAAAATCTCCTGCCCACAGTTCGGGCAGGCAGTCGTTGCTTCGTTGTGTAGTTCTTCTGTCATTGTCTTTGTTGTTTATGGTGTGTCTACATATCGTTTACGGCAGATTGACGGTCTCGTCCCAAGTCTCAACCTCGTTATCAGGTGGAAATTCTGCCACTTTTATGACTTTAATGCGTGTTATTTTTGCTCGTCGATTGTCATTGGCAAGCTCAATTTCTGCTCCGGATTCAAGGCAAGAGAAATTGTCCTCATGCGTATTATAGGAAAGGAGGTATTCTCGATAAGCAATTCCTCCCATAGCATAAGCGTTGTTTCCTCCGACGATATAGAACCTATCCCCTACAGCATTGATCTGTTTTATCTGCATAATCCAAGGTTCATCACCGTTCGGAGCGGGCGGCACATCAATATTTGTTAGGGTGATTACTCGCACCTTTTTATTCTTCAAATTGTACTGGTAAAGCTCATTCAAGACATCCTGTCTTATGTAGTAAGCACAATGCCTATCGTCGTTATAGCGAATGATCAACTTCATATCATTTGCAGTCAATGTCTGTCCGTCGTCGTAGTAGTTTGTCATATTGGCCACATCCATCACCTCGTCGGGGATAGCATTCGGATCATCGTTCGCTTCCTTTTCAGCGTTGGCTGCTTCTGCCATACTCCGGTAGGCCTCTTCATATACAGCCTGTTCCGTCCGTTTATATTCGTTGGACCCTATCGAAACCCAGATGATGGAAACGCCTACGATCAGTACCATAGCCGCAGCCACGGCAGAGTCTGTTGTATATGAAAACTCCACCTTCTGCGCTTTAGTTTCTCCTTTACGAGCCAGCAGCACAAGCAGCCAAATCGAACCTACGACGGGGACGTATTGTATCAGAAACCACCATCCGCTCCGCCCCGTATCGTGCAGGCGCCGAATAGCCGCTGCCGCAAAGGGCACGGTGAGCGCGAGGGTGCCAACAAGCGTGCAAACGAACATCAGCCCCGTAGCCAAATCAATGCAGAACAGCGTGAGGAGAAGCAGAACAAAGCACAAGCCACCCATCCAAAACTGTCGGCGACTCGTCTTCCCCTTGAAGTCGGCATACCGGCGAATAAAGAGGTCGATGAAATAGTATTCGAAGAATCCCGGTTTCCGCACAGGCACCGCAGTAGACGTAGCTTCCTCCCTCTCGTCTACCGGCTCCTTTTTAGGCTCCGGCGTAGGTGCAGGCGCAGGTTCACAAACAGGCTCAGGCACAGCCGTCGGTTGCGGCATCGAAACCTGAGTGTTTTCATCTAACCACTCCCCGCAATGCTTGCACTTCTTGGCTACAGCCAGAATCTCCTCCCCGCAATAGGGGCATCGTTTAGTTGCGTCTTCCATTATTCAATGGGGGGATCAATCAGGTAATGAGTCATCCTGGCGATAAGTTGGGTATACGTCATCACCGTCGATAATCACTTTCCCATTCTCTCTTTTCACAGTGTAAGTACGTGGCTCGCTATAACCCGAAAGGAGCGAGGTCGCAATCGCTTCCACTGCTTGATCTTCGGTATCTCCCGTGATCATCGTCTCTTCCAAGTCAAACGTGAGTGTAAGCGAATTGCCTACTAATTTCCACGTGAATGGTGTCAGTATGGTCAAGTCACTATTCGGAAAATGAGCCGACTCATATCCCGTTCCGCTCTCATCAATCATGAACGCCCATTGCTCGTAGTTGCCAACACCCACGTAACGCCCGGTTATGTCCGATTCCTTAACTCCCTGATTCCCTCCCGAGCAAGAAATCATGGTTAAACACCACAGCATCCATAAGGATGCGATCATTGTCATTCTTTTCATATGTGTCGCTATTTTAATTAGTCGATAGGAATAGACTCCCTCCCCAACGGACACACCGACACGGCACGCATCCCCGGCAAAAGGGTGCGCGAACATGGCTGCGGACGGCAACAAGCATCCGCAGACAAGTAAGAGTCCGTAAATAATGGACTTAACTGTTAAATAAGGGGGGGGGTATTTTTAACAACCAGATCGCCAAACGCCTGCATAGGCGCTTGTTTATGCAGCTCGTCGGAGGAGTGCGGTATGTCGAGGCTTGAAATAGTCATTCGGTTCTGTGTGGATCGGATGGTTGTCGTTTTTCTTCTTGCGGCCGCAAATATAGGTGGGGGGATCTAACGGCTAAAATCAAAAGCTAAAAAAACTGCCGCAACGACTTTCGTCGCTACGGCAGCAAAAAAATTATGTACAAAGTGCCTCCTCAGAGAGAGGAGGAAGTATCATTCAAAACGAATGCGATTGTCGGTGATCTTCGAGTTCTCCACCAACTTTTGAAGGGCGAAATAGCCCACGCGCGGTGCGGTATTGGCCTCAATCTCCCGCATTTGCGCCTTCTCGTTGTAGGGCGTGGCGTCCTTCGTGCGGTTGTAGACTTGGAAGACGTAAACGCCGTTGTATCCCGCTACGGGTCCAGAGAGTGTGTTCGGCTTTGCATAGGCCACGTAGGCGTTGAGGATCGGTTCGAGTCCGATGCCATTGATACGTGCCGTGTTCATCGTAATGAACTTCACGGTGTCAATGCGTGAGTTCATAGCCGAAGCGTAGGCCTGAAGCGAGGTCAGGTTCTTGGCCTTCAGCGATGCGGCTACGTCCTCGCTCTTCTTGCGCATGGCCAGTTCACGACGGATCAGCGGGGCCACGGTCTCAAACGATTGATAGCCCTCTTTCAGCACATCGCGCAGGATAGCCACGACGTAGGTCGTCTTGTAATCGCTCGTACCCGGGATGCGCGACTTGCACTCCTTGATGTCGGACACCTTGCCTTTCGACTTGTTCTCAAATGCCCAGCGCACTACCTGACGGGCATCTTGGATCATGCCCAGCTGATGGTCTTCACCCGTTACGGTCACGTCTGGCGTCAGCTCATAGCCATTCTCTTTAGCGGCAGCAGCGATCTGATCAGCCGTTTTATTCTTCGCCACGAAAGCGTTGAGGTCGTTGAAGACCTTGCTGTAAGTCTTGTTGGTCGGGCGCACATCCATGTAGACGACGGCTACCTTATACTTCGATACGGCGGCGGTACGCTCCGTCACCTTCAGCAGGTGATAGCCATTGTTGGTCTTGACCAGCGTCGGCTGGTTAATGGGGGCGCTGAAGACTTCACGGTCGAAGTCCTTACCAAGGTTGGCTTGGGTAAGAGCGGCCTCGGTAAGCCAACCCAGATCGCCACCATTCTCGGCCGATCCGAAGGAGGAGTACTTCTTGGCCAGCTCGGCAAAGTCGGCGCCGCCCTTGAGCAGCGTCATGAGGCTGTCGGCCAGTCGGGTCAGGTCAGCGGTAATCGATCCGCTGGGGGCAGCCAAGAAGATATCGCTGATTTTGGCGGAGTCCGGTGCGGACTTGCGACCGAGGAGCTTGTAGAGACGATAGCTGTCATCCTTGAAAATGGGGCCTTCCATAGTGCCCACTTCGGCATTCTGAACGAAGCGCTTAAGGTCTTCGTCTCGCATATCGTTTTCGGAGATATAGAAGTCCATGTATGGCGCGCGGGAATATTTCGAGATCACATTCTCCACGCTGCTGCTACTGTCCGTAGCGGCAAGCTGCGCACGGGCCTCCTGCATGTCTTTATTGATGGCGTCGTAATCTTCCTTGCTCGGGCGAACCTCGACGGCCAAGTAATCGATCACGCGCGAATCTTTCTGCTTGAACTGCTCCTTTCGCTCGTTGTAGAGCTTGCGAATGGCCGACTCGTCCACCTGTACCGTAGAATCAGGTATCGAAGCCAGCGACTGCACGGCGTAAACAATGTCCGAGCTTACCACCGATCCTTCGTAAGCATCCTTGGCGTCGATGGGGTTGGCTACGATTGCTTTCGTTAAGAGGTTCATGTATTTCTCTTGCATGCGTTGCAGCTTCATGTTCTTCTCCCAGAAGAGCCAGAAGTTGCGCATCTGCTGCATTTCTTCGCGCTGCTCTTCGGGCACAGCGTCGATGTTCTCTAAGGCCTTCAACACGCCCAATGCACGTGCCTTACTGAATCGCCGTGTCTGCGGGTCCAAAAACAATGGGTTCTGCTGCACGATTGGGGGAATGTTGTCGCCCTGAATCATGTCGAAGAGCTCGTCTGACGTCACGTCAATACCGATCTTATCCGCCACGTCTTTCATCACAATCTCACTCACGATCGAGTTATATACGCTCTGGCGGAGGTCTAGCGTCTGCTCTTCATTCAGGCTTTGGAGGCCGTACTGCAGCTTGGTGACTTCCGTCATTTCCTCGATGCGTTTTTGATATTCTTGATAGTCGACGGAGGTACCGTTGACGGTAACCACCTGGTTTTTTGATTGACGGAAATAGGTCGAACCCGAGTTCAGAAAGTCCTCGATGATGAACCCTAACAGGGCCAGACCGACGATAGTAACCAACAGCGGTGCGTGCCCTCTAATCTTCTCTAATGTAGCCATCTTTACTTCTGCAAATATGAATTGTCTTTTGATTTAGCGCGCGCAAAGGAGGTGCAAAAATTGGTATACGGCAAATTTGGCGCGCTTTTTAGGTGGTGTTTGTGGGTTGTTTCGGGGGGATAAATACGTTCGTCTTACGTCGGCGGAAGTGGTGGCGCGACACCTATCGAATCGGACGAGGAGCGCTCATCAAAGGGGATCTCTGCTGCCGAATTGAAGATCCTGTATTGTGTCAACGCCTGATTCGATTCGAAGCCTTGCCCCGTGTTGACAAACTCGCCCTTGGTGATGCGAATGAATTGGTCGGAGTAGATTTTCTCCGTGTTCTGATCCCAATAGAGGACGCTCGTTTCGAACTGTTCGCCCTGTAAGCTGCGGACACGCACGTTGCCAATTAGCTTCCAGAGCTTGCGCCGCTGATAGAAATAGGCGGTGTCGGCATCCACGCTGGCTTCAACGCGAAAGAGTGAGTCGAACTTTTCCAGATGCAGCTTTTTGGGGAAGTACCAGTAGGGCTCCGAGGCTTCACCGAACATGAGCCACTCGCGGGTCTGCACCTTATAGCGCGTGACACCGGAGTCGGAGACGAGCGTAACCACGTCCACCGCCTTCATTGTGTAGGTGCTGTCAGGATTGAAGCCAATTTCTACTTCCTCTTTCTTTTCGCGATCGCACGAGACGATCGAACAAAAAAGAAGCATAGCAACCGCTACAGAAGCGATTGCTATGCTGGGATTGTTTCTCTTGTGAATCATCACCTCTTCGATGGAGGGGGGGAAGAGGTTGGGAGTTAGCGTATCGTCGTATGCTCGCCGATCCAGCCGCCGACGGTAAATCCGGCGCCCTTATTCAGATCGGGGTGCATGAAGACTTCCTCAGTCGTGGGGAAATACGAGCTGTAACGTCCGATCAGTGCATTAGCCTCAGAGGCCACCGAGGGGTCTACCGAGCGTGCCTTCTGGAGCTTGTCCACAGCGGCGTAGTAGACGCATTTACGCTTCACAGGATCGTCCGGATAGATACCGCCTGCCGTGGCTGCGTACGCATTGCCGATCAGGATATACGCCTTGCCATTGTTTGGATTGAACTCCAGCGCCTTGTAGCAGTAGGTGCGCATTTTCGGATACGCACGCTGCTGAGAAGCCAGTACGGCCAGCGTATAGTAGACGTTCTCCTTCATCTCTTTGTCCTTAGCCATGTCGGCGGCCTCCAAGAGGTAACGCTCGGCGCTGGCGTAGTCACGCTTCTTGATGGCCTGATTACCCATACCGAAAGCAATCTCGGCCGTCTTCTCCTTCTGGTAAGCGTACTCAGAGGCTTTGAAGTAGGCCTCGATCTCCTGGCATCCAGCCCGACGGAGCAGCGTGAGGGTCTCCTTCAGGAAGTCCAGATTGTCCTTGTTGGCCTCGATCTGATCGGCGTAGATGCTCTGGAGCGTCTGACAGTCGGCGGCACCACTACCCGAGAATCCTTTCTCGATACCGGCCTTCATGGCCATCAGGTTGTCCAGCTGCTTTTGGTTGTTAGCCTCCTGAGCAGCCTTGATTTGGGTGTCAAAGATGGATGAGCAGCGGAGGAAGTCCTGCACGAATTTGGCTTTGTGTCCGGCCTCGTCCTTCTCCATCATCTTATGCGAAAGGAACATGTACTCCGATACGGCCAACTCGTCCGTCTTCTCCTTGTACTCGTCCAGCACCTGAGTCAGCCAACCGTAGGCGGCAGCGATGTCGGCCTTATCGCCCTTGAGACGGAGATAATCCTCCACCTTACGCGCCAAGATCCAGTCCTTACCATATTTCTGATCGCCACCGAAGTATTTCACACGCTTGTCATAGACGGCCATCAGCTCATCGATGAGCGCAGCCTGCTTCGTCGGGTCTTTCTCCTGCGCAATCTTCCAATTCATGATGCGGACACCATAGAGATAGATGTCCTTCGTAGCAGCTGGGCATTCGTCGTAGGCGATCTTCCAATACGGATAGGCGTCCTGGAAGTTGTTCACCTTGGCATAAGGGATAAACAGGCTGATATTCGTCAGACACCGAATGCTGTCTTCTCCGGAACCGAATTGCGTCCCGTTGTCCACACCTTTTTGTGCATTTGCACTCATTACCGTCGCCAGGAACAGGGCGACACTCAAGAATCCTTTGATGTTCATATCCTCATTGTCTTTTTGTATTCACTAATCCGAAACAAGTCTCTCTCTGTTTTCTCTTTCAATCTATCTTGCGTTTGAAGAACCAATACTCATTAAACGTATAACTTACCGTCAACCGGAGGTACTGCTCATCGATCAGGCCCTTGCGTTCTGGCGCCACCTTGATGTACTCCAGCGAGGCGTTGATGAACGACCGATTGTCGAGCATCGGCAGGCCTACACCCAGCGTCACTCCGTACTCCTTATACCCGCCGTTGCCGTTCACCTTGACGTATGAATTGCCGTAGTGCAGACCGGCACGATAGCGAATGCGTTGCAGGTAGGCGCGGGTGAAGGCGTTGGGGATGTATTCGCCGCCGAGGCCGACGCGGATCTGATCGTTGAAGTCGCCTTCGCGGTTGTAGAACTGCGCCTTCGACCATTGCCTGTAGGAGACGTCAGCCGCCAGCACCATCCGATTGTCTCTTGTGAAGGACAGCCCCACGCCGTACATATCCGGAAGGTCGAAGCCTGCGTTGCGCATCGTGTCGCCCTCGACGACGGTGGAGAAGTCTTCGCGGAAGCTGGTCTCGTTGCTCACCGTAGTGCCGAGGCGGAGCTTGGGCGAATAGACCGCGCCGAGGGTGAGTCGATCGGTCTTCGAGAGGGGATGCGTGTATTGCAGGCCGAAGTCGTACTTGACGTTGTGTACCCGGATCTTATTCCGCCAGTAAAACGTGTTCGTCAAGTTCGTCACGCTGCTGTGGGTGATCGTCCCGAACATGTAACTGATGTTGGCGCCTATGGATAATCTCTCTTTCCACGGCGCGAATGACAGGCCCCCGTAGATTTCGTTTAATCCCCCCGTGCCGCTGAATCGATCCGTATAGCGTGAGTCGCCCTGGCTGGGCGCGGTATAGTTGTAACCGACGGACGAGAAGGGTAGCAGGCCGATGCTGACGGCCAGGCGACGATGGAGCGGGAACTGCATGGCGGCGTAATTGAAGCCACCATTGAGGTCGCGCTGCCGATGGGTGCCATCGTTGAACCAGGACATTTGCGCCGATATGCCGCCGTCGAAAAGGAAGGTCAGCGAGTCCATGCCGGTGTACGACGCGGGGTTCATCGGATTGATTTGGCGTGCGGAGCGGAGGCCGTATCCGATGCCGCCCATCGCTCGCCCGGCCGCAAAGGAGCGGTCGGCCTGCATGCCATATCCGAAACGTGTATAAGGGGAGTTTGTGCTGTTTTGTGCCATCATCGGCAGGGCGCCACAAAGGAGGATGCCAAGGAGGAGGGAGAGGACTGACCTACTTGTCTTCATTATATTCAATAATTCGATTTAATCCGAGCCACACTAAATTTTCAGAGGCAAAGGTGCGGCATTTGAGCCTTCTATCAAAATAGGGGGCATGTCCGCCGGTGAGGAAGACAGCCGCATGGGGGTGCTTGGTGTGCATGGTCTCGATGTAGCCATTCATCTCGTAGACAATGCCGCGGACGACGCCCGAGAGGATCGCCTCTTCGGTGGTGACGCCCAGATCGGGCACCTCGTCGCGCTCGCTGATGAGGGGCAGGCGACGGGTGTAATCGTGCAGGGCACGGAAGCGGGTGGTGAGGCCGGGCGAGATGTTTCCGCCCACGAAATGGCCCGGCGGGAGGACGACGTCGTACGTGATGGCCGTACCCGCATCGATGATCAACAGCGGCACCTCTGGGCGGAGCGTCCAGGCGCCAACGGCAGCGGCGATGCGGTCGCGGCCGAGGGTTTCGGGCGTACGGTAGCCGAGGGTGATGGGTAGGCGGATCGTCGGGTCGTCATTGAGGGAGAGGAAGCGGCGGAGGCGCCGGCGGAGCAACGGGAGCCAGGCGGGGTCGGGTTCGGCGACGGAGGCGATGATGCCGCACTCGGGGCGGTATCGATCGATGAGCGCAGCCAGCTCATCTGGCTCCAAACGGGGGTATGCGGCGGTGTAGACGGCCTGCCCGCGGTCGACGAGGACAATTTTCGTGGCCGTGTTGCCTTGATCCAATATGAGATTCATCTAAAAGGGATTGAATAGGTGCTGAATGCGGCGGCAAAGAAAGAGAAAAGCGAAAGCGAACATCCGACGGTGATCCCGATGAGGCTGTCTGGCGCTGTAAAGCCGCTCACGGGATAAAAATTCAATTCTTCGTGCACGCACATCAAAATCTACTAAATCACTTACATCAAAAAAAGCACGCACATATAGGATTTTATATTCGATTGAAATTTATCCTGTACGCACGAAATAGCAAATAACTATGCGCTAAATCATTCGTGTATACCTATCGCCATACAAAAATCGATTATAGATTTCACTCCAAACACGTAAAGTCAAGAATGATCATATCTATATATTCATCCACACCGTAGAATAGAATATCATCTATATGCAATTTATACTACATGGACTTTAATCACTATACAATATGATTAAACTATATACGCATGGAAGTGAATATAGATATTATATTCGTATAATACACATGTGCGCACAGAAATAATCAAATCATTTTTTCTTATCTCCGTGACATCATGAAGTAGAGAACTCTATCTGATCTATTTTATAGGACATCCATATAATCATAGAGATAAGTAAATGCAGATTCATGTTCGCGCACGAAGCGAATAAGATCATTTTAGACTTATCTTTGTGGCATCAAACAGAGATAAAACAAGAGGATGAGAACCTATTGCGAGGTCACACGGAAGTGAAAATATTTCAGCGAAAGCTCCGCCAACGATCATCGACCCAAACGATTTTTGGTGGAACCTTTCTGCAAACGGAACTTACACCATTAATTATATGAAGGAGATCGATTATCCCGACATGAGGCGTGCGAACAACGGGGCACATGGCATGTTCATGAAATCAGTCAGCGAGCGGCTGGAGAAGGAATCGGAGGTGATGAAAAACGCCGTGATGCAACGGGCGGCTATGGCGCTGAAGGCAGCTATGGAAGAGGAATCACTCTATCTGGGACGGTCGCGCAAAAGCCTGCTGACGGACGAAATCAAGACTGCGGACAAGGAGCGAGATGGCCTACTAACGGGCCTCCGTGCCACGGTGCGCGGACTTCGGCGTCTGCCCGATCCTGAGAAGGCCAAGGCTGCTCAAGAATTGGAGGTGATGCTGAGCGGCAACCGGGTAAAACGCAGCATGCAGCTGGATCGCGAAACAGGCATGATCACGAAGCTCACGGAGGAGCTGGAAACGACGTATGCCTCGCAAGTGTCACTACTTAGCATAGGCCTGTTCGTGAGTGGGCTCAAAGCGGCCAACGAGCGGGTGAAAGGCCTAATTGACGAACGATCAAATGGCGAGGTGGAGCGTAAACCGGCGGCTATGCAGCAGGCGCGGCTGCGGACCGATGCAGCCTTTAGGCAGGTGGCTCGGGTGGCCAACGCGATGGCGGTTCTGGAGGACGAGGCGGTGGTGGCGCCGTTCATCAACTTCGTGAACGAGCTGGTGCGGCGCTATCGGCAGCAGGTCTTCCCCAAACGGAAAAAGAAGGCGGAAAGCACAAAGACGGAAAACGCATGACAAAGCGAACCTACAACAGCATCGATGTGGCCAAATTGGTCAGCGCCTTTTTCGTGGCCGCCATCCACGCCAATCCCTTCAGCGGCCTCAGCTCCACGATTGCCATCAGCCTGTTTGCCCGCATGGCGGTGCCCTTTTTCTTCATGGTGAGCGCCTTTTTCTTCTTCCGGGCGGGGTGCGACGGGGAGAAGCTCGTCGCCTATCTGAAGCGCTTAGGGCGCCTGTATCTGATCTGGTTCATCGTCGGACTGCCGGTCATCATCAAGCGCTCATTCCTCGATCATGAGGGTGGATTCGGAGCGGATCTGCTCGTCCTGATTCGCAACTTTTTTCTGGGCAGCACCTTCCGCGGCTCCTGGTTCGTCATGGCGCTGATGATAGCCATCCCACTGGTGTACGCCATCAGCAAACGGCTATCCACCCGGTGGGCCATCGGCATCGGGGCACTCTGCTACCTGCCCGTGACGTTGCTCTCGAACTACCACAACTATCTGCCAGCGGGCGTCCAGCAATTCCACGACTGGACGGTGGCCACTTTCGGCCCGATACAATTCACCTTTTTGGCCGCCATCGTGTTTTGCAGCATCGGCAAATACCTCTCGGAAAAGCAAGACGCCATCGAGCGGATACCGCGTTGGGCGACTGACACGGCTTTACTGCTAAGCATGGCCGGTGCGGCCCTCGAGGTGCTCTCTCACACGGCTTTTTCGGACGACACCTACTTCATGTTAGTGCCCGTGACGACCCTGCTTCTGGTGTTCGTTTTGCGTCATGAGGTGCATTGGAAGGTGAACTACGCCTTCATCCGCAATCAAAGCACAGTGACCTACTTCGCTCACTTCACCTTCATCAACTTCCTGGACGACATCATCGGCCTCGAGATGCACACATGGCTGTTCTACGTCTTGGTCGTGGCGCCGTGCTTCTTCCTGACCATCTTCATGCGATGGATCGCGGAGAAGAAGTATTTCGGCTGGGTGAAATACAGTTTCTAACCGTGCAGACGCCTCCCCTCCGGCACGCTTTTGCAAAGGTTTAGCCCCCCGGCTTACTTTTGCCGCGCTCTTAGGAACAACAGTAAAAACCACACGATGCAGGATTATATCAACAAGAGCTTCTTCGCGCTACTGGTCTTCACGCTCATCTTCGGCGTGATGTTTTACGACATGATCGACCGGCTGGGCTTTAGCTACGTCGACGAGATCTGCGCGCTGCTCATCTTCGGACTCTTCGGCTACCACACGTCGCAGTCGCGCACATGGGCCTTCAACCGGGGCTTCCTTTTCGTGATCGGCGTCTTCGTCTTCTACTTCATCTATTCCCTCCTCATCGGCAGCAACTCGGTGCAGGGTATCGCCATGGATTTCCTGATTCAGATCAAGCCCTACATCGCCTTCTTCTGCATCTATTCGCTCAGGACGAAGCTGACGGAGAACCAAAAGAGCATCCTGCGCAACCTGGTCGTCCTCTTCACGCTTTACATGATCCCCATCGGACTGGCCGAAGCCGTCTACGGAGGGCACATCATCCAAGCCTTCTTCGGCCACGAATCGCGTCTGGCCACATCGGCCACCATCCTAGCCATGATCTACCTTTATTGCAGCGACTTCACGTCGAGGGATAAGTTCGTCTACGTCTGCATCCTGGCCGTGGGGCTCTTCTCCGGGCGCTCGAAGCTGTTCGGCTTCTTGGCCCTATCCACACTGATGCTGATCTACATGAACCGCTCGTTCCGCATGCGGTTCGACCTGCGCAACACCTTCTTCCTGCTCATGGCGCTGGCGGCGACGGCCTATGTGGCTAAGGATAAGATCGAGCTCTACTTCATCACCGGTGGCTTCGGCGGCGGACGGTCGGAGGAGGATCTCTACGCCCGCATGGCGCTCTACTACTTCTCCATCCCCATTTTCCTACAATACATCCCCTTCGGCTCCGGCTTCGCCTCGTACGGCACCTACGCCTCGGGCGTCTACTATTCCAAGCTCTACAATCGCTTCGGCATGGATCATCTGTACGGCCTCACGGAATCGAATCCCAACTTCGTAGCCGACACGTATTACCCGGTGCTGGCCCAGTTCGGGTTCGTCGGTGTGGCGCTCTTTTTCTCCTTCTGGATCTACCTAACCTCACGGGCCATGAAGGCCTATCGGGTGGGGATGAAAAAGGAGTCGATACTCGTCTTGCTGATCGTCTTCTTTTTCGCGATCGAAAGCACGTCCGACGCCACCATCACGCACAACCGCGGACTGTTTATTATGATGCTGCTCGGACTGCTCATGTCCGACATCCGTAGCGGGATGCAAGTCGCCACGGGCCCGAATCGTTACCCCGAAAGAAATCGCTTGAACGAATGAAAGTGCTCTTGATCGACGTGTACCATTACAACCGCGGCGGCGCCGAGACGGTCTGCTTCAATACCGGGCGACTACTCCAGCAGCACGGCCACGACGTGGTCTACTTCTGCCTCAAATGGAAGCGCAACCTCCCCTCCCCCTTCGAACACTACTTCCCCGAATCGAAAGAGACGCGCCGCGGAGTGTTCCGCCAAGTCAAGAACCTCGTCAATTACTTCTACCATTTTGAGGCGGCCCGTAAGATGGACCAACTGCTCCGCGACGAGCAGCCAGACATCGCCCACATCCACCTCATCTGGGGACAGATCACGGAGTCCATCCTGCCCGTTCTGCGTCGTCACGGCGTGCCCGTCGTGCTGACGGCGCACGACTTCCGGGTGGTCTGCCCCGCCTACGTCTTTCGCGACGGCCGCGGACAGATCTGCGAGCGTTGCCAAGGCCGGCACTTCTACAAATGCTTCCTGCACAAATGCGCAAAAAACAACTGGGTAATGAGCGGCGTAATGGCCGCCGAACAGTATTTCCGCAACGCCTTTTTCAACCCCTCGAAGCTGATCGACGGCTTCATCTACGTCAGCCATTTCACGAAGAAGAAGCATGAAACCTACATGCCCGCCCTGCGCCAAAAACCCAACATGGTACTCTATAACAATGCGCCGGAGATCGCCGCGGAGCCATACAAGAAGCAAGGCGAACCGTATTTCCTATTCATGGGTCGGCTGTCGGGCGAGAAGGGCATCCGCACCTTGGTGGAGGCCATGAATGGTCTGCCGTCGTGTAGGCTGAAGGTGGCCGGTACGGGGCCGCAGGAGGCCGAGCTGAAGCGTTACGCAGCGGAGCACGGGCTGAGCAACGTGTCGTTTTGTGGCTACCAAACGGGGGAGCCATTGGCCACGTTGGTACGTGAGGCACGCTTCATCGTCGTGCCGTCAGAGTGCTACGAGAACAACCCGATGAGCATCATCGAGGCTTACGCCATCGGTACGCCTGTCGTCGGTGCCAACATCGGCGGCATCCCCGAAATCGTACCCGAGGGCGTCACCGGCTTCCGCTTCGAGAGTCGTAACGCCGACGATCTGCGCGCCAAACTGACCGCCGCTGCAAGCCTCTCGAGCGATGCCTATGCCGCTATGCAACGCGCCGCACTCGCCTTCGCCCGCGAACATTTCAACACGGAGAACTACTACCCGCGGCTCATCGCGTTCTACCGACAGTGCATGAAAGCCCCATCGACAGCCCGCCCATGAGACCGATCGACATCCACGAATGCCACCGCCTGCTGCTCGACATGGCCGCCATCCTCGATCGCGTCTGCCGAGAGAACGCCATCCCTTACTACATGCTGGGGGGCACCATGCTCGGCGCTGTCCGTCACGGCGGATTTATCCCCTGGGACGACGACATGGATTTCGGTATCCCTCGCGACCATTTCGACCGCCTCCGCAAACTGCTCGACGACGCCCTCCGCGGCACGCCCTACCGACTCAACACCTACCACAACTCGCCCAACAAGATCAACTATCTGAAGATGGTCGACACCCGCACCTGCATCCGCGGCGCATGGGAGACGACCGACACGGGCGTCAACATCGACCTCTTCCCGCTCGATCGCGGCCCACGTGTGGAGCTCCTCACGCGCCCTTTCGCCGCCTACATCCACCTCCTGCTCTTCGTCAAGGATTACAAGCAACTCGACGCCTCGCCCCGAAGCGGCCTGAAGCGCCTCATTGCCGACACCCTGAAACGCCTGCCCTTCCGCACGGACACACTGATCGCGCATATCGACCGCTGCATCCTGCGCCACAGTCGGTCGGGGGCATCACGCTGCATCAACTATTTCGGCCATTGGCGGGCGCGCGAGATCTTCTCCGCCGACGTCTTCGGTGAGCCGGTGGACTACGCCTTCGAGGACATGACGCTGAGTGGCGTCACCCATCCCGACGCCTACCTCGCCCAGCTCTACGGCGACTATATGCAGCTGCCTCCGCCCGAAAAACGCCTGGCACACACGGACACGATCTTCTGGGCGTCTACGGACGGCCCCTGCGGGGGCTGCGAAGTTGGCCAGATACAGGATGGGTGACTGAAGACTAAGGCCGGGTACATGTGAGGCAACTCACAGGTGCCCGGCCTTCATTCTTAGCTTTCTTAATACAGCTCTGCTCGAACCGAGGCTATGGCTTTCGGAGGACAACCAGATCCTGAAATTGATCCGTCGAGCGCGTGTTGTCGCTCCAAAGTCCCGGCTCGAGGGCGTCGCAGAGCAGTCCGTTACGGGCGATCATGGAGAGCAGAAAATCCTTCTCGTAAGCCACATTGGCCTCCTTCACCTTCTCGTCTAAGTATGCATATCCGGCACGACGATAGGGGAAGTTAAACTCGCCCGTACGCCCCTCTGCGATGTGTTTGAGCGCTACGTCATCAAGGATAAAGAAAGTAGCCACGCAACGCCCGCCGGGCTTCAGTACACGGCGAATCTCAGAGAGATAGTGGTCTATATCGTCGGGAATCATGTGTGAGAAAACGGAAAAGAGCGTAACCACATCGAATCGATCATGGGTATAGGGGAAAACGAAGTCTCGTGCTGCTGTCTCGGTGCTGAGATTGTAGAGATCGTTCTTCAGATCTATGTGGGTAAAGACGAAGTTGGGATACCGGCGCGTGATATGCTTTTGGCACCAGTCAACTCCCTTCTTCACGACATCAAACCCCTCGAAACGCCCTTCGGCTGTCAAGTATCCGGTCATAGCCACAGCCAAACGGCCGATGCCGCTACCCACATCGAGCATGGTAGCGTCAGGCTTGAGGTCGGTGCAGCGGATGATGGTATCGCGCTGCTGTAGACCTTGACGGACAAAGTCGCCGCTGCCGACGAAGATCATGCCGCGCGGAGGTATCATCGCGTCGCGCCGCCGAAAAAGGTCGGCCGGTAAGTAATAGATCCGACGCAAAAGGAGTCGGCCACGGGGTGAAAGTCGGTAGTATACCTGACGAGAAAGGGAGTGCAAGCTCATCATCTTCGAATCGTATTAATCTGATTATTGTTAGCGATTATCGTTCTTCGATCATCGGGCGCAAAAGTAAGACCCGGCCTCAATAACAAAGGCAGTTCGTCGGGGCACTGATCCGCGCAATGGCCTTACTCACCTCCCAATTCCCTCTACCTTTACCGCGAAAATCAGAGCCATAGATCAGTGATAGAGAGGAGAAGGCAACCCATGCAACGGGATTTACGCATCTGTTTATACATCATTCTGTGTGTCTGCTGCGCGGGCGGCGTGCAGGCTGGCGGCCGGCGTGACGCGCTCCGGACGCTGGACGACGTGATCCGACGACGGGCCGCTTTTCAGGCCGATAAAGAACGTGCGATCGACAGCCTGCGACGCCGTCTCTACAGCGCCCACACGGACGCCGCGCGGTTCGATCTCTACAGCCGACTCTATGAGGCTTACGTGGCCTATCAAACGGACTCCGCCCTGAAGCTGATCCATGAGAAGGAACGCCTGCTGCCCCGACTCGCCGAACCCCGATTCCGTATCGACGCCCGACTCAACCGTGCCGGCGCACTCACCATCGCGGGCATGTATAAGGAAGCGCTGGAGGTGCTCCAAGAAACGACTCGCAGCGACATCCCGCCCGACCTCCTCCAGGCCTACTTCCACCACTTCCGCACCCTCTACGGACACATGGCAGGCTATGCCCTGACCCCCGACGAGCGCCGCGAATACCTCCTCTGCGCCGACCGTTATCGCGACTCGCTCCTCTCCGTCATCCCCCCCGCGGACGTCAACCATCGCATCATCCGCGCTGACCAGCTCATTGCCCGCGGCCGACCGGCCGAAGCCGTCCGACTGCTCCAGCCCGTGGCCGACACCTGCAGCCAGTCCGCCGTCATGCGCTTCTTGGCCTATACCCTGGCCGACGCTTACGGCCGACTGGGCGACCGCGAGCGGCAAAAGCGTTACCTGGCCCTATCGGCCGAGGCTGACCTCCGACTCTCTGTCCGCGAATACATCTCGCTGCGCCAACTGGCCTTCCTGCTCTACGAGGACGGCGACATCGACCGCGCCTACGACTACATGAAGTGCGCCCTCGAGGACGCCGGCGCCTGCAACGCCCGGGCACGCATCGTGGAGGCGGCCGAGATCTACCCCGTCATTGATCGCGCTTACCGCATCCGTAGCGACCGCAAGCAGCGCACCATCGTCGGACTGCTCTTGGGCAGCGTCCTTCTAGCCGCCAGCCTCGTCCTCAGCCTCCTGCATGTCTACCGACAAATGCAGCGCCTCCGCCAGGCCCGCCGCGCCCTCTCCGACGCCAACGCCCGTCTGCAAACCGCCAACGACGCCCTCTCCGACGTCAACCGCACCCTCCTTGAGGCCAACGCCATCAAAGAGGAATACATCGCCCAGTACATCAACCGCTGCTCCGTCTATATCGACAAGCTCGACCACTACCGCCGCCGACTGATGAAGCTCGCCCAGAGTGGCCGCACGGACGAACTGCTGCGCACGGTCCGCTCCACGGAGCTTATCGCCGACGAGCGCCGCGAGTTCTATGCCGAGTTCGACCGCACCTTCCTCGGCCTCTTCCCCCATTTCGTGGAGGAGTTCAACGCCCTGCTCCACCCCGCCGACCGCATCACGCCCAAAGCCGGCGAACGGCTCACGACCGAGCTGCGCATCTTCGCCCTCATCCGCCTCGGCATCACCGACAGCGCCCGCATAGCCGAATTCCTCGGCTACTCCGTGACCACCATCTACAACTACCGCAGCAAGACCCGAGGCAAGTCCACCCTCGACCGCGACGCCTTCGAATCCGCCGTCATGCGCATCGGCTGAGGCCTTTGGACGCGATAAACTTCGCCTCGTGGCTCGGAGGGCGTGTCCCCAAGTCGGGATACGCCCATTTTTTTGCTCCACACCTCATCGCCGCACGGTTTGCCCCCCACTTTTCTTGCTACGCCCCATCGACACGCGTCTATGCCTCACCGTCCCAAACGATCACTCTTCGACGCGCCGCTATGCCCCCTCATGTCAAACGAAGCGGCTTAGCGCCTTGTATAGCCTCTATTTCTTCACGACTCACCGCTTAGGCAGTCTATTTGTCTATACAATACATTCGGATATACAGATAGGCATCAATTGTAGATTTTTATTCTAATATATTCTCCACTTATACAGTATGCGAGCCCATTCATTCCGGTAGAAAATCGGCACATACAGACTGTATAAGCATACTATCCATAGGCGTTTACACATAGACACAGTGTATAAGCATACATTCCGTCGGATTTTTATCTTATGCACTATGCATAAGCATATATTCCATCGGAAAATCTACAAAGACAGAGTGTATGAGAATAAATGACGATGGAAAACAATCTCATACACTATGTATAAGTCAGAATTCTATCGGAAAGAATATCCTTACACTATGTATAAGCGACTCTCTATATAAATTTTTCCGTCCTACATCATGTTGAAATGTAATTTCTG
>ERZ773077.1126-NODE-1126-length-18924-cov-15.147332_pt1 | contig 18924 bp, 14 predicted proteins | sample MGYA00580612_ERZ773077 | MGnify/ENA primary metagenome ERZ773077 (study PRJEB29015, sample SAMEA2737971) | human oral metagenome | biome: human oral; feature: human-associated habitat; material: dental | place: China | collected 2021 ...
TCACCTCCAACCTGGGCTCCTACGCGGTCACGGCCTCCGAGCAGCCCGAGTACGCAGACGTCATCGTGCCCTCGACCACCATGTGGCTCAACGGCTATCTCATCTACATGCTGCCGCAGTCCCTGGTGGTCACCTCCATCATCACCGCCCTGTTCACCCGTATGAGTGAGAAGGCAGCGGCCGGGGACGCCGCCGGAGTGCGTGAGGATCTCTCCCTGGGACTGCGCTCGGCGGGTGTCTTCACCGTGCTGGCCACGGCGGGCATCTGCGTCCTGGCCGTCCCGGCCCTCCAGCTCTTCACGCCGTCGATCACCCTGCCCGAAGCCCAGGCCAGCGCCCCCATGCTCATCGCCCTGGCGCTGGGCATCGTCCCGCAGGGCGTCTGGTTCGGGACCCAGCGGGTCATGCTGGCCTATTCCGACACCAAGCGGCTACTCCTGGCCGACGTCGTCGTCGGCGTCATCCCGGTGGTCCTGTGCATCATGGCCTACCTCATGGCCCCGGCCAACCACTGGATGACCTGGGCGGGAGCGGCCAACACGATCAGCCAGATCGGGGGCTGCGCGGTGGTCATCCCCATGATGCGCTCCCACCTGCCCAGCCTCGATGGCCGTAAGATCATCACCACCCATTTGCGTCTGGTCATGGCGGTGGCGCCCGCGGTCGCCGCCGGGATCGTCCTCAATCTGCTCATGGGCGATGTCGATGGGGACTCCTCCTTGGGCAAGATGCTCGCGGCCTTCGGACACATCGCCATCGTCGCGGCCGTCATGTCGATCATCTACCTGCTCATGGGGCGCGTGGTGGGGATCGGGGAGATCGCCGTCGCCTTCCGGCCCTTCTCACGGATCCTGTCCGCGATCGGTCACCGTCTGCCCGGTGCGCCCGGGAGAGTGGTCCTGGCGATCGCGGCCTGGTTGTCGCCGCCGGAGCCAACGACGCACGCCACCGCCCAGATGCCCGCAACTCAGGCCGCGCCGCCTCCTCCTCCGCCGCCGGCACGGTCCACTGCCGCCCAGTCAGATTTTTCGACGGGTCCGGCCGCATATGGTGCTGTTGGCTACACCTCCGTCTCCGCCCAGGCGGCCACACCCGCACCGCCGCCCCCCTCGCAGGCGCAGACCAACCCCTGGGGACAGCCGGGTCAAATGGGTCGGCAGCCCGCTGGCGGTTGGCCGTCACAGGCACCTGCGGGTTACGCCCAGGACGGACAGCCGGCCTACCCGCTCGCGCCCCGACCACCGGCACCCTCGCAGGCAGCGGCCCCACCGCCGCCCACGAGCGCCGACTACGCGGCCGACGCTTCCCGCCGTTCCCAGACTCCCGGACGCTTCCCGGGCAACACTCCCGGAAGTATCCCGCCCTCGCTGCCCGCCAGCATTCCCCCTTCCCGGGTGGCCACAGGACGGTCCGCCGCCCACCCTCCCCATGCCTCTGCCCACACGAGCCACATCACCCCGGTTCGGAGCCCTCAGACGGTTACGATGGGATCAACCGGTTCAGATGGACAACCATCTCAAGGAAGGAGACGCATGTCGGAGGCGACGCCGATCGGCAGTGGTCGCTACGGGCTCCTGGGAACGCTGTCCACCACGCTGCCGCGTATTGTCAGGCACCGTGGCGTTGACACGATCCTGGATCGAGACGTCACGATCCTGGTTCTCACCGATGCGACGCTTCACCGCGACAACGTCCTGGAGTCGGCCAGTAGAGCGGTGCTGGTCGAGGATCAGCGCCTCCAGCTGGTCTACGACGTCGAGCGCGCCGAGCCCTCGGTCATCGTCACCGAGCCGCTGACCGGACGCACGTTCTCCTCTCTGGTCTCCCGGGGCATGCCTCCCGCGCAGGCGCGCTCGATCATCGGCGAGACAGCCCAGGCGCTCGACGCCGGTGCTCGTAGGGGCCTGCATCACCTCAATCTGTCTCCCGAGTCCATCCGCGTTCTTCCCGATGGCAGGATCAAAGTCAGCGGTCTGGGGATCGAGGCCGCCGCACTGAACCTGGAGAGTCGGGTGGCAGGCCATGACCCGTCGGCCGCCGACCGCGCCGATGCCCGCGCGCTGGTGGAGATCCTCTACTACGGCCTGACCGGCCGGTGGCCGGGCAAGCGCCCCGGTATTCCCTCCGCACCCCGTCTGGGCGGCGTCCCGGTCAAGCCCTCCACGCTCGTGCCAGGGATCGACCCGATCCTGGACGAGTTGTGTGAACGCACCTGGAGCAGCCAACCACCGATCTCCGCAGCCGAGGTGGCCCGTTCGCTGGGCACCTGGGACCCTGTGGTCGGCTACCACGAATCGGGCTCGATGCCGATTCCCGCAGCCTCGCAGCGTCCATCGCCGTCGGCTGGTGTTCCTGGCAGCGCTGTAAATGCCGGTGCCACCGCCGGAGCCGCAGGAGCCGGGGTCGCCAACGCGGCACGCGGGGTTCTGGATCGGCTGCGGCGCAGCGGTGCCGGCAAGGGGGCCACGGTCGCCCCGACGGCGAACCCGTCAGCGACTGCACCCGTTCAGCCCGGCCAGGCGCCGTCGCTGCCAGCTGGCGCCGATGCGCCCGCGGACGCCACCGCAGTCATCGAGACCTCCTCTGTCAGTGCAGGCGCGACCGCACCACCCGCAGCCGCATTCGACCCGCAGCACTCCGGATCTCCGGCGGCGCAGGAGCATCCGGCCGACGACACCTACGTCCAGGTCACCGGGCCCGCGAACCCGATCCCGAACGTCCTGTCGACCGCCTCCGAGACCGTCCCCGGACCCGCACCGGTTCCGGCTGAGCCCTTTACCGGTAGCTTCCCGGCCTTCGAGGATGACGACGAGGAGGAGATCGACCCCGAGGCGGCCCGCCGGGAACAGCGCACCACCGGCAGCGTCCTGGTCACGCTCGTCCTCATCGTTCTGGTCTCGCTGGGGGCGGCCAGCTACATCGTGTATCAGACAATCGGCATCCCCTTCGCGGACAAGGACCGCGCGGCCGCGGATACCGTTCCCTCGACCAGTTCCCAGAACGCCGGCGGTGGCGGGCAGCAATCTGCGCCCGCCACCGAGGCACCTGCAGTCCCACCCGAGATCGCCAGCGTGAGCGTTGTCAACAACCCGAGCTCCCAGGCTGCCAACAACCAGAAGTACCTCAATGACGGAGACACCAGTCGTCCCTGGTTCTCCCACAACACCAGCAACCCGGAGCTGGCACAGCCGATCGATATCGAGATCAAGCTCAAGTCTTCCGCCAAGGTCTCGCAGATCGACCTCCAAGGCACCAATGAGGGCGGGCAGGTCGAGGTCCGCGCCACGGACATCAACAACGCCGGTGGCGGCACGCTACTCGCCCAGGGCCCCTTCACCGCGGGAAACACCACCTTCACGATCGACAAGCCCCAAGAGGTCGACACCATCGTCGTGCGGGTGACCCAGCTTCCCAAGAACAATGTGGCCGATGAGTTCCCCTACAAAGCCACCGTGACAGAGGTTACAATCAAATAAGCTTAGTCATGGGAACAAGCTTAATTGATTACTAGTTGCACTGGGTGTCCGCGTAACGCGGCCATCGCCCGCCTGTCAGGAGAGTCATGATTCACGACGTCGTCATTGTCGGATCCGGCCCCGCCGGCTACACGGCAGCTATCTATGCGGCCCGCGCCCAGCTCCGCCCAGTCATCCTGGCCGGTTCGGTGACCGCGGGCGGCGCCCTGATGAACACCACCGAGGTGGAGAACTACCCCGGCTTCATCGAGGGAATCATGGGCCCCGAGCTTATGAACCAGATGCAGGAGCAGGCCGAGCGCTTTGGCGCCGAGGTCCGCTACGAGGACGTCACCGGTCTCGAACTGGAGGGCGGCATCAAGCGCGTCACCACCTCCGACGGCGTCTACGAAACTCGCAGCGTCATCATCTCCACCGGTTCGGAGTACCGGCACCTGGGCATCGATGGGGAGGAGCGCCTCTCCGGTCACGGCGTGTCCTACTGCGCCACCTGCGACGGGTTCTTCTTCAAGGATCAGGACATCGTGGTCGTCGGCGGTGGGGACTCGGCGATGGAGGAGGCGACCTTCCTGACCCGCTTCGCCCGCTCCGTCACCGTGGTCCACCGCCGCGACGAGCTGCGAGCCTCCGCCGTCATGGCCAAGCGCGCCCAGGAAGATCCGAAGATCTCCTTCGCCTGGAATTCGCGCGTCGTCGAGCTCCACGGCGAGGACTCGCTGACCGGCCTCACCCTGGAGGACACCGTTACCGGCGAGCGCCGCCAGCTCGAGGCCACCGGCCTGTTCGTCGCCATCGGCCAGATTCCGCGTAGCGAGCTCGTCTCCAATGTGCTTGAGCTCGACGAGGCCGGCTACATCAAGGTCGAGGCCCCCTCGCAGCGCACCCGCATCCCCGGGGTCTTCGCCTGCGGCGACGTCGCTGACCCCACCTATCAGCAGGCGATCACGGCAGCGGGGTCCGGTTGCCGCGCCGCCCTGGACGCCGAGCATTACCTGACCACTCTGCAGGCCTGACCCGACGCCGCGCACCTTAGCTCAACGGACGGCGCCGTCGAAGCTCCTGCTGTCCGTCTATCCCGACTCACCCATCCACAACGTCCGAGGAGAAAACCATGTCCGAGGCTCTCGCCGTCACCGACGCCACCTTCGAGGAGGAAGTCCTCAAGTCCGACGTCCCCGTCGTCATCGACTTCTGGGCCGAATGGTGCGGCCCCTGCCGCCAGATGGCGCCGATCGTGGACGAGGTCGCCGCCGATTTCGGTGACAAGGTCAAGTTTGTCAAGGTGGACGTAGACGCCAACCCGGCCACCGCCCGCTCCTACGGCGTGCGTTCCATTCCGACTTTCGCGGTGATGCGCGACGGCGAGGTCTTCCACCAGTTCAGCGGCTCGCGCCCCAAGGCCTCCTTCAAGTCGGAGGTGGAGAAGGTCCTGGCCTGACGCCGGACTCCCGCCAGCCGCCGCCTGCCGACTCGACGCCGGTCCTGTCCAATCATCCTTCTCGGAGCAATGGGCGGGGCCGGCGTCGTCTACGAAAGATCTGATGACGTGTCTCGTCGTAGGCGGGGCTCGTCTGTCGTCCGCGGTCTCCGCCCCGTAGAATCGCTCCGGAATCGCGGCGGTTTCACGGCGCGCGACACGGCAAGAAGGCAGCACATGCAGCACACCCAGTACATCTCGACCCGCGGCCGAATGGCACCGGCCGGGTTCATGGACGTTCTCCTGGCGGGCCTGGCGCCCGACGGCGGCCTGGCGGTCCCGGACCGGTTGGAGTCTCTCACCGCGGATCGGCTGGAGAACTGGCGACCGCTGGGATACGCAGATCTGGCCACCGAGATCATCGGACTGTTCGCCACCGATGTTCCACGTGACGACCTGGCCGCACTGACCCGGGCCGCCTACGGCGAGCCCCGGTTCCCGCAGCCCGTCGTCCCAGTGACCGCTCTCGGCGACGTCGCCGACGGTTTGGTCCTCGTGGGTCTATCCGAGGGGCCGACGATGGCCTTCAAGGACCTGGCCATGCAGTTTTTGGGGCAGGCGATTCCCTATGTGCTGGCCAAGCAAGGCAGGGTCCTCAACATCCTGGGGGCCACCTCCGGAGACACAGGTTCGGCGGCCGAGCACGCCTTCCGGGGTCAGGAGGGCGTCAGCGTCTTCATGCTCTCGCCGGCTGGCCGCATGAGCCCGGTGCAGCGGGCCCAGATGTACACCCTCCAGGACGCCAACATTCATAACATCGCAGTAAGGGGCGTTTTCGACGACTGTCAGGCGCTGGTCAAGGCCCTGAGCAATGACGCGGATTTCAAAGAGGCTCACCACCTCGGGGCCGTCAACTCCATCAATATCGGCCGGATCGCCGCGCAGGCCGTCTACTACGTCTGGTCCTGGCTACGAGTGACCGACGCAGTGGAGGAGGGGGCACGCGCCGGCTACCGCGTGGACGTGTGCGTCCCCTCAGGCAACTTCGGCAACATCTACGCCGGGTTCCTGGCCCGGTCCATGGGCGTACCGATCCGCCGACTCATCCTGGCCACCAATGAGAACAACGTCCTCGAGGAGTTCTTCACCACCGGCATCTATCGACCGCGCTCGGCGACGGACACGCTGGCCACCTCCAGCCCATCGATGGACATCTCGAAGGCCTCCAATCTGGAGCGCTTCATCTGGGCGCTGCTGGGGCCAGAGGCCTTCGTACAGCACTGGACGGAGCTGGAGGCCACCGGCACTCTCGATCTGCGCGATCAGCTCTCACGCCTGGGAGAGGAGTTCGGTTTCGTGGCAGGAAGGTCGTCGCACGCCGATCGGCTGGAAGCCATCCGCACCGTCAAGGAACGCTCCGGCCGTCTCATCGACCCGCACACGGCCGACGGCATCACGGTGGCATTGCGCACCATGGAACCTGGTTTTCCAACCCTCGTCATGGAAACGGCCAAGGCCGCGAAGTTTCCGCAGACCGTGGCCGAGGCACTCGGGAAGGATCCGGAAACCCCCGACATCATCGCAGACCTGCTCACTCGGCCTCAGAAGGTGGAGACGATCGACAATGAGGAGGCCCCCTTGCGCGCTCTCATCGAGGAGCGGGCTCTGACCTCCTGAACCGGGGTCGATCCCCTTGGGGCACCGCACCTGACGGCACCGCGCCGTGCATCGCTTCGGTGATGCACGGCGCGTCCTCATCTGCTGCCGTCGTCTCATGAGAAGCCGGTTCGGGCTCTCCTTGTTTCACGTGAAACACTGCGGATTACTTCCGGCCTGACCGTGTCCTGCCCGATGGCTCAGCGTGGCAGACTTGGGCTTACGGACGCAGTCATGGCGACCAAGGAAGGACCGCAGGTGAGTGAGGACAACAACCAGGTGAAGGGGAACCGGCTCGATCCGTGGCTGGACAGCTATGCCGCGCGAGCTCATGGTCTGCGCGCTTCGGAGACGCGCTCGCTGTTCGCCGTCGCCTCGCGTCCGGAGGTGGTGTCGTTAGCCGGGGGGATGCCGAATCTCAAGGACCTCCCGCTGGAGCGATTGGCCGAGGCCACAGCTGAGATGATCCGCAAGGATGGCGGCAGGGCACTGCAATACGGCAACGGCCAAGGACTGCCGCAGTTGCGGGAGCAGATCACCGAGGTCATGGACATAGAAGGGATCGAGGCCTATCCGGAGGATGTCATCGTCACCACCGGGTCCCAGCAGGCAGTCGACATTATCACCGAGCTCTTCGTCGATCCCGGCGACGTCGTCCTGGCCGAAGCCCCCACCTACGTCGGTTCGCTGTCGATTTTCTCGACCTACCAGGCCGATGTGCAGCAGGTGTCCATTGACGCAGACGGAGTCATTCCCGAGGCCCTGGAGGAGACGATCGTCCGGCTTGAGCGCGAGGGGCGTCGTATCAAGTTCTTCTACTGCCTGCCCAACTTCCACAATCCTGCCGGAGTGACGCTCACTGAGGAGCGCCGTTCGCAGGTCATCGAAATCTGTCGGAGCCACCATATCCTCATCGTGGAGGACAATCCTTACGGCCTGCTTGGTTTCGAGGGTCAGACCTACACGGCCCTCAAGACCCTCGCGCCCGACGACGTCGTCTACCTCGGCTCCTTCTCCAAGATCTTCGCTCCCGGTTACCGCGTGGGCTGGGCGGTGGCCCCACCGGCGGTACGGGAAAAGATGAAGCTGGCCTCGGAGGCCGCAATCCTGTGCCCGTCCTCGGTGGGTCAGTACTCGATCTCGATGTATCTGGACCAATTCGATTGGAAGCAGCAGATCCGAGAGTTCCGGACGATGTATCGGGGGCGCCGCGACGCCATGGTGGCGGCGTTGGAGGAGTTCCTGCCGATGTGCCGGTGGAACGTCCCCGATGGTGGTTTCTACGTGTGGGTGGGGCTTCCCAAGGGTCTCGACGCCAAGGACATGCTGCCACGTGCAGTGACCAGCCTAGTCGCCTACGTCTCGGGGACGGCCTTCTACGCCGGCGGTAGGGCGGGGCAGGACCATTTGAGGCTTTCCTTCTGCTATCCCGAGCCCGTTGAGATCCGCGAGGGTGTGCGGCGATTGTCCGGCGTCGTGACCCGCGATCTTGAGCTGTTGGACCTGTTCGGTCCCACCAGCAGCCACCGTCCGTCCGAGGGCGTTCATGCGCCCGCTCCCGACCAGATCTGAGGTTGACGATGAATCAGTCCCCACTCCGTATCGCTGTTCTTGCCGGTGGATTGAGCCACGAGCGCGATATCTCACTGCGGTCGGGCCATCGTGTCGCCCAGGTTCTCAAACACCTGGGCCACACCGTCCTCGTCCTGGACATCGACGCACGCGCCATCGGGTCGCTCAAGACCTTCGGACCCGACGTCGTCTGGCCCTTGGTGCACGGTGGCCCCGGGGAGGACGGTGGACTGCAGAACGTGCTCATCGCCCTGGGATTGCCGTACGTGGGTACTCACTCCGACGGCTGTCAGCGGGCGTCCTTCAAACCAACAGCCAAAGCAAGTGTTCGCACCGGAGGAGTGATTACTCCTGACTCATTGACTCTTCCACATTCCTACTTCAGTCAGCTGGGAGCGCAGGAAGTGCTGACCGTCGTCGCGGGTCACCTGGGTCTTCCTGTCGTGGTGAAACCTCATCAAGGAGGCTCGGGACTCGGCGTGTCCTACGCGTCGACGGCGGACGAGCTGAGGTCGGCCATGGTCGCGTGCTTCGCCTATGACGAGCGAGCACTCATTGAACGCTACGTCCCCGGCACGGAGCTTGCTGTGTCGGTCGTGGACACGGGAGAGGGGCCACGTGCGCTTCCCCCCGTTGAGGTCGTGACCGATGGCCAGTATGACTTTGATGCCCGATACAACCCGGGACGCTCTGAATACTTCGTTCCCGCACGTCTGGATGACTCTGTCATCGACATGGTCAAGGACACTGCTATCACCGTCCACAAGACGCTTGGGCTCGGAAACCTCTCTCGAACCGATCTGATTCTCGACGAAGCGGGCTCGCCCTGGTTCATCGACGTCAATGTCATTCCAGGAATGACCGAAACATCCCTGCTACCAATCGCTGCGAAGGCGGAGGGCAATCTGGAGGACCTGTACGACGCGCTCGTGAGGAACCCGTTCGTCCGCCCCTAGGCCGTGTTTCACGTGAAACAAGCGGCTCCGCTCTGAATGAGCGGAGCCGCTTGTTGTATGGAGAGGAGAGGGTGGTAGGGAACGACGGTGCAGCTACTGTCCCGTGCCTCTACTGCCGTCATACCGGTGATGAACGTAGCCCGCAGCCCGCGCCGATGAAGGCTCCAACCACTAACCGCCCGGCCAGACTTCGAGGGTGCGGAAGGCGACATCCAGGAGCCTCATAATGAATCCCGTGATGTTTCACGTGAAACCACGGATCGACATCGCAATGATGCGCTGCTCCACCGTCGCACCAGGGTCATGATCATCGGGATCAAATACATCGCCCACGATGATGCCTGACGAACCGGAGGGGCGGCTAGCACATCTTGAGCGTCAGCTCGCTCTGCTAGCGGGCTCCAGCCGTTCAGCACAACGGGACAAGGCCAGGTTGTATCCACACGGCATACCTTCATCTCCTTGTCTGTGGCATCCTTCTGACCGTCCTTGTTCTCGTCAGGTTCTCTCCGGTCCTCCTCCTCAGGGGAGGGGGCTGCCGATGAACGCCGCATGATTGCCACTCACCCGAGTTCGAGAAACAGTCGATCTTGTTCCCACCGGTGCAGCCGCCACGATCACCGTTTCACGTGAAACATAGTCTTCCCATCCGCAATGAGTAGACCATATGGATCAGAGACACCGCATAGCAGATGACGTCGCCCGAGTTCCCGCAAACACGCGGGCCTCTCCCGCTGGGCCATCCTGATGCCAACTTTGGCAGCGACCTTCTTGTACCGGGCATGGTGTCTCCTGTGCGTACTCGTTTCAACTCGAGCCGGGTCCGTCCGCTGCATATGCCGGTGTGCCAGTACGAAGGGAGCATACGAAGAGGAGCCGTATGGAAGCCATTTGCTTCCCGTGCAGAAACGGACTCGTTCCAGACCAACCAGTCAACTGCGCCTCTTGCTTGCATGAGATCATCCTGTTTCACGTGAAACACGATTCAGCATGACAGCGCTGGCAATCAGCGGTCCATCCTCCTTGATCAAAGTCGAGCTCCCCACCGAGGCTTCTCAGGATGCGCATCTCGTCAGAGATCAATGAACTGAGGTCTCACTGCCGACTACTCCGCCGACGTCACCTCGCTATTGCGTTCAACATCTTCTGCAATCATATCTGCGCCGACTCGTTCCCCACTCTCCTCGGCGAGGCAGCAACAGAATAGGGGCGGGGTCCCGGTCGATGGTCACAACCACATCTTGGATGATGCGCAAATCAGTATCGCCAGCTCAGATCACCAAGCACTTGGCCTCCCAGATCCTGTTTCACGTGAAACCACCCCTCTCCCACGATCTCTCATCTGGTCAAGGAGCATCCACAGCGTTCACTGAAGATGCCACCAACGTAGTAGCGAGATTCTTCAGCTTCTCTTTGCGGTGCGGTGATGGGGAGATTGGGAAGGTGCTCTTCTCATGCCCCATCCCTACACGGTCCTGCGCCCGCGCATCGTTATAGAGACACCCCTCATCGTCCTGAAGAAGAGTCACATCGTCAGCGATGATGACCGCCCACTGCCGGAGTTCCTCGTCCGACCATCACATCCTGGGTATCGCTAACCCCGGCGGCACAGTTGTTCTATTCGACCGGTTTAGGAGCAGTCGTGTTTCACGTGAAACCGGAGCCCACGTCAAGAAAATCTACGTGCGCGAGCCACGTCAGACACTGCTCGTAAGCTCTAGCCCGCAGTTCGCTCTCGCGCGACGGTCGCAGATGCCGCTAGGACGCTGAACGAGCATTCCCAGTATCTTGCCTCATTGCCTCAGCGATCGAGGGTGGTGAGTCTCCAGACTGGGCAAGGGTGAACGCAAACCAACCCGACACCGATGAATTAGTCCCTCATGAGATTCACGGCGCGATCCACAACGCATGCTCGATCAGTTCAGACCCGATCATGTTTCACGTGAAACCGAAGCCGATCTGCGTCCTTTCAAACCTCGATAGACGCATGACACGCTTCGACAGCATCACTCGACCGAGCGTCCGCCGGTTGCCGCATCGACTTCAAGAGAAGTCGGAGGAGAAGTGTCACCTTCCACCTCGTGCTTCGTTCTGCCGGTCAGATCATCCTGGATGAGAGGCAGGAGGGTAAGTCACCGTGCCGTTGGCTCACCCCCTCCTGCCGCCGATCCTCGGGGCGAGCAGTCATCGATCAGAGCACTATCCACGTAGAATCGGGCGACTGTTGGCCGCCGGCCGCCGTATCAAGATCTTGGGACGCCCTTTCATTTCAGGTGCTATCCGCACTCTATGCGCGCCCTCGGTTTCACGTGAAACAGCTGGTTCCGGATATCACCCGTCCTCCTTCAATCTCAGATACCCGGCCACCGTTCCCGCTTCGCAACAGCGTCTACAGATAGACGGCCTCTCAGCGAGTGCAGCTGCGGCGCGGCGCAGTGCCTCTCACGCCAATCTGACCGCATCGATCAAGCCGATGGTGAGAGGCCCTCCTGCGTCGTTAGAAGGACAGAGCTACGGAACATTTCATGCTCATCGTCATCCAGCGCCTCTCACTTCGTACCTTCGGTTTCACGTGAAACCAGCGCTGCACTCGTCCTGTGCCAGACACTCACGGAACACACCAACGGCATGCGAGATGCGATTGTACGAGGCCCAAGACAAGCGATTCAGACATCTGCTGCAATCGACGAGCAGTTCTCAACTACGGAATCGAACGACCTTTCTGCAGCGGTATCGCTTCAGTCAGGCTCTCACCTTCTCTACCTTCGAGGATCATCTATTCTCCTCCCTCCCCCGGGGGAGGATGCCAGCGTCTCGACAGTGACGTGATGACGAACGGCATGACAGGCTCGTAGGTACCGTCGGCGTCATCAACAGGCTTCATTCCCAAGACACTCGGGAACCGATTCTGTTGCCCAGCCCTTCTCCCAGCGACACTCGGCGAACATCTCATCGCCGATGGACAGCCAGCGGACACTCAGGTCAGGGATGAAACGCCACTTGGTATCCGTCCCACTAGGTCAGCTGCACCTTCCACACATTCCCGGTTCTTCTCAGTTCAGTCACCTGATTCAGAAGCCGTCGGGTCATGGCTATACACGCCTGTGTTTCACGTGAAACACGTACATCGTCGCCCACTCGACTGCAGAACAATCGCGTCCTGGTCCTCTCTCGATCAGCCGAAGAACGTGGGAAACTTCCTCAGCTGCTTGTCGTCAGACACACGATGCATCTGACGCCAGGAGTTGGCAGAGTTGGTTTAAGTAGTGGTCGGGTTAGTGGTCTGATAGCTCGTTTGGGGCGTCTTGACAGGGGTCTGGTGGTTGAGGCGATAGCGGCTCTGGCCCCGCAGGCCAGGCGGCGATGGCTTCGGGTTGGGCGTGGTCATGGGTAGGGAGCAGACCCGGGGAAGTCCACCCAGGTGGGGATCTCGATGACCTTAACCGTGCGCCGCACCCGCCGCTCGTGTCCGGTGTCGACCCAGGAGGTGGACGGGACGTTCTTCCACGGCAGGGCTTTGAGAGTGCGGTGCAGGGTCTTCTGGGTGCCCAGAGGCGTGAGAAGGTAGTGACCACCCCGGCCGACGATCCACTCAGCTGTGTCTACCTGGGTGTGCATCGCATCGGCGGTGACCACCACCCCGTCGAGGTCCAACGGTTCGAGCAAGACCAGTAGGGAGGGGACCTCCGGTTGGACTTGTTCTCCGCCCGCTCCTGGGACAGCACGGCGCCAGTGGCGTGCTCCCATGTCATCGTCCCTACGGGACCCGCGCTTCCGTCTCAGTGACACACCATCCCGGCCAAACCGACTCAGCCGCCCTCACCCACCGACTTTGCTGCGCCCCCTTGCATCTAACTCAGAGCTCTCTAAAAGGCAGAGATCTCGAGCCAGTGCACTCCTTAGTTTCACGTGAAACATCGGGCGCATATACCTTATGGGCATAAAGCAGAGTATGAACGAGGACTGGTCTCTGATCGGTAGCACGTGGGGTCGAGGCAGTACTGCCTCAACCCCACGAGTGTTCGTAAGCCTGGTATGGTCTACTCTTCGTCGAGAGACGTTCCCGGCGCCAGCGCACCGACGATGCGCGCAAGATCCTCATCACCAGCGAACTCGATGGTGATGCGCCCCTTCTTCGCCCCACGGGTGACCTTGACGCGAGTATCAAATGCATCGGAAAGCCGTGTCGAAAGCGCGGGGAGAGGAGTACTGCGGGCACGTAGAACTCTCGGCTGATCCGAGCCCGGATCCGATTCCTCATGAAGAGCAACGAGCTCCTCCGTGGCACGAACCGAAAGGCCCTCGGCCACGACTCGCTGAGCGAGGCGCTCCATCTCCGCGGCATTCGGAAGGCCAAGGAGAGCGCGGGCGTGTCCGGCTGAGATGACATTCGCAGCAAGTCTGCGCTGAACCAGCGGCGGCAGCTTCATGAGCCGCAGCGTGTTGGAAATCTGAGAACGAGACCGTGCAATCCGCTCCGACAGTTCTGCGTGGGTGCACTGGAAGTCCTCCAGCAGCTGCTGATAGGCCGCAGCCTCTTCAAGAGGATTGAGCTGAACGCGGTGCAGATTCTCCAGCAGTGCGTCCCGCAGCATATCGACGTCGTCGGTATCCCGGACCACCGCCGGGATCTTTTCCAAGCCGGCTTCCTTAGAGGCGCGCAGGCGACGCTCACCCATGATGAGCTCGTAGCGCGGATCCTCTCCCTCAGCGGTGTGGACTTCCCTCACCACGATCGGCTGGAGAAGCCCCACTTCCGCGATGGAGGCGGCAAGTTCGGAGATGTCCTCCTCATCGAATACCTGTCGAGGCTGGCGAGGGTTCGGATGGATCAGGCCGACCGGAATCTCTGCAAAATGCGCGCCGGGTACCGGAACGAGATCAGGACCATCGCTTTCAGCGGCATCGAGATCATCGTGAGTAGTGGCATGTTCGTCGACACGAGCTTCTGGTTCAGCTGGCTCAGTGCCGGTTCGAACGGCCTCGGAAGGAGAGGGCCCAGATTCCTCGCTCGAGGACTGCTTCTCCGCGGTTTCACGTGAAACAGGAAGATTCTCGGAGGTATCCATGCTCTGCGAGGCAGGCTCACCACTAGCGTTATCAACCGCGTCCACATCATCGCTCGCTGACGTCTCGGTCGCCACGGGCGCTGCTTCAACGGTCTCTGATTGTGGTCGCAGCTCGTCGGCCTTCGCCTCCTCGGCAGCCTCAGAACTTCTCTGGGTCTCCTCCGATGCCTTCTTCGACGAACGCTTCTGCGTCATGGTACTGGTAGACCGGCCATGCTTCGTCGACGTCCCAGCCGATGTCGCCTTTCCATCCTTCGTCTTGGAAGCACGCGTCCTACCGGCGGAATCCGCGGCGGTTTCACGTGAAACGGACGTCGTCCGCTTGCTCTTCCCCGTCGTCTTGGATGATGTCGAGCGGGTCTTGGAGGCACGTTTCCGCTGGGACGGAGCCAGAAGTGCGGCAGTCAGATCGTGAGTATTCCGGCCCTCCTGTGCAGCATCAGTGTCGGGAGCAGAGTCGACGTGTACTTTCTCGCCCCCGTTGTGGATCTCAGCTTCCCGCGACTCGGGGAAGAACACGTCCGAAGGGCGGGAAGCAGATGCCTTCTCCTTCTGCGCGTCTGGAATCAGCGCCTCCAGACCCCGTCCAAGTCCGCGCCGTTTCTGAGCCATTAGGCTTCCTCGCCTTCATTTCCGGGGGCGCCCCGTAGGGCAACCTCACGAGCCATTTTCTTATACGCAATCGCGCCGGTGGACCGGGGATCCCAGAACACCACAGGAGCGCCGAAGGAGGGGGCCTCGGCAACACGAATCGAACGCGGAACCTTAGTGTCCAGCGTCGCGTTAGGGAAATAGGAACGAACTTCGGACTCCACTTCACGAGCCAGAGTGGTACGCCCATCGAACATGGTCAGCACGATCATCGAAACACCCAGACCCGGATTGTGAATGCGAGCGATCCGATCGATGGAGCGTGTCAGCAGCGCCAGTCCCTCGAGGGCGTAGTACTCGGCCTGCATCGGAATGAGAACCTCGTCAGCGGCAACGAAGGCATTGATCGTCATAATGCCGAGACTCGGCGGGCAGTCAATGATGACGTAGTCAAGAGGGTCCTGTCCGTCGGTTTCACGTGAAACCAGGTAGTCCACCAGTGCGCGCCGCAGCCTTGACTCCCGCTCCGCGGTGGAAATCAGTTCGATCTCCACGGCGGCCACGTCGATCGTTGCAGGAACGCACCATAGTGTCTCGCAGAATCGGGTCTTGGCCACCACATCCTTGATGGCCATCCCATCGACGAGCACGTCGTATATGGATGCCTTGTCATCATCGTGCTCTACCCCCAGTGCCGTCGAGGCATTGCCCTGCGAGTCGGCATCGATGACGAGCACATGCAACCCTCCCTCGGCCAGAGCCGCGGCGAGATTGACGGCCGTCGATGTCTTTCCGACGCCGCCTTTCTGGTTTGCGACCGCAACGACGCGGGTTCGCTCGGGATGTGGGAACTCTCCACCCGCTACCTCGTCAAGGGCGAGGTGCTCGGCCTGGAGCTGATCGAAGATAGACGATCCGGACAAACCTGCTTCTCCTCGGACGACAACCCAACGGCCCGAGCCAGTCGGGCAGTTACGAGTCTACGCGAGCAGGTCGATCCTTACGCGTTACACGAACGCGCGCCGTATCTCACCGGTTCTTCGGGCGGCGAATCTCAACAACGGCAGTAGTTTCGTCACCGGCAGTAACGATCTCATGAATCACAGCGACTGATAACTTTACCTTTTTAATCACATATTTGGCATCATCGACTTCAGCCTGCGCCCGCATTCCCTTCAGAGCGAGCAACGCGCCCCCCGGTCGCAGCAGCGGCGCCGTCAGTCTGACGAGCTTGGACAGGTTCGCGACCGCCCGAGCCGTGACCACGTCATAGCGGTCTTTAATCTCCTCGGCCCGCGCACGCCGAATGGTCACGTTGTCCAGGCCCAGCTCCTCCACGACGTCGGACAGCCACTGGGTGCGGCGCTCCATCGTCTCGATGAGCGTCACATCGAGGTCGGGTCGCAGCAGGGCGACGACGACGCCGGGAAAGCCGGCCCCGGAGCCGACGTCGGCCACGCTTCCACGAGCTGGCAGGAAGGGGACGACGGCGGCCGAGTTAATGATGTGCCGGCTCCACAAACGGGGAAGCTCACGCGGCCCCACGAGGCCGCGCAGCTCGCCCTCCTCAGCGAGCATCTGCGCGAAGTGCTCCGCCGCCGCGAAGGAGACCCCGAAGATCTCCCGCATCTCCGGCGTCGGTTCCTCCACCTGCGCCCGCTGTTCCCCGGTCATGCTCAGGCCTGCTCAACAGCCGGCTCGTCTCCGGCTTCCTCGGTCTGGTCGCCGTCGTTGATGTCATCACCATCCTGGTCATCCATCTCATCGGCCGGCAGGACCACCACGTACCGGTGCGGTTCGGCGCCCTCGGACTCGGAGACTAGTCCGGCGGCGGCGACGACGTCGTGGCACACCTTGCGTTCGAAGGGGTTCATCGGCTCCAGGCTGACGGGCTCGCCCGAGGTGAGCACCTTGGTGACCGCCTCCTGAGCAACCTTGGTGAGCTCGATCCGACGATCGGCCCGGTAACCATTGATGTCGAGCATGAGTCGGGACCGGTTGCCGGTGCGGGCCTGAACCGCGAGACGGGTCAGCTCCTGAACGGCCTCGAGGACTTCGCCGTCGCGCCCCACGAGATCGGCGAGTTCGCGCTCGTCGCCCTCCTCAGAGGCGACCACGGCGATCGAGGCGCGCCCGTGGTCGACATCGATGTCGATGTCACCGCCCAGATCTGCGATGTCGAGGAGCTCCTCGAGATAGTCGGCACCGATCTCACCCTCCTCCTCAAGGCGCGAGACGGTGCTACTCACAGGGTTGCCTGCGCTGTGGTGGGAGGAGTCGTTGCTGTGCTGCTCACTCATGTTGTCATCCGTATCTGTGATGGGAACCGGGTTGTCTCGCCGCTGAGCAAGTCTCAACGGTTGCGCTTCTTCTTCGCCTGAGCCTTGCGTCGGGCTGCCGCCTCACGACGTTGACGGGCGCGGCGCTCGTAACGACGTCGAGCGATCTCCTCGTCGCTGAGGCCATGACTCTTGGACGATGCCGAGTCTTCGGAATCAGTCACCTCGTCGGTTGCATCCTGCTCGACGTCGGGGCGGGCATCGCTGTTCTGGCCGCCGGACTTCTTCTGCCGGTTCTTACGCACTGGCTGCACCCGCTGTCCGCCTGTGCGTCCCTCAGCCTCGGCCTTGGCGGCTGCCTCGGCCCGTTCCTCCTCCTCCAGGGAGGGCAGGCCCTTGCGCGCCCGCTTGGCGTTAACCCGGGCGCGGTACCTCTTCTCGGCCTCGCTGCCGGGCGCGGGCATGTTGCGGATGGTGAAGAACTGCTGCCCCATGGTCCACAAGTTGGAAACGACCCAGTAGACGAGCACACCGATCTGGAAGTTGACGCCGGAGACGGCGAAGATCACCGGCATCACGTACATCATCATCCGCTGGGAACGGATCATGGGGTTGTCGGAGTTGAGGGACTCCGTCGACATGTTCTTCATCGACAGCTGCGCCATGGTGTACCACTGCGTCACCGACATGATGATGATCATGGCGACCGTAACGATCTTGACCTGGGTGACGGAGCTGTTCATGAAGGACGAGGACAGACTGGCGCCGAAGACGCTGGAGGCCTGGACCTGCTTGGCCAGCTCCATCGTGAGCGGGCCGATCGAGGGACGCCCGTAGTCGCCGGTGGCAACCGCGCCCAGGGAGGCCAGAACCCGGAACAGGGCAAAGAAGATGGGCATCTGCACCAGCAGCGGCAGGCAGGAGGCCATGGGGTTGGTCCCGTGCTTGCGGTAGAGCGCCATCATCTCTTCGTTCATGCGCTGGCGCGACTCGGGATCCTTCTTGCCCTTGTACTTGGCCTGGAGCGCCTGCATCTCCGGCTGGAGGAGCTGCATTCCACGAGACGCGCGGATCTGCTTGACGAAGAGCGGCATGATGAGCAGCCGCACCACGATCGTCAGACCGATGATGGACAGTACCCAGGCAATCCCCGGCCCGTCGGGGAATCCGACGAGGATCAGGGCCTTGTGGATCGTGACCATGACCCAGGCCACAGCCACCTTGAGGGGCCATAGCAACGTGTCCATCCGTACTCCTTGTATAAGGGCTCTCGTGGGGAACCGGTGTCAGTGCGGGCTCAGCGCGCGGTCGGAATGACACCGGCCGGCTGAGAGGAACGGTCAGGATTCCTCAACCCTGAACCTCGGAACATCATGGGGGTGGTGGTAGCGCCAGCGTCCCTTGTCCGGGACATGGTCGACTCCACCGAGGGTCAATGGGTTGCATCGCAGCAGACGCCAGATGGCCAGCAGCGCGCCCTTGACCGGACCGTGCACCTCCACCGCGGTAACGGCGTAGGCGGAACAGGTGGGGTAGTACCGGCACGACGCCGGCAGCGCCGGAGAGATGAAGCGCTGATAGAGACGCACAGGAGCCAGAAGGGCTCGCGTCAACCATCCACTCATCACTCACTCATCACCATTCCGCGCGGTTCACCGTCGCGATCCCTGTGCCTGACGCTCGCGGCACCGGGTCAGGAGCCGATCCAGATCCTTCCCCAGAATGCTGCTGTCGGCACCGTCGGCACCCGTCAGTCCGCGAACGACGACACGGGCACCCGGCTCGAGCGCACCGATCCGCTGCGCCATCAGAGCTCTCACACGACGCTTGACCCGGTTGCGGTGCGTTGCCAGCGGGATCTGCTTCTTGGGCACGACGACGCCGACGAGAGCCGGGGAATCATCCCCT
>ERZ773077.1130-NODE-1130-length-18878-cov-12.013016_pt1 | contig 18878 bp, 14 predicted proteins | sample MGYA00580612_ERZ773077 | MGnify/ENA primary metagenome ERZ773077 (study PRJEB29015, sample SAMEA2737971) | human oral metagenome | biome: human oral; feature: human-associated habitat; material: dental | place: China | collected 2021 ...
CTGGTGGGCGCGGCCCGCGAGGACACCGAGCCCAGCCCCACATTGACCAGCCCGTCGCCGACGCTCCACAGCCACCCGTAGCCGGGCAGGAGGTCGGAGCGGTTCGGGGGGCCGTCCCACAGCTCGAGGCGGGATTCCATCCAGGCGTCCTGGGCCCGCGGGGAGCGGAAGTAGGCGCGCACGGCCACGCCCAACGGCCTGCGCTCGTCCTTGCGCCGGCCCACGGCGGTGGCCAGGCGGGCGGAGACGCCGCCGGCGTCGATGACCAGGGGCGCGCGCAGAGCGGCCGGGGCGGAGATGCCGGGGTAGGTGACGCGGGGGGTCGGCTTGGCATCGACGCCGATGACGCGACCGGCCGCGGTGGTGATCGGACCGGTGACGGTCACGCCGGTCAGCAGGCGGGCGCCGGCGTCGGCGGCGCGCTCGGCCAGGTCCCGGTCGAGCTCGGAGCGCCGGCGCGCCAGCCCGTAGGACGGCAGGGAGGCCTGCTCGGGCCAGGGGATGTGGAGGCGGTGCCCGCCCCCGATGACGCGCAGGCCCTTGTTGCGCTGCCAGGTCGATATGTCCACGCCCATGCGGACGAGCTCGCGCACCGCCGATGGTGTGAGCCCGTCGCCGCAGACCTTGTCGCGGCCGAGCTCCTGCTTGTCAACCAGGATGACGTCCAGGCCGCAGGTGGCCAGATGGTAGGCGGCGGAGGAGCCGGCGGGGCCTGCGCCCACGACGACGACATCGGCTTTCAGGTCGTCGGCTGAGACGGGCCCCTTGGCTGGGGCTGCGTCGCTTGCGGTGCTTGAGTGCGCCATCAGTGCGTGCCTCCTCAACTGCGTGGGACCCGGGCGGCGCACAGCCATGAGGACCATGAGGACACCGCTCGCCTTCAACGACCTCCCGACCAGGGAGAGCCGTCACCGACTCTACCGACGCCGCCCCACCCTCCCGACGCCCTCCGGGCAGGGGCGGGTGCGGACATGTTTTTCGGCGTCATGGCGCTGCAGCGACTTGGGGACGCGCCGTCACGGCCCCGCAGATCAATATCCAATTACAGATGATCAGTGTGACTAATTTGCGCAGCGCAACCTGGGACTCCAGTCCCATGCGGGTCCTATGCGGGTCCTATGCGGGTCCCAGGCGCATCGGCGATGGCGGGTGCCGGGCGACCGCGCCCCGCTCCGCCCGTCGAGCCCACCCGGCCCATTGACGTCGTCCCTGCATCACCCTCCGCATCGCCCTCCGCATCGCCCTCCGCTCCCCGGGGAGTACCGGGGGTCCCCGGGTACCGCGTCCTTGCTGTGATCCCTCGGGGCGCCATAGCGTCGCGGTTATGAGTGCTGTGGCTGCTGCACCACCCCCTGTGTACCTGGGTCGGCCGCCCGAGTTGTGGGAGCGCGCGGGGGCGGCCTACCGGGCTTGGTGGGCGCGTCACCCCGGGCTGGCGCATGGATTGGGCCGATTGGTCTGGGTGTGTTATCTGGTGGCGATTCCTCTGCTCTTACTGGCACTGCTGGTGATTCCCCGGCTGGCGATCGCGATGGTCCCCGGCCTGTTCGCCGCTATGGGTCTGGTGATCATGACGGGGCTCGCGCGCACCCGGACGGTGAGCTGGCGGGCTGTGGGCACGATGTACGGAGTGGGGATCTGGTGCGCCTTCGCGGTGGCCGTGGCCACCGGATGGGTGGGCGAACTGGGAGGACTCTCTCCGCAGGACGACGGCGCCTCCATCGCCTTGGCGGCCTTCGTCGAGGAGCCCGGCAAGCTGATCCCGTTGGCGGTGATGGCCTTGGTGGCGCCGGGGCGCGTGCGGCGCCTCGCCGCGACCGACTGGGCGCTGCTGGGATACGCGGCCGGACTCGGCTTCACGGTGGCGGAGGACTCCGTCCGTCGTCTCCGGGAACCGGGACTGCTGGAGGCGCTCCTCGGGGAGTCCAGGTTCTCCTTCTCCCCGAACCCGTGGACGCTGGGCAGCTACGCGGACTGGGACGGAGCCATGGCGGTGGGCCACCAGGTGCACACGATGATCGTGACCATGGCGGTGGGCCTGGGGATCGCCTTGTGGCGGGTCGGCTCGGTGCGGGCCGGCGCCTCCCTCCGCCCGGTCCGGCGGGTGGCGGCCGTGGTCCTGCCCGTGCTGGCGCTGGCGCAGGCGACCGCCGACCACGCGGGGTGGAACGCCCATGAGTACGCCCCCAGCTGGATGGACGGCGACGCCGAGGGCATCCCGTGGTGGGTCCGTCCACTGTGGCTGGTCGGCGGGCAGGGCAACCTGGCGATCCCGGTCTCGGTGGTGCTGCTCGGGTGCTGCCTGCTGGTGGACGCCTATCGGCGCGGGGGCGCGAGAGTGCGCGGGCTGACCCTGCCGGAGGCCCCCGCGGTGCGCCTGTCGGTGCTGCCTGGCGTTCCCGGCCCCCTGCAGGCGGCGCTGATCGCGGTCATGGCGCTGGCGCAGTTCACCTGGAGCGACCTGGTGGTGGTCTGCTCGGCCTACGGCGACCGCCGCCCGGGCGTGATAGCGGCTATGTGGCAGGGCCGGGCGACCGCGGTCCAGGTGCGCGGGGTGCGGGCCGACGCCATGGGGGCCGTCACCGCGGGCCGCGAGCCGGGGGCACGATGGCGTTTTCGGCTGGGCGCCCTGGCCGTGACGACGGCGGGGCTGCTGTGGATCGTGTACGGGTTGTGGGCGGCCATGAGCATCGGCGGCATGCTGGGCCTGGAAGGCGACAGCACGTTCTTCGCCGGACTTCTCGAGGGGCTGAGCCAGTGGTGGGACGGCCTGGGCTGGCCGGGCCAGGTCTTCATGATCGCTATGGGGGTCCTTCTCATCATGGCGTCCGGGGGTTCCTTCGCCCTGGCCATGGGCGCCACCGGTGTGGCGGCCTGGGGACTGTCGCACGGGCGGGGGCTGGCCGCCCTGCTGCGGGACCCGAGAGGCGCCTTCATGGGTTACGTCACCACCGTCACCCCGGGCCAGCTCTGTCTTGACACGCTGGACTTCCTGCTGACCTTCGTGCCCGGCAGCGCGCTCGGGCGAGCGACCCGCTGGGCCTTGGGGGCTCCTGCCTCGGCACTCGCCGAGGCGCGCGCCATAAGAGCCTCCGCCGACTTCGTCGAGCAGCAGATGCACTTCGCCGCCCACGCCCAGGCGCAGGCCGCTACGCGGGCCGCCGAGGGCAGGCTGGAGCAGCTGGCCAGCAGGTACGGGTGCACGACGTCGGATTTCACGCGGGAGAGGGTTGATAAAACGCTCGACCGCCTTCGGGCGTCCGGAGTGAGCAAACGGGAACACGACGAACTGAAAGATCTCGCGAAAGCGGTGTCTAACGGTCGCAGCAGTGTGAGTCGTCTGGCGGAGTACGCCGGCGAGCGGGGTGGGGAGCAGGTGCTGAACCGGGAGGGTCACCACATCCCGGAGGCCTTTCACTCGGTCCGTCCCCCCGCACGCGGCCCGGGTCCGGGCCATGTGGACGGCCTGGCCGTCTCACCCCGCGGGGATGAGGTCGTCATCCCCGAGTACAAGGGCGGTACCTCAACCTACAATCCGCGCAAGACCTACGCTCTTGATGAGCTCGGCGCCCCGCCCGCGGCTCAGGGCACGCCCGACTACGTCATGGACCGCATGCTGCAGGACGAACGCGTTCCCCGATACTTCCGGGACAACCCCGACTTATGGGAATCCGTCAAGAACGGCCGTACCAGCCTGCGCGCAGACGTCTTCGAGACCCCCGGTCCGGGACAGACCAGCAGGGTCCACACCACGGGCTTCTCACCCTCACCGGACTTCATTGCCAAGATGGAGCAGAAGATCGCCGGCCGCTAAACACTCAACCACTCATAAAGCATCCAAGAGAAAGGACTGTCCCATGACTGACTTCCTCGTTCTGCCGGTTCAGGAGGCCGTGGCCTGGCTTCGGGCCTGGACGGACCACTCCTGGCCCATGACGCTCCAGGAGGCCTTCACCATCCGCGACCACCTCGGCTGGAAACCAGCCCCCGACGACGGCCGCTTCTTCACCACCAAACTCGCAACCGACGGCCAGGAAGACGGCAGCATCGATCGCGTCGACGACCACGGCGTCCCAGGCGTCGACTTCCCTCTGTCCTCGCGGGCGCTGCCCCCGCAATGGCCCCAGGCGGCCCCCCTCACTCGAACCGCCTACCCCCAGTACATCCAAGCCCTGACCACCCTGTGGGGACCGGGCCAAGACAAGGGCGAGCGCGACGGGGTCAAGGAGCACAGGTGGGTCCTGCCCAACCAGGTCTCCGTGGCCATCACCGGACAGGACGGACTGATCAATGCCCACGTCCACTCACCCCACGAAACCCAGGCCTACGAGCTGGAGACCTACTACAAGGAAAAAGGCTACGAATGACCCCCAAGACCAACACACCACACCGCCCCGCACAGCAGGAGGCAACGGTTCTCGTCGTCGTCCGATGCAGTCCGACCAGATCACCCCGCGCACCAGGAGGCGACTCACCCCACCAGTGCTCCGGAGCCGTTGCGTCCTCAGCGAGCGGCGAGTCATGAGTGAGTCCTCCCTCTCTAGATTGAGTGATTCCGGGTCGAGGCGGCGCTGCACGGTGGAGAAAAGGTGGCTCCTGGGGATCTCGGAGGCCCGGAGAGTCGACGAAAGCCCAACAGCGGGCGCAGCGTCGGAGCGCCTGTCCGCGACGCGCCGGAACTTCAACGTACCTTCGTCACGTGAACGTACTTTCCTCCCATCTTTCTGGGGATAGAGCTCAGTAGGATGGGAGAAAAGTACGTTCACGTTGAACATGTTGAAGAGGATCACGTACCGGCCGATATGACGTGCGGGCGGGGACTCGAGGGCAAACGAACCGCGCGGGCGCGCACACGGCGCGATACGGCACGCGGAGCCGGGGTCCGACCGCAGGCTGCCCACGCGACGGCCCCACCTGAGATCATGAGCCCATGATCCGAGCCACGCTTGCCAAGAATCCCCGCGAGGTCGCGGGAATGTTCGATGCCGTCGCCTCCCGGTACGACCTGACGAATGACGTCATGAGCCTGTGGCAGGTGCGCGTGTGGCGCGCCGTGACGCGCGCCGCGGTCGCGGCCCGGCCCGGCGCACGGGTGCTCGACCTGGCGGCCGGCACCGGAACCTCCTCCGCGGAGTACGCCGACGACGGCGCCGACGTCGTCGCCTGCGACTTCTCCACCGGCATGGTCGCCGAGGGCAAGCGCCGCCACCCCGAGATCGCCTTCGTGGCCGGGGACGCCACAGCCCTTCCCTTCGCCGACGAGACCTTCGACGTCGTCACTATCTCCTACGGGCTGCGCAACGTCCAGGACACGGCGCGGGCGCTGGCAGAGATGCACCGCGTGACAGTCCCGGGCGGGCGAATCGTCATCGCGGAGTTCTCCACCCCGGCCTCGCCCCTGTTCCGTCGCCTCTACCGCTTCTATCTGGGCAGTGCCCTGCCGGCAGCGGCGCGCCTGGTCTCATCGAACACGCAGGCTTACGACTACCTGGGCGAGTCGATCCTGGCCTGGCCGGACCAGAGGGAGCTGGCCGGCCTCATGCACGAGGCCGGCTGGCGGGGCGTGGGCTACAAGAACCTCTCCGGCGGGATCGTCGCCGTCCACCGGGCCACGCGTACCGCGCGCCCCGCGGTCGAGCACTGAGAGGCGAGCCGAGTCGTGAGGGCCGATCACTGCCTGGCCGCACCGCCGCGTCTGTCCTTCCGCACTCACGAGCTGCCCGAGGGGGCGTTGGAGGGGGTCGCGCTCATTGACCTGCTGGCGGGCCGCGAGGAGGTCGTCTCGTGGGTCCACGAGGGACGCGGGCTCATCGGTCTGAGGCGCGCCCTGACGATCGAGGCCCACGGCGACGAGCGCATCGAGGCGCTGCGGGCGGCATGGCGGGCCGTCATCGGCGCGGCCTGGTGGCGCGACGCGCTGGTGCGCCCCGGAACCGGACCGGTAGCCCTGGGCACGATCACCTTCTCCCCCGCCTCCGAGCAGTCCTCGGTGCTGCTGGTCCCCGAGGTCCTCATCGGGCTCGACGACGACGGGGCCTGGTTGACCACCGCGGTTTCCGCGGCCATGGGCGGGGTAGAGCCGGAACACCCGGACCCCGAGGCGCTGATCAAGGCGCTCGTCACCGAGGCCCGGACAGCGATCGGCCGGGAGCATGAGGACAGGGACGCGGGCGCCACCGCCGTCGAGACCGGGGCGCTCAGTGAGAAGCAGTGGTGCCGGACGGTGGCCCGCACGCAGGAGCGTATGCGCTCGGGGCAGGCCCGCAAAGTGGTCCTGGCACGCGATGTCCTGGCTCGCCCGACGGCGCCGCTGGCCACCGGCACGGTGCTGCGACGGTTGGCCTCCGACTACCCGTCCACCTGGACCTTCGCCGTCGACCAGATGGTGGGGGCCAGCCCCGAGCTGTTGCTGCGCCTGCGCGATCGGCGCCTTACCAGCCGGGTCCTGGCCGGCACGGCCCGCCGACGCGCCGGTGAGGATGCGCCGGCCACCGCCCGCCTGGCGGCCTGGCTGGAGGGCTCGGAGAAGAACAACCGGGAGCACGAACTGGCCAGGGCTTCGGCGATCACGGCGCTGGAGCCGTTGTGCTCGGTGGTCAATGCCCCGGCGCGCTTCGTCCTGAGCTTGCCGAACGTGCTGCACCTGGCCAGCGACGTGACCGGAGTCGTTGCCGGGGACACCGGCGCCCTGGCACTCGTGGACGCCCTGCACCCGACGGCGGCCGTGTGCGGGACGCCGACCCCGGCGGCTGCGCATCTCATCGAGGAGGCCGAGTCCATGGACCGGGGTCGTTACGCCGGCCCCGTGGGCTGGGTGGACTGGCACGGCGAGGGCGAGTGGTGCATTGCACTGCGCAGCGCCCAGCTGCCGGCCGGCGGACCCGGCCCGCACTCCCCCGCGCGGGTCTTCGGGGGCGGCGGCATCATGCCGGACTCCGAGCCGGCCGATGAGTTGGCGGAGACAACCGCCAAGATGCGTCCCGTGCTGGGCGCGCTGGGCGTGAGTCCCTGATCCGGGTTCTCCTTAGGAATCCTTGCGCTCGGCCAGGGTCACTTCGATGTCCTTCTTCTTGGAATCGCGGATGACGGTGAGCTTGACCTTGTCGTTGGCGGAATACTGGCGCACATAGCCGGTCAGTGCCGAGCCCTGGGAGGTGGTCTTGCCGTCGATAGCGATGACGACATCGTCCTTCTTCAAGCCGGCATTGTCGGCGGGCGAGTCACCCTCCACCGAGGCGATCTTGGCGCCGGCGCGCTTGGCGCCGTCGGACTCGGCGGCCCCGGTCTCCAGAGTGACCCCCAGGTAGGCGTGGGTAGCCGATCCCGACTCGATGAGCTGCTTGGCGACCTTCTCTGCCAGCTTGACGGGAATGGCGAACCCGATGCCGATACTGCCCGAGCCTCCTTCACCGGAGCTGGAGCGCCCCATCGTGGCGATCGAGCTGGTGATGCCGATGACCCGTCCCTTCTCATCGAACAGGGGGCCGCCGGAGTTTCCGGGGTTGATTGCGGCGTCGATCTGGATGGCGTTGGTGTAGACCGCTGAGGACGACGAGCCGCTGCCCGAGCCTCCCTCCCCCTCTTCTCCCTGGGCGTTGACGACGGGGCGGTCCAGGGCCGAGATGATGCCGGTGGTGACGGTGGAAGACAGTCCCAGCGGGTTGCCGATGGCCATGACGTCCTGGCCCGTGGTCAGCTTGTCGGAGTCGCCGAGCTGGGCGACGGTGAGGTTGTCGGGGGCGTCCTTGAGCTGGATGACCGCCAGATCCGTAGCGGGGTCTGTGCCGGTGGTATCGGCGTCGTAGACGCGGCCGTCGGCCAGAGTCACCTGGATCTGCGCGGCTCCCGCCACCACGTGGTTGTTGGTGATGATGTGCCCATCCTTGTCGTAGATGACCCCGGAGCCCAGGGCGGTCCCCCTGTCCGTTGCGATGGCGATGGACACAACCGCATTGGACACCGCAGCCGACACGGCCTCCCAGTCGGGGGCCTGGCCGGAGCTGTTGACAGTCTTGGTCGTGTCGCCGGTGGCGATCGCGGTGGGAGCGGCCGAGGAGCGCGATGACAGCGTCCCATCGCGGGCGTCCAGATACTTGACCGCTCCGACGGCGCCGCCGGCTCCCAGCAATGAGGCGACCACGACGGAGGCGACCAGGGCGACCCAGCCCGGCCCCCGGCGCCGCTTCTTCCCGCTCCCACCGCCGGAGGCGTTCGAGGCGGCGTAGAAGGACTCCCCCGCGGCGCCGACGGGCGCGTAGCTGCTGGGACCGGCCTGCGAGCCTCCGACGGGCCCGCCACCGCCGTGCTCCTCGGTCCGGGGGAAGTCGTAGCCGCCGGACGTCGTCGGAACGCTCGTATAGGGCGAGCCGAGGTGCGCCTGGTAGGGCTGCTGGGCAGCAGAGGACTGGCTGTACGAAGTGGCGGGCTGTCCCTGGGAGATGGCGGGGTACTGGTCCGGCTGGCCCTGCTGGTAGGACTGTTGGTAGGGCTGCTGCTGGGACTGGTACTGCCCCAGTGCCGGCTGGTACTGCCCCTGCTGTTCCTCGTAGGACGGGGAGGAGCCCTGCGCGGACTGCGCGTAGAGCGAGGTGGGCTGGTCCGCAGGCATCTGCGAAGTGGGCTGGTCCGCAGGCATCTGCGAAGTGGGCTGGTCCGCGGGCAACGGCCGGGTGTACTCCGCATTCTCCGCGTCTGCGGCCTGGGCGGTCCCGGGCAGGACGGGTTCGGACTGGGAGGCGTCTGCTCCGTAGGCCTGCGAAAGGTCCTCGTCACCGGCCCGGCTCGGGGACTCGCTCAGGGGCTCGCTCGGAGGTTCACTGCCCGAGGCCGCCGCGCCCGGCGTCCCCTGGCTGGCAGCGGACTGGGAGCCGACACCGGGGTAACTGCCGTCTGCCGCCCGGCTGGGCTCAGTGGGCCGGTAGGTCTCCGGGTTCGTCTCGTCGTAGCCGCTCATATGTGTTCCTCCTCGGGCCTTGCGCCCTGTCCAGGTCAGCAGGTAGCCAATATCAGGGCTCTGTGCCGTTTCCGACTATTGCCTGAGGCTCTGCTGTGGATCGTATAACCGTTGTGTCGCAGCGCGCTGACAGGGAGGCTGGTTGGTCCGGGCCGAGGCCTCTCCTCCGAGTCTCATCTCGTGCGGTGCTGTCTATCTCTATCGTCGTTCATGTTGTCCGGGCGTTAGGCATGTGCCCCTCGACCGTCCAGATGACGACGCTGAGGCCGCCGACCGGTTCGGCCAGGAGTGTCTGGAGGGCCGGGACGTCTTCGGGGATGCGGACGCGAGCCCCCAGGGCGGCGGCCAGTTCGGAAATATTCGCACACTGTGGGGTGGTGAAGAGCCTTTCGAACCGATGAGATTCTGCGGTGTGGGCATACTCAAGGCGGGAGAAGATCGCTCCTCCGCCATCGTCGACGACGATAACCTGAAGGTCCGCCTCCTCCTCACGGAGTCCTCTCCCCATTGACATGGCGTCGTGGAGGAAGGCGAGGTCTCCCATAATGGCGCGCACCGGCTCGCCCGATGCCATCCACAACCCGATTCCAGTGGCGATAGTGCCGTCGATTCCCGCCAGACCACGGTTCGCCACGACCTGCGGGGCAGCACTGCCGGGGCGGGCGAGGCGGTCGAGGCGGCGCACCGTCATGGAGGAGCCGACCAGCAGAGTGGGGGCTCCGGGCAGGAGGCTCGCCTCCCAGACGGCCTTCACCGCGGCATCGGCTGCAGCATCGGTGCTTCCGGGACGATCCGGTTCGGGCAGCTCCTCCACAGCCCGGCGCCAGGAGTCGGCCCAGACGGCATCGGCCCGCTCCAGCCCGAGGGTGGTAGCCAGGCGGACCGCCCGGGAGGAGGCCTGGCCGGCTGACGAGGGGCCGGGGACATCGACGGGGATGACGCGGCGGGCCCTTCCGGAGACGTCGGTCCACCGGGCGCGCTCGCTCAGAACGGTGGTCTCCAGGTCGCCGCTCCCTAGAAGGGCGGTGACGGATCGGCTGAGGCTGGGGTGGCCGACGACGATGAGGTGGTCGGCGCGCCCGGCGAGCTCACGGCCCGGCCCGGTGGCCAGGAGCTCGGCGTAGCGGGGCACGGCCTGGGGGCCGCTGCGGGCATGCGAGGTGGGCTCCGCCAGGAGCGGCCAGTGGAGGTGCTCGGCAAGGCACCTGGCCAGCGCGCCGACGGCGGGGTGGGCGGTGTCGCCCGCGACGACGATTCCGCGGCTCTCCCCCTCGGAAGGTTGACGACCGTCATGTTCGACGCTTTCGGCCCCGAGGGCCGGCACCGATCCGCCTGCCCCTGCCGCGCGAACCTCCGGCGCCCCGGGCGCCGGTGGAGTGGCCGGCGCCGCCCCCTCCACCGCCAGGGGAGGGCGGAAGCGGGCATTGATCTGGGCCGGCCCCGGATCTCGGCTCAGGGTCCCCGTGGCTGCGGCGACGGCGCGGCGCACCTGCCCGGCGATGGCGGCTCGGGCAGCAGCGCTGCCGAGGTCGGCGGATAGGTCGGCGGGCAGATCGATGGCCAGGCGCAGGGCCGGTGAGAGGAGAGCTGTCTGCTCGGTGGTCTGGCTGGCCCCGGTGCCCACCAATTCGTGGGGCCGGTCGGCGCTGATGACGAGCAGGGGGATCCCGGCGGCGTCGGCCTCGCTGACGGCGGGGTGGAGGTTGGAGACGGCCGTCCCCGAGGTGGTCACCACGGCGGCGCACCGGCTGGCACCGGTCAGAGCGTGGGCCCGGGCGGCGCCCAGCGCGATGAAGCCCGCGCTGCGCTCGTCTAAGACGACCCGCAGGCTCAGGGCGTTCGCGTCGGCGGCGTCGGCGAGGGCGTCCGCCAGCGGGGCGCTACGCGATCCCGGGCACAGGACGGCCTCACGGACACCTTCGTCCAGGAGGGCCGCTACGAGGCTTCGGGCATCGGCCAGAGCGGGCGGGATCTGCGAGCGATCCACAGGATCACCTGCATGCGCGGCCATGGGATCGATGACGGAATCGGTCACAGGGGCGAGGATACGAGAGCGCACGGCCCGCTCCCCGCTGCTCTTCATCACAGTTCGGGCGGTCTCCCGCGCGTCTCACAGGGGCAGCCCGGCCACGGCCCGGCTCGGGTCGCGGGCCTCGCGCTGGCGACGGGCGTGCAGGGCGCCGGCCAGGTGCAGCAGGCGCGTCTCCCAGTGCTTGGTGAGGTAGGGGCCCGCCTTCACCTCGCCCAGGAGGCGCTCGGAGACGGGGGCGCCGGCATCGAGACGCAGGGTCCCGTTGTGGGGGACGACGCTGGGCTCGGCGACGTCCTGGGTCAGCAGGCGCACGGTCCCCAGACCGCAGGCGTGGCTGAGGGACGGAAGGCTGAAGGCGAGGGTGGCACCGGCCATGATGCCCACGGAGGTGTCCAGGGCCGAGGAGACGACGGCAGGCAGCCCAAGGCGCTCGGCCATGTCCAGGGCCCGGTTCACACCGCCCAGCGGCGCAACCTTGAGGATGGCGACGTCGGCTGCGCGCCGGTGCACGACCTCCAACGGGTTGGCCGACAGCCGGATCGACTCGTCCGCGGCGATGGGCACGTCGACGGCGCGGCGCAGGTCGGCCAGGTCATAGACGGCGGCGCATGGCTGCTCGACGTACTCCAGGCCCCCAGCGGCACGGTCCATGCGCGGCAGGTTCTCGCGGGCGGTGTCCACGTCCCAGGCGCCGTTGACGTCGATGCGCACCTTTCCCGCCCGCCCCACGGCCGAGCGGACCGCTTCGAGCCGTTCGAGATCGGCGGCGCGCTGCTCGGGCCTGCCGGAGACCTTGACCTTGGCAGTTCTGGCTCCGGAGGACCGCACCATCTCGGCCGCGTCCTCGGCGCCGACCTCGGGGACGGTCACGTTGACGGCAATGGTCTCGCGGTAGCGGGGCAGGAAGGCGCGGCCCAGGGCCTGGGACAGTCCTGCGGCGAGCCAGGGCGCGCTGGCTTCCGACCCGTAGTCCCAGAAGGGCGCTACCTCTCCCCAGCCGCCCGGGCCATGGAGAAGGACGCCGTCGCGACGGGTAATGCCGCGAAACGGCGTCGTCAGGGGGATGTCCCAGACCACGGCGCGGTCGATCCGGTCCAGCAGCCCGGTGGAGTCCTGAGCATGGAGGGAGGCGATGTCGATCTCGCCGTTGGCATGCTGATGGTCCGGACTCACGGTCACAGAATACGCATGATCTTCAACCATCATGATGAAACCGGGACAAGGGTGGCGGGCCCCACCTCGGCGAACGCCCGACGATTGCCGTCCGGCTCCATGAGTGCGTCGTTGACGAGCAGCGAGCGCGGCCATAGGGGCCTTTCAATGCGGTGAGCCGGCCCGATGGTAGGGCACGGTCCATTAAGGCGCCGACCGCGGCGCCGACAGGAGATGTCTTCCGCAGGCTTAGTAGAATGGCTCAAACGGTTGAATTCGCGATCAGACCGGACAGAAGGGGAGCCATGAGCGAGGGCGGTACGGGACGGAGCGGCGCAGGACACGGCCATTGGAGACCTGTCGCCCCGGTCTCAGCGATGGTGGTGGGGCGCCTGATCCTCGGGGTGCCCGGGGTCATCGGAATGACGGTGATCGTGTGCGTGTGGTCCGCGCTGACCGGGACCGGCCTGGGGTTCGGACGGGCAGCATTGTTCTCCCTGGTGGCGGTGACGGTGCGCGAGGCCATTGATGCTTCCGCCCACCGGCTCATCATGCGCCTGTGGCGTTCCCGGGACGCTCACGGCCTGCTGCTGACTCTTGTCGCCGTGCTCTGCCCCGCCGTCGCCGGGTTCCTGGCCGCCTGGCTCGTTGCTCCGGCGTCGACGACGGCGCTGACGGTACTCACCTGGCTGCCGTTCATGGCCTTCGTCGCCGTTATTGAGAAGCCGTGGGACACCTCGCTCGGCTACGACGCCCTTCAGGAGCACATCCACCAGTCCCATCCGATCCCGCCGGAGTACGTCACCGCCGACTTCCGCGACGGCCGCCGGTACGTCCCCGAGCTCAGCCGGGCGGCACTGACCCGCACAACGCCGTAGGCGCCGAACCACCGGTGCGGATCGCATCAGCGATCAGCAGATCGACGTCGCCCCGATTCCGCAATCCCCCTCATTTTGCGCGCAACATCGGGATCAATACTGCCTTCGAGAAGTTGCCCGACTGGCCGAGGATGGAGTGGTCTGTTCCGATCAAACAGACGCGAGTGATGGATATCGCTCAGGGATCGATTATGGAGATGCAGCTTCGATTCATAGGTGAAGGCCCGTTCCACCCCACCATCCAGGGTTTTCCACCGTCTCGATCTCCGTCTTGAAGAGCACGAATTTCTCATGCTGAAATCGAGCACCAAAATCTCTGACAGCCGCCTCAAGAATCACAAATCCTGCATACCCAAATGCGGCACGGGCATGAAACTTTGGGTACCCAGCCCCAACATAGGCGCCCGACTCTCCGGTTTCATCGATATACGCAAGAAACACTGCATCCTCTTATTCACGAAGAAGCCCCACATAAAAGCGGGGCTCTAAAAATCGGCGCTCGGGGAACTATTCCATCCCTAGTTACCAACACTAAAGGTACCCAGGCATCCACTAGACGTCACGATGGCAGCACCCACCCCGACAATCATCAAGTGCGACTGAGGTCACATCGTGGGTAGTGTGAAGGGGTGATGCCTGTAGCTGCGAGACGCGGTAGGAGGACACATGAGCACGCGCAGCATCGCTCACACGCCGAACCACCAGCGCTGGAAGCCTGCCGTCCCTCTGTGGGGAGTGGTGTACGGACGGATCGGTCTCGGCATTCTTGAAGCAGTCGCGCTAGGGGTGGTCGTGGCCACCTGGTCCACCCTCACCCACGCCGGACTCGGCTCCGACCAGGTCACGGGATTCGCCATTCTGGCGACCGCGGTGCGCGAGGTCCTCGACGCCTCTTCGATGCGCCTGACCATGCGCATTCTGCGCACCAACGACATGAACGCAATACAACGAACCGTGGCCGCTATCATCTGCCCCGCCATCGGCGGAGCGCTGGCGGCCATGGTCTTCACACCGCACTCCCTCACTCAGTTGACCCTGGTCACGTGGGCACTGTTCATGCTCATCACATGCACGCTGGAACAGCCGTGGAAGACTTCGATGTCCTATGAGGAGATGAAGGAACGCGGTCGTCAGACCCAGCTAATGACGCGGGAGCACTTCGCCGAGGAGATCGCCGATGGCCGGATGACCTTCCGCCCTATCGATGACGAGGGTTACTTGCTCGACGAGGACGGCAACCGCATCGAGACAGACCGATCAACCAACCAGTGACAACCAGCTGGCCAGCAATGCGAAATTCTCCAGAATCATGGACATGTCTTAGAGACCGCAGACCACCCCAACGAATTAAGCGAAGCGACCGACGCACACCCCCTGCAAACACACTTGGCGATCCACATTAAACATACCTGCATACACGCACCCATCCGCTGACTCTGCGAACAAACCCCACAGCATTAACATGAAAGCGAACATAGTTAATAGCGAAGCACGTAAAGAACCTTGGGAACCCCCAACCCCTCTTCAGACAACAATAATGGGGCAAGTCATTGTGGGAATCCCTGAGGTAATCATACTCGGAGCACTGGTCGCAGTATGGTCGACACTTACCCAATCAGGCTTGGATTTCAATCAGGTGACAGGAATCGCTATCCTGACAGTTCTTGTCCGCAAGACGGTCGACACCGCCATGATACGCCTCATCATGCGAGCCAGACGATCGCCAGACTATAAGGGAGCAGCAGCAACGGTCATCTCTTTCGTGTTCGCGCCCGTTGCAGCCGCTGCATCAGTCTTCTTCATCCCGACGTTGCCCACAGCCCTGTACATGACAGGTTTCGTATGTCTGTTCTTCATCATCGTTATTTGCTCGATTGAAAAACCGTGGGACACATCAGTGAGTTATGAGGAGCTCAAGGAACGAGGACGCAAAGTTCGCATGATGACCCGGGAGCACTTCGCCGAGGAGATCGCCGATGGCCGGATGACCTTCCGCCCGATCGATGACGAGGGCTACTACCTCGACGAGGACGGCAACCGCATCGAGGAGTAGATCTCCTCGTCCGTCGATGGGCCAGCCGGATCGTAGGAGGAAATGAGGGCGATGCGCTCGTGCGCCATGCGCCTGGCCGTGCGCTCATCCGGGGCAAGCAACGAGGCCCCCGTCAGAACGACATCGCGCCCGTCGTCGGCGCGGCACACGACCTGCGCCTCCCAGCCCGCGGGAACCTTGACGACCTGCGATTCCAGACGACCGCGCACCTGATCCCAGGTCAGCGCGTACTGCCCCTTCCAGCAGCCCTGACGCCCATGGACCGTCAGCCCTGAGGCGTCAGCGATGACGTAGGTCGGCGCATGCAGCCAGGAGGACAGCACCACCAGGTACACCAGCGCGCACAGGTCCACCAGGCCAACAGCCCTCGGAATGACGAGGATGGGAAGGGTGTATCCCGAACCGCCCCAGATGAGGGCGGCGAGCTCGGCGGCCAGGGCAAGAGGCGGAATGAGGGCGAAGCAGCGCACAGTGAGCGACGTCGCGGCTCCGTTGGCGCTGAACTGTTCCATAAGAAGGGAGGCGGGGCGCTTCAGTCCCGATTCCGCAGGCAGGACCGAGACCTCTGGATGCGGGTCCCGGGCCAGGAGGTCGACGGCGTGCTCCCGCACCCGCTGCTGCGCCTGGCGCTCGTCAGCCCCCGTGACATCGAGCCAGGGAAGCTCGATCCGATCGCCTCCGAGGACCACAACGGTGCGGATGAAGGCCGACGCCCTGCTCAACTGAGACGAGCAGGTGGTCACGACGACGTCGATATGACCGCGCACGCTGTCCCAGTCCAACGTCCTGTCCCCTCTCTCCGAGCTCAGATGGATCCCGCCCGCGTCCACGCGCATTCCAGCTCTGCTGCGCAAGAAGCCGAGGGCCATCAGCATTGAGTACATGACCAGCGGAAGGGGCGCCGGGAGAAGACCGGCGAGCAGTGCCAGCACCCAGCCGACACCATCACGCACCGCGACTGCATTCGCAGCAACCACCTGCATGAGTATGAAGGAGCCGACCAGGACGACGAGAACGCTGACACCAAGTCCCCATGAGATCCACTGCCTCCTTCGAGCCGCACTGTTGGGGAATACCAAGGGGCGCAGCTCGGATGAACCGTTCCCCTGATCGTCGTAGGACCTACTGCCTGAGCCCATGGGAACCTCCTTCCTCATCGGCACCGACGCTACGCGGGTGGAGCACGCTCCCGCGATAGGCTCTGCTCCCCATTGGGGGTCGCATTTCCCACGAGCGATCCCGCCGTCGAGCACGCCGACGACGGGATCACGGCGCTTCGAGCGCCACCCTGCACTAGGAGGGGACGGAAGGTCCGTATGGCATCAGGATTTCTTGAAGTCGTACTGCGGATACTTCTGGGACCAGGCGATGGCGGCCTCATCCTCCTTGCCCTCGCCATAGGTGTTGACAACCAAGTCCTCGAGGCTGCCATAGGTGGCCTCATCCATCTTGATGGAGCCGAGCCAGCTGGCGACCTCGGGATACTCCTGCGCGAATCCCTCGCGCCCCAGGAAATGGAGTCCTTCGCCCTTGCCGAAGGCCCCCTTGGGATCCTCCAGGTCGCGCATGTTGAAGGTGGTGTTCGCCCAGAAGGGGTGCCACAGGGTGACGACGATCTCCTGCTTGGCGTCAACGGCTTTCTTGAGCTCGGTGAGCATGCTCGCGGTGGAGGAAGTCAGGAACTTCATGTCCTGCAGCCCGTATGCCGGGATCACCTTCTCCTCGGAGACCTTGACCAGACCGGACCCTGGCTCGATACCGACGATCCGGTTGTCGATCTGCGAGGCGTGGGGCTTGATGTCCTCGATCGAGGCCATCGAGGAGTAGTCGGGGACCGACCAACACAGCTTGGCCGAGTCGTAGTAGGCCCCCAGGTCCTCGATGTACTTGCGGTACTTGTCCATATAGTCCTTGTGGGTGATGTCGGGCCATGCCGAGGGGTAGAGATCCACCGCCCCCTGGCTGAGTCCCGCGTAGAGCGGCCCGGCCTCGCTCAGGTCGGTCAGCTTGATCTGGTACCCGGCCTTCTCGAGCTGCGTCTTGAGCAGATGGGTCATGGACAGGCCATCGCTCCAGGACGGGACGAAGCCCAGCCGGAGCCGTTTGCTCCCGCCAGAGCTCCTGCCGCAAGCGGCCAGGGATCCCGCGGCCGCCAACGAGGCAAGGGCGGTAGTGAACGTGCGGCGGGAGGTTCGCATGGCATTCCTTCGGTGGGCGCCCGGCGTCGGCGAGGGCGGAGCGGAAGAGCATTGTCGAGTCATGAGTCACCGCTTCTTGATGAGCGAGAGCAGCGAGCCCTCCTCCCGCGGCGCACCGAGAGCCGCGGTCACCCGGTCCAGGAAGATCGCCAGGAACACGATGGACAGTCCCGCCTCGGTCCCCTTGGCGATGTCGATGGTGGACAGGGCGTTGACGACTTCCTTGCCCAGGCCGTCGGCGCCGACCATGCCCGCGATGACGGCCATGGACAGGGCCAACATGATGACCTGATTGACGCCGGCCATGATGGTGGGGATGGCCAGGGGCAGCTGGATGCCCCGGAGGATCTGCCAGTCGGTCGCACCGAAGGAGCGACCCGCCTCAACGGTCTCCTTGTCCACCTGCTTGATGCCCAACTCGGTCATCCGCACCCCGGGGGGCATGGAGAAGATGAGCGTGGCGAACATGCCGGGAACCACTCCGATGGAGAAGAACAGGACTGAGGGGATGAGGTAGACGAAGGCGGGCATCGTCTGCATCAGATCGAGGACCGGGCGAATGACCGCGCTGACGTACTTGTTCCGGGCGGCCCAGATCCCCAAGGGGATCGCGAAGATGAGAGCGGTCAGGGTGGCGATGGTGACCAGGACCAATGTCTCCATTGCGTTGTCCCACTGCCCCAGGGAGATGACGAGCAGGAAGGTGACGGCGGTTCCCACCGCCAGCCTCCATGACTTCGCCACCCAGGCGATGAGCGCGAAGACGATCACCATGAGCAACGGTGGCACGGCCAAGAGCAGGTCCACGAGCGTGTCGTTGACCGAGGTCCCGGCATGGGAGACCACGGTGAGGAGGCCGTGAAGATGGTTCTGGATCCAGTCAATGAGGCCTTCGACCAGCTTGCCCAGAGGAATCTTGGGAATGAAGGTCTGTACGGGAATCATCAGGCGTCGGCTCCTTCGGCCTCGGTGGTCTCACTGGCCTTGCCGGCCTGCTCGTCGGTCTGCTCCGCGGCCGGATCGGCGCTGGAGGCACTGGCGGCGCTGGATGCCCCGGCCTCCTGGTTCTGCTCACTGATGGCGGCCAGCAGGGTGACGCGCGGGATGACGCCGGAGATTCGTCCGTCGTCGTCGACGACGACGATGGGGGCGGCGTGCTGCGCGGCGTGGGCGAACAGCTCGTTGACAGGGGTCGAGTGCGACACGACCGGCATCTCGTGGATCGTGGACAGCGGCAGGGCGTTGGAGCCCTCCTTGACTGCCCGGGCGACGTCGTCCTCCCAGACGTAGCCGAAGGGTGTGCGGTCGCGGTTCTGCACGAGCAGCCACGGCGGCTGGTTCTCCCGCAGGAGCTTGTGGGCGGCGTGGGGGCTGCGGTCCGAGCCCAGGATCGCGTACGGGGGCTCCGCGATGGAGCCGGCTGTCAGGACCCGGCTACGGTCGACGTCGGCCACGAACCGAGAGACGTAGTCGGAGGCCGGGTCGCGCAGGATCTCCTCGGCGGTACCGACCTGCTCGACGCGACCGTCACGCATCATGGCGATGCGGTCTCCCAGGCGCATGGCCTCGTTGAGGTCGTGGGTGATGAACAGGATCGTCTTGCCGAGCTTGC
>ERZ773077.1133-NODE-1133-length-18845-cov-3.846940_pt1 | contig 18845 bp, 18 predicted proteins | sample MGYA00580612_ERZ773077 | MGnify/ENA primary metagenome ERZ773077 (study PRJEB29015, sample SAMEA2737971) | human oral metagenome | biome: human oral; feature: human-associated habitat; material: dental | place: China | collected 2021 ...
GTCGTAGATTAAAATTTTCAAATCTCTTTCAAAAGTGCTCACGAGACGAGCCGCTAAATTTATTATTTAAACGCGACAAACGTCGCAAAATTCGCCCACCTAAAAATGCATTCTACGTTTTTAAATCCCGCGCTAAGCGCCAAATTTCTATTTTCCGCTTCGGTGTAGGGGATCAGCACGTTTTCTAGCGCCTCGCGTTTTTGCGCAATCTCGTAGCGAGAGTAGCCCTGCTCGAGCTTGTATTGTTCGTAGATTTCGATCATATTTTTGCTCAACGTCTTATCCTCAAAAATGAGCTTCTCGCTAAAAACAAACACGCCACCGTCATTTAGCGCGCGGTAAATTTTAGCTACGAAATCCTGACGCTTAGGCGGACGGATAAACTGCAGCGTATAGTTCATCAAAACGGCGTCACGGGCGTCAAATTCGCATTCCAAAATGTCCGCTAGCTCAAGCTCGATCCTAGCGCCGTACGCCTCTATCTTGGCACGCGCGTTTTGCAGCATGGCAGGCGCATTATCCACGCCTTTTAGCGCTAGATCGTTTCTCTTGCGCCAAAGAGCCAGCAGCGTCGAGGCGGTCGAGCAGCCAAGGTCTATCGCGCTTGCGCCCTGAGGTAAAATTTGCGCTAAAAAATCGGCGATCAGCTTTTGCGAGGCCGCATAGTACGGCACCGAGCGCCCGATCATATCGTCAAACACCGACGCCACGCTCGCGTCAAATTCAAACTGCTTTTTTATCGGTTCTTTAAAGATTTCGTCTTTCACGGCTCGCTCCTTTGAGGCGTAGCGTCGCCCACGACGTAGAGATCGCACACGCCGACGAACTCCATCGCCTGCTTGATGTCGGTCCCAATTTGCCCTTTTAGCTCCTCTAGACTTTCAAATTTGCGGTTGTCGCGCAGTCGCTTGATAAAGCAAACCGCAACGTCGCGGGCGCCCTCGATATTTTCGTTTAGCAAGTGCGTCTCGACGCTAAAGCTACCATCCGTACTCACGCGGTTGCCGATAAAGGTAACCGAGCCGTAGGTTTTATAGCCGATGCGAGTCCTCGTCGCATAGACGCCCTCGCGCGGCAAAAGGTAGCTTTTGATGTCCAAATTTAGCGTCGGTACGAGCTCGCGCGATCCGATACCCTGCCCCTTTATCACGCAGCCTTCGATCGAGTATTCGCGGCCTAGCAGGCGGTTTGCCTTGTAGATCTCGCCTTGTTTGATATATTCGCGTATGGCTGAGCTGTGCACGCCCATACCGTCAAAGCAAACCTCGTCTACTACGACCACCTCGCCGTCAAAAATACGCCGCAAATCATGTTTGTCCCACGCCCTGTTTCGCCCGAAACGAAAATCAAATCCAACGACGATTTTTTGCAGATTTTTAAAATCTCGCTTCAAAAGCGCGATAAACTCATCGCCGCCAAGCCCTTTTATGCTGTCAAAATCATACAAAAAACACGGGTAGCTCGAGTACTCGGCGCGCTTTAGCTTTGGCGTGATGTTGGCTTTGTTTTTGTCGATCACGACTAGTCCGCCGTACTCGCCCAGCTGCTTTAAAAGCTGCTTGTGTCCGCGATGCACGCCGTCAAAGTGCCCGATCGCGACGGCAGTGATATTATCTTTTGTTAAAAGCGTAGAAAAATTCGGCATTTCCTTCCTTTCCTTTTACCTCGCATTCGAGCATTTGGCGCATTATCCAGCCCAAATTTGCCGCCGCAAGCTCAAATTTAGCCCTCGCCTCGCGCACGGCCTTTGCGTCCGTCACGACGCCTTTTTTATTTCGCTTGGCGCTCCTGCCGACCTCAAACTGCGGCTTAAAAAGCAGGATAATATCGCAGTTTTTGCCTGCTAGCGCGTCGATGGAGGGCAAAATTTCTTTAAGTGAGATAAAGCTCACGTCGCAGGTGATGAGATCAAATTTGTGTGCGACGTTTTTGGCGGCGTGGGAGTCAAATTTGGCATTTTGGTTTTTTGCTGCGGAATCTACGTCAGTCAAATTTGACTCGTCCGTCCTGGCTCCAGCCTGCGTTAAATTTGACGGCGCAAAAGCCGGTTCGCATGGCTCGCTTAAAAATCCGTCTTGCTCGGCAAAATTTAATTTGCCGGGATTAAAATTTGGCTCGATTTGGTTTTTTAAATTTTGCCCCACACCATCAAATTTGCCGTCCGAGAGCGAGCTTTGAAACCCAGCCGCAAACTCGCGCACGTCGGTATTCTCAGCCACTTTCACGCGCGCATCAGTTCGCAGGCTTTTATCCAGCTGCGAGCTGCCCACATCTAGCGCAGTAATGCTTTTGGCGCCGTTTTGAAGTAAAATTTGCACGAAACCGCCCGTGCTTGAGCCCACATCTAGGGCATTTTTGCCTTTGACTTCTAGCGGACAAGCCGCCAAAAAGCTTTTTAGCTTTAGCGCGCCGCGTCCAACGTAGATTTCGCCGACGAGCTCTATTTTTGCGCCGTTTGGGTTTAAATTTCGCTCGCCGTTACAGGCCTTTTTACACGCGGTTTCGACAGCGTCCGTCAAATTTGCCTCGCGTAAATTTTTAGTTTCCGCTTCCGCACTATTTTTGCCGGCTTTCAAATTTACACCCGTAGCCTCGTCTAAATTTAGCGCGTCCGTGCCGTCAAATTTATCAAATTCGCCCACCTCAAAGCTAGGCTTAGAGCAAATTTTTCCGTTTAGCAAAATCTTGCCGCTTTTTATAAGTTCAGCGGCTTTGTTTCGGCTGATATTTAGGCGGTTTGCGACAAATAGATCAAATCTCAATCATCCGCCTTAGCTCGTCCTCGGTTATCGTAGCGACGCCTAGCTCGCGCGCTTTATCCAGCTTGCTACCCGCCTCCTCGCCGTAAAGTACGAAGTCCGTTTTCTTGCTCACCGAGCCGCTTACTTTTGCGCCGTTTGCTTCCAAAATAGCCTTAAATTCATCCCTGCTCTTGCTAAGCGTGCCCGTTATCACAAACGTTTTGCCGCTTATCGCGCTTTGCTTTGTCTCAAAACTCTGCGCTTGCGGGCTTACGAAACGCAAAATTTCGTCCAAATTTTGCCTATTTACCTGCATAAACTCCGCGTAACTCTCCGCCATTGCCTCGCCGAAGCCTTCGATCGCGGCCACCTCGCCAAAGCTTAGCTCGCGCCAGTTTTGCGGATAAATTTGAGCTATCTTTTTAGCCGCTACTTCACCGATGTGCTCGATACCCAGGCTCGCTATAAAGCTATGCAGTGCGGGTGTACGGCTAGCCTCGATGGCACCGAGTAAATTTGCGATCTTTTTATCCTTAAAGCCTTCTAACCGCGCCAAATCCTGCGCCGTAAGCTCGTAAATGTCGGCGATTTTGGCGACCAAGCCCGCTTCAAAAAGCTGATTTACGATCGCATCGCCAAGTCCGTCGATATTTAGACACTTTTTGCTCGCAAAATGTATGAGCGAATTTATCACGCGAGCCTTACACTCGAGGTTTTGACACTTGACGAAAACGCCCTCGTCTAGCAGCATCGACCCGCATACCGGGCACTCGCGCGGCCTCTCTATCGGGGTTTGCGAGCCGTCTCTGCGCTGTTTAAAGACTCCCGTGATCTTTGGTATCACGTCGCCCGAGCGGATAATGCTGATAAAATCATTCTTTTGCACGCCTAGGCGCTCGATCTCGTCGAAGTTATGCAGCGTGGCGGACTTTACTATCGCGCCGTCGATATTTACGGGCTCTAGCACGCCCACAGGAGTCACGACGCCGCTGCGTCCGACCTGAAACGCCACGTCAAGCAGCCGCGTGGTCTTTTCGATCGCAGGAAATTTATACGCAACCATAAATTTAGGAAATTTCTCCGTGTAGCCAAGCTCCTCGCTAGCCGCGATACTCTGCACTCGCACCACGAGGCCGTCCATCATAAAGGGCTTGCTATCTCGCTGCGCTACGAGCTCTTTATACGCCTCCTCGATCTGCTCGGCGGTGCGACAAATTTTGAAAAACTCCTCGCGCTCAAAGCCCTGCGAATAGATAAAATCCATCATCTGCGAGTAGGTTTCTAGGCCCAAATTTTGCTCGCCGTAGCCCCATGGCTTAAACCTCAGCCTGCGCGAGGCCGTCACAGCGCTATCTAGCTGGCGCAGGCTGCCGGCGGCTGCATTTCTAGGATTTGATAGCTGCGGCTCGCCCCTTTGTGCGCGGGCGAAATTTATCTCGTCAAAGTCGTTTTTAGCGATCACGACCTCGCCGCGGATCTCGATCCTACCGTTATAGGCGATTTGCAGCGGGATGTTTTTGATGACTTTTGCGTTACTCGTGACGTCCTCGCCCGTTATGCCGTCGCCGCGCGTGATAGCTCGCACGAGAGCGCCGTTTTCATAGAGCAAATTTAAGCTCGCTCCGTCAAATTTAGGCTGAAGCGCAAACTCCAGCCTCTCCTTGTCGCCGCGCTTTAGCCACGCCAGCAGCTCCTCAAAACTAAAAATATCCTCCATCGACCACATGCGCGCGCCGTGGCGAGCTTTTACAAAGCCCTCGCTAACCTCGCCGCCAACGCGCTTCGTCGGGCTAAACATCGAGATCTCGCCGGGATTTACTCTCTCAAATTCTAGCACTTTATGATAAAGCTCGTCATACTCCTCGTCGGTGGCTATGGGCGCGTCGTCGGTGTAGTAGGCCTTCGCCCACGCGTTTAGCGTATCTACGGCCTCTAAATACTCTTTTTTATCCATTTTTCCTCGTTAAATTTGCTTTGCTTACCACGCCGCGAGCTTTCTCATCGCGTTTTCCAGCCTAAACATCTGCGCGTGCTCGGCCACGTCGTGCGTGCGGATGATCTGAGCGCCGTTTTTAAAGGCCTCCAGATGCAGATAAAGGCTACCGGGCAAACGGTCTTTGATCTCGCTGGGGCTATAAAAATTTATGACAGATTTGCGGCTAGCGCCAGCTAAAAGCGGTAGTCCAAAGCGCAAAAAATGCTCCAAATTTTTTATCAAAATCATATTTTGCTCCGCCGTCTTGCCAAAGCCGATACCCACGTCCAGCACGATATCGCGGCATCCAAGCTCATTCGCGGCAGCGATCTTAGCCTCGAAAAACGCGTCTATCTCGCCGAGCAAATCATCGTAATGCGGATTATCCTGCATATTTTCGGGGCTGTTTTGCATGTGCATGAGGCAGTAGGTAGCGCAGTAGCGCGCCGCTAGAGCGCAGAGGCTAACGTCGCCCGTGATGTCGTTTATCATTTTAAAGCCGTGATTTAGCGCGTACTCTAGGCAATACGGATCAAAGCTATCTAGGCTAAATATCGCCTTTTCGTACAAATTTAGGCGGTAAATTTCGGCGAGTATCTTTTCAAGCCTGGCAAACTCAATCTCGCGTCCGACGTATTTGCTGCCTGGCCGCGAGCTGACCGCGCCCACGTCGATATACTCGGCACCCTGCTCGATCATCGCTTCGATTCTCTCGATGCCGCTTTTTTCGTTCACGCGGCTTGCGGCGTTAAAGCTATCTTCATTTACGTTTACTACGCCCATTATCTGTGCGCGCTGCGGTTTTTTAAACGGAGATTTTAAAAATTTAGTCAAATTTTTTAGACCGAAATCCTGTGCGGACTCTTTTTTGGCAAGCGCCTGCACCTGCGCATCGGTCGCCATCAAAAGTGCGGCCGAATTTGCGCCGTTTAAAATCACGTCGCGGTTAGTGACGAGCTCCGCACCCACGCTTAATGCGTCTTGTTTTAGGATATTTGCGGCAGGCGAGCGCAAATCTTTAATCAAAAAAAAGTTGATCGCCGACTTTTTTTTCATCAAATTTCGCCCCTCGTCGCTAGGACGGATAATCTCGCAGATCTCGTTGAAACCCGTTTGCGGATTGATTTTAAAAATTTTCATCTAAGCCCTTTTTCGTAAATCATAAGAAGTATCGGCGTAAGAAGCGCGTGAGTTTTAGTGTTTAGCTCGGCTAGGCGCACGGCTTTGAAAAAATACTCAAGCTCATCGGCGCTAAATTTAACCCCCTGCGCCGTAGCCTCGAGAGCTATGGCGGCGATTAGCTCTTTTAGATCGTTTTTGCCGAGCTTTTCGGAGCGCTCGAGAGCTGATTTTTCATCGATAAACGCGCAAATTTCTTTTAGCTCGAGGCGTTTGTAATCTAGCCCCGTTTTTTCGCGCTGCTTTTTTTCGAGTCTGTTTTCGGTAACCAGACGCGAACGAACGGTCGGCAGGAGCATATTTTTAGACTCGCAGGCTATGATAAAAAAGATATTTTTAGGCGGCTCTTCGATGATTTTTAGTAGAGAGTTTTGAGCCTCGACGCGGAAATTTTTAGCGCCTAATACTAGCAGCTTAGGCTCGCTCTCGGCGATGTAGGCCTCGGCGGCAACCTCTTTTGCATTTTCTAGCAAAAAATCATCCGAGAAAAAAAATCTAACCGAATTTATGCCGTAAAGCCCTAAAATTTCCTCTTTTAAGGCTTCAAAATCGCTCGTGATTACGATTTTGCTTCGCATAGATTAAAGCGTTACTTTCGCAAATAAAGCAGCGTCTATGCTCTTATCAAAGAGCCTAAACAGCGACAAAAGCTTGATATCTAGCGCGCCGTCGGAGGAGCTTAGATAAAAGCTATTTTGCGCCTGCTCGTCAAAAAGCCACATGTAGCTATCGTCCTTGCCTTTGGCTATCTGCGAGCTTTTATCCGCGCTTTTGCCGACGTAAAAAAACACGTAACCGTTTGGAAAAGCAAGGCTAAGCATGTCTAAAAGCAGCGAGACTTCCTCTTTTGAACCGATATTTTCAAAAGATGGATAAAGCGCCTTTAGCGAGAAAAAGGGTAGTACAGGGCGGGCGTTTGTCGGCTTGTTTATATTTTTTAAAAAATACTCTTCAAACCAGCCGCGCTCACTATCTGTGATCAGGATAAACGCGCGCCCTTCGAGTAAAAATTTAAGCTTCGAGGCGAGCAAAGGCGTCCACTCGGTGCGCCTCTCCTCCATCCAGCTCATCAGCGAGCCCTCCTCGCGGATCGCCTCGAGCGTCCATTTTATAAAATCGCTCATTTATCGAGTTTATAAGCTTCGTGTAGTGCGCGAACGGCTAGCTCGCCGTATTTTTGATCGACTATCATCGAGATTTTTATCTCGCTAGTCGAGATCATTTGGATATTTATACCTTCGTTTGCTAGCGTTTGGAAGGCTAGAGACGCCACTCCGGTGTGGCTTTTCATACCAACGCCAACAACTGAGACCTTGACTATCTCGTCGTTGTATAAAATTTCCCTAGACGCGCTTAGCTTATCCATGCACTCTTTTGCGACGTGAAGCTCGTTTTGCGGTACGGTAAAGCCCAGATTCGTAGTGCCGTCTTGGCCTACGTTTTGGATTATCATATCTACGTTTATATTTTTTTCTGCAAGCGCGGTGAAAATCTCAGCCGCGATGCCCGGCTTATCTACCACGCCTCTTAAAGTTACCCTAGCTTGGTTTTTATCTAGCGCGATACCGCTTACTAGCACTGCTTCCATACTCTCTTCCTTTGTTATTAGTGTTCCTTCGTTGTGATTAAAGCTGCTTCTGGTGACTAAATTTACGTTTAGCTTTTTAGCTAGCTCGACTGAGCGGTTTTGCAGCACCTTTGCGCCTAGGCTAGCAAGCTCTAGCATCTCGTCGTAGCTGATCTTATCTAGCTTTTTAGCCTTTGGCTCGATGCGAGGATCAGTGGTATAAACTCCGTCTACGTCGGTATAAATCTCGCAAAGATCCGCATCTAGAGCGCCTGCTATCGCCACTGCGCTAAGATCGCTACCGCCTCGTCCCAGAGTCGTCGCGTCGCCCTTTTCGTCTATACCCTGAAAGCCCGCTACGACGATGATCTTGCCCGCCTTTAGCTCCTCTTTCATACGCTTAGTATCTATCGCCTCGATCCTAGCCTTAGTATGCACGCTATCGGTGATGATGCCAGCTAGCCTACCGCTTAGACCAACTGCGGGGTAGCCTAAATTTATCAGCGCTATCGTTAAAAGCGCGCAGGTAACGCGCTCGCCAGAGCTAAGCAGCATATCCATCGCCACGCCGTCGGGAGCCTTCGTATAATGCTCGGCGTACTCCACCAGCTGATTAGTCACGCCGCTCATCGCCGAGACTACGACTACGACGTCCGCGCCGCTTTTTTTAGTTTCTATGACTCTCGCGGCGACGTTTTCTATCCTCTCAAGCGTCCCAACGCTCGTGCCGCCGTATTTTTGGACGATTAACATTAAATAAATCCTTTCTCTTTAAAGTAGCCAATAACCTTACCGTAGATCGGCTTTTTGAAGTGGTTTACGTCGCTCAAAACCTCGCTTGAGTTTATAAATCTATATTCGTCAAATTCGGGCTTTTTGGTGTTTATATTTATCTTCGCGCTAGGGCGCAGCCGCACTAGAAAATACTTTTGCGTCTGCCCGTCAAAGTTATAAAATTTCCTACTACTCGTACCCTCAGGGAAGTCGTAGCTAAGCCACTGCGGATACTCGCTAAGCACGTCCACGTCGTCTGTGCCTATCTCCTCTTTGAGCTCTCTTTTTAGCGCCTCGCGCGGCGTCTCGCCCTCGTCTATGCCGCCCTGTGGGAACTGCCAGATGCCGGTCATATCGCACCTTTGCGCGATAAATATCCTGCAATCAAACGGATAAGAGGGCGCAAGTATGACCGCCGCGACGTTTGGTCTATATTTCTTTTCCATCTTTTTTTCCGAGAATTTTTAATTGTGGATTTTAACGAAAAATAGTTAAGATATAGCTAAATATCGCGAGGCCGGCGGAAAAATTTGGCGTCTATACTTAAAATTTTTATTTAAATTTTAAAACTACGGATTTTACTTTTTGGGGCGCGGTAAAATTTGCACGTTTTACTTGGTTATACGTCAAATTTTACCGCCTTGCTCGTCAAATTTGAGCCGTCTATTTTAGCTCCAGTATCGCCCGCACCTCTTCGTCGGTAAACAGACTCGCGCTTTCGTGCTTCTTGCGCTCGGGTGCGGATTTTGGCTCGGCGCGCGGCGTCAAATTTTGCCCGGACTCGTTAAAATCAAACAACGCAGCCTGCACAGAGTCGTCCGAAACGGCCGTTTTTAGGGCTTCATTATAAGCGGATATTTTACTAGACGGTGCCGTTTGCGTAGCTCCGTCAAAAACAGGAGTTTCGCGCGGAGCGGCGGTTTGCGCGCTTTGGCTAGTCGGCGCAGTTTTGGTTATTTCGCTTAAAGCGCTGGTTTGCGAAATAGCTTTTCCTTGCAGATTGGCGTCTTGTCGCGGCGCATCGTCCTGACTGTTTTGCAAATTTTGCTCCCATACGGAAGCCGTTTTCTCGCTATCAGCCATTAAATTTTGTTCAAATTTAGCGTCATCGCTAGCCTGAATACCTTCAAATTTTACGTTTTCATCAAATTTGACCGCCGCACTCTCGCCGCTACCGTCAAATTTATCATCTTGCAAAAACAAAGAGCTGTCCGATAAAAGCTCGTCCCGCTCGTATTGGCGCGCAAAAAGCTCGCTTACGTTGATGGCGTTGCCGTTTTCTAGGCTTGACGTCCTCTCGTTTGCGCACTCGCCGAGCTCCTCGATACCAGTTATACGCAGGCTTGGCATCACAGCCTTAAAGCTTTGCAAAATCGGCAAAAAAGAGCCGTCAAATCCATCTAAAATCACTCGCATATTTAGCCTTTTCAGTTTTTTGGAGCGATTTTATCAAATTTATCTTTTGAGCCGTTTTAAGCTCATCCAAAAGCCGCTTATAACGAAAAATAAAACCGATGCCGAAGCTAAACAAAATATAAATTTACCGATCTCGCCCAAAAAATATCCCGAGTGCAAGCTTAAAACCGCCTTATGAATCGCAAAAAGCCTGGGCATCGAGCTTTTAGCGTCGTCAAACCTCGCATGCCTGATAATTTGCCCCTTGGCGGCGTTTATCGTCATCGTATTTACCTTATCGTCCTCTTCCAGCCCTTTGTCAAAGTAAAATATCATAAAATTTTCGCCGTCTTCTTGCGTGATGACGTTAAAAAGCTCGTAATCCTCTCTATCTCGTTTAAAAATATCTATCGCAGTTTGTAAATTGGCTATCTTAGCCTCGTCCTCCAGCGAAAATCCCCTCACTTGCGTAAAGCTCTTTTTTCTGAAAATTTCCTTTTCGCCAAGCGCGTTATTTACGAGCTTTGCCGCCCAGTCATACGACCAGTAAAGTCCCGTAACACTCATAAAGGCTAAAAATAAGCAAAGATAAACGCCGGCAAATCCGTGCAAGCTGTATAAAAACGCATAGCCTTTGGCCTTGATTTTTAGAGCAAACGCGCGCATAAATTTAGTTTTAAAACTAGGATAATAAATTATCAATCCAGATATAACCAAAATAACCAAGGCGATAGAGCAAACCGCAACGATATGCTTGCCTATAAGCCGCAACGTCTCGTTTTTGCTAAGTCCAAGGCCTAAGTTAGTATGCAAATTTAACATTAGTCCGATAAATTTATCGCCGAAATTTTCGCCCGTTATCTCGCCCGTGTATTGGTTTATAAAATACGACTTAAACTCGCCTTTAGCATTCGTACCGGATACGCCTATAGCGTGATTTACGTCTGAGTTTATCTTGTAGTAGCTAAGCGTAAAATTCGCTTCCCTGGCTTTAAAAATATCTAAAATTTCTCTCGCAGTAAGCTCTTTTTCGCCTCGCTTGACGAAGGTTTTTTGTGAGTTTGCAAGGTCTATAATCTCGTCGTGGTAGGATATGACCGCGCCGCTAAGAGCGACGATAAGCAGCGGTAAAACACAGGCTAGGCTTAAAATCAAATGGACGTTAAACCAAAATTTCTTTTTCTTTAAAAACGGCATCTTTCTCCTTAAATTTAAACTCGAATTTTAAAAACCGATAGCAGGGCGGCGATCGATACACACCGCCCCGCTTAAATACGGCTAAATTTAAAAATTTACGTTAAATCCGAGTCTATATTTAATCCCGTCGGCGATCAAAATTTCATAGCGTCCAGATTTTGTCGTTACGTATTCGTTAAAGATATTATAAACGCTAAAATTTACGCTTGCGTTTTTAGTTAGCTTGTAGCTTGCGCCAGCGTCAAATAGCGTATAATCCTTTATCTCCTCGTCTCCCGGCGAGCCGTAAACGGCTCTGGTTTTGCCTAGATAGTTCATCTGCGTCCAGAAATTTAGATCAGGCGTCATATCGTAGTCAAGCCCTAGTTTTACGGTATGTACGGGTAGATTGTTTAGAGATTTACCCTCGTATGCGCCCGATTTTTGCTTTGATCTAGTGTAAACGTAGCTTGAGTGCAGGGCTAAATTTGATAAAATCTGCCAGTCTGAGGCGAGCTCGATGCCCTTTACTTCGGCCTTGCCGATATTTACGCTCTCCCAGATGCCGCGCCTATAAGTCTTGCCGTTATGCACGCAAGGAACGCCCGGGCGTGCGACGCAAACCGGCTTCGTACCTAGACCGTCTTTTATCCGCGTATAAAACGCCATCGCCGAGACGTTAAGGCTCTCGTCCCCGTATGCGACGCCGGCTTCGTAGTTTAGGCTGGATTCGGGTTTTAGGTCGCTTTTGCCCAGCTGTGCTCCCATGCCGCCGGCAAAAGGCAGGGCAAGCCCGTCGGTTCGCATCTTGATATCAGGCGTCGAGTAGCCCGCCGATACTCCGCCTTTTAGCGATAAATTTTCGCTTAGATGATATACGGCATAGCCGCGCGGAGATACGTGTCCGCCGTAGTCTTTGTCGTGATTATATCTTAGGCCGGCAGTTAGCGTGAACGCGTCGGTTACGTCAAAATCGTCCTCGCCGTATAGCGAAAAATCATATCTCTTTATGTTTGCGGCATCGGCCGTCGTTGCCTTTTCGTTTAGCCTTTCTCTTCTGTATTCAGCCCCCAGACTTAGCGTGTTGTTATCAAAAAAATACGTTCCCTTGGTATTTAGCGTCGTCGTTTTTAGCGTGAGGTCTTGTTGTCCGCTTTCTTTCATATGATCGTGGGTTAAAAAGCTTTCAAGCAGCAGCTTGTCGTATTTGCCCGTATGCGAGAGTGAGGCGGTATATCCGCTCATCTTTTCAAACGCAACGCTCGTATTATCGCCGGTAGCCCTTCTTAGCGTCTTGCCTTCGGTGCGCTCGTATTTATTTACTACGCGGCGCAGATCCAGCGCTATTTCGTCGTTTTCGGTGGCGTTATACATGATTTTCGCGCCGAAATTTACGTCCTCGTTTTTGCGGTTCGTAAAGACTTGCTCGTCTTCAAATTTATGAAAATACCGCCCGTAAAGCGCGATACCCAGCACGTCCGGGATCACTGCGCCGTTTGCGTAAAAACCGGTTTGGTAGTCGTCGTTTATCCCGCTTTTGCCTGCAAGCGTGTAGTAGCCGTTTACATTACCGCTAAACTCGTTTGAAAAGCCCTTAGTGATGATGTTTATGACGCCTCCCATCGCATCCGAGCCGTATAGCGAGCTCATCGGCCCTCGCACGATTTCGATACGCTCGATCGTGTTTGCCGGCGGGAGGAAATTTTGAGCGCTACCGACCGCGCGAAGCCCTCTATACGCGCTATCGCTGGTCGCAGGGCGGCCGTCTATTAAAATTTTAGTGTATTTTTGACCAAGGCCTCTCATCGTAATACCGCGTCTGCTAGCCGCCCCAAGTGTCGCGCCGAACACGCCCGGAGCGTCTTTTACGACGCTTTCTATATCTTGATGATTGCGCCTGGCTATCTCTTTTTGCGAGATTACCGAAACGGAAGCGGGCGCGTCTTTGATATTTTGCTCAAAACCCGTCGCGCTAGTTACGGTAACTTCGTTTAGTTTCACTTCGTCGGCCGCCTGCGCGCAAGATAGCGCTAAGCAAGCTAGCATAGAAATTTTAGGCATACTTTTCACCTTTAGACTCCTTATTTAAATTTAAACCCTATTTTACTATAATCAGATAATTATTATCAATACTCCGATAAACGGTAGAGGGATTTTTTATCAACGCTAAAAGGATAAAAAACAAATGAAGGTCGAATTTAAAGATATTTTACGCGCAAACGAGCAAGAAGTCGCGCAAAATTCGGTGCGCTACGGACAAAGCGCGTGGCAAGAGCAAGATAGAAAATGTAAAGTCGAGTTTTTTAAAGGCACAAGCGGCGCAAGCTACTGCAGGAGCGAAATAATCTGCAACAAAAGCGTAAAAAGACGGCTTGAAAGGAGCGCTGGCTACTGCTTTTTGCTCTTTAACGACGCAAGGCTCGATACTGGGCTTAAAGCGGATAAAAAAACTTTTTGTCTAAAGGCCGGAGAGTTTTGGATGGGGCGCGTGGATAGCGGATTTGAGGGTATCTGCGAGTATCAGAGCAATAACTATGCGGGACGATGTATCGTGCTAAAAAACGAGTTAGCTGACGAGCTAGCGGCATTTAAAAATCTAGGAGAAGAAAACGAAATCTGCATCCAAACGGCTAAGATAAATTTAGCTCAAAGCCTGATTTTGCGGGAGCTTTTAGCTGCGAGCGAGTTTGAGGGCAAGATGCGCGAAATCTTTATGGAAGCTAAAATTTTAGAGCTAATCTACAAAAGCCTAGGCGCGCCTAAAACGCCCGAAGCCGATAAAAAAAAGCGCGATTTTAGCGACGAATACGTAAAAATTTTAAATAAAGCAAGGCAAATTTTACTAAGCGACGTCCAAAATCCGCCCAGCATAAAAGAGCTAGCCAGAGCGTGCGCGACGAATGAATTTAAGCTAAAAACGGGCTTTAAAAGCTACTTTGGCGATACGATCTACGGACTGCTAGCAAGCGAGCGACTAAACGCGGCAAAAAAACTTTTAGAGCGCGGAGACGTCTGCGTAAGCGAAGCCGCAACAATCGTCGGATACGCCAGTGCTCCGCACTTTGCAAAGATTTTTAGAGAAAAATTCGGCGTTTTGCCGACGCAAATTTTAAAACAAAAGAAATTTTACACGTAAATTTAACGCTCTTGCGGAGCTTTGTAAACGTATCGGCGCAATTTTTAAATTTAACACGCGGTAAAAACGGCGGTAAATTTTAAGATTTAAAAGCGCCAAATAGCTTACCGGAGTCGGTTTTACGCCTAAACCCGGCCTAAATTTACAGCAAACAGACTGCCAAACGGTGCAAAAGCCAAAATATCAAACGCTGCACGATAAAGCCGCAAAATCTGCTAAAATACGGCAAAAACAAAGGTCAAAATGCTTCTTTACGTCCACATCCCGTTTTGCGAGAGCAAATGCCCATACTGCGCCTTTGGCTCGGTGGTGGGCAAACGAAATTTAACGAGCGCGTATTTTGACGCGATGATTGCGGATTTTAGGGAGCAAATTTTAAAATTTGACGTAAAAAACGGCGAGATCGAGACGGTTTTTATCGGCGGAGGGACGCCTAGCGCCGTGGACGGGGGCTACTACGAGCGACTATTTGAGGCGGTCGCGCCATATCTAGCAAAAGACGCCGAGATCACGGCGGAGGCAAATCCAAACTCGGCGAGCCTAGCGTGGCTCTCGCAGATGAAATCATACGGCGTAAATCGCGTTAGCTTTGGCGCTCAAAGCTTTTTTGAGGATAAGCTGAAATTTCTCGGGCGTATCCACGATGCGAGGCAGATCTACGAAGCAGTCGCAAACGCTAAAACCGCGGGGCTAGAAAACATAAACGTCGATCTCATCTACGGCACGAAGCTAGACACCAAAAAACGACTTGAGCAAGAGGTGCAAAATATCCGAAATTTAGGCGTTTCGCACGTATCGGCGTATTCGCTAACGCTTGAGGAAAATACGCCCTTTGCCGGCAAAATAAACTACGCAAAAGATAGTCCGAGACTGGCGAAATTTATGATAGACCGCATCGAGGAGGCCGGGCTAAAACAGTACGAAATCTCAAATTTCGGTCAAATTTGCAAACACAATCTTGGCTACTGGCAGGGCAAAAACTACCTTGCCATCGGCGCTTACGCGGTCGGATTTTGGCAAGATCATCGTTTTTATAACGCTTCAATTTTAAACGCCTACGTAAAAAATCCGCACGCTAAAAAAATAGAAAATTTAAGCGCGGACGAGCTAAATTTAGAGCGCATATTTTTAGGCGCTAGAAGCATCGTGGGCATCGATCAAAACAGCCTAAACGCCGAGCAAGAGCAAAGAGCGCGGCTACTAAAAAATAGCGGGAAATTAAAATTTAAAAACAGGCGATATTACGCCAAAAATTTCCTCACCGCGGATGAAATTTCTTTATTTATCGCGGGCTGATTTATGCAAATTTGAGATAAAAAACGCTAAAATGAGCGCTTTAAAATAAAAATTTAGGATAAAAAATGTTTGGCATGAGCTTACCCGAGATCATCGTCATAGCCGTCATCGCGGTGCTATTTTTGGGGCCCGATAAGCTTCCCAGCGCGATGGTAGAGATAGCGAAATTTTTTAAAACCGTCAAAAAAACGGTCAATGACGCAAAAAGCAGCTTCGATCAAGAGATAAAAATCCAAGAACTCAAAGAGGACGCGAAAAAATACAAAGAAAGCATCGCAAAAACCACCGAAACAGTGCGAAAAAAGCTTACCTTTGAGGAGCTAGACGAGCTCAAAAAAGGCGTAAACGACGTCACTAGCGGCATCACGGACGGCCTAAACGACGTAAAAAAGAGCGTCGAAGCGGTCAAAAACCCGGGCGAAGCCGTTAAAAACGCCGTGCTGGGCGATAATGAGAAAAAAGAGGCGTAATGTTTGAAGAGCTAAAACCGCATTTAATAGAACTTAGAAAAAGGCTTTTCATCAGCGTCATGACCGTGATCGTGATGTTTGTCGTGTGCTTTAGCTTTTGGAATCAAATTTTAGACTTTATCATCGCGCCGCTGCAAAACACTCTGCCCGATAACCAAAAAATGGTCTTTCTTGAGGTGCAAGAGCCATTTTTCGTAGCAATGAAGGTGGCGTTTTTTACTGGATTTTTGTTTTCGTTGCCGATTATTTTTTGGCAGTTTTGGCTCTTTGTAGCGCCCGGGCTTTACGAAAACGAGAAAAAGTACGTAATCCCGTTCGTTATTTCGGCGACTTTTATGTTTTTAGTGGGCGCTGCGTTTTGCTACTACGTCGTCGTTCCTATCGGCTTTGCTTTCCTTATAAATTTCGGCCAGCAGCTCTTTTCCGCGATGCTAAATATCGGCGGCTACGTCGGCTTTTTTACGAAATTAGTCATAGCATTTGGCATCGCGTTTGAGCTTCCAGTTATCACCTTTTTCCTCGCTAAACTCGGCCTCGTCGATGATAAGATGCTAAAAAACTCCTTCCGCTACGCTATCGTCGTGATTTTTATATTTGCCGCGGTCATGACGCCGCCCGATATCCTCAGCCAGTTTTTGATGGCTGTCCCTCTTATCGGTCTTTACGGGCTTTCTATCTTTATAGCCGCCCGCGTAAATCCAGCTAAAAACGAGGAGTCGGAAACCGACGAAGAAAAAGAGGACGAATAATCATGAAATCAAGTAGGCTAGCCAAATGAGTCAAATTTTGAATCCAAACTCGCTTGAAGCCTACGATTACGAGCTACCGCCAGAGCTAATCGCAAATTTCCCAACCTTTCCAAAAGAGGACGCAAGGCTGCTAGTCTACGAGCGAGCTAGCGAAAAAATATATCATCTAAAATTCGGCGACTTGCCAGAGATTTTACCGCCTTGCGATATTATTTTTAACGACACCAAGGTGGTGAAAGCTAGAATTTTCGGCAAAAAACAAAGCGGCGGCGAGACGGAGCTTTTGCTAAACTCTCCGCTTGCGGACGGTAAATTTAGCGTCTATATAAAAGGTAAGGTCCGCGCAGGCAGCATTTTAAATTTCGACCAAAATTTGACCGCCGAGGTCTGCAAGCTCTTTGACGACGGCTCGCGCACGGTCAAATTTAGCCAAAACGGCGAACCTTTGGACACAGCCGCGCTTTATAAAATCCTATCTCACATCGGTCACGTGCCTTTGCCGCCATATATCAAGCGAAGCGACACCAAAGATGACGAGAGCTGGTATCAAAGCGTGTTTGCTAAAAACGAGGGCGCAGTGGCGGCTCCAACGGCAAGCCTGCACTTTAGCGACGAGATGATCGCACGCCTAGCCAAAGGCCGCGAGATAGCCTACCTCACGCTACACGTGGGCGCAGGGACGTTTAAGGGCGTGGAGAGCGAGGATATCACGCAGCACAAGATGCACGCGGAGTTTTACGATATCCCGCAAGATACGCAAAATTTAATAAACTCAAACAGACCGATCCTAGGCGTGGGCACGACGGTGACGCGCTGCGTGGAGGAGTTTGCTAGGAGCGGCAAGTCTAGCGGCGAGTGCAGGCTGTTTTTAAATTTAAACAACAAACCCATCCGCCAAAACTACCTGCTCACGAACTTTCACCTGCCAAAATCAACGCTAATCATGCTAGTAACCAGCTTTATCGGACTTGAGCAGACTATGCGGATTTATAAAACCGCCGTGGAGCAAAAATACAAATTTTACTCCTACGGCGACGCGATGCTGGTTGTATAGCCGTGAGTTTCGCGTATATTTTTCTGATTTTTGCCGCATTTTATATAGCGGTTTTGGGCGGTTGCTATTTTATGGATAAATTTAGAAGGTCAAATGGCGTGATAAAAAAAGAAACTATGCAAAAAAACGGTACGAGCGAGACCAGCAAATCTAGCGAGGCAAACACGCTACCCAAAGTCGATATCGCGGGCGGTTTGCTGTTTTTGGCATCCTCGCTAAACGAGGACGCGCAAAAAAACACGAACTACGTGCTGCTAGACTACGACATCGCCTATCCTAGGCTATTTTACGCAGATATCGCGGCTCTTGCAAAGCTCATCGACGCGATGGCTCAAATTTTCCTTTTAAACGTCTCAAACTCGACCGTTACGATCAAATTTTTACTCTCGAACTACTACAAAAACAACATCAAATTTACACTTAGCGTCCACTGCGATCATGACTTTTTTACGAGCAAAAGCACGCCTCGCGTAAATATGAACGCGCAAAGCCGCAAATACTACGAAACGGCGATGGCGCTAGCCGAGCAAAACGGCTCAAGCATCAGATTTGAGTTTGATCACGGCGCACGCATTAGCACCGAGATTTCGTTGCGTCTTTGCGACGACAAGCTCGATCTCATGCAAAGTTTTAAGATAAAAAATCCCAAAAATTTTAGCGCCCTCGTCGCCGAGCCAAACCACTATTCATTTAATATCATCAAAAAAGATCTCGAGTTTATCGGCATCGACGTGAAGCCGAGCAACGAGTGGGGTATCGTAAAGCGCCACATAGAGGATATGATCTTTCGCCCAAACGTAGTCTTTATCGAGGAGAGCCTGCTACGCGAGATAGATGGCGCTCTAGCTACGCTTTTGATAGAAAAAAAGATCGCGCTAGTCGTGCTAAAAACCACAAACGCGGCGATAAATTTAAACCCAAAAATCCGCGTTTGGACGCTAGTTCAGCCCTATCTATCCGACACTCTCGTGCGTATCTTAAATGAAGCTTACGAATTTGAGATGCAAAACGGGGATAAAATTTAGCTTTCTGAAATTTTACTCGCATTTTTAAACTGCCTTGCTTCGTTTGATAACGCCAAATTTGACCCAAAACCACTAGCTCCAAAATGATATAATAAACCAAAATATCGGAGGCAAAAATGAATAAAATAACCTGCGTCTGCCTAGGCGTGCGAAGCATGCAAAGGGCGCTCAAATTTTACCGCGACGGCCTAGGATTTGAGACGGACTGCAAAGAGGACAATCCTCCAGTGTGTTTTTTTAATACGTCCGGAACCAAATTTGAGCTCTACCCGCTAGACGCGCTGGCGCGAGATATCAACGAAAACGAT
>ERZ773077.1137-NODE-1137-length-18831-cov-8.605720_pt1 | contig 18831 bp, 17 predicted proteins | sample MGYA00580612_ERZ773077 | MGnify/ENA primary metagenome ERZ773077 (study PRJEB29015, sample SAMEA2737971) | human oral metagenome | biome: human oral; feature: human-associated habitat; material: dental | place: China | collected 2021 ...
TACGAATGCCGGAATCAAAATCCGGTGCCTTAACCAACTTGGCGAATCCCCAACTTCGCGCCTGCAAAAAGCAGACCCGTTAAAGGGGGCGGATTATGTTTGCTTTTGGCCGGGCTGTCAAGGCTGCTTTGCCGTTTGGCCGCCGCTTTTTTCAGGCAGCCTGAAAACGCAGCGGGTGTTCGGCCAAGCCCGCCACGCACCAGCTTTCCAGCGTTTCGGGCAGGCGGCTGAGCACCGCTTCAGCTTCGGCCGCATTGTCGAAAGCTAAAAACAGGCAGGCGCCCGAGCCGGTCATGCGCGGGTTGCCGTAATCCTGCAGCAGCCTGAAGGCGGCAGCCACCGGCGGATATTCGGCCAGCACCACCGCCTGCATATCGTTGCGAAACGGCTGCAGCGCGGCAAAAGACGGCGCGGCGCAAGGGGTGCTGTCGCGCGGCAGGTCGGGATGGGCGAACACTTTGGGCGTGGCAACGTGCACGTTCGGCCGCACCAGCACATACCACTGCGGCGGCAGCGCCAGCGGCGTGAGGATTTCGCCGATGCCGCGGGCAAAAGCGCTTTGGCCGAACAGGAAAAACGGCACGTCCGCGCCCAGCGTCAGGCCGATTTTTTGCAGCGTGTTTGACGGCAGGTTCAAATCCCACAGGCGGTTGAGCACCATCAGCACGGTGGCCGCATCGGAGCTGCCGCCGCCGAGGCCGCCGCCGGTCGGGATGCGTTTTTCAACACGGATGTCCGCGCCCTTAAGGCAGCCTGAAAAGTTTTGCAGCGCCCGCGCCGCGCGTACGCACAAATCCTGCTCGGGCGGCACGTCGGAGAGCGGCGTGTGCAGCACGATGCGGCCATCATCGCGCGGCTCGATGTCAAGCGTGTCTTGCAAATCGATCAGGGTGAAGATGCTTTCCAACTCGTGATAGCCGTCGGCGCGGCGGCCGGTGATGCGTAAATCGAGATTGAGTTTGGCGGGGGCGGGATAGCTGGGCATAGCGTTCGGGATGGGTGTTTGGCCGGTTTCAGGCTGCCTGCGGTTTGGGGCAGCCTGAAAGGCTGTTGGAGATTAAACGGACGGCGATCGGGTTTTCAGGCTGCCTTGTTGCGACTGCAGGCAGCCTAAAAACCTGATCAGCTGCTGCGGGCGCGGCAGCGGCCTTGTGTGTCGGCGCGGCCGTGTTCGCGGCTGCTGTCGCTGAATACCAGCCGCAGGTTGAGCTGGCCGTTGTCCAGCACCAGCACGCGCGGGCTGCCGTCTTCGTTCAGGCTGCGGCGGATGCGCCAGCCGGCCTGCACCAGCGTGCCGTCGGTTTCGATGCGGTGCGGCAGGCCGTTTGCCCATTCGCCGTTCGCCCACACCGCCAGATGGGCGATGGGCAGACGGTAGCCTAACAGCTGCTCGCTCAATTCGTCGGGCGTGGCTGCTTCAAACTTTTGGCCTTTGCTGTCCACCGCCAGCACGCCCAAGTCGTCGCGGCACAGCTGGCCGACGGTACTGCCCAGCGGGGTGTTGACATCGACGGTTTCAACGCCGTTTTCCAGCGTCCAGTCAAAATGGGCGTAGCTGCCTTTTTCTTTCACTTTCACGCCCATACGGCCGCTGGCGGCAAAGGTTTTCAGGCTGCGTTCGGCCTGCCATTCGGACGGTTTTTGTGCCTGCGGCACGCTACAGGCGGCCAGCAGGACAAGGCAGCCTGAAAGCAGCAGATAACGGTAGTTCATGCGGTTCTCCAAACAAATTCCCAGGCCGTTGCGCGGCATAAGGGCAAAAAACGGCGGGCATTGTAACCGATGCCGCCGCCGGCCAAGGGTAAAGCCGTGTTAAGCCCGCCGCCTTTGCCCGCCCTTATGCGCTGCGGTTTTCAGGCTGCCTGCGCCGAAAAAGCAGCCTGAAAGTGCCTGCCGCCTGCGGCTGGCGGCCGCCATTCGCTATATAATGGCGGCCTTTGCCGATTTTTACCGACCACCCCGTTTTTCAGAAACCACCCCGTTTTTCAGAAAGCAGAACGCAGCATGAGCCGCATCCAAACCGTTTTCCAAGCCCTTAACGGCCGCAAGGCGCTGATTCCCTACGTTACCGCCGGCGATCCCGATCCCGACACCACGCTGGCGCTGATGCACGGCATGGCCAAGGCCGGTGCCGACATCATCGAGCTGGGCGTGCCCTTTTCCGACCCGATGGCCGACGGCCCCACCATCCAGCGCGCCGCCGAACGCGCGCTTGCGCAGGGCGTGTCGCTGAACGACGTGCTCGCCATCGTGCGCCGCTTCCGCGAAACGAACCAAAACACGCCGGTGGTGCTGATGGGCTATCTCAATCCCGTGCACAAAATGGGTTACGAAACCTTTGCCCGCGCCGCCGCCGAAGCCGGCGTGGACGGCGTGCTGACCGTGGACAGCCCGGTGGAAACCATCGAACCGCTGCAGCAGGCATTGCAGGCGGCGGGGCTGGACTGCATTTTTCTCGTCGCCCCCACCACCGGCGAAGAGCGCATCGCCCAAATCGCCCAGCGCGCCGGCGGCTTCGTTTACTACGTTTCGCTCAAAGGCGTAACCGGCTCGGCCGAGCTCGATACCGCCGCCGTTGCCGAAAAACTCGCCGTGCTGCGCCGCCACATCCGCATTCCCATCGGCGTCGGCTTCGGCATCAGCGACGCCGCGTCTGCCGCGAAAATCGCCGCCGTGGCCGATGCCGTGATTGTCGGCAGCCGCATCGTGCGCGAAATCGAAGCCAACCCCGGCCGCGAAGCCGAAGCCGTTGCCGCCTTGGTCGGCGAGCTGAAAGCGGCTGTTTGACGGCGCAGGCAGCCTGAAAGCCGAAAACACCTGCCCATACGGCAAAAGCAGCCTGAAAACCGCCCATCCGGTTTTCAGGCTGCTTTTTTGCGCGCCGGCGTTTTCAGGCTGCCCTAACGCGGTCGCCGCGCATCGGCCACCGCCGTACCCGCCAGCATATCCTGCAGCGTGCGGCGGCTGCCGACGCACAGCATCAGCAGGCACAGCGCCAGCAGCAGTGGCCGCACATAGCGCGTTTGGTCAAGCGCGGATTCCCAGGGCGAGAAAAACAGCATCGGCAGGCGGGAAGCCAGCAGCAGGCAGAGATAAAAGCCCGCTTCGCGCACCACCACCAACCGCCAGAAGCCCGCGCGCTCGCCGTTGGCACCAACGATTTTCAGGCCGAACAGCATTTTGCCCAGCGACTGCCCGCGCACCGCCAGCAGCGCCGCCTGTACCACCAGCAGCAGCGCCAGCAACACCATACTCAGGACGGCGGTGGTGCCTTCTTCCGCATAGTATGCCAGACTGAGCACCGGCGGCGGGGTGTAGGGATTCCACACCAGCATGGCCAGCGTCAGCGAGCGCCACTTCGGTTCCAGCGTAATCAGCACCGGCAGCCATACCAGCATAAACAGCGCGTAATTGAAAAGACAGGCGCCGATGCGCCGCAGACGCGGTGCCGGCGGGGGCGGCGCGGTTTCCGGCAGGTCGGTATTCGGCGGCGGGGCGTAGGGGCTGGGGGCGGCGGTATTCATGGCTTTCTGATGCAGTTCAAGCGGGCTAAAAAGGGGTTTCAGGCTGCTTTGCCGTCAGGAAAGCAGCCTGAAAGCTGAAAATGACTTGGCGCTTGCAGATAGGCAAAACGGCGGGCGCAACTGTAGCAAAATCCGCCGCACACAGGCAGCCTGAAAAACGCAATCGGTTTTTCAGGCTGCCCGTGTATAGTGAGCCAACGCGAAAAGATACAATGCAAAAACATGAACCTATTCCGTCCATAGGCGGGTATTTTCAACGCGGAAGACACTGCTTCCCGGCACAAAAGCCGCCGCAATACTAAATGTCAACAGCCCTAATCTGCGCCCTGCTTTTTCTCTTGCAGCAACGCCTTTAAAAACGCATTTTCCTTTTGCAGCAGCGCAACCTTTTCTTTTTCGTGCTGCAGTTCCCGTTTCAACTTATCGATTTCGGCAGCAAGCGCATCATTGCCGTAGTAATTGTTGTGGTTGTGGTAAAAATTCCAACCTGCTTGGTGTGGCGAATTAGAAAAATCGCTGTTACCGTTCACAGAAAGCGATACGCTTTTATCCTCATGTTCCAGCAGTTCGTTCAGATCCACTTTCAAGATTTGGGCAAGCTGTTGCAGCTTTTCAATTTTCGGTTGGATTTCACCCCGCTCGATACGCGCATAGGTGGTGGGGGAAATTTCCATTAGAGCGGCAATATACTCTTGCGTTAAGTCTTGTTCGCGCCGCAACGCGCGGACTTTTTTAAAATCAAGCATGGTTTTTTCCTTCGTTTTTCAAGGTAAACAGGTAGATTATGACAGAAATTACGGCGAAAATTGTCGGATAGTACTCTGTTTTCGCCATACAAATTGATTTACAGTACGCTTATCTTAAACTCAGGCAGCTCGAAGCTACCCACTCCTTTCAGGCTGCCTGAATCATATTTGTCCGCCCCAAACCTTCATCCAATCCCCGAAAGGACTCCCCACAATGCCCGACTACCTCTCCCGCCTTTCTTTTGGTTTCTCCCGCAAGCTGCCTGTGGTGCTGCAAACCGAAGCGGCGGAATGCGGTTTGGCGTGTTTGGCTTCGGTATTGGGGTTTCACGGTTTCCATACGGATTTGCGCCATCTTCGGGCGCGTTTTTCTTTGTCGCTCAAAGGGGCGACGCTGGCGGATTTGGTACGCTATGCCCATGCGCTGAACCTTACGCCGCGCCCGTTGCGTTTGGAATTGGACGAGCTGGTAAATCTGCGCCTGCCTTGTGTTTTGCATTGGGATTTGAATCATTTTGTGGTGTTGCAGTCGGTGTCTCATGGCGGTATTACGATTATGAACCCTGCCTCGGGCTTACAGAAAATCCGCATGGACGAAGTATCGCGGCGCTTTACGGGGATTGCGCTGGAGCTGTTGCCGAACACGCAGTTTGAGGAAAAGCGCGAGGCGAAGAAAATCAGAATTCTGCCGATGCTGCGCGGGGTGGTGGGGCTGAAACGTTCGCTGTTTCAGCTTTTGTTATTGGCGGCGGCATTGCAGGTGTTTGCGCTGGCCAGCCCGTTTTTTATGCAGTGGGTGATTGACCATGCGATTGTGTCGGCAGACCGCGATTTGCTGCTTACGCTGGCTTTGGGCTTCGGGCTGCTGATGGTGGTGCAGCAGCTGGTGTCGCTGCTGCAGACGTGGGCAGGGATGTTTTTGGCGACTTCGCTTAATATCCAATGGAAAGCCAATGTATTCCGCCGCCTTTTGGATTTGCCTGCGGCGTATTTCGCCAAACGGCACTTGGGCGATGTGGTGTCGCGCTTTGGCGAAGTAGACAGCATCCAAAGCACGCTCACTTCTACCTTTTTCGTACTGGTACTCAACAGCCTGATGGCAGTGTTTACGCTGGGGCTGATGCTGCTGTACAGCGTGCAATTGTCGGCGGTGGTGCTGGTAACTCTGCTTGTTTATGTGTTTATCCGCTGGGCGGCGTATTACCCACTGCGCCGTGCTACGGAAGAGAACCTTGTCCACGCTGCCAAGCAAAGCAGTTATTTTATGGAGACGGTGCGCGGCATCCAAACGGTAAAGCTGTTCGGCAAAACCACGCAGCGGCACAGCACTTGGCTGAATCTGTTTGTGGATACGGTGAACACGGGGCTGACTTCGCAGAAACTGTCCGCGCTGTTTGGCTTTGCCAACAGCTTTTTATTTGGCGTGGCAAATATCCTGATTGTGTATTGGGGTGCGGTTTCGGTGTTGGACGGTGCGTTTACCGTGGGCGTGCTGATGGCGTTTATGTCGTACAAAAGCCAGTTTGAAGGCAAAATCGGTTCGCTTGTCGACCAGTTTGTGCAAATCAAAATGCTGGGGCTGCATGCGGAGCGGCTGGCGGATATTGTGCTGGAAGAAACAGAACAGGGCGCGGCGGGCGTGATGCAGCCTGAAAAGGTACAAAATTTTGATTTTGTGATTGAAAACGTATCGTTCCGCTATGCGGAGAATGAGCCCTTGGTGCTGCGGGATGTGAATTTGCAGATTCGGCAGGGCGAAGCGGTGGCGTTTGCGGGGCATTCCGGCTGCGGCAAATCCACGCTGATTCAGATTCTGACAGGCAGCCTGAAACCCGAAAGCGGCAGGGTACTGCTGGGCGGGCATGATATTCACGCGTTGCCGCCTGCCTTTGTGCGGCAATTCAGCGCAACGGTAATGCAGGATGATGTTCTGTTTGCAGGCTCGATTGCGGAAAACATTTGCTTTTTTGACGAAGCACCCGACGCGGTAAAGATTGAGCATTGCGCCAAAATGGCAAACATCCACGACGAAATCGTGGCGATGCCGATGGCGTATGAAACGCTGATCGGCGACATGGGCAGCGCATTAAGCGGCGGACAGAAGCAGCGCATCATCTTGGCGCGTGCGCTCTACCGTGAGCCGCGCATTTTGTTTCTAGACGAAGCCAGCAGCCATTTGGATGCGGATAACGAGCGGATCATCAACGATAATCTGCGGCGGCTGGACATCACAAAAATCATGGTGGCGCACCGACAGGAAACACTGGCGATGGCGGACAGGGTGATGGTATTGGGAGAAATTGAAAGTTAATCCTTATTTTTTGGTAAGTTTCGTGGTGATTTTTATCAGGAAATGGTGGAAATTGTTGGTTTTTGCCCTGTTATAATCATAATCAACTAGATACAATATTTCTCGTCTTGCTCAGAAGCTGCTTATGTAAATAATACTTGTGGCATTGGTAAGACGACAAAGCACAGTAATGAATATCTATTACTGTAATCTAGCGGTTATTAACCTAACGAGGTAAATATTATGAGAGAACTTTCTGTAAAAGAATTGGACCAAGTAAGTGGCGGTTTGCGTTGGCGCGGACGTGAGGGCAGCATGAATATTGAAGACAGACGGTCAGGATATTCACATACTCCAATGTTCGGTAATCCCAATAGTTCCTTTCCTAATCCAGTAGAAAATTATCGATCGACTGGAAAAATCTTACCTAATAGATGGAGTGATTTGCACTTTAGATGGAATGATTTTAGGTTTAGTTTTTAGGTTTAATTAATAAATTACTCGAAAAATTAATTTTGGGAGAAAATAACGAGAGTACACGTCTTAAAATATTTAGGTGGTCTTCTAAATATTTAAGTGGTATTCTCGTTATTTTTCTTAATCTAATGAAGAGAAGTAATATGAAATCTCCCATTCTTGCCTTTTTATTACTATTGCCCGCATGCAACCATACGAACGGTCAGGCGAATGCATTAAGTCATGCCGCTGATATGAACGGCACCATCCAAATTTCATTTGAACAAGCAGAATTTATCTATCAGGGGCAAACCTATTATCTGAATGACGAACACGGTGTGTTATCCGAGTTGGTTAAGCAGAAACGGGCGGTAAGCAAAGCGTTTTTTATCAAGCAAGACATCTGTTTGAACGGCTATATCCAAACCAAAGCGCAAAACAATAATCACGGTTTTGGCGCACTTGGGCAGTATGAAAAAGCCGTTTTTGTGCAAAAGATCTGTTAAAAACAATTCGGTTTCAGGCAGCCTGAAACCGTTTTTATTTGGATAAACCCGATGTCCTTTTTCCGTTCCGAAGTCTTTGAAGCCCAAAAAAATCGTTGGACAGGGCAAATCGTACTGGTGCGCCCGTTTTCCTTACTTGCCCTGACATCGTTTGCGCTTGGTTTGGCGGCTGCATTGATTGCATTCGCCGCTTTCGGCAGCTACACCAACAAAACCACGGTGGAAGGGCAGCTTGTGCCGCTGGGCGGCGTGGTGCGCGTATATGCCCCTGAAACGGGCGTGATTACCGGCAAACGGGTGGCAGACGGCGATTTTGTGCGGGCGGGCGATGTGCTGTTTACCCTGTCCACCGCGCGCAGCGACGGTGCAGGCAGCGTACAGGCGCGTTTGGCTGCCGAAGCGAAATTGAAAAAAGCACTGGCCGAGCAGGATATTGCGCGGCAAAAACGGATACATGCCAACGAAAAAACGGCGCAGGAAAATACGCTGCGCCGTTTGCGCCGGCAGTTGCTGCATGTTCAAGACCAAATCGCGGTGCAGCAAAAACGAATTGCACTCAACAGCAAAATGCTGGCAAAACAGAACGAACTGGTGCGGCAGGGCGCCTTGTCGGAATTGGAGCGAACCAATTATGAAAACATGCTGTTAGGTCTGAAAGCGGATTTGGCAGCGTATCAGCGCGAAGAAAGCAATCTGGCACGGGAAATCGCCGCCCAACAAAGCAATTTGAACAAACTGCCCGAGCAACAGGCAAACGAAATCAGCCAGCTAGAACGCACATTGGCGGCATACAATCAGGAAATCCTAGATTACGGCGTGCGCGACGGACAAACCATCCGCGCGGCAGTATCGGGCTATGCGAACGCGGTGAATGCGGAAGTGGGGCAGCAGGCAGACGCATCACGCCTGCTGGCAAGCATTGTGCCGCAAACGGTGCAGTTGCAGGCAAACCTGTATGTGCCCAGCCGCGCGGTGGGCTTTGTGAAGCCTGGCGACAAAGTGGTGCTGCGCTATCAGGCATATCCGTATCAGAAATTCGGACACGCCACAGGGCGGATTATTTCCATCGCGCAAACGGCGTTAAACAAGCAGGAGCTGGCGAATCTGGGCAATATTTTCACCAACCCCGCACTGCTGAACGAGCCTGCGTATCTGGTCAAAGTGAAGCTGGACAAGCAGACGATTTCGGTTTACGGCAAGGAAACCAAACTGCCGATCGGCATGACGGCAGAAGCCGATATTCTGCATGAAAACAAGAAACTGTATGAATGGGTGTTGGATCCGCTGTATAGCGTGGTGGGGAAGGTGAAGCAGTGAAATATGGTGAAACAATATAAAAATTAATGGTCTTACTGAACTTTTCTGTAACTGCTTATATTGCCTGAGTTTCCTAAATCCCTACTTTTTTATTTTGACTCACCAGAAAAAAAGCAAAAGCAGCCTGAAAACCACAATGGTGCTTTCAGGCTGCTTTTGTTGGCGGTTCAAGCGTTCAACTGCTTCAAACTGCGGGCAACATATTCCCGCGCCGCGTCGGCGGTGTCGGGCATGGTTTTTTTCTCGCCGTGGTGGTCGGTTTTGGGCAGCGCAGCGAGAAAGCGTTCGACGTCTTCGGCGGCGAGTAGGCGGCCGTGCAGGTCGTAGCCGACGTTGAGCGCGCGGCCTTTGAGCGGGGCAAGGCGGTCGTGCAGGTGGCCGTAGAGGTGGTACCAGCCTTTGTGGCAGCCTTCCCATTCGCAAATCGGGTAATGGAACAGCACGGCGGTTTGGCCGCTGTCGGGCATTTTGACTTTCAGCACGTCCTGCGCGGACGCCAGCAGCGGGCGGCCGTCGTGTTTGGGGGTGGTAAGGAAATACCCGAGATGGCGGCGGATCAGGCCGTCGTGGTTGCCGAAAACCAGATGGTGTTCGCCGTTGAGCCGCTCGAGATGGCGGCTGACGGTCTGTACGTCGCGGGCGAAACTCAAATCGCCGAGGTTGTACACAATGTCGTCGGGCGATACGGTGTCGTTCCACGCGCGCACCAGCTGCTCATTGAGCGCGTCGGTGCCTGCCTGGCTGCGAAACTGTGGGCAGAAGCGGGCGATATTGGCGTGGGAAAAATGCAAATCGGATGTGAAGTAGATATTGGGCATTTTGCTTGGTCTTTCTTGGTTTTCGGGTTTGCGGGGCAGCCTGAAAAGGCTTTCAGGCTGCTTTTGGATGGGACGAAACGGTAGGATTGTCTGTTTTGCCGTTCCGCCTTACGATGATGTGGCTGGCGGCAGTAGTTGCCAGGCGTTTCGGGTATTCGGTTTTATTCGTTTGTTTTAAAGGAGTCATTATGTCCGCCAAATTCTTATTGCTGCTGTGTTTGCTTGCCGCTGCCAGTGTTCAGGCTGCCCCTTTGTCCTATAAGAACACAATGCTTACGGTAACAGCCGATTGCAACAAAAGTAAAAATCCGACCTGCCACCAGCTGACGGTTTCCTATCCCAAAACCGGCGACAAGGCGCTGGATACGTGGGCATTGCAGGCAGTGAAAAAATCCGTCGGTACCCATAATCTGTCGGCACCGGCGCTCAAAGCTTTTTTGGCAAAAGACGAAGTGCTGCGCGAAACCAATAAAATGAATCGGGAGCGGCGCAAGAGCCCCTGCTATTTAAGCTATGTCCGGAGCATGGAGCTGGAAGGGCAGACGCCCAACTATGCCGTATTCGGCGAAGAAGTTTGGGAATACACCTGCGGCGTGCACGGCAACGGCACGCATACTTTGTCGGTGCTCAAACGCGGTACCGCCAATCCCCAGCCTGTGCCGCTGCAAGATATTCTGCTGCCCGGTAAAAAGGACAAACTGGTACAGTTGCAGAAAAACGGTTATGTAAAATATCTGATGAAAAAGTATTTTCCATCTGCCAAAGAAGCCCTTGACTATGCAAACGGATACAATAAGGAAGGTTTCAAAGGAACAGACAACTGGCGTTTTGCCAAAGGCGGCCTGGTTTTCTTCTTCCAAAGCTACGAAATCGGCGCCTACGTCATCGGCACGCCTGAAATCTATATTCCGGCTAAGGATTTGAACGGTATTGTCAAACCCGAAATCCTGCGCGAAGCGGCGCGCTACCAAATCAATCCCCGCATCTTGAAAGAGAATAAAAACGCCCGCTAACAGGATTCGATCCGTTTCCGAAGGCAGCCTGAAAAGTTTTCAGGCTGCTTGACGCTTGTTGTCCGGAATATTTTGCCTTACGCTGGCGCAGCTTGGCGGCACGCGCGTCGGCGTTTTGTTATCCGTTTTGTTTTAAAGGAAAATCATGTCTGCCAAATCCCTGTTTTTGCTAAGCCTGCTGGCTGCCGCCGGCGTTCAGGCCGCCCCTTTGTCGTTTAAAACCGTCTCCACCACGGTAAAGGCCAACTGCGTCAAAAGCAGCTTGCCCGATCGGACGGACTGCCACGAGCTGGAAGTTGCCTACCCGCAAACCGGCGACAAGGCGCTCGATGTGTGGGCGCGGCGCCAGATGCAGAAGGCCGTAGGCACCGATAATCTCTCGCCCAAAGCGCTTAAAGCCTTTTGGCTGAAAAACGAAGAAGTAGCGGAAGTCAACAAGGACAACAAAGAGCGGGAAAAAGACGACTCCGCTTGCCATCTGAGCGTTATCCACGCGCTCCAATTGGAAGGGCAGACACCGAATTACGCCGTCTTCGGTGAGGAAGACTGGGGCTACCACTGCGGCCCGCACGGCAACGGCACGCACACTTGGTCGGTGGTCAAACGCGGCACGGCCAAGCCCAAAGCGCTGGCACTCAAAGACATCCTGCTGCCCGGCGGCCACGCCAAGCTCGTCAAGCTGCAAAAAACGGCGACTGCCGAAGGTTTGCTGAAAGGACACAGCGACGATTTCTCATCACTTCAGGATGCCATCCGCTCGCTTGACGATTACAACGGCAAAAACTTCAAAGGCACCGACAACTGGCGCTTTGCCAAAGGCGGGCTGATGTTTGAGTTCCAAAGCTACGAAATCGGCCCCTACCTGCTCGGCCGCCCCGCCGCCTATATCCCGCTTGCCAAGCTCAAAGGCATCGTCAAACCCGAAATCCTGCGCGAAGCGGCGCACTACCAAATCAGCCCCGACATTCTGAAAGAAGACAAGAACGCCCGTTAGTTAAAAGATTTTTGTCCGCTTCCGAAGGCAGCCTGAAAACCCGATTTGCGGTTTCAGGCTGCTTTTGCCTTTTCAGGCTGCCTACAACTCCCGCAAAAACGCCTGCACAAAGGCGATTTTCTGCTGCTCGTCCAGCGCATTGAATTCGTCCTGCCGCTCGCGGATATGGTCGATCAGCGGGTAGAACTCTTCGTCGATGCGGCGTTTGTCGAGCTTGGCGGCGAGGTTGGTTTCGTTGCTGCGGCCGAGCAGTTTGGACACCAGATAATAGGGCGATTTGAGCTTGAACAGCATTTGCTGCGTGGCGGCGTCGAACACCATAAAGCCTTCGTGTTCCACCGTTTGCAGCAGGGTTTTCAGCTCGCCGAAACTCAGGCCGCGCAGGGTGGCGGGGCGGCGGATGTTGTGGGCGGCGGCCAGGCGGTCGAGTTCGGCTTCGGCAAACTGGCGGCCGGTGGCCACGTCAATCACGCCAATCAGGGTTTCGCCAAGCAGCTCGCGGATAATGTGCGGGTCGCTTTCGTCTGTGATTTCAAACAGAAAAGTGTGGTTTGGGTGGGCGGTAAACAGGTCTTCGTACTGCGCGCAATGGCTTTGCACCATATCGGCAAAGGCGCTGTCGAGCGAGCCGGTGGTGGAATAAAGCGTGGTGTTGTCGAAGGCCGCGCCGCGGCTGGGATGGCCTTCAGGCAGGCGCACGTGGGTGCAGCAGCCGAGAAAACCGTTGATTTTGACCACGGCATCCACGCGTTGCGCGTCGTCCATTTTCAGCGGGTATTTGCTGTTTTTTGCCGTGCGTTCGGAGTAGTTGAACACTTTTTTAAACGGGCGAACGATGATGTGGTTGTGCTCGTCGATCACCATGCCGCGCATTTCCAAGAGCGCGTCGTCGAAGCGGTTGTCGTAGAACACGCTGCGGGCGTATTTGAGCACGCGCAATCCGGGGTGGCGGCGCGAGGTTTTGGCGGTGAAGTTGCGCCGGCCGAGGGCGAGATACTCGGCGGTAACGAAGGTTTGCCGCGCTTCGTCAAAGGGCAGCGCATCGCAGGTAAAGCGTTCCATCTGCGCCAACAGCGCGGCCTGCGCGGCGGACATCGGCTGCACGGCGGGGATGTGGACTTCTTCGCGCAGGCGGTTTTGGTTCAGCTTCAGATAGGCGGCCAGCACGTCGGCTTCGTTCACGCCATGATCGTTGGCGAAAAAGTTATGCAGGCGGCACACTTCGACGGCAAAGCCGTGTTTGCGCGCCATCTGCATCATGGCGATGCAGGCGGAGGATTTTTGGTTGGTGTTGGAGTTGAGCACCAGCATCGCGCGGGCGCGGTCGGCCTGGCCGCGTTTGAAAGCATTGCGCATCGCCGCCTGACCCTGCCGCTGCGCTTTGTCCAGGGCCTCGGGCGACCAGCGGTACACGCCGTTTTCATCGGTAAGCAGCAAATCGTTTTCGATGCGCACGACTTCGCCGTCGGGATACTGGGCGAGAAACTCGGCGGTTTTCTGCGCGGCAAAAGTCGATTTTCCCGAGCCTTGATGGCCGCGTAACAACAGGAAAGTTTGGGTTTGCATTTTTAGTCCTTTTGAATTGGGTTTGGGTTTGTGGGGTTTCAGGCTGCTTTGAAAGCAGCCTGAAAGGTATCGGCTGCCGTGTTCCCTCTCCCGCCAAAGCGGGGGAGGGCTAGGGTGGGGGCGGTGGCTGCTGCGGAAACTTTTCAGGGTAACGGTAGCGGCAAACGCAGTTCTGCGAACTGCCACCCCCACCCCAACCCTCCCCCGCGCTTGGGGCGCAGGGGAGGGAGCAAGGTTGCGCTGGGATGGGTGTTTCAGGCTGCTTTTGGGCTTTCAGGCGGCCTAAAAACAATCAATACCGTCATTAAATACCGTCACTCCCGCGCAGGCGGGAATCTTGTTTAATGTTCAAAAATTTTTGAAAAAACAACCTACTGTTTAAGTTCAACCAAGATTCCCGCCTACGCGGGAGTGACGATGATTTAACTATTTCTTGTTTTATTTTAGGTTTCGCAAAGGTTTCAGGTAGCCTTGCGCCCCAAATCGTCGTAACAGCATTCCCACAGCGGCACTTCGTCGGCGGAAACGTTTCCTGCCAGCAGCGCGGTTTCAAGGGCCGCATGGAAGGCGGTGCGGGTGGCGGGGTTTTCAAACCATTGCGCAAAGGCTTGGTTGAAAACGGCGGGGTCGTAGCGGCGGTCGGCGTGCTGCGTCCAGATATCCAGCAGTTCGGCGGTAATGTCCAAACCGGCGTGGTGGAACATGACGAGTGCGGCGGCGAGGTTGCCGTAGTCGGGTGCGGCGGTGAGTTGTCGCACAAACCAGGCGCGGGCGAAGCGGCGGAGAAAGTCCAATTCGGCAGCCGACCAAACTTCGGGCAGGTCGCAGCGGAGTTTGTCGAGCTGCATTTCTTCCAAGCTGCGGATGTCTTCGCCGCGCACGATGGCTTCGAGAATGCGTGGCAGAAAGTGTTTCATGTCGCGGGCAGTAGCGGCTTCGTCGTCCAATGGGACGCTGCCGAGGTAGGCCTGCAGATAGTCTTCGGGAATGTCGCGCAGGGGAAAGCGCAGCAGTTCGCGCTGGAAGTCTGCGGGCGAGCAGCATTCGCAGGTGCAAATCGCCAGCGGGAAACCGGCGCGGCAGGGGGCGAACAGGCGGTAGGCTTCTTCGATTAGGACGGGGAGTTGGTTGGTGTCGGTCATGGCGGGCTTTCGGGGTTTGTGGTTTTCAGGCTGCTTTTCCATCTGTACCAAAGCAGCCTGAAAAAATGGTGGACGCGACGGGATTCGAACCCGCATCAATAGGGCAACTTGGGCATTACCCCAAGCCAAGCCTGCCGTTGGAAACGCGCGCCAGTTGCAACCCGTCATCGGAGCTGCGAACCTGCATCCTCAACCGTGCCGGCAGACCTACTTCAAACCAAGCGGTTCTATCCGCCCTACCTGCTGTTACACAGACTGCCTAGATGTACTTAAAACATTTTTGGCAGCGGCGCTCCCTTCAGTGCCAGCGCGCCCATGTATCGGATTACTTGCAAGCGGTATGAATACGCCTGCTTGCTGTTTAACCTTTTAAAAATAAATAAAATAACTTATGCCGGCGTGGTTTCCAAAATATAGCGTACGCTGCCTTGACGTACAAAAGCGCGGCGTTTGTTGGCAAGGCGCAGCACGAACAAGCCGTCCCAGCCGCCGAAGGGGTTATCTTCGCCGCGGATTTGGCCGATGATGAAAACGTTGTCAAACACTTGCCCGTCCGACATTTTGATTTGGTAACGCATCTTGGGATAAATCCTAACGGCATCCTGCGCGGCGGGCAGCGCTTGGATGCGGATGCGTTCTTGGCGTTTGTTTTCGCGTTTGGCGGAGATGAGAGCGTACGCCACGAGAAACAAAAACGCGGCAGCTAGGGCTTGCCAGATGATCATGATGGTTTCCTTTCTTTGCCGGATAGGCAGCCTGAAAAATAGAGACGGCAAGGCAGCAATGTTTGGTGGGATTGGCTCTTGCTCTAAGCGGCTGAGCCACCTTCGCGCCGTGGCGCAAGGGCGGGACTCGAACCCGCGACCCGGAGATTATCAATGTAATCCCACCGGCATTTGCCTGCCGTGCCTGGCATATAGGAATCCGAGTGCCAGGTGCGGATTGAGTGCGGAAGAATGGTTTTAAGTTTTTGAAAAAATAAATAAGATATTTTCAGGCTGCCTGAAAGCAGATTTTCGCTTTATGCGAAATCATAGAATGAAAACTAGAAATTTATGGTTTGGAATACATAGTCTCGATATTTTGAGATATTAGGGGAATCGCCCCTGCCTGCCGGACAGTACAGGCAGCCTGAAAAGCATGCGGCGGTACGGTGCGCCCGTTACCCGTTTCCCCGTACAATCCGCCCTTTGCCAAACCCATCACGAAAGATTGCCATGACCCGTATTCCGTCCATCGCCCTTGCCGCCCTGCTTGTCGCCTGCGCCGCACCTGATAGTGCGCCGCAAGATGCGTCTGCCAAGGCGCAAACTAGCAGTCGGCGCGAGCAGTCCCACGCCCTGTTCAAACAAGGCCTTAACCACTATCGGGGCAACAACTACCCCGCCGCGCTGCCGTTGTTTCAGCAGGCTGCCGCGCTGGGGGATGCACGGGCCGAAGGCTATCTCGGCCGCATTTATCTCAGCAACTACGCGCAGAAAAACCACGAGCAAGCCTTTATTCACTTTAAAGCCGCCGCCGAACAAGGCGACACGGCCTCCGAATTCTGGCTTGCCGCCTGCTACGACAACGGCGCCGGCACCGCGCCCGACCCCGTTCGGGCCATGCGCTGGTACCGCGCCGCCAGCCGGCACGGCGACGAAACCGCTGCCCTGGCCAAACTGGCCATCGGACGGATCTATGAGCAGGGCAGGGGCACCGCGCCCGACCGCGCCGCTGCCGCCGAGTGGTATCAAAAAGCCATGGAAGCGACGGACGATAATAGCATCAAAGCCCAAGCGCAGGCCGCGTTGGACCGCCTGAATGCCGCAGCGGCCAAGCAGCCTGAAAAATAATAGGCCGCCCGCACACGCCGTCCGTGCCGTGCAAAGGCCGTCTGAAAAGTCTTTTTGCTTTTCAGACGGCCTTTTGGGGGCTTTCAGGCTGCTTTGGGGCTTTCAGGCTGCCTGAAACCGTTGCGCGCCTTGCTCCCTCCCCTGCGCCCCAGTGCGGGGTAGGGTTGGGGAGGGGGTGGCAGTTTGCAAAACTGCGTTTACCGCTGCCGTTGTCCCGTAAAAATTTCCCCAGCGGCAACCGCCCCACCCTAGCCCTCCCCCGCAAGCGGGAGAGGGGATGCGCTGGCTGATATGTTTCAGGCTGCCTTATGCGAGCGCAGTTTCGCGGCGAAAAACACCAGTGTCGCCGCTACGGCCAGGGCGCAGCCCATGGCCAGGTGGATGCCGTCGAGCATTTTGGCCTGCGGCGTGGCGGCGGATGAGAGCTGTTCGCCAATATTGGTGGCGCCGACGAAAAACGCTGCGCCCACCGCGCCCGCAATCGGGTTGATGGTGGTCATAATCGCCGCGCCGTGCGGGTTGAGCTGCTTGGGCAGGGCGTTCAGGCCGAGAGTTTCGCCGGTAACGCAGCCGGACACGGACACCGCCATCAGGGCAAACATCGCCGAGAGCACGGCGGTTTGCGTGTCGAGCCGCAAAAACAGCCACATCACCGAGAGCGACACCACCATCATCACGGTGGCGGGCAATACGACAAAACGCCCGCCTTTTTTGTCGAGCAGACGGCCAAACAGCGGCGCGGCGGCGGCCTGCGCGATGCTGGCGGGCAGCAGAATCAGGCCGGTGGCGGTGCCGGTGAGCAGCAGCACCTGCTGGGTGTACATCGGCATCATCAGTTCCAGCCCCAAAAACAAAAACACCGCGCCCGCCAGTATCACCACGCTGTAACGAAACTGCGCATAGCCGAAAGCGCGCAGGTTCAACAGCGGCGTGGCCAGATGAAACTGGCGGCGGGCAAACCAGGCAATCAGCACCAGCGAAGCGGCAGAAAGCAGCACAAAACGCTCCCACGGCAGCGCGGCGAAATTGCTGCTGGCGTACACCAGCGCGCCGAAGCCCGTTATCGACAATACCGCCGAGAGCGCGTCGATTTTCGGGCGGGTAATCCGGCTCAGGTTCACCGTTAAAAACTTCGCCACCAGCGCCATCGCCGCCAGCATAAACGGCGCGGTAAAGCCAAACAGCACGCGCCAATGGGTGTGGTCGATGATGATGCCCGAGAGCGTCGGTCCCATCGCCGGCGCGGCGGTGAACATCATGGTAATCATGCCCATCGCCGTGCCGCGCCGCTCGGGCGGGTAAATCGACAAAATACCGTTAAACAACAGCGGCACGAAAAACGCCGCCGACACCGCCTGCACCATCCGCCCGGCCACCAGTACGCCGAAAGTCCGCGCAAAGGCGCATACCAGCGAGCCGGTTAAAAACACCGCCTGCGTCAAAAGCACCATGCGGCGCGTGTCCAGCCATTGGATCACCCCCGCCGTAATCGGCGTAAACGCACCCATCACCAGCAAAAAACCGGTGGTCAGCCACTGCACCGTGGTTTTGTTCACGCCGAAGTCGCGCATAAATCGCCCCCATCGCTTTCAGCAAGCGCAGCCGGCACAGGCAGGATGGGCGCGGAACGCACGCGCTTTTCAGGTAGCCCATCCCCCTTTTCAGGCTGCCCAATCCCCTAATTTTCAAAGAGATGAACATGACACCGAACAACCCAACGGGCGCATCTTGGTATGCCGACCCATCGCAGGGCAGCCTGCCCGATTCGTTCAACCTGTTTCAGGAACAATTCTTAAAGCCTTTGGGCAAAACCGCTGCGAACATCGAACGGGAAAAAGAAAGTGCCGAATACGGCGCGGTTCGTTTTGAAATGGACGGACAAACCTGTTTGTTTCGTCAGGCCAAACACACGCCCAAAAAAATCGGCCAATTTGTCGCGCTTTGGAAACGCCCGGCAATGTCCGGCGAAATCGCGCCGTTTGACTACGACGACGGCATTGATAAGGTGATTATCTTGGCAGAGGAACATCCGCGTTTCGGAGTGTTCGTTTTCCCATGTCGGCTGCTGGTCGAAAAAGATATTTTTTCTGAAAAATCAATAGGAGGAAAACGTGCGTTTCGGGTTTACGCGCCTTGGGTTATGCCATCAGCGGCACAGGCCAAGCTAGCTAAAATTTGGCAATGCGATCACTTTGTGGAACTTACGGATACGACCCAAGGGCTGGCGCAATTAGCCAAGGTGCTTTAAGCCGAAAGGCCGTTTGAACGCCCCAAAGCAGCCTTACACTTTTCAGACGGCCTCAATAGGCAAGCTAGACTGACCAAACCCAACATTCTTAATCACTTAACAGTTTTGTTGGAATCTACGTTTACTGACTCAAATCCTCTATACTATAAATTTTTCCTTAAAACACACATCACAATATGAGTACCAAAAAATTTCCCATCCCCCTCAGCTATTTCAGCATGCCGTTGGGGCTTTTCGCGCTCGGTTTGTCTTGGCGTTACGGCGCGCGTATCGGGCTTTTACCGAATTGGGCTGCGGAAACGCTGTTAACTGCCGCTTTCGTGCTTTGGCTGCTGCTGGTTATTGCCTACATCATCAAAATCCGTTTTTTCCGCCC
>ERZ773077.1142-NODE-1142-length-18777-cov-3.649343_pt1 | contig 18777 bp, 18 predicted proteins | sample MGYA00580612_ERZ773077 | MGnify/ENA primary metagenome ERZ773077 (study PRJEB29015, sample SAMEA2737971) | human oral metagenome | biome: human oral; feature: human-associated habitat; material: dental | place: China | collected 2021 ...
CTTTAGATTTAATTTACCGCGAAAGATCGCGTCTTTTAAATTTTGCGGGACGCAACAGAATCTCGCGCAGTACATAATTTCGATTAAATTTAATCGCCTTCGCAAATATCAAAGCTAAATTTATCGTTGTCAAGCCTACTGAAATTTTGATTTTCCGCGCTTGCGTTGCGCTTGAAAATAAAGGCGTAGCCGTATTTCTTGGAGTGCCGCGAGCTGTTTTTTAGCCCAACGACGCAAAGCTCGTAAGTGCCGCTTTGCAAGCCAAGTTTGAGCGTGGAATTAAATTTTCGTATCTTGCCCGCAGCGCCGCTTTGGCACTCATAGCCTAGCTCGAGTTCGTCGCTTTTTAGCTCATCGAAACGATACTGCAAAGCATCGAAGCTCGCTAGGATCGCGGAGTCGCTTTGCGGGGCGAAATACAGCCTATCGCGCTTGAAAGCTACTTCGTAGCCCGCAGACGGCGCAAACTCCTCGTCAATGCAAACGAAGATCTCATAGCTGCGCACCGTAAGCGGGTAGAAGGGTAAAGCTTTAGCGCCCTTTACGGCGTCATAAAACAGCTGCTTGTGCGCGTCCCAGTAGCTTAGAAGCTTTTTTGCTCTGCATTTTCGCTCCTTTAAAAACTCACTCAAATCGCGCGGCTCAAGCAGCGCAAAACCGTAGCCGTCAGCACTTAGCTCGCCCAAAAACATATCTCTCCTTGTTGGCAAAGCGCGATAGGTTCAGCTCGCGCTTAAAATTTTAGCTCAATACCCGCTTAAAAAGACGAAATTATTTACCGCGCCGGTTAGGAATTTTACCAAAAACGGCGCCAGTACGCATGCCGCGCTAGCTAGCACAACGGCAAATTTTATCTGCACCGAGACCGCGCTCAGCGAGCCGTCAAGCTCCGCGTCCTCCTGCGGCTCGTGCAAAAACATACGTACGATGAGGCGCAGGTAGTAATATAGCGCGAGCGCGCTATTTACCGCCATGATGACGGCGAGAGCAAAGTAGCCCGAATTGACCGCGGCGCTTAGTAGATACATCTTGCCCCAAAACACGCTAAACGGCGGAATGCCCGCAAGCGAGAGCATAAAAATCGCTGTGCATAGCGCAAAGAGCGGATGGGTGCGGATCAGCCCGTCAAATTTCTCAAACGGATGCTCGAAGCGAGCCGCGAACTTGGAGCTTTGCTCGCAAATTTCGGCGCCTGGCTCGCAAGTTTTAGTGCCGAAAAGGGTCGCTTCCGCGCCGGGCTCAGTCGCTTTCAAATTTGACCCGCTTGCTTTAGAATTTTGCTCGCTCGCTTTAACGCTCCACTCGGCGCAGGCTGAATCTTGCCCGCTCGCGCCTAAATTTAACTCCCCGGCAAAACTCGGCTCGTGATTTTGCAAAAAAGCGGACTTTGCGTTTGAGATAGAGCTCTCGCCGTTTGCATTTAAATTTAAAGCGGGACTTTGGGCTTTAAATTTTAAATTTAACGAGCGAGCGCGCCTTTGCCGCACGCACCAGATGAACGCAAACGCACCGAGGTTCGCCACGGCATATAGGATCCAGTAGGTGAAAAGTGCGGCGTTTGCCTGCGTAGAGCCGATCACGATCGCGCAGAGCACGAAGCCTGCGTGCGAAACGGAGCTGAAAGCGAGCATCCGTTTGACGTCGCGCTGTACGAGCGCCATGAGGTTCGCTAAGCTCATCGTAAGCACCGCTACGGCGTAGAGCACGATGTTTAGCCACTGCACGCCGATGCTTTGCAGCGCTTCAAATAGCCTGATCGCCACGACAAAGCCCGCGATCTTCGGTACGACGGACAAAAAGCCCGCCATAGCCGAGCTCGCACCCTCGTAAACGTCGGGCGTCCAGGTGTGAAACGGGATCAGCGAGAGCTTAAATCCTATCGAGGCGATCATAAATGAGCAGGCGGCGAAAAGCAGGACGTTGGTTTGTAAATTTGAACTCTTGGCGATCTGCGCGATATTTGAAATTTCCATAGAGCCGGTCGATAGAAAAAACATCGCCGCGCCGAATGCGAAAAAGCCCGACCCCAGCGCGCCCATTATGAAGTATTTTAGCGCCGCTTCGACCGATCTGGCGCGATTATGCAGCGCGATTAGCGTATAAAGCGCCAGCGAGCCCGTCTCAAGCCCAACGAGGATCATCATTAAATTTTCGCTCGCGACCATAAACTCATACCCCACAAGCACGAATAAAAATAGCACGAAAAATTCCGCAGTGTGGTACTCGTGCGCGCTTCTTGCACCCAAAGACAGAAAGATGAAAAATATCGAACCTGCGAGCATGATAAGCATCGATAGCGTCGCAATTCCGTCCACTAGCATCACGTCGAAAAGCCCGCGTATGCCGCTGTTGTATCCAAAAACGAGCCCGAAACCGAGAGCTAGCGCCAGTATCGTGATGACGGCGTAAAATTTATACGATAGCGTGCGTGCAAAAAGCGAAACTGCGAGCATCAGCAGAGCAAACCCTCCAAGTATCGCCATAGGCGCGATCGAGGCTAAATTTAAAAGATTATTTTGCATCGCTTCTTACCTTAAAATTTGCTTTTTCCATATAGGCACGAGTCGCAGTTTGAGAGGCTTTATTAAACATCAGCTCAAGGCTTTGCGTCACGCTAGACTCGATACTCTTTAGCATCAAATTCGGCGCGACGCCAAGCGCTACCACCAGCACGCAGATCGGGATAATAGAGCAAAGCTCGGTTCTGTTTAGATCGCTTAGCTTTTTATTCTCCTCATGCACAAGAGCGCCGAAGAAGGTCTTTTTATAAAGATTCATCGAATAGATCGCGCCCATTATGATGCCGAGCCCGCCCAAAAGCGCATAGCTAAAGCTGATCTTAAAAATCCCCGCAAGGCTTAGGAATTCTCCCACGAAGCCGATCGTAAGCGGAAGTCCTATCGAGCCTAGCAGCACGACGCAAAAACAAAACGCATAAAGCGGCATCACGCGCGCAAGCCCGCCGAATTCGCTGAAAAGCTTCGTGTGTCTGCGGTCGTATAAAAAGCCTACGAGCATAAAGAGCCCGCCGCTTACGATACCGTGGCTTATCATCAAAAACACCGCACCGCTCATTCCTTCGCGGCTCATTGAAAAAATTCCTAGCATTATGACGCCCATATGCGCGATCGAGCTATACGCTATAACCTGTTTGATGTCCTTCTGCGCAAAAGCGATTAAGCTCGCATAGACGATCATAACGATCGCTACGGCGCACATCATCCCGCTAAAATGCACGCTCGCGTCGGGAAATAGCGGCAGCGAAAATCGCACGAAGCCGTAGGTGCCCATCTTAAGAAGCACGGCGGCAAGCAGAACCGAGCCTATCGTAGGGGCCTGCCCGTGCGCGTACGGAAGCCAGGTATGGAAAGGAAAACAAGGCGTCTTGATCGCAAAAGCGACCGAAAATGCCAAAAATAGAGGAATTTGCGTACTAAGCGGCAGCGACAAGCTCTGCCAGTTTAGGATATTAAAGCTATACTCGCCCGTAGCCTCGTGATAGAAATAGCTCATCGCTACGAGTCCTACGAGTAGAAACATCGAACCCAGGAAGGTGTAGATGAAAAATTTCACCGCGGCGTAAATTCTCTTGCCGCTGCCCCACGCGCCGATGATGTAGAGCATAGGAATTAGCGAAAGCTCCCAAAAGATGTAAAACAAAATCGCATCCAGCGCCACGAAAACGCCCACCATCGTCATCTCTAAAAATAGAATGCAGATGATTAAATTTTTGGCGCGCTCTTTAATGCTTAGACTAAGCAGCGCCAAAAATGTAACCAGCGTGCTTAGGATCACCAAAAACAGCGAAATTCCGTCCACGCCGATAAAGTAGTTGATGCCGTATTCGCTTATAAAAGGATGCAGCACGCTAAACGCGATGCCGTCCACCGGCTCGTAGAGTATCCACAAAACGAGCGAAAGCACGAACTCTATAAAGCTCATCGTAACGGCGTAGGTCTTAATGCTCGCTTCGTCGATCAAAAAGCCTAAAACCGCAGCTACCGCCGGAAAAAATATAACCAAACTTAAAAAGTATTCCATGCCCACCTCACAGCGCAAACGCCAAAATCAGCAAAATGAAAGATCCCAAAACCATCCACCTTAAATTTGCGCTCAAATCTCCGCTATTGCTTGCGCGATCCGCTCCTTCACCGCCTTTTACCGCGATGCGAGCGATCAGATCAACGCTGGCGTCTATGATCGCGCCGTCGCATTTAGCGCAGATCTCGCTAAGCTTAGCGTATCCGCGCACGATCACGCGCTCGTAAATTTGCGGGATAAAATACTGAGCGATCAAAATTTTATAAAATTTGCAGTTCTTTAAATTTTGGCTAAATTTACCCTTGCCGTATGTCCAAATCGTGCCGATCGCTACCGCGCTTATCATCGCTAGCGTTAGGGCGATCAAAATTACCTCTACGCCGTGCGGAATCGAAGCTTTAAAGCCCGGCAGTATGCTAAGCACGAACTCCGCAAAATCGTGCTCGAAAAAGCCCGCGATCATCGCAGGCACGGCTAACACGCCCATCGCGATGAGGGCAAAGCCTTTCGCCTCGTGCGGATGGTGGGTAAATTTTTGCTTGCCGAAAAACACGAGCATTATCAGACGCACGCTGTAAAACGTCGTCATCGCAGCGCCCGCAAACAGCAGCGCCCAGATGAAATACGCGTCCGCGCTCCACGCCGCTTCCAAAATTTTATCTTTTGAGAAAAAGCCCGCGAACGGATAAAATCCGCAAAGCGCGAGCGAGCCTATGCACATTAAAATCGCCGTAGGCCGCATAAACTTATATAATCCGCCCATATTTTGGATATTTAAATCGTCTTTCATCGCGTGCATTACGTTGCCCGCGCCCAAAAATAGAAGCGCCTTGAAAAACGCGTGCGTCGCCAGATGAAATAGCGCGATCCAATACGCCCCGAGCCCCGCGGCTACGAACATATAGCCAAGCTGCGAAAGCGTGGAGTAGGCGATGATCTTTTTAAGATCGTTATGAACCAGCGCCATCGATGCCGCAAAGACCGCCACGAAGGCGCCCAAGCAGACGATAAAGCCGCTTACTTCCGGCGCGAGCACGAAAATTGCGTTTGCGCGGATCACCAGATAAACGCCCGCCGTAACCATCGTCGCTGCGTGAATAAGCGCGGATACGGGCGTCGGACCCGCCATCGCGTCGGCAAGCCATGTATGGAACGGAAACTGCGCGCTTTTGCCCATCGCGCCGATAAATAAAAGTGCTGCGATCAGAGTTAAAATTTCAGGCTCCAAGCTCGCCGCGTTCGCAAACACCACCTCGTAGCGCAGCGAGCCGAAATTTAAATAGATCAGAAAAATTCCAAGCAACATCCCAAGATCTGCGATGCGGTTCATTATGAAAGCTTCGTTGGCGCACCAGCTGTAATTGCTCCTATCATACCAAAAGCCGATCAGCAGCCACGAGCAGAGTCCGACCCCCTCCCAGCCGATGAAAAGTCCTAAAAAATTATCGCTCGTTACCAAAACCAGCATCGAAAAAACGAAAAGCCCCAGGAAGCTGAAAAATTTAGAGAAGTTTTCATCATCCCACATATAGTAGATCGAATACACGTGCACGACGCTGGAAACGATGCCTACGACCACCATCATCACCGCACTTACGCTATCTATGAGAAAGCTAAATTTTGCGTCCAAAAATCCCGTGCTTATGAAATCGGCTAAATTTACGCTGATTAGGCGGTTGTCAGAGACGAGCTCCATCAAAGCAAGCGATGCGATAGTGCTTAAAATCACCAGCGCCGAGCAGACTACGCCAATAAACATCTTATCTTTGGCGCGAATGAAAACGCCTGCGAAGATCGCCGAGGCAAGCGGTGCGAAAAGGGCGATTAAGAGCCATACAAAAACGGTGTCAAGCATCCGGCCCATCCTTAGAAGGATTTTTAAAATTTACGAAGCTGTCAAGTTCGATGCTGCCCGTTTTCTTATACCACAAGATGAGCAGTCCAAGCCCCACGGCCATCTCGCTCGCGGCTATCACTACGATGAAAAGCGCAAAAATTTCGCCGTTTATGTTGTCGTAAAATTTCGCCACGGCTACGAGGGCTAAATTTGCGGCGTTTAATAAAATTTCGCTCGAAAAAAAGAGCATTATCAAATTTCTTCGCTTCATCATACCCGCAAGCCCGAGCCCAAACATCATCGCAGCGACGATCAGATAGTGATTTAGACCCATTTTACCCCTCGCTCTCTTCGTAGCTCAGGCTCGCGTCCATCTGCTTATGCGCAAGCACGATAGCGCAGATCATTGCCACGAGCAGCATCACGGCGGCAAGCTCGAAAATCGCCAGATATTTCGTAAAGATAATCATCCCAAGTGCCTCGGTATCGTCGGTGTTTAAAATTTTAAGCGTTTCTACGTTGTTTGCGACCACCGCGCCAAGCACGATAATCACGAGCAAAAATGCGATCACGCCGCTAAGCGCGAAAAATAGCCTTGCCCCCTTTTTCGGCTCGCTTACGTTTTTATCCGCGCCCAAAAACATCAGCGCGAAGCCGTAAAGCACGATCACGGCGCCAGTGTAGACTATGATCTGCACTACGCCCAAAAACTCCGCATCCAGCAAGAAGAAAAATCCGCTCATAAAGACCATGCCGCCGGCCAACGCGCTAAGGGCGTAAAGGACGTTTTTGCTAAAAACACTGATGCCGAAAAGCGCCAGGCAAACCGCGCTGAAAAAATAAAATGCAAGCGTTTGTATCATTGCTCCTCCCCCTGCGCGACGGAATTTTCGGCGCTTTGAGAGACGAGATTTTCTTTGGAATTTCGCTGCGAATCAAGCGTAGAATTTTCAGCGCCCTCAGTAGAATTCTCTTTAGAATTTTTGGCGTCCGCGGCGGAGCCTTCCTTTAAGCTTGCCTGCTCGGCGTCTTGTCGCTCGGCTGAAATTTCGCCGCTTAAACCTGCGCCCTTTGAAAATAGAATTTTATCGCTAGCGGCGCCCTCTTTTTTGGAGCTTTCCGCGGCGCTATTTTTTAAATTTGAATCCGCGCTCTTTGAGCTTAGCTCATCACTTGCGGCGTCGCTTTTTATATAGGCGTTCGGCGTCACCTTGATCCGCGCGCCCGCGTTTTCATCCAGGCTACCGTAGCCCGCAAACTCCTGCGCCGCGCCGTTTAAACATAAATTTTCGCCGCGGATCAAAAGATCCTCTTTGAAGCCGTAATACGCGCGCTGTTCGCTCGCAAGCTCATATTCGCAGCCATGCACGATAGCGATCTCAGGACAGACATCCGCGCAAAGCCCGCAATAGACGCAGCGCCCTAAATTTATCGAGTAGTTATCTACCTTTTTGCGGCCGTCGCTGCCGAGGCTGGTCTCCATCGCGATGCAGTTTGCCACGCAGATCTTCTCGCACAAGCCACATCCGATGCAGCGTTCGCTGCCGCTTTCAAGCAGGCGCATAAGCTTGTGCACGCCGCGGTATCTAGGCGGCATGACAAATTTTTCCATAGGATACCGAAGCGTATGCAAGCCGCCGCGCTTAAACATATTTTTTAGCACCACCCACAGCCCCACGAAAAGCTCGCCGTTAAAGGTGCGGGCTAGGAATCTGCGAAGCTTATCGCCGCCGGATTTAATAGGGGCTCGTTTATCGATCTGGGCGTATCTTGCCATCGTACCCTCCTTAAACGATCGCTAGCGCCGTAATTAGCACGCAAGCAAGAGCTAGCGGCATACAGACTTTCCAGCAAAGCCCCATCAGCTGATCGGGGCGCAGATGCGGCCACGCCGCGCGCGCCCATAGGAAGCAGAAAAACACGAGGCTTGATTTTAATACCATCATAATGCCGCCGGGGATAAACCAAAACGCGTTGAATCCACCCAAAAACAGCAGCGTCGTAGCGACTGAGTAGGTTATGATATTGGCGTATTCGCCGATAAAAAACATACCCCAGCGCATGCCCGAATACGCCGTACCGGCGCCCGCTACGATCTCGGTTTCGTTTTCGGTGAGGCATAGCGGCGTGCGGTTGCACTCTACAAAGGCTGCGATGAGAAAGAGCGCGAAGCAGACGGGCTCTTTCCAGATAAACCACTTATCAATGCCGCCGCTTTGCGCGCTTACGATGTCGATGAGCGAGAGCGAGCCCGTGATCATCACGATAGGGATCAGGCTAAGGCCGTTTATCACCTCAAAGCAGGTGATCTGCAAAAACGCGCGAAACGCGCCTATCGTGCCCCATTTATTGTAGCTCGCAAGCCCTCCGATTAGCAATCCGTAAACGCAGGTGCCGCTAGCTCCGAGCAGGAATAAAATTCCCACATTTATATCGCTTAAAATCGGCTGGATGGTTCGCCCGCCGATCGTAAACTCCGGCAGTAGCGGCACTACCGAAAGCGCCACAAAAGCGCCCGTAGCAGAGATTATCGGCGCGATTTTGAAAAGAAGCTTATTCGCCCGCGCAGGGATCGCGTCCTCTTTGGTAAAAAGCTTTATCATATCCGCGCCTACCTGCAAAAGTCCCGCAGGCCCGACCATAGAGGGTCCGATCCTACGCTGCATAAAGGCAAGCACCTTGCGCTCGGCATAGGTCGCAAGCCCCGAGAGCAGCGCGATGACGGCTAAAATCACGAGCGCCTTTAAGACGGTAGCTACGAAATAAAATGCACTATCGCTCATCTGCCCTCTCCTTTGGAATTTGAAATTTTCTTGATTTTCACGCTGGCGTAGCGCGAGGTTTTGAAAAATATCTCGCCGCGAAGCTTCTCGTCAAAATACGGCAGATACGCTCCGCTAAAGCCTGGATCGATCTTTACGCTAGCGACGATTTCGCATTTTAAATTTACGAACTCAGTCGCGCCGCTTTCGCTATTTTCATCACCGACGCCGCCGACTTTATGCGCGGCGCTTGCGCGATCCGTCTTTTTAGCGCGACTGGCGCCGCTTTTATCATTAGCAGCACTCGTTTTGCCTGCGCCGCCAGTTTTTTCGTTATACCCCGCGCCGTCTGCTTGGTAAATTTTAACGACATCGCCCGCGCTTACGCCCAGAGCTTCGGCGATGCCTGAGCTTAGATACAGCGCGCCCGCTTCGCCCAGCCCGCTGCTTGCGCTGCTAAATTTATTGAATTGATGCAGCGGATTTGCCTCATAGATTAAAGTTTCGTCCTCTCCCGCGCTAATCGGCGCTGAAAGCGAAATTTCAAACTCCTCCTCGCTAGCGGCGAGCTCCTCGTTTCGCAGCTCATATCCGCGGTGGTTTGCGCCGCCGTTGTCGTAAAAATTTTCTAAATCGTCAAATTTAATCGGCTCAAAATCTGCGCCCAAGCTTGATGTATAGCCAATCGCATGCTCCGCGCAAACCCCAAGCGCACAGGCGATGTCGTTTAGCTCGTATCCGCCGTAATCAAGCGCCGCATTGGTAGGCACTACGCGCTTGTCGTAGTTCGTAAACGTGCCCTCCTGCTGCACCAAGCTAGGCGCATCCAGATCCGCTTCCAACACACCGAAGCTAATATCGCCCGCTTCATTGTAGCCTAGCGTCTCGCCCGCGCTCATTTGCGCGCTAAGCTCACAGATGAGCGCGACGCCCAGGCTGTTCGTGCGCGGCGGCACCACTAGCACTTTTAGCGGCGTGTAGCGCTGCACCAAGCCCGCTAGACGCGCAAGCGTGGCGCTATTTGGCGCGCGAATAAAATCCTCGCCGATGATAAGCGAAAAACGCTCCTTTTTAGCCAAAATTTCATCTATTTTTTGCTCGTCCATACCTAGCGCGCGGGCAAAATTTGAAATTTTACTTTCCGCAGGATTTTCGGAATTCTGCGCGGAATTTTTTGCGGAATTTTCAGCGCCGTCGGCGCCTGCGGAATTTTCGGAATTTTGGGTGCGCTCGGAATTTTGCGAACCCACGGATTTCTCGTCTAAATTTTCCTTCGCCGCGGCGCGCGAAATTTCAAATTCCGCCGCGAGTTTCGCATCCAGCCACTCAGGCAGATCGCGCCCGAACTTTTGCAAGATCCAAAGCAGGATCTGTGCCTCCAAGCCCGCGGCGTGCGGCTGATGGATAAAATTTTTGCCAAAGCCCTTAATGCCCTCGTCGCAAAACGGATGAAAATAGATCCCGCTTGCCTTATTTAGCCTGCAGGCGCTGTTTACCGCATAGCCCAGATTTGGTGCGTCGCTACGTAAAAACGTGCCGCAAACAACGATAAAATCGCTGTTTTTAATCGTCTGTGAATCCGCATTATAAAATTTCGTGCCGCTAAGCTTAGAAAATTCGCGCAAAAATTTTTGATACGCAAGCGCTTCGTCGTTAATCAGAGCGAGCTTAAATTTTTGCCGCAAAAGCTCTAAAATCCGCGCTTCTTCGTTGGTAATGAAGCTATTAAATTTGATATTTTTGATCTCGCCGTCCTCGATGCCGCGCACGATGTGGTTAAAAACCACTTCGTTTTTGCTCGCCCGCTCGTTTGAAAAATCCCAGCCGAAGCGCGCTCCTGCATGCAGGACGCTAAAATTTATGTCGCTGCTAACGCGATAAATTTTTTCACGTGCATCGCCTATGCCGCGGCGCTTCACCTCGTAATAAAGCAGCTCGCAGTCGCTGCTGTGCGGGTTGGAAGCGGGGATTTGGCGCAGCTCCCAGGCGTTTGAAACGTATTTAAACGCGCTCTCTACCAGAGCCCCCGTCGGGCAGACCGCCGCGCTCTCGCCGTAGTTTACGCAATCATCATTTTCATTTACCCGCGCGATTAGGCTTTTTTGCAGTTTATTCCACACGGCGTAGGCGTCTTTGGGCATCGCGTCCTTTTGCTCCTTACTCGGCGCGTCTCCGTCGCGCGGAACGAGCTTAAACGCATCTACGCCCAAGCGGTCTTTCGCGGCGGTAATACAGCGCTCGCAAACGATGCAAAGGCTAGGATCATAGCTCAAATATCCCCAATCCTGCACCTCGCGCGCCGTATCGCAGATAGAGTAGCTTTGAGCATTCGTGCGCATCAGATGGGCTAAATTTTGAAGCTCGCACTCGCCGCTTTGATCGCAAACCCCGCACGCCATCGGATGGTTGATGCAATAAACCTGCGTGATCGCCTCGCGCTCGGCGTCGATCTCGGGGCTGCGGCTGTAAACGACCATGCCGTCCTTGGCCTTGGCGTTGCAGCTATAGACGCGCTTGCCGTCCGCTTCGACCATACAAAGTCTGCATGCGAGCGTCGGCGTACCGCCACTTAGATAACAAAGCGCAGGGATAAAAACGCCGCAGCGACGCGCGATCTGCAAGATGTACTCGCCCTCGTCGCACTCGCAAGCTTTACCGTCAATCGTGATCTTTGCCATTTTAAACCTTAGAAATTTCGGCTAGTTCGAAATTATAACCGCCAAAGCCCTGACCGCCCGAGCCCAAAAGCGCAATCGTGCCCTTTAGCTCCTCATCCAAAATAAATTCTTTTTCCAAATTTAAATGCGGCGTCTTGATGCGAACGCGATCGCCGCCCTTGATCTTTGCGACCATGCAAAAATACCTTCCGCCGATGAGCCGCTCGTCCGCATCGTGTTTGAAAACCACGGCGCCGTCGAAATTCTCAGGTTCTTTAAGCGGGCTTAAATTTAACCGCTCTTGTGCGCCCAAGTCCGTTCGCTCGCCGCGTAAGCTTAAAATTTTAACCCCGAACTTCGCCGCTATGAGAGATAGAAAGGCTTTGATATTTTCGGCGTCGGGATGGGTTTTAATAAGCGCGTCGTCGATCAAAATCGCGTCGCAGCCGCTTTGCAAAAACTCGCAAATCTGCTCGATCTCCTCCTCGCCCACGCTGCTTTCGCCGCTTAGATACTCCAGATCCAGATCCGCAAAATAGGGCTCGTCGCAAAAACTAGCGCAGACTAACGCCAGCACGAAGCTTTGCGCGCCGATCTCGCATTTTATCAACTCGCCCGGAAGATGCGCATCTTGCAGCGGCGATACGCTTAAAATTTCAACGCTCTTAAAACCTTCTGCAAGCGCGGGATTTTGCAAGCTAAGCAGCGACGCGAAATTTAAAATTTTCATCCTCTCCCCTTTTTGGCGACGACCATCCAATCGACTTGGTTATAGCGGATCGAGCTTAAAAGCGTGGAATTTAGCCCCTCCACCAGATCGGCGCTCTTTTGAACCGCGCTGAAATCGCCCATCTCAAACATAAAGATCATCGTCTCGCCGCGAGCGGAATTTTTTAAAATTTCGCCCATGCGGTTTAAAAATTTATCGCCCAGATGCCTTAAATCGTAGCGCTTCATCGATCCACCTCGCCTAAAATGATATTCGTGCTGCCGATGATCGCCGCAGCGTCGGCAAGATACTGCCCCGGTAAAATTTCCTCATAGACCGCGCAATGCCAAAAGCTCGGCGTGCGGATCTTAAGGCGGTACGGGCGGCTTTCGCCCATCGAGCGGATATAAAATCCAAGCTCGCCCTTAGGGCTCTCGCTCGCAGCGTAAATTTCGCCCACGGGCGGGCGTAAGCCCTGCGTAACCAGTACGAAATGCTGCATCAGCGAGTAGTTTTGCGTCATGATCTGCTCTTTGCTAGGATTTACGTAAGCGGGATCGATCGCTAAAATTTGCGGATCGCTCAGCGGATAATGTTTCGCGCACTGGCGCAAAATTTTAAGGCTCTCGCGCATCTCCGCCATATAGCATTTATAACGTGCGTAGCAGTCGCCCTCGCTCGCATACGGCACGTCGAAATCAAGCTCGTCGTAGATGAGATAGGGCTCTTCCTTGCGGATATCCCACGCATGCCCGCTAGCGCGCAAGCTCACTCCGCTACAGCCGCAGCTAAGGGCATCTTCGTGCGAGATCACGCCCACGCCCTCGGTTCGCATCAGCCAAATTCTATTGGTATCGAGCATATCTTCAAATTCTTTAATGTCGCTCGGGAATTCGTCGCAAAATTTCAACATCTCTTCTAACCAGCCATTAGGCAGATCCAAAAAGACGCCGCCGATTTTGATATTATTGTGCGTAAGGCGCGCGCCGCAGTATTTCTCTATGAGATCAAGTATGTATTCGCGCGAACGAAAGCAGTAGAGAAACACCGTCATCGCGCCGATGTCAAGCGCGTGCGTACCCAAAAACAGAAGGTGCGAGCTGATACGATTAAGCTCCAGCAAGATCGTGCGAATGATCTGCGCGCGGCGCGGCACTTCGATGCCGCAGAGCTTCTCGACCGCGGCGCAAAAGCCGTAGTTGTTCGAGCCCGATGCGATGTAATCGATGCGATCCGTTACGGGGACGAATTCTGCGTAGATCATATTTTCTGCCATCTTTTCGATGCCTCGGTGCATATAGCCTACGCTCGGGCGGGCGCGCACGATTCGCTCGCCGTCAAGCTCCAGCACTAGCTTTAGCTGGCCGTGCGCGCTTGGGTGCTGCGGGCCGAAATTTAAGATCATATTCGCGCCCTCGCGCTCGTACTCGATGTTTTCGAAAAACGGTCTTAGCTTGCTTGGATTTTGCATTATTTTCTCTTTGTGATGATCTTGTAAATTCCGCGTTTAGCGCGTTTTACGAAGCGCACGCCGCCCTCTTCTTGATATTCTTGTAAAATTTTTTCTTGCGGCCGCGGCTCTCCGTAACCGCCCTCGTGATAGAGCCGCGTAAAGTTAAAGGTATCTTTTTCATCCACGAATGCGGAATTTCGGTTTTCTTCGCCGATCCGCTCACGCGCGCCAACCCCAAAAATTTTATCCACCTCGTACCACTTGGCAAACTCGTCTCCTTGCAGCGGATAGGACTTCAAAAGCGGGTGTCCGAACCAATCATCGGGCATTATTAGGCGCGCCAAGTTCGGATGAGCCTCTATCCAAACGCCCATCATATCGTATAGTTCGCGCTCCGCCCAGTTCGCGCTTTTGTAAATACCCGCAGCGCTTTGTAAAAAACTCTCATTCGGCACGAAGCACTTTAGTCGCGCGCGGCGCGCTCTTTTGATATCCAAAAGCTGATAAAAAACCTCGATGCCGCCGCGAGCCTCGGTAAAATCCACGCCGCTTAGCTCGCATAAAATTTCATATCCCGCGCTCTTAAGCGCGCGCAGCGCCGCTAAATTTTGCGCAGGCTCCACGTAGAGTACGAGAGTGTTAAATTCCACGTATGAGTTTAAAATTTGGATGCCTTTAAGCGCGTCCAGATCGTCTTTGAAATCGCTCTCGTTTGCGCTGGATTTAGGCGTTTCCTCGGGAATGAAAAATCTGTCTTTGTAGTAATTTTTCTTGCTCGCATCGTTTTTTGGGCTATATTTTCTCATCAGATCAGCCTTTTTGCCTTTTGTGCGCGGCGCGGAGTTTGGGTGCGGATCTTTTTTTGCAGCACCATCAGCGCAAACTGCAGCGTCTCGGGGCGCGGCGCGCATCCCGGCAGATAGATATCCACGGGCACTATTCGGTCGCAGCCTTGAACGGTCGCGTAGGTATTAAACATCCCTCCGGTATTGGCGCAGCTGCCCATACTGATAACCCATTTGGGCTCAGGCATCGCGTCGTATAGGCGGCGCGTAAACTCGGCGTGCTTTTTGCTAAGCGTGCCAGCGATTATCATCACCTCCGACTGCTTTACGCTTGCGCGAAATATTGTGCCGAAGCGGTCGAAGTCAAATCTGCCCGCGCCCGCCGCCATCATCTCGATCGCACAGCACGCAAGCCCGTACGTCATCGCCCACAAAGAGTTACTCCTGCCCCACGCGATCAGTTTATCGACGGTGGTGAGAACTACGGGAAGCCCGTTTTCGCGCGCGTAGTTTATCTTATGCTCTGCCAATTTAGCGCTCCTTTTTTCCAGGCGTAGATGAAACCGATGCCTAACAATACGATGAAAAACGCCATCTCCACGAGCCCGAACACGCCTAAAATTTTAAAATTTACCGCCCATGGAAACATAAAGATAATCTCGACGTCAAAAAGTATGAAAAGCACGGCTATCAAAAAAAAGTGGGAGTTCATTCGGTTGGGCTGCTTGACGGCTTCGGGGCCGCTTTCGTAAATTTCGCCCTTTAGCCGCTCGTCGCGCCTGTCTGCCAAACGCGAGCCCACCAAAGAGGATAGCTTAACGATGAGCGAAAAGACGCAAAAAGCTAGGATTAGCATTACGAATATTCCGAAATACGGGCTTTGCAGCGGAATTCTAGACATTTTTCGCCTCGGTTTTAAAATTTAATGCGGATTGTAACGAAGTATTGATTTAATAAAGCTTAGCGCACGCCACTAAATTCGCTTTTAAAATTAAAATTTATATACCTCGCCCGTGCGATTTAGTGGGGATTAAGGCGCGTGTGGTAAAATTTCGCGGATTTTAAGGGAGAGCTATGAAATCTAGCAAGATAAGTCTCATTTTCTACGGCATATTCTGCGGCGTAACAATCTATTTTCTTATCTGGGGATTCGGTTTTATAGGAAGCGGCGATAAAATGCTATTTTTAGTTTCGGTATTTTTGGGCATCTTTATGGCCTTTAATATCGGCGGAAACGACGTGGCAAATTCCTTCGGCACCAGCGTCGGAAGCGGCACTCTTAGCATCGCGCAAGCCCTTTGTATCGCAGCGGTATTTGAAGCAAGCGGCGCGGTAATCGCAGGCGGCGAAGTAACCTCGACGATCCGCAGCGGCATAATCGATCTTAGCAAAATGGACGTGCATCCTAGGGATTTTATCTATGTAATGATGAGCGCGCTTTTCGCAGCGGGGGCATGGTTGCTTTTTGCCAGCAGAAAGGGTTTGCCCGTATCCACTACTCATGCGATCATCGGCGGTATCGTGGGCTCGGGGCTTACGCTAGGCGCCCTGCTTAATACCGCAGAGGCTTCCGCATTGTGGCTCGTGCAGTGGGATAAGATCGGTAAAATAGCGATCTCCTGGGTACTCTCGCCGATTTTGGGCGGAGTGATCTCCTTTGGAATTTTCTGGCTAATTAAGCATTACATTTTGGATTACAACCGCTACGCTCAAATAAAGATCGACCGCATAAAGCGCGAAAAAAAATCTCTCCGCAAGCTGCATAAAAAGACCTTCGAGACTCTGGACGACATTCAAAAGATCGCCTATGCAGAGGCGCTAAATCACGATATTTACGCGATGCGCGATCCTGATTTTGATCCAAGCGAGCTGGATAGCGAGTATTATAAAAAGGTGATCGAGCTTGACGCGAAAAAAGAGAAGCTAAAATCCCACAAAGCCCTAGAGTACGGAATTCCAGCCGTAGCCGGTATCGGTGCTTTCGTAATCTCTGCGATGTTGATATTTAAGGGGCTGCATAATCTAAATTTCGGGCTTACAAATTTTTACAACTACCTCATCATCGGTATGTCGACGCTGATTACCTGGCTTTTGATGTTTATTTTCGCTAAAACCCTGCGCCGTTCAAATTTAAACAAATCCGCGTTTTTGATGTTTAGCTGGCTACAAGTACTCACCGCTAGCGGATTTGCCTTTTCGCACGGCAGCAACGACATCGCAAACGCCGTAGGTCCGTTTGCCGCCATCATCGATACGATGGCTACCGGCAGCATAAATCCGACCTCCCTTGTGCCGCAACAGATTATGATAATGTTCGCAGTAGCCCTAATAGCTGGGCTTTGGTTCATCGGCAAAGAGGTAATCGCCACCGTAGGCACCAATCTTACAAAAATCCACCCGGCCTCGGGCTTTAGCGCCGAGCTCGCAAGCGCCGTCGTCGTCATGGCGGCATCGGTACTGGGGCTTCCGATCTCCTCGACCCACGTGCTAATAGGCGCGATTTTAGGCATCGGCTTGGTAAATCGCAGCACGAACTGGTCGCTGATGAAGCCGATCGGGCTAGCATGGATCATCACCCTACCCGTCTCGGCGCTGCTTTCGGCGTTTGCATTCGTGCTTTTGCGCCACGTATTTTAGGCTAAATTTAAAGATCCGCTCCCCGAATTTTAAAATTTCGCGAAATTATAACATATCTCGCGTCCGAGGGCGTCTGCTCGCGCAATCAAAAGGCGGGCCGTTTATAAGCCTGCTACCGCCGCGCGGCTTGAATTTCACTTACGGCGCGGTTACCGCTCGCACTCGCCCATCCAGGCTCGTTAGCGAGCTAGGCTTAAGAGATAAATAAGCGTTGTTGCTCGCAACCTTTTGCACATACACAGCCTGCGAGCACGGCTTGCAAAATTTTAATTTGCTTGCATCGTTTGCAAATTTTAATCTGCTCGCACGGCACGGCTCCGTCTATGCGAAACGGACTTTGAAATTTTTTCTGGAGCGGGGGTATGTTTGCGAAGTGCGCTTCGTGATACCTCGCGCCCGCTTGCTTCGAGGCTACGAAAGCGCGAGTAAAACTGCGCGCCGCAAGCGACACGGATAAATCTAAACACCGTGTGGAAATTAAGCGGCGCACCGCATGAGTTTAATGTATCCCGCACTGCGCAGCGGTTGGATTTTAAAATTTAATTTGCGATGCGTCGCGCCAGCTCGCGGCATGCTATGTAAATTTAAAGCGCCACCGAAATTTACGCGCTACGCAAAATTTAACGCATTGCGTAAAATTTTAAATTTTACCGCACCGTCGATCGCACGCCGTTTCGGCTTAGGCGCCTATTTTAAACCGGCTAAGCTCGGCGGTAAAATTTCTACTTCGCCGCCTTGAAGCTCAAGAATTCCTCGTAGCGGCGATCGATGATCTCTTTGATCTCGGCGTAATTTTGCGGCGAGTTTTCTATGTAAAAATAGGCGTTGTCGAAGTTTTTATCGCCGAATTTTCGCGCGACGAAATCGCAATAGTCCTGTAAATACCAGCCGTGCGTTTTGGCAAATTTCGTGCGGTCCGTGGTGTAGTAGGCCTTCGCAAAGGCCTTGCCCGGGGCATTTAGCGCGTCGCTATCCAGCACGCCGTCCATGGCGTCAAAAAAATACTGACGATAATCAAAGCTATCGTCCATCCGCGCTATATCATCCGCAAAGTCCGCCGCGAAGTCCTTGGAATAGAGCTTGCGCTCCATGCACCAGCGGAAGAAAAACGCGATGTGCGTCGCGCCGTTTTCCTGCGGGATATCAGTCGGCGCAGTTTCCGCGCCCCAGTGCCATTTTGCCTTGTCGTAGGTTACGTAAGCCATTTGCTCTCATTTAAAAATCGGCGTATTTTACTAAATTTAGCTTTGCTTTAGCGCAAATTCGCACCCGCCGCGGGCAAATTTAGCTCTTTATTATCACAACTAAAAAGGATATAATGCCGCCTCTATTTCAAAGGAGAAAAAATGAGCGAGAAAAATTTACAAATTTTAGGCTGGATAGGCACGTGCCTGTCGGTCATTATGTATATTTCCTACATCCCGCAGATAATGGGCAACCTTGAGGGCAATAAAACACCTTTTATCCAGCCTCTAGCCGCAGCGATAAACTGCACGATCTGGACTAGCTACGGCCTGCTAAAAGCCAAAAGGGACTACCCGCTAGCGGCTGCAAATTTGCCCGGCATCATCTTTGGTCTTTTGGCGACGATAACGGCGTTTTAGGGGATAAAGACCACTAAATTTGCCTATGCGGCGAAGTTAAATTTGATGTTCTTGGCTCGGTTTTTAGGTAACTCAAATTTGTAAATTTGAGTTCAAATTTGAATGCAAATTTTCTGCACTGTTTTGCTGTATTTTAATATCTTGATTTTCTTGTTAAGGGGGCTTGAATTGCGCTCTGCTAGTAGTTGCGAAGCTTGGCTGAAGCAAAATAGCTCTCTTTTTCTTTTTTTCGGGAGAGGAAGGGGTTTCTACTTACGGTCTGCTTGCAGCTACGAGCAAAGCGAAGTAGAGC
>ERZ773077.1151-NODE-1151-length-18696-cov-2.495091_pt1 | contig 18696 bp, 16 predicted proteins | sample MGYA00580612_ERZ773077 | MGnify/ENA primary metagenome ERZ773077 (study PRJEB29015, sample SAMEA2737971) | human oral metagenome | biome: human oral; feature: human-associated habitat; material: dental | place: China | collected 2021 ...
TGGATCTCAGCGATGAAGCAGCCTGCACCGATGGCGTGTACACGGCCTGCGGGGATGCATCGGCCAGCGTAATTTGTGCTTCGGCGTCCCGCTTGGCTGACTCCAGCCGCGCTTCGGCGGACAGGATCATTGACTGTTTTTCACCTTCCGCCTTGGTCACCATCGCCTTGCGCTCGCGTTCGGCGGATGCCTGCATTTCCATGGCTTTTTGCATTGAAGGTGAAGGCTTGATGTCCTGGATTTCGACCGACTTGACGGTCAGTCCCCAGTCAAGCGCTTCATCGGCAACGCCGGCTTTCAGGCGAGCCTTGATCATATCGCGCGAGGAAAGCGCATGGTCAAGATCCATTTCGCCGACGATCGAACGCAAAGTCGTCATGATCATGTTGCGGATGGCTTCGACATAATCTTCCACCCCATAAACGGCTTTGACCGGATCAGTGACCTTGATGAAGGCGATCGCATTGACGACGATGACGGCATTGTCGCGGGTAATGACTTCCTGCTCTTGGACATCGAGGATGATGTCCTTGGTTGTGACCCGGTAGGCTACCGAATCGAGATAGGGGATGATGAAGCGCAGGCCGGGCAACAGCGTAATATGGTATTTGCCCAAGCGTTGAACGATCCATTCCTCGCCTTGCGGCACAATGCGCACGCCCTGGGCGACCGTCAAGGCGATAAAGGCCATAAAAATCAGTGCTGTCAGGGTGGCGCCGCTTACCATGATGATTACTCCTCTACTTTAATGAAATTACCTTCCACGGCGACGATGCGTACGCGCGTGCCGGATGAAATGGGCGCGTCTGCATAGCATTCCCAGCAGTCCGCCCCCAATATGGGCTTCTGGAAACGTACGCTGCCGCGCGCATGTGGCGTCAGATTGCTGACAAGAACGCCGGTTTCGCCGATGACATCGGATGCCGAGGTGCCGATGGCGGTCATGGTTTTTGGCCGGAAAAAACGGAACCAGAGGATGACCTGCGCGCTTGATAGTATCGCCCACAGCAGGATCTGTACCGCCATGCCTAGGCTGGGTATCGCCAGCAAAACGAGGCCGACAGTGATGGCGCCGATGCCAAACCAGAGCGTGAAAAAGGCGGGAATCAGAAGTTCTGCCATGATCAGACAGAAACCCAGTATCAGCCAGTACCACCATTCGATCATGTGTATTCTCCGCGGATGATGCAAAACACCTATGCGCTATGGGGCGCGGGAGTGCTTGCGCTAGTTTAGCGCAGAAGGACGTGGAATAGAGTGAGTAGGGTAATAGGGCGCAGTGAAAGATCGGCAGCGCGCGGGTACGGAATGCCTAGGCGGCCTGGCGGCGGTAAATCCAGATCTTGGCGGGCGGCAGATTACGGAATACGGTGTTGTGGTGGAAACAGGCGATATTGTCATCCTCAGCCAGTTCTGGGATAGGGTTGCGCAGGCCATAACTGAACTGCACCAGAATCGAATCCTGATGGCGGCACAGTTCCCCGTGGAAGCAGCGGATAATTTCACGAACATCATTGGCGGGCAGGCTGCGGAAGGGTAATGAGGAAACAATGGTTTTATTGTTGGCCGAAGTCCATTCCGGCAGATGTTGAATCTTGTTGCGGCGCAGTTCGATGGTGGGCATTCTGTGCGCCAGCGCGTCGGCTAACTGTGCGTTGTTTTCGCAGGCAAGGAAGCGGGCATTATCCGGCAGTGCTTTAACCAGGGTTTCGGTAATTGCACCGCTGCCTGCGCCGGCCTCGATGACCAGAGCGTCGGGAGCGCCGTAGTGTAGCGCGGCGTTAGCCATCTCTGTGGCCAACGTTTGGGATGAAGGCGCGATGGCGCCGATGCTTTGCGGATGGGTAAAAAACTGACGGATGATGCGGGTTTTCTGACTGGCACCGGTCGCGATTGCTGTCCAGCGTGCCGAAGGTGTTTTAAAAGTCGATAGGCTTGTGTTGGAATCCATTTGAATTATTTGTACCAATCAGTCAATACCGAAAAACCAAAACGCGCGGATGGCAAAAAGCCCAACAAAAACGGCGGATGACCCGCATCCGCCGCAAGTGTTCCGCGAGGCGGACAACGCAGCACGATACAACACCAAACACCGCAGAATACTGCCAGTGGCCGGAAAATTCACGGCCACCGCTGGGGCTGGGTATTCGGATGCATTTTTTAAGATGGCGACTGCCGCGATCACGGCTTTACCGCCTAGCGTAGCGACACATAATAACCATTACTTTAACCTATGTTTTATGGATTTTGTGAAAACCGGCATTGCCGCCGCAGACGGTATATTCGTCTATCTGCCGGAATGCGCGCGATGCCGGTATCAATGCACATGGCGTATTTCGCACATGGTGTATTTTAGAAAAGGCTCTGGCGGCGCTCCGTTTTCTTATTTTCTGGATTCATCGCTACATCCGCTATACCATCCGTGTCTGGTCTTGAAGAGTTCAAAGGAAAACCGCCATGCTTGCCAAGGAAGTGACCCCCAGCCTGATCGTCAGATACCTCGACCAGTACGTGATTGGCCAGGAGGCGGCGAAGAAGGTTCTGGCCGTCGCGGTGTATTCGCATTACCGCAAGATTTCGCTCGTGCAGCAGGCGGGTAATGTCGCCAAGAGCAATGTGCTGCTGATCGGCAACTCCGGCACGGGCAAGACGCTGATGTGCGAAACGCTCTCGCGCATGCTGGGTGTGCCTTTCGTCACGGCCAATGCAACTTCGCTGGCGCAGACGCAATATGTCAATCAGGAAATCGAAGCGGCGCTGCTGCGCCTGATCGACCGTGCCGGGGGGGATATCGCCAGGGCGCAGCTCGGCATCGTTTTCATCGACGAGATTGACAAGCTCAAGGCGGGCAAGGGCGAGGCGCGTGTAACTTCGGGCGAGAGCGTTCAGCACGCCCTGCTCAAAATCATGGAGGGCGCGCCGGTCAAGTTTGAGGATGGTCGCTACATCGATACGACGAACATCCTGTTCATTTGCGGCGGCGCTTTTGTCGGGCTGGAAAAAATTATGTCGAAGACGCACGGCTTCGGCTTTATTGCCACGTCCGACAGCGATGACCAGAATATCCTCGAACGCCTGAACAAGCGCGTCAAGCCGACCGATCTTTTTGAGTTTGGCCTGATTCCGGAATTTACCGGCCGCTTGCCCATTGTGGCCCGCTTCGATGATTTGTCGCGCGAGATGCTGGCGCGCATCATGAGCGTGCCCAAAAATGCCATTTACCGGCAGTTCGTGGATATTTTCCGCGCCGAAGGCGTCGACCTTGTCGTCGCACCGCGCGTGTTCGAGCAGATTGCAGAAATTGCCATCGAGTACAAAACCGGCGCCCGTAGCCTGCGCGGCATTTTCGAAGAGTTGATAACGCCGGTTCTCTACCTTGTACCGGATAACCCGGATATCGTTCGCGTCGAGATCAACTCGCTGTTCGAAGAGCCGCAGCTTGTCCGACAGGCTTCATAACCGGCGAGGCGCCGGTTCCGTCCTGATTCAACGATAGACCAGTACTGGAATCTTGCTATGCGTTAGCACCTTGCTGGTTTCGCTACCGAGCAGGAGGGCACCGATACCGCTGCGTCCGTGCGAGGCCATGAAAATCAGGTCGCAGCCCTGCTGGTTGGCCGCTTCGATGATGGCTTCGTAAGGAATGTCGTTATGAATCGACAGCTTCGCGCAGGGAACGCCTGCTTCCTGACAGAGGGTTTCGATGAAGTTGAGGATTTTTTGCGCTTCTTCCTCGGCGAGCCGGGCGAATTTTTCCGGCGAACCGGGATCGACCAGCGCACCTTCGCCGAAGAAGCATTCCGGAAAATCCGGCGTGGCGTAGAGTGCGGTAATGCGCGCCCCGCTTTCTTTGGCAAAGGAGACTGCGCGTCTGGCGGTTGCCTGTGAGAGTTCAGAACCGTCCGTCGGGACGAGAATATGCTTGAACATGATGTCTCCTTGCTGATCCGACGCTTCCAATATAGCCGCAATTTTCTAAAAAGGAAAAGTAGCGCAGGATTTCTGGCAAGGTGCCTTGATGCAAACGCATCCCTGCATGCTTCATCAGTATGCTATGGCTGGCGAGCTGATAAGGCAGGTTGTTCCTGATGGCTCTCCTTGTCCGCCACTTGCCATGTGCCGCTATCACGTATGCCGTAGCGATCGGATATCCAGTTGGGACGACCGCGTTTCATGGCCGCCATGCACGAGCTGTAGAAGTGGTTTTGGGGAGGGAGCCTGAAGCCATGCCGCTGATGATGGCTTCAGGCTGCGGTTATCTATACCGACCGATCAGCGAACGGGTGAACAGCCTTTATAAAGAAGGACGTCGTTGGGCGCGGTAATAGTGATATTTTGTGAGCGATAGTTCTCTGCATCCATATAGTCGGTTGTCAGTGAATAACCGCGCCCACTGAAGAAGGTGTCTACGTTATCTGAGCGGTTCTGGTCGTAATTCAGCGTGATTTTCCGACCCTGTAACCGGGCGGCGGCACGCGTGGGAAGGCCTGCAGAATTGAATTGATAGGACACGTTGACGCGCTGATCATTCTGGCAGACATAAGCGACCTGGGCGCTTTTGACGTGGCTCGTTGGTTTCTCAGCCATACGCTCCGCATTTTTGGCCTCGGGTCTGCAACCCTTGTACAAAATCTGATCATCAGGACCGGTGACGATAATTTGCTGGGTACGATAATTGTTGCTGTCCATATAGGATGAGTCCAGCCGATAACCATTCCGGTCGTTGAAGAAAGTATCCACATTATCGGAGCGATCAAGATTGTAGGCCATTTTCCGGTCTTGACCATTGAGCATGGCACGCGCCTGCGTGGGAATGCCTTGTGCGTTGAAGCTATAACGGACGCTTAGGTTTTTGCCTTGCTGACAACGGTAAGAAACGGTACCGCCAGTATCGGCGGATGCGTAAATAGGTACGCTGAAGATCAGTGCTGCAGCGATGGATTGCCATGTTTTCATTTTTTAACTCCAGGTGAATGCAAGATTGTGAGATTTCCGCTGAAGCCCATGCTTTCCAAGGACGGTGTGTCTTCTCCGGATGTCAGAGGCCGTGATTTTGTTGCGGAAGCTTTATCGAACCACTTTTGCGATAGAACGGCTGAATATTCTCATATCACTGCGGCTAACGCTTGGACTTTGTGTGAAATTTTGTATCGCTAATGGATTTGACGAATTCCCGTTGAAGAAAGTAAAAGACAGCGTTTGGTTTTTTTGCGTGCATTCTGACCATGTAGAGGCGCCCGTTGGACTCAGATTAAACTATGTCCATGCTTACTGTTGCCGATAGCGTCGTTTTCGACGCGCAAACCGTGCGGCGCTTTGACATCAACGGCCCGCGCTATACCTCGTATCCGACGGCTGACCGCTTTGTTCCGTTGGCTCCGGATCGCGGTCAATATTGGCTTTCCCGGCGTGCAGCGGGGAAAAAAGAAGCTTTGTCGCTGTATTTCCACCTGCCGTTCTGCCCGACGATCTGCTACTACTGCGCCTGCAACAAAATTATCACCAAGGACCACGGGCGTTCGGCCAAGTACCTGCGTTACATTGCCCGGGAAATCGCCTTGCAGCGTCGTTTTCTTGCCGGTGATGACAATCTTGTCGAGCAGCTGCACTGGGGCGGCGGTACGCCCACTTTCCTTTTACACGATGAAATGCGCCAATTGATGGCAGCGACGCGCCGGCATTTTCGCCTGCGCGAGGGCGGCGAATATTCGATCGAAGTCGATCCGCGTAAAGTCGATGCCGATACGGTCAAACTGCTTGGCGAGCTGGGTTTTAACCGTATGAGTGTCGGCGTGCAGGACTTTGATGCTGCCGTGCAGCAGGTGATCAATCGCCGGCAGAGCGAAGAGGAAACGTTTTCCGTCATTGCCGCAGCGCGCGCCAACGGTTTCAGATCGGTGAGCATCGACCTGATTTATGGCTTGCCGCGCCAGACGGTCGAAAGTTTTGCACGAACGCTGGAACGTACGCTGGCCGCCGCGCCGGACCGGCTGTCCATCTACAATTATGCGCATCTGCCGGGGCTGTTCAAACCGCAGCGGCGTATTCCGGAAGCGGATCTGCCGACGGCCGAAGCGCGTTTGCAGATTCTGGCGCTGGCGATCCGCACGCTGACGGATGCGGGTTACGTTTTCATCGGAATGGATCATTTCGCCAAACCGGAAGACGATTTGGCCGTTGCCCTGCGGGAAGGCCGATTGCACCGGAATTTCCAGGGCTATTCGACGTTTCCGGAGTGCGACATGCTCGCCTTCGGTATCTCGGCGATCAGCCAGGTTGGCTCGGCCTACTATCAGAACTTCAAAACGCTCGATGCGTATTACAGCGCGCTCGACCGCGGTGAGTTGCCCATATTCCGCGGGATCGAGCTGGATGCGGATGACCGGCTGCGCCGTGCGGTCATTCAGGGGCTGATGTGCCATTTCGCCCTGGATTTCGCCGCGGTTGAAGCCATCGCGCAGCGTGAGTTCGGGCATTCCGCCCCTTTCCGCCAAGGGGTGGACGGACAAGGTTTTGATGGCTTTGAAACGTACTTTGCCGCTGAGCTGCGCGCTTTGGCGGACATGGTCGAGGCCGGCCTGCTCACGATCGAAAACCGCCGTCTCCGCGTACTCCCCAAAGGCCGCATGCTGATTCGCGGCATCGCGATGGTCTTTGACCGCCGCTTGCGCGCCGACCGCGAACGCCGGCGTTATTCCAGGGTGATCTGAACGACGGTGCCGGACTGTCGCGCCCTATCTGGCTGCCTCTGGGCGCCTCGGCCGCTTCCGGCCGCCTGCGGCGCAGTCGGCCGCGTTGCCCATATCAGCCGATGTTGCGCAGCAATACGTACACGCCCGTTCCCGCCAGAATACTGAGCAGCGCGTTGCGGCTGCGCCATTGCAGCGCGGCGGTGAGGAGAATGGCAACAATTTCGAACCAGGGGCCGCCGACGTGCTCGCGGCTGGCGCCTGTCGCCGAATGCACGAGCAACAGCATCATGATTGCCGGCGGCAGAAAAACGCCCAGCCGCCGGACGAGCGGCGAATGCTCAAGCCAGAAGGCGGCGATGAAGGGCAAGGCGCGCAGCGCAAACGTCACCAGTCCCATGACAAGAATTGCGGCGATGGTATAGGGCGTATCGATCATCGCGCTTTCCCTTTTCCGGCGGCGAGCAGGGCCTTGTCCGGCCAGCAGAGGCTGGCGATGATGCACAGGACGATGGCAGCGGCCAGCGCATGCTGCGGCAGCAGCCAGACGGCAATGGCATAAGCGGCAAGCGCCGTGAGCAACGGCAACGGATTTCTCCGGCTGCGCCACTGTTCGGCGGCGAGCACGGCGAACAGCGTGGGCAGCACGAAATCCAGACCCACCAGATCAATTCTTGCATGCGCGCCGGCCAGTGCGCCCAGCGTGGACCCCAATATCCACCAGCAGTGGTTGAGTACGGCAAGCCACGCCATTTGCCTTTGCGTAGCGGTTGTTGCCGTGGTCAGCACCGAATAGGTTTCATCGGTCAGCGCAAAGACCATGTACCAGCGCAAGGGCCAAGGGCGGCGGGGAAAGCGGTCGAGCAGCGAGAGGCCGTAAAAAATATGGCGCAGATTGACGATCAGCGTGGCCAGCGCCAGGGCGCCGAGCGGTGTGCTGGCGGCCAGCATGGGCACCATCATGTACTGCGCGGCGCCTGCATAGATGATGAGGCTTGCCAGGGCGGCCAGCCACCAGGCGCCGCCGGATTGCGCGAACAGAAAGCCGAATACCATGCCCAGCGGAATGTAGCCCATGGCAACAGGCATCGTCATCGCCAACAGAGAAAGCGGCGGCGGTGCATGCGGCGATTTCGACTCGGATTCGCGCGGTGTAGGTGGCGCGGGGTTCATGGGCGTGTGGATTTTTGCAGAAAAGATCAGCACAAGTATTCTATGTGAAATCGTCGGGACTGATGTCGACCGCCACACGCGGCCATGTCCGCCCCGTTAGGCGCTCCGCCGGGCGAGTTTTCCGGATGCGTCCGGTAGTCCGGTAGACATTGATTTGCGCTGCCGCCGGTTTTTTTGCACGATGCTGCGCAAGAAAGGATGCCGTATCAGGAATTTTTGGCCGTATGGTGGCTGCCGCAGCGTTGTCATCGGCGGCTGGAACAAGTGAGGCTGCCCCAGCCTGTGCTGTCTTGTGCCTCGGCGTAGGGCGCGAGATGGCTGAAAGAACGATTCCCCAGCCGAGGGGTCATATACTCCGACGCCGGTGCGCATGCCGATGATCGGCGGGCAGGGCGACCAGACTGGACCGTGCTTGCGCGTTATCAGCGTGCGAACGATATGAATGATGTGTCAATGATGAAAAAGGAAGAAAATCAACGGAAACATGCGCAGGCGCCTGGTGGCGCGGGTGCGGCCGTTGTTCTCGATCTGCCGATTGCGGGCATGACCTGCGCCGCCTGTGCCGCCCGCATCGAAAAGGTGCTCAACCGCCTGCCGGGCGTTGAGGCGACGGTCAATCTCGCCTCGGAACATGCGCGCGTGCGTTATGCGCCGGGTCTGGCCGATGCGGAGGGCATTCTGGCCGCTATCGGCCGCGCCGGTTTTCGCGGACGCATTGCCGATGATCAGGCGCGCGAGGCGGACAAAGCGCGCAAAGCGGCACAGTACCGCGCCGATCTGCGCCGTTTCTGGATGGCTGCCTTGCTGACCCTGCCGCTGGCGGCGCAGATGGTGACAATGTTCAACGGGCTGGATTTTTCCGGCCACAGCCACCACGACCTGCTGCCGCGCGGGTGGCAGCTCGCCTTGGCGACGCCCGTACAGTTCTGGATTGGCCGGCGTTTTTACGACAGCGCCTGGAAAGCGCTGCGCGGCGGCGGTGCAAACATGGATGTGCTGGTCGTGCTGGGCACCAGCGCGGCGTATTTTTTCAGCCTGATCGTCACGCTCGGCGGTTTTCATGATCTGCCGGTGTACTTTGAGGCGTCGGCTTCGGTCATGACGCTGGTCTTGCTCGGCAAGCTGCTCGAAGCGCGCGCCAAGGCGCGCACGACCGCCGCCATCGAAGCGCTGGCGCGTCTGCAACCAAAAACGGCGCGCGTCGAGCGCGATGGCCGTATTCTCGAAGTCGATGCTGCGCAGCTGATTCCCGGCGATGTTTTCATCGTCCGGCCGGGTGAAAGCGTGCCCGTCGATGGAGAAATTCTCGAAGGCGCCTCCAGCGTCGACGAGGCGATGCTGACCGGCGAGAGCCTGCCGGTCGCCAAGCATCCCGGCGATAAAGTGTTTGCCGCGACCGTCAACGCCGAAGGCATGCTGCGCTGCCGCGCCACCGGGGTTGGCGAACATACGCTGCTGGCCGGCATCATCCGCTTGGTGGATGCGGCACAAGGGTCAAAAGCGCCTGTCCAGCGTCTGGCCGACCGGATTTCCGCCGTATTCGTGCCGGTCGTCTGCGGTGTTGCGCTGCTGACGTTCATCGGCTGGTGGGGGTATGGCGGCATCTTCAGCGTCGCCCTGGTCAATGCCGTGGCCGTGCTCGTGATTGCCTGCCCGTGTGCGCTGGGCCTGGCGACGCCGACGGCGATCATGGTCGGGGTCGGACAGGGAGCGCGGCATGGCATCCTGATCAAAAACGCGGTCGCGCTGGAACAGGCCGGCAAGGTGCGCACGCTGGCGCTCGACAAAACGGGCACCCTGACGTGCGGTGAGCCGGCCGTGACCGACATCATTGTGCTGGCGGCGGATGCGCCGCTTGATGAAAAAGCAGTGCTGCGCTATGCCGCCGGGCTGGAGCAGGGGTCCGAACACCCGCTGGCCAAAGCGGTATTGCGGCAGGCGGAAAGCTTGGGCGCGAGCGTGCCGCCGCTGGCCGATTTTTGCGCCTCGCCCGGGCTGGGGGTCGAGGCGACGGTCATGGGGCGGCGTCTGCGCCTGGGGTCGCCGGACTGGCTGGCCGGCGTGCCGCTGCCGACGGAGCAAATTGCCGCCTTACAGAACGAAGGCAAGACGGTGACCGTGCTGGCGGAAATATCCGCAAATGGTGGACGGGCGCTGGCGCTGCTGGCGATCGCCGATCCCTTGCGCGAAACCTCGTCCGACGCCGTCGCGCGGCTCAAAGCGCTGGGCACACGGGTCATCATGCTGACCGGCGACAATGCGCGGACGGCGGCCGCAATCGCCGCGCGCGCCGGCATCGACGAAGTGCGCGCGGGGGTGTCGCCGGCGGGCAAGTCGGACGCCATCACCGCGCTCCGCGAAAATGGCCGGCTCGTAGCGATGGTCGGCGACGGCATCAACGATGCGCCGGCGCTGGCGGCTGCGGATGTCAGCTTTGCGATGGGCGCCGGTTCCGATGCGGCTGTTGAGGCGGCCGATGTCACCCTGGTGAAAAGTAATCTGCACGGCGTAGCCGACGCGATTCGCCTGTCGCGTGCGACACTGGGCAAGATTCGGCAGAATCTTTTCTTCGCGTTTATTTACAACGTCCTCGGCATCCCGCTGGCAGCGCTGGGGATGCTCAACCCGGTCATTGCCGGCGCGGCGATGGCGATGAGTTCGGTCTCGGTCGTTTCAAATTCGCTGCTGCTGCGTCGCTGGCGGCCGGAGCGTGATAGTTAGTGCGTGACGTTTAGCACGTAGATTTCCCTGAATTTTTTCCGGAGGAGTAAACAATGGCAGCAAAGCAGACAGTGATTGGTGTTGGCGGTATGCATTGTCAGGGCTGCGTCAAGAATGTGACGAATGTATTGCAGGCGCTGCCTGGCGTCGAACAGGTAGAAGTGTCGCTGGATGCGGCGCGGGCCGTCATCGTTCATGATGAAGCGCGTGTCGGTGAAGCGCAGCTGCGCGAGGCCATCGAAGACGCGGGGTTCGACGCGCTGTAAGGCCGCGCCCGGCCGGCGCTTAGGATGCGTGGAAAGATGCGGAAAGGTGCAGGCGGCGTGAGCGCAAAATGGCGCGGTTTGTGGCCTGTTGGATTGCGTTAAGCGCTATGTTTGACGAAAGCGGCGCTCTATGCGCTTTGGGCAGTCCGGCTGCGGAAACGTTCTGGGCAATGCGGCACGCAGTTCAGGGCAGTGCGGCGTACGCCGGGCGCTTGCCGGTCTGCCGACGAGGGATGCTTGCACGCCGACGCCGTGAAGGCACGAACCGGCGGGCAGTGCATTTTCGGTTATCATAGTGACCTTCTATCCTGTCTGCCGGCTGTTGGCGCGTGGCGCCGGCGGTGAAGCGGGCTTTGCATACATCGAATCTTTTCCAACATTCGCAGAAACTTTCCGCGCATCATGAACTTGAACTGCTTCCGTATTTTTGCGCTGGCCCTGGCGTGCAGCGCGCTGGGCGCGTGTACGCGCGTACCGCGCATCGTCAATGAATACAAAATTGATGTCCAGCAGGGCAACGTGGTGACGCAGGAGATGGTGTCTCAATTGCGGCCGGGCCTGTCGAAGGACCAGGTGCGCTTCATTCTGGGGACGCCGCTGCTGATGGATATTTTTCACGCCAACCGCTGGGATTACATCTATCGCCTGCACAAAGGCAGCACGGGCGAGACGGAGGAGCAGAAGCTGACGCTGTTCTTCGACGGCGAAGGCCGGCTGGCGCGTGTGACGGGCGATGTCGTGGCCGCGACGGAGGGAAAAACGGATGCGGCGGTGCCCGCCAACCGGATGCAGGAACTCGATCTTGGCTCGGTCGACCCGGACACGGCCGCGCCGCCGCCGGAGCATGAAGGCGAGCGCGGTTTCTTTGGCCGCATGTTCGAGAAAATCGGTTTCTGAAAATTTTGCAAGGAGCGGACTATGGGCGCGATCAAAATTGCTGTCGCAGGTGCGGGCGGCCGCATGGGGCGGATGCTCATCGAATCGACGATCAAGGATGAAGGGGCCGAACTGGTTGCGGCTGTCGATCAGGCCTCCCAGCCGTCGGTCGGCAAAACGGCCGGCGAACTGGTCGGCTTAAGCTGCGATGTGCCGGTGACTGCCGATATCGAAGCGGCCGTTTCCGCCGCCGATTGCCTGATCGACTTCACCCGCCCGCAAGGGACGCTGGCGCATCTGGCCTTGTGCCGCAAGCATCGGACGGCGATCGTCATCGGCACGACCGGCTTCGAGGCGGACGGCAAGCAGGCGATTGCCGAGGCGGCGAAGGAAATTCCGGTCGTCTTCTCGTCGAACATGAGCGTCGGCGCCAATACCGTCTTCAAACTGCTCGATGTTGCCTCGCGCATTCTTGCGCAGGGCTACGACATCGAGATCGTCGAAGCGCACCATCGGCTGAAAGTCGATGCCCCCTCCGGCACGGCGCTGCGCATGGGCGAAATCGTCGCCAAGGCGCTGGGGCGCGATCTCAAGGCATGCGCTGTGTATGGGCGCGAGGGCGTGACCGGCGAGCGCGATCCCTCGACCATCGGCTTTGCCACGGTGCGCGGCGGCGACATCGTGGGCGATCATACGGTGATGTACTGCGGTATCGGCGAGCGTGTCGAAATCAGCCACAAAGCCGGCAGCCGCATGCCCTATGCCCTGGGCGCCCTGCGCGCCGCGCGCTTTCTGACCGGCAAAACGAACGGCCTGTTCGACATGCAGGACGTGCTCGGCCTGCGCTAACCGCTGACGCCAGGCTGCACGTCCGCGATCCGCGGGGCTTTGCGGGCAGCGTGCTCCGCAGCCCGCGTGGAATAAGGGCTGTGGCGATAGACGCCCTGGAATCCGCGCCACACAAGGGCTGTAGGGCAGGAATCGCTAAAACGCCCTGTTTATAAGGGTTTCAGAGGTGCCCAGGCTGTAATGCCCTGTTTATATGGGCTTCAGGGGCGCTGCCGCTGCGACGCCCAAAAGACGCGGATGATGGGGTGGTATTTACTGCCCTGCCGGATGGGCGGGAAGAAAGGGAGAGAAAGAAGTGAAAAGGGCGCTTGGCTGCTTTTGACGTCAGTCCGGAGATTTTCCGCGTTCTCGTTGATTAAGCTTGCCCTGCCGCCGTTTCTGCGCCCGGCCGGGATTGCCTTCTCGCTGATCACTGTGCTGCGCGCTGGCGCCCATTTCTGTTCATCTTTTCTTTGATCGTCGGGGCGACAGGCTTGCACGTCCGCGATCCACGGACTTTGCGGGCAGCGTACCCCGCAGCCCGCGTGGAATAAGGGCTATGGCGGTAGGTGGCTTGTAACCCGCGCCACATAAGGGCTGTGGCGGTAGGCACCCTGGAATCCGCGCCACATAAGGGCTGTAGAGCAGGCATCGCTGTAATCGCCTGTTTATAAGGGTTTCAGAGGCGCCAGTGCTGTAATGCCCTGTTTATGCGGGCTTTAGGGGCGCTGCCGCTGCGATGCCCAAAAGACGCGGATGACAGGGCGGAAATTGCCGCCCGTGCCGGGCGCGGCTATAATCCTCTCGCTTTCGCAAAGCCGGCGGGATTGGCGTGTGCCGATCCCGCTTTGCATATCCGAGTTGTGCTCCGAGCGGCACATCCAAGCGACGGAACTGGAGATTTTCGTGTCTTTGTTACCCTCTTTTCCCCCGGCGATTCTGGCACTGGCCGATGGAACGGTTTTTCGCGGCTATGCCGTCGGCGCGGAGGGCCTTGCGGTTGGCGAGGTCGTCTTCAATACGGCCATGAGCGGTTATCAGGAAATTCTGACCGATGCCTCGTATTGCCGGCAGATCGTGACGCTGACCTATCCGCATATCGGCAATACCGGTTGTAATGACGAGGATTTTGAGTCCCCCTCGTGCTTTGCCGCCGGCCTCGTTATCCGCGATCTGCCGTTGCGTGCCGAAAACTGGCGCATGCAGGAGTCGTTGCCGGATTTTCTCAAACGCTTTGGCGTGGTCGCCATTGCCGGCATTGATACGCGGCAGCTGACCCGGCTGTTGCGCGACAAGGGGGCGCAGGCCGGCTGTTTGATGGCCGGCGAGATCGATGAGGCCAAAGCGCTCTCGGAAGCGCGCGCTTTTCCTGGCCTGGCTGGTATGGATCTGGCCAGGGTCGTCAGTACCGAAGCGCCCTATGAATGGCGCGACGGCGGCACCTGGAGCCTGGAAGGCTACCAGCCCGCGGGCGAGGCGAAGTTCCATGTCGTGGCCTATGATTTTGGCGTCAAGCGCAACATCCTGCGTCTATTGACGCAGCGCGGCTGCCGGCTGACGGTCGTGCCGGCGCAGACGCCAGCTGCGGAGGTGCTGAAATACCGGCCGGACGGCGTGTTTCTCTCCAATGGGCCGGGCGATCCCGAGCCGTGCGCTTATGCCGTCGATGCGATCCGCGAGCTGTTGGCGGCGAAAATCCCGATGTTCGGCATCTGCCTTGGGCATCAGTTGCTGGCGCTGGCCTCCGGCGCCAGGACGGTGAAGATGAAGTTCGGTCATCACGGCACCAACCATCCGGTGCAGGATCTGAGTACCGGCAAGGTGATGATTACCAGCCAGAATCACGGCTTTACCGTCGACCCCGAAACGTTACCGGATGGCCTGAAACCGACGCATATTTCCCTCTTCGACGGCTCGTTGCAGGGGATCGAGCGTACCGACGCGCCCGCCTTCTCGTTCCAGGGGCACCCGGAAGCCAGTTCCGGGCCGCACGACGTCGCCGACCTGTTCGATCGTTTTATCGAAAAGATGGCGGCCGCGCCCGCAAAATAGTGTGATATCCCTCAAGTAAGGAATACGGTCATGAAACTCTACAAATTTCCCCAGGCACCGTTGGAAAAAGCCATTGCCAAGCGCATGTTGACACTGGCGCCGCAATATCGGGAATGGTTTGCCAGCCGCTGGGCGCAAAAGCCTTACAAAAAGGCTTTTATCGGAAACAAGGCCATGCCGCTGATTACCCTGCTGGCGAAAGGCAAGACCTGGGACGATGAAACGTTCAACAATGAACTGGCGGCCTGGGATGTAAAGTTTTACGAGGCCGAAATCGAAGTGCTGCGCCCCATCGTCGAAGGGGACGGCCTCTTGCAGCTGATGCAGAAAAACATGCCGCCGGAGCGTGCGCAGGCGCTGATCGACAAGCTTGATCGTAACCGGCATGAGTGATGCCGGAAGGGAATGATGGGGCATGAGGTGGCGCGATGTCGCGCGATGTTCATCTTGTGCCGGCTTCTTGCCGCCGATGCAGTGGCGGCGTCCTTTCCGTATGCCCATGACCGTCCGCCATGTTCAGCGCGCGGCGGCTGACGGTTTTCAGATGTTTGTGGTGTGAGTAAGTGTTTGACTGACTTGATGCGGCGCGTGCCACCGCTTTTCAAAATCCAGAACGATGCCTAAAAGAACTGATCTTCAATCCATCCTTATTATCGGCGCCGGCCCCATCGTCATCGGCCAGGCGTGCGAATTCGACTACTCTGGCGTGCAGGCGTGCAAGGCGCTGCGCGAGGAGGGCTATCGCGTCATCCTCGTCAATTCCAACCCGGCGACGATCATGACCGACCCGGAAATGGCCGATGCGACCTACATCGAGCCGATTACCTGGCAGGTTCTGGAAAAAATCATCGAAAAGGAGCGCCCCGATGCGTTGCTGCCGACGATGGGCGGGCAGACGGCGCTCAATTGCGCCCTGGATCTGGCGCGCCACGGCGTGCTGGAAAAATATGGCGTCGAAATGATCGGCGCCCGCGCCGATGCCATCGAAAAAGCCGAGGATCGCCAGAAATTTAAGGCGGCAATGACGAACATTGGCCTGGAGTCGGCGCGTTCCGGCGTTGCCCACTCGATGGCCGAGGCGCAGGAAATCCAGGCGACGATCGGTTTCCCCGTGATCATCCGTCCTTCCTTTACGCTCGGCGGAACGGGTGGCGGGATTGCCTACAACCAGGAGGAGTTTCTGGCGGTTTGCAAACGCGGTTTTGAGGCCAGCCCGGCGCACGAACTGCTGATCGAGGAGTCCCTGATCGGCTGGAAAGAAATTGAGATGGAGGTGGTGCGCGACAAGAAAGACAACTGCATCATCGTCTGCTCGATCGAAAATCTCGACCCGATGGGCGTGCATACCGGCGACTCGATCACCGTCGCGCCGGCGCAGACGCTGACCGACAAGGAATACCAGCTCATCCGCAACGCCTCGATCGCCATCCTGCGCGAGATTGGCGTCGATACCGGCGGCTCAAACGTGCAGTTCGCTGTCAGCCCGAAGGACGGGCGCATCATCGTCATCGAAATGAATCCGCGCGTTTCGCGCTCTTCAGCGCTGGCCTCCAAGGCGACCGGATTCCCCATCGCCAAAATAGCGGCCAAGCTGGCAGTCGGTTATACGCTCGACGAACTGGCCAATGAAATCACCGGCGGCAAGACGCCAGCCTCGTTTGAGCCGGCGATCGACTATGTCGTCATCAAGGTGCCGCGTTTTGCTTTCGAGAAATTCCCGACGGCCAATTCGCGTCTGGGTACGCAGATGAAGTCCGTCGGCGAAGTCATGGCCATTGGCCGCACGTTCCAGGAAGCTTTCCAGAAAGCCCTGCGCGGACTGGAGGTCGGTGTCGACGGCATGAACCAGCATACAACCGACCGCGAGGAACTGGAGAAAGAGCTGGGCGAGCCGGGGCCGGAGCGCATCTGGTACGTGGGCGATGCCTTTGAAAACGGCTTTACCCTCGATGAAGTGCACCAGCTCACGCATATCGATCCATGGTTCCTGGCGCAGATTGAGGATATCGTGCGCATGGAGATGTTGCTTGACGACATGAAGCTCAACGACATCGACGCCCCGACGCTGCGTGAACTCAAGCGCAAAGGGTTTTCCGACCGCCGCCTGGCGCGTCTGCTGCATACGAGCGAAGGGCAGGTGCGGGCGCGCCGCCACCTGCTGGGCATCCGTCCGGTCTATAAGCGCGTCGATACCTGCGCGGCCGAGTTTGCGACGAGCACCGCCTATATGTACTCGACTTATGAAGATGAGTGCGAGGCCATGCCGAGTCACCGAAAGAAAATCATGGTGCTTGGCGGCGGGCCGAACCGTATTGGTCAAGGGATCGAGTTCGATTACTGCTGCGTACATGCGGCGCTGGCCATGCGCGAGGATGGCTACGAAACGATCATGGTCAACTGCAATCCGGAAACGGTATCGACTGACTACGATACGTCGGACCGCCTGTATTTTGAACCGCTGACGCTGGAGGACGTGCTCGAAATCGTCGCTATCGAAAAGCCGACGGGCGTCATCGTCCAGTTTGGCGGGCAGACGCCGCTCAAGCTAGCGCGTGATCTTGAGGCCAACGGGGTGCCGATCATCGGCACGTCGCCGGATATGATCGATGCGGCGGAAGACCGCGAGCGCTTTCAGCAGCTGCTTAATGATCTTGGCCTGAAACAGCCGCCTAACCGCACGGCGCGCACCGAGGCGGACGCCTTGCGTCTGGCCGGGGAAATCGGTTATCCGCTCGTTGTCCGCCCTTCCTATGTGCTGGGCGGGCGCGCCATGGAAATCGTGCATGAACCGCGCGATCTGGAGCGCTATATGCGCGAGGCCGTCAAGGTGTCGAACGATTCGCCGGTTCTGCTTGACCACTTCCTCAATAATGCTGTGGAAGTCGATGTTGACGCGCTTTCTGACGGAAAAGAAGTCATCATCGGCGGCGTCATGGAACATATCGAACAGGCGGGGGTGCATTCGGGTGATTCGGCCTGTTCGTTGCCGCCCTATTCACTGTCGCCGGAAATCCAGGATGAACTGCGCCGTCAGACCCGGCTGATGGCCAAGGGGCTGAATGTATGCGGGCTGATGAACGTCCAGTTCGCCATTCAGGGCGAAACGGTTTATGTGCTCGAAGTCAATCCGCGCGCTTCGCGTACCGTGCCTTTCGTTTCCAAGGCAACGGGGCTGCCGCTGGCCAAGGTTGCCGCGCGTTGTATGGCGGGCAGATCGCTGGCCGAACAAGGCGTCGTGCATGAGGTGATCCCCCCGTATTTTTCGGTCAAGGAAGCCGTTTTCCCGTTCAACAAATTCCCTGGGGTCGATACCATTCTTGGCCCGGAGATGAAGTCGACCGGCGAGGTGATGGGCGTCGGCAAAACCTTTGCGGAAGCCTTCGTCAAAAGCCAGCTGGCGACGCATGTGCGCCTGCCGGATCAGGGCAAGGCGTTCATCAGCGTCAGGGATTCCGACAAGGAGAAAGCGGTGGACGTGGCGCGCGATCTGCATGCAAGCGGCTTCCAGCTGCTGGCCACGCGCGGCACGGCGGCGGCGATTGCAGCGGCGGGGATACCGGTCACGACGGTCAACAAGGTGACGGAAGGGCGGCCGCACATTGCCGACATGATCAAGAACGACGAGATTGCGCTCATCATCAACACCGTCGAGGAGAAGCGCAAGGCAATCAGTGATTCGCGCGTTATCCGCGTTTCGGCGCAGGCGGCCAAGGTAACGCTGTATACGACGATCTGGGGCGCCGAAGCGGCGGCGGAAGGGATCAAGAATGGCGGCGGCCTGACGATTTATTCTCTCCAGGATCTGCACGCGCAGATCGTTTGATTAACTGCCCGGCTGCCGGTTTCCGCCGTGCGCGGACCGGCAGTTTGCTTTTTGGATGAAAGATCTATGAGTAAAACTCCATTGACCTTGCGCGGTGCCGAGCAGCTTCGTGTCGAACTGCACCGGCTCAAGACCGTTGATCGGCCGAATGTGATTGCGGCAATTGCCGAGGCGCGCTCGTACGGCGATCTGTCCGAAAATGCCGAGTACGATGCCGCCAAGGAAGCTCAGGGCCTCCTCGAAGGGAAGATCGCTCAGCTCAAGGCAC
>ERZ773077.1152-NODE-1152-length-18695-cov-12.674893_pt1 | contig 18695 bp, 18 predicted proteins | sample MGYA00580612_ERZ773077 | MGnify/ENA primary metagenome ERZ773077 (study PRJEB29015, sample SAMEA2737971) | human oral metagenome | biome: human oral; feature: human-associated habitat; material: dental | place: China | collected 2021 ...
TTATTGCTTCGAACTATGCACGTTCGAAGCATTTTTATATGGAGATTTTAGGGGCAAAACAGCTAAATGAAACTTATCGGGCAGAACGAGATAGTTATAAATTAGATTTAAGTTTTCCTGATGGGAGTCAAATCGAGTTATTTTCATTTCCAAATCCGCCTCAAAGAGTAACAAATCCTGAAGCTTGTGGTTTACGGCATTTAGCATTAAAAGTCGAAAATATTGATGAATATGTTGCTTATCTTTTGGAAAATAGCATTGATTGTGAAGCAATTCGAGTTGATGAATTAACGGGAATGAAGTACACTTTCTTCCGAGACCCAGATTATTTACCCATCGAATTATACGAAAATAATTATTAACGTAGAAAATCAAATTATTATGAGTCATATTAAGAAAAAAATTGGGATTTACTCTTTTTGTGTTTTAGCATCATCAGTTGTTTTAGCCGAAGGTAGTAGTGTTGTATATGCAACAAAAGCGAAGACACCTGAAAATTATGTTTCTGAAAGTAATATTTCTGAAACGGTGAAATATATTGATGGAAAAGGACAAAAAAGTTTAGATCCTAAATCTGCTAAAGATATAGCAGAACTTGCCAATAGTGTTGAGTTTGAAGTATATAAATTTAATGAAATAGCTGCTTCAAAAACAACTTTCGTTTCACCAGCTGGAATTTGTAGTGGGTTTAAAAGTGATGACGGTGTAGACGTAACCAATTCTAGTAGTTATTATATGAAGCCGAATGATGCTAGTGAATATTATGGTAGTATTTTAGGCGCAACGATTTATAAAAAAGGTGAAACCAAAAATTCACAATATGTACCTGTTTATGCAGTAAAGAATGCAAAGGTAGTAAAATATATTGAGAAACATGAAGATTCTAATGTAAGAAGAAAAGCCAATGAGCGGATTAAAGAAGGTAGAGAAACACTGAATAAAGTAATTTGTGATAAAAGGTAACGGCATGAAAAAATTAATTTCTATTGCAGCATTATCGGTTTTAACAGCTTGTACTGCACCTCAGCAAGCCTCAACCATTGGTAATGGTGCAGCGATGTATGATATGAATGCGGTGCAGGATTATAATTCTCGAGTAACAAGTGGTAATACTGTCACTGCTCGAGAAAAAGCGAAAGTTGCACAAAGAGATAGCGTTCCAAATGAAATGAATGCGAGTGATCATCGCTCTAAACAGAGAGGGTATTCTCGTGTCCCTGTTGCGATAATGCCGAGTGTCGGCGTAGGCTATTGTCGTCACTGTTGGTAATTAAATTGATAAAAATTAACCGCCCTTGAAAAAGTGCGGTTATTTTTTTGCTTGTTTATAAGCCTAAAATCGATTTCACAAAAGGAATGGTCAGATTTCGTTTAGCTTGTAGTGAGGCTTTATCCAGTTGAACTAATGCCTTTTTTAGTGTCGTCATATCACGATCTAAACGCGTGAATATAAAATTGGCAGTATCATCTGAAAGTATGATACCCCGTTGATGGGCATTCTGCTTCAATACTGCAAATTTTTGTTCATCGCTGAGTGGAATCAGTTGATAACTTTCTCCCCATTTTAAGCGAGAAGCAAGATCCGGTAATTTAACGGGTAGGGAAGTTGGAGATTGATCTGCACTGACAACTAATAAGGTTTTACCATTAGTCTTAATGCGATTAAAAAGATCAAATAAGGCAATTTCCCATTCTGAATTTCCAATAATTGTTTGCAAATCGTCTAAGCAAACCAGTTCTTGCTGTTCTAAATTCTCAAAAACCGCCGTGGAAAAATATTGTGATTTGCTCAACGGGACATAAATGGCGCTCCGTTGTTGCTGAATATATTCATTACAGAGTGCACGTAACAGATGGGTTTTCCCAACGCTTTGGCTGCCCCAAAGGTAGAAGAATTGTTGTTGTAAATCAGCCATGTTTTGGCGTAAAGAATTGAGCAATAATGCATTATTATCGCTATAAAAATTCTCAAGCGTTTCATCATCAATTTGATGAATAGGTAAAGAAAGTTGCTGATTCACGGATTAATGAGTTGATTTAAAATAAAAAAGAAAGGGCTAAATGTTCATTTAACCCTTTTGTTTGGGAAGTTTTATTCTACTTCATTTTTTGCTTTTGGCAAAATCAAGTTCAGTACAATGGCAACGATGGCACAAAGGCTAATCCCTTTTAGGGAAACAACATCGCCGACGTTGACAAACATATTACCAATCCCGAACGTCATAACTACAGAAATAATGCAAAGGTTACGAGGTTCGGTTACATCTACTTTGCCTTTAATTAAGGTACTCATCCCAACAACGGCAATCGAACCGAATACCAACATCATAATGCCCCCCATTACGATAGTTGGAATAGTCGAGAGGAATGCACCTACTTTACCACAGAAGGAAATTGCAATTGCCCATACCGCTGCCCAAGTCATAATATTAGGGTTGAAGTTACGAGTGAGCATGACTGCACCGGTTACTTCGGCATAAGTGGTATTTGGTGGACCACCTACTAATGAAGCTGCAGCCGTTGCGACACCATCGCCTAATAAGGTGCGATGTAAGCCTGGTTTTTTAAGGAAATCTTTACCTGTTACAGAACTGATTGCCATAATACCACCAACGTGTTCAACGGCTGGTGCGATAGCAATGGGTAGCATATAAAGAATGGCTTCTAAATTAAATTCTGGTTTGGTTAATTGAGGTAATTCAAACCATTTTGCGTCTAGAACAGGTTGGAAATTAATTAACCCTAGGAATAAACAAACCACATAGCCAGCAACAATACCAAACATAATTGGAATCAGTTTCATCATGCCTTTGGCAAATACCGCAACAGAAAGGGTGGTGACCAAGGTAATCATCGAAACTAATACCGAATGCTCATAGCTATATGCACTGTTTTTACCTAATGCCATATCAACAGCAACTGGTGCAAGTCCCATGCCAATAATGATAATTACGGGCCCCACAACAACAGGCGGGAAGATTCGTTCGAGTGCAGCACTGCCGCGTAATTTCACTAAGGTTGACAGTGCGAAATAGACGAAACCTGCGCAAGCAAGTCCACCCATTGTGGTTGGAATACCCCAAGTTTGTACGCCATATTGAATAGGCGCAATAAAGGCAAAAGAGGAGGCTAAGAAAATAGGAACCTGTTTACCGGTACAAAGTTGGAAAAGTAGCGTACCAATACCCGCGGTTAGAAGGGCTGTATTAGAATTTAATCCGGTGATTAAGGGAACTAATACTAAGGCGCCAAAGGCCACAAATAACATCTGTAAACCGACAAACGCTTGTTTGCCCATGCTTTGCACCTCAACAGGTGCGGTTGTCGTTTGATTACTCATTTAGTTTCAACTCTCGGTTTGAATTAACTGAAAGTGCGGTCGGTTTTTATGCTTTTTTAGCTTTTGTGTTTTCACGCACGGAAAAAAGACGGCTATAAATGCCGTCTTATTAAAAGGGAATTATTTCGTCCCAAAAATCTTATCGCCAGCATCCCCCAAGCCTGGAATGATGTAGCCTTGTTCATTTAAGTGATCATCAATAGATGCACAATAAAGCTCGATATCCGGATGTGCTTTTTCTAATGCTTTAATACCTTCTGGCGCTGCCACTAACACTAATACTTTGATATGTTGGCAACCTTTTGCTTTTAACAGATCAATTGTAGAGATCATTGAACCACCTGTTGCGAGCATTGGATCCACAACGATAGCTAAACGTTCTTCTAAGTCACTGGCTAGTTTTTGGAAATAAGGGACGGGTTCAAGGGTTTCTTCATTACGATAAATCCCTACTACACTGATACGAGCGCTTGGAACATGCTCTAACACGCCATCCATCATACCAAGCCCCGCACGTAAAATTGGCACAACAGTGACTTTTTTACCTTTGATACGTTCAATTTCAACTGGGCCATTCCAACCTTCAATAATCACTTTTTCTGTTTCAAGGTCGGCAGTGGCTTCATAGGTGAGTAAGCTACCTACTTCAGTGGCGAGTTCACGGAATTTTTTGGTATCAATATCAGCTTCGCGCATCACGCCTAATTTATGTTTAACAAGCGGATGTTTAACTTCAACAAGTTTCATTTTTTTCTCCCTTTTAAAAAACAAATCGGAGAATTCTATATCAGAAATATTGAATTTCCTAGTATTTTTATTATGACAGTTCGGTATAAAAACAAGGATAAAATTGACCGCACTTTGCTATTAAATACATCCACCACAGCTCCCACAGCGCCAATCTTCCTTATTCACTGCTTGATAAAATGCTCTCATGGTTTCTTCTTCTAAGGGAATATTATGCTCAATAAAGACATCGGAAAGCCAATCGATATTTTCCACAATCCAATCATCTTCCATTAAGCCTTCTCGATAAAGTTCATCTTCGGGATCCATGAAATTATAAATATTATTTGTTCCCATATCTTTATCTCGACGTTCAATTGGCAGTACCACAGGTAAACCGAGATAACTAATATCCCAATGACCTAGACATAGCGTATTGCCTTTTGATGACCAACTAGCGTTGAATGGATTGTCACTCATGTTGAAATGTTATAAGAAAAGTTGAAAAGTAGAGAAAGTATAGATCTAAAGACGAATTTAATCATACTTAAAAGAAGGTAAATGATTTGATGAAGATCAAAGTGCGGTTAGAAATTTAACTAATTTTTCACAAATAAAAAGCGGCTAATTGCTTAGCCGCTTTTGAATAATAATAGATTAAATTATGCTGCTTTTTTCGGTTTAAAGAAAATCATCGTAAAGATTTGCCAGAAGAAAGCGAGAGCACCGAAGATGAAGACAACGTCGCCACCGAAACGAACCCAACGTAGGGTATCGAATAGAGGTTGTTGCATAAATTCTTCACTACGAGCATACCATAAGCCTTCAGAGATACTTGCATACCCTTGAATAATACCAATTGGTAGTAAGCTTGATACGATCATTAATACTAAACCGCCATTTAATAGCCAGAAGCCCCATTTCATTAACTTATCGTTAAATGGTGTATCTGGACGTAAATAACGAGCGATTAAGAATACGAAACCTAATGCTAAGAAACCATACACACCGAATAATGCGGCGTGAGCATGAACGGCAGTGGTATTCAAGCCTTGGATATAATAAAGCGAAATTGGTGGGTTGATTAAGAAACCAAATACGCCAGCACCTAACATATTCCAGAATGCCACGGCTACGAAGCAGTAAAGAGGCCATTTTAGGCGTTCCATCCAAGGTGTTTTTTGTTGCATCGCCCAGTGTTCCCAAGCTTCATGACCTAATAACACTAATGGTACTACTTCAAGCGCAGAGAATGATGCCCCTACAGCAATAATTGGAGTAGTTGCACCTGCGAAGTATAAGTGGTGGAAAGTACCAGGAATACCACCGATTAAGAACAACGCTGCTTCAGTAATGGTTGCAACAGTCGCAGTACGACGTGAAACTAAACCTAAACTTACGAAGATGAATGACAGTGCCGCTACAGAGAATACTTCGAAGAAGCCTTCTACCCATAGGTGAACTACCCACCAACGCCAGTATTCCATCACAGAAATGTGAGTATGCTCGCCATAGAATAATGCTGGGCCATAGAATAAACCGATCGCAATTACTGAGGCGAAGAATAATGCCAATAAGTTTTTATCACCTGGTTGTTTGAACGCATTCACTGTGCCGCGAAGCATTAAGACTAACCAGAATAAGATACCTGCGAATTTCACTGCTTGCCAGAAACGACCTAAGTCAATGAATTCATAGCCTTGGTGACCAAACATGAAGCTCCATTCTTCAGGGAGAATATGCGCAATCGCTAAGTAGCTACCTGTGAATGAACCGACGACTAATACCACTAATGCCCAGTAAAGAACATCCACACCCAATTTTTGGAATTTCGGATCTTTACCGCCATTAATGATTGGTGCAAGGAATAAACCACCGGCTAAGAATGCCATTGCAATCCAGAATAAGGCTGCTTGAATATGCCATGTACGCACTAATGAATATGGGAAGTATTGCGAAATATCAATACCATAGAATTCCTGCCCCTCAACTGTGTAGTGTGCTACAACCGCACCTAATGTGACTTGCAATAAGAAAAGAGCAAGCACAGTAAAGAGGTATTTACCTAACGCACGTTGAGAAGGAGTAAGTTGTAATTTTGTGAGTGGATCGAACTCTGGCATTGGTGGTTCTTTTTCGTCTTCACGTTTTTTGAATGACCAAATCCATACCACAAAACCAATACCTGCAATGAGGAATACCACACTTGCAATAGACCAAATCACGTTTTCTGGTGTTGGCACGTTATTAATTAACGGCTCATGTGGCCAGTTGTTGGTGTAACTTGCGTGAGTATTTGGACGTTCAGCAGATGCTGTCCATGCTGTCCAGAAGAAGAATTTAGCTAAGTCTTTACGAGCTTGTAAATCAGGAAGAGTGTTATCCTTCATCGCAAAGTGTTCACGAGTCACTTTGGTTGCTGGATCATCACCGTATAAAGAGATGTAGTATTGCGCTGTTTTTTCCATTGCCGCTAAACGGGTATTAGAAAGCACAACTGTACCATTTTCAACTTTGCTGCCGCGATATTCTTTGGTTAAACGCGCTTTTAATAAAGTTTGTTGTTCATCATTTAAATCTGCAAAGTTTTTACCGAACTCTTGATTCGCTGTAATGTCCAACCAGTTAGTTAATTCACGGTGAAGCCAATCTGCCGTCCAGTCTGGTGCTTGGTATGCACCGTGACCCCAAACAGAACCTACTTGCATACCGCCAGTAGTTTGCCAAGCTGTTTGACCATGTAAAATATCATCGTGAGTAATCACTTTTTCGCCAGATTCAGAAACATATTGTTGCGGAATTGGTGGTGCTTCACGATAAACTTCGAACCCGTAGTAGCCGAGGATGGAGAATGCTCCGACCAATACGGCGACTAATAGGTACCAGAACTTTTTATACTGTCCCATTTTATCACTCCTAGATTATTAGAAAATACGATGCCTTGATGGTTAGTTATTCCGAGAATAGCCATCAAGAGCTAGATTTTACGCTAAGTAAAATACTTGAGCAATTATATCGACTATCAATTGATGAAAATATTACCTAAAACTGAGTAATTTAATAAGAGGATAGGAAATGCTGAATGAAAAGATAAAAAATACGGTCAAAAACCTATCAGTTTTTGACCGCACTTTATTTGAAGAGGGGATTAACGTCTAAACATGCCGCCTAAACCGCCAAGGCCACCTAAGCCACCTCCGCCCATTAAACCTTGCATGCCGCGCATCATTTTTGCCATGCCACCTTTGCGCATTTTCTTCATCATACGTTGCATTTCGTCAAATTGTTTTAGCAACTTATTTACATCTTGAACTTGTGTGCCAGAACCTAATGCAATACGACGACGGCGAGATCCTTTGATAATATCTGGATTGGCACGTTCTTTTAAGGTCATAGAATTAATGATAGCTTCCATTTTGATGAACATTTTGTCATCTACTTGATTTTTGACATGATCCGGTAAGTTTTTCGCACCCGGTAATTTTTCAAGCACCGACATCATGCCACCCATTTTTTTCATCTCACGGAGCTGTTCACGGAAATCGTCTAGGGTGAAATCATCACCTTTCTTGAATTTCTGTGCCATTTTTTCCGCTTTTTCGCGATCCACTGAACGTTCAAGATCTTCGATAAGGGAAAGCACGTCGCCCATGCCTAAAATACGAGACGCTACGCGATCAGGATGGAATGGCTCGAGAGCTTCTGTTTTTTCACCCACACCAAGGAATTTAATCGGTTTGCCGGTGATTTGACGAATAGATAAGGCTGCACCACCACGCGCATCACCATCCACTTTAGTTAAGATAACCCCGGTAAGAGGCAAGGCTTCATTGAAGGCTTTTGCGGTATTTGCCGCATCTTGACCGGTCATCGCATCAACCGTGAAGAGCGTTTCAATTGGATTTAATGTCGCGTGAACTTGCTTAATTTCATCCATCATTTCACTATCAACGTGTAATCGACCCGCGGTATCCACGATTAATACATCATAGAATTTGAGTTTAGCGTCAGCAAGTGCCGCTTTTGCAATATCTACCGGTTTTTGTTTGACATCAGACGGGAAAAAATCCACACCAACAGATTGCGCTAAGGTTTCAAGCTGTTTGATCGCCGCAGGACGATATACGTCGGCAGAGACTACAAGCACTTTCTTTTTATGACGTTCACGCAAGAATTTCGCTAATTTACCCACGCTGGTGGTTTTACCCGCACCTTGTAAACCCGCCATTAAAATAACTGCGGGTGGCTGTGTTGCTAAGTTTAAGCTCTCATTGGCTTCACCCATGGCTTTTTCGAGTTCACGTTGAATGATTTTTAAGAACTCTTGGCCTGGTGTTAAGCTTTTATTGACTTCTTCGCCTAATGCGCTTTCTTTTACTTTGGCGATAAATTCACGTACGACAGGCAACGCAACGTCAGCTTCTAACAATGCCATACGCACTTCGCGTAGGGTTTCTTTAATATTATCTTCAGTTAAGCGACCTTTACCGCTAATGTTGCGTAGCGTTTTGGAAAGGCGATCCGATAAATTCTCAAACATTTTTAATCCTGTTTTTTCTTAAAAAATTGCCGTGATTATACCGAAATTTGAGCGTTTTTCATCATTTCAAATAAAATTATGGCGATCTAGAGAAAAGATCCGTTAAAATAAGAATAATTCCTAGTAAAGAGAACGCATTATGTGGTTTGCCCTTTTTTCGATTATTTTTTACATTCTTAGTTTATTGTTGATCGCCCCGTTTTTGATGAACTCATTGGAAGGGAAGTTAAGTCAAAGTAAAATCCCGTTTTTTCTGACCGCACTTGCGGCCATTATTCTGCATGCTGTCAGCACTTTCCCTTTGTTAGAGGATCTTGCCTCAGGACAACGTTTTACATTAATGGGAATCGCGTCCTTAATGAGCGCAGTTATTGCCGCATTGGCGACGCTTTCAATGTTTCTCGTTTCCACAATGTGGTTTGTTTTACCAATCGTGTATGCGTTTTCGATCATTAGCTTGATCTTTGCGACATTCTTATCAAGCCACATTATTCAAATGCTTAATCAAAATACATTAATGTTATTCCATATTGGTTTGTCGCTCTTTACCTATGCGGTTTGTTTTATTGCAACACTTTATGTGATCCAGTTAGTCTGGTTAGATCGCAATTTGAAAAAACGTAAAATTCAATTTTCGCCAGCTATTCCACCATTAATGGCGGTAGAACGTCATTTCTTCTGTTTATTTGCGATGGGAGAAGTTTTACTCACGCTGACTTTAATTTCGGGGACTTATCATGTATTACAAGCGGTGACCCTAGAAAATCTGCACAAAGCGATTTTCTCTTTCCTTGCTTGGATTAGTTTTGGTATTGCTTGTTTTGGTCATTGGCGACTAGGCTGGCGTGGAAAAAGGATGATTATTTACGCAATTTCAGGTATCATTTTGCTCACGATTGCCTATTTTGGCAGCCGTTTGATTTAATCAAAATCAAAGAACAGGTCAAATGATCTGCACCCCACAAGTTGGACTGAACAACCAAACAATTGAGGTGCAGATTTTTTATGGGTAAACACTACGCAATAAAATTTAAATTACAGGTTCTTCAACCTATCCTAAAAGGGAAAATGAGCATTCGAGAAGCCGCTCGTTTTTACAATATCTCCTCTGGCACATTAGTCTCAACTTGGTTGAGACGCTTTAAAAAAGTGACATAAAAGGGCTTATTCCTTATAAATCATCAGAACGACCGCCAATGAAACCTAAATATGCCAGAATGCCCCTCCACCAAAAACAGAAGAAGACCATTTATGTCTGAGAATTTTACGGCTTGAAGCGGGGGTGGCTTGCCCCAAAGGAGTTGAGAAAGTTCAGACTTCAGGAAGAAGTCAGGCAGAGAAATTATCCAAAAGTTAAGAGCCCATCATTCCCTAAAAGCGCTATTAGGTATTGCAGGCTTAGCACGCAGTACGTTATATAAAGCATGTGGAGGAAAGGAAACTGTTTGGATCATGCACAATAGAGTGTTTCTTTGGACGATTAAAAACGGAATGCTTTTATAGACGGGAATTTAATACACGAGAGGAGATAGTTAATGTGATAAGGGATTATTTGGATTATAATAATCATCGACTGATTCAACTAAAATTAAAAGGACCGAATCCGATACAATATCGTCGTCAGTCCTTATGTGAATAGTCCAGGTTTTTGGGGCAGATCAGGTGTTTATTTATTCGAACCTTCCGGATGCAGGCCAATTCCCTGATGGCGTTCTTGCAATTTTGCAATCACATCCTCCCATGCCAGTCCTTGATGGTGCAACAACACGGTTAAGTGATAAACCAAATCCGCCGCTTCGCTGAGGGTTTCCGGTTTATCTTGCGAAACGGCAGCTAGCACCGTTTCTACCGCTTCTTCTCCCACTTTTTGGGCGATTTTCTTAATGCCTTTACTGTGTAGCGTTGCGGTGTAAGAGGTGACTGGATCAGCATTTTGCTTTTCTGCTAAATGCTGCTCCAGTTGGGCGAACCATGTCCAGTGGCTGGTGGCTTTTTGGGTGAACTGATGAAAGCAGCTGTCTTCTCCGGTATGGCAGGTTGCGCCGATAGGGTTAGCTAAAATTAACAAGGTGTCATTGTCGCAGTCCAAACTCATATCCACGACATTCAAAAAATGCCCCGAGGTTTCCCCCTTTGTCCATAGGCGTTGCTTGGTACGGGAATAGAAGGTCACTTTGCCTTCATTGATGGTTTTGGTTAAGGCTTCATTATTCATATATCCCAACATCAAAACCTGACTGGTTTGTGCATGTTGAACAATGACAGGCAGTAACCCATCGACTTTTTTCCAGTTGATAAGGCTAGTATTAAGCATCATTTTCCTTACTCTCTGATTTCAATATTGTGTTGACGCAAATAGCGTTTGAGTTCCCCAATCTGAATAATCTGCTTGTGGAACACGCTTGCGGCTAATGCGCCGTCTACATTGGTTTCGATAAAGGCATCGCGAAAATGCACCATTTCGCCTGCACCGCCCGAGGCAATAAGCGGTACGCGGCATACTTGGCGCACCATTTTAAGCTGTGTGAGATCATAGCCTTGGCGTACGCCATCTTGGTTCATCATATTGAGCACGATTTCACCCGCACCACGGCTTTGTACTTCTTGCACCCAATCAAGTAACTGCCAATGGGTTTGGCGGGTACGGCTTTCATCACCAGTATATTGGTTGACCCAATATTTACCGGTTGATTGCTCAAACCAGCTATCGATGCCAACAACGATCGCCTGCACGCCAAAGCGTTCGGAAAGTTGGTTAATCAAATCGGGATTAGCTAACGCAGGAGAGTTGATCGAGATTTTATCCGCGCCAAAAGCAAATAATTGCTCGGCATCAGCGACAGTTTTAATCCCGCCGGCTACGCAGAAAGGAATATCAATGACTTGCGCCACGCGTTGCACCCAGCTTTTATCCACCGTGCGGCCATCCGATGAAGCGGTAATGTCGTAAAACACTAACTCATCAGCACCTTCGGCAGCATAGCGTTGTGCCAACGGCACAATATCGCCAATAATTTCGTGATTGCGGAATTGCACGCCCTTAACGACTTGCCCATCACGTACGTCCAAACAAGGGATTATCCGTTTTGCCAACATTCGATTGCCTCCGCTACATTAAATTTGCCTTCCAACAAGGCGCGTCCAACAATAACACCTGCTACGCCGGTATTTTTAAGCGCCTCAATATCTGCCAGGCTACCAATGCCGCCCGATGATTGAAATTGAATATCGGGATATTGCGCGCAGATTTCACGATATAAATCAACGTTTGAACCTGCCAAGGTGCCATCACGCGAAATGTCGGTGCATAACACATGGCGTAAGCCGACACTTTGATAGTCTTCGATTACCTCTTCCAACAACACTCCGCTAGCTTCTTGCCAGCCGCTGATTGCCACAATTTTTTGACCGCTTGCATTGATGTTGATGTCCAATGCCAACACGAATTTCTCTGCGCCATATTGAGTAAACCATTGTTTTACGGTGGCGCGTTCTTTAATCGCTGTTGAACCGATCACCACGCGGTTTGCGCCTGCCGCCAATAAATCGACAACATTTTGTTCGCGACGAATCCCTCCACCGACTTGCACAGGGCAGGGCGTTGCAGCAATGATTTGGCGAATTAACGCGGTTTGGCGGGCCTGTGGATTTTTCGCTCCGGTTAAATCTACTAGGTGTAATTGCTGTGCCCCTTGGCGAACGTAATCGGCAAATTGTGCGATAGGATCGTCGCAATAAGTAGTTTGTTTGGCGTAGTCGCCTTGATGTAACCGCACAACTTGACCATCAATTAAGTCAAGGGCGGGAATGATTTGTGATGTTTGCATAGGTTTTCCTGTGTAATGTAATCAGTTCTTCTCTTTAGCAAAGAGGGGTTAGGAGAGATTTAGCAGAAGTAATTTTCAACCTCGTGAGAAATTAGACATCCTAATCAAATCTCCCCCTGCCCCTCTTTTCTAAAGAGGGGGGTGCGTGCGTTATTTTAGCTCTGTGGTTTATTTCACTTTTTCCACAAAATTTTTCAACAACAACGCACCATTTTCGCCTGAACGTTCAGGATGGAATTGCACGCCGTAGAAGTTTTCGTAGGCGATAGCAGCAGAAAAATCCACACCATATTGGCTGGTCGCAATGGTATTTTCATTAGGCAATACCGCATAGCTATGCACAAAATAGAAATGGCTGTCCTGCGCAATGCCATCAAATAGCGGGCTATTTTCATCAAAATGTACGCGATTCCAGCCCATATGTGGCAACGGCAAGCCCGTATCCGGAATCAGTTCGGTTTGCCCACTCATTAAACCAAGGGTGGAAACATTGCCTTCGGTAGAGAATTCCGTCATTAGCTGCATGCCTAAGCAAATGCCTAACACAGGCTGTGTGAGATTTTGGATTATTTCAACCAAGCCTAAGCGTTGTAAATTCAGCATCGCTGCCTTGGCGGTTCCTACACCGGGTAAAATTAATTTATCGGCAGATTTAATTTTATTGAGATCATTGGTGATCTCTGCGCTATATCCTAATCGCTCAAAAGCAAATTTGACAGAGGAGAGGTTGGCGCATTGGGTGTCGATGATGGTGATGTTGGTCTTCATTTCTCTTTTTCCATATCTAAGAGTGATATCAGGATAATCGTGTTATAAAACACCCTTCGAACTCGGCAATTCATTCCCTTCAATTCGAATCGCTTGTCTTAAAGTTCTGCCGAAGACTTTAAATAGGCTTTCGATTTTATGGTGGTCGTTGTCGCCGGTGGCTTTGAGATGAAGCGTGGCGAGTAGCGAGAATGCCAGAGATTGGAAAAAATGTTCGGTGAGTTCGGTGCTAAAATCGCCCACTTTGTCGCGTTTGAATTTGGCGTTGAATTTGATCCAAGGTCTGCCGGATAAATCCAAGGCACATTCGGCGCGGCATTCATCCATCGGGAGCACAAAGCCGAAGCGGGCGATGCCGCGTTTGTCGCCAAGCGCCTGTTTCAATGCTTGACCGAGGGCGAGGGCAGTATCTTCCACCGTATGGTGTTCGTCGATCCACAAATCGCCGTTGCATTGTACGTTCATGCGGAATCCGCCGTGAGTGGCGATTTGGTCAAGCATATGATCGAAAAAGCCAACGCCGGTTTTGATTTCGTTAACTCCGGTTTCATCCAACCATACTTGCACTTTAATATCGGTTTCTTTGGTTTTACGCACCACTTCGGCAAAACGTGGTGCGCGGTTGCCGATATTACTTACTGCTTCGCCCAATAATTTTTCGGCAATCAATTCCCATGGCATTTGTTGCGGATGGTATTGAATGGCGCGAATGCCTAAATTTTCAGCCAATTGCACATCGGTTGCTCGATCGCCAATAACAAAAGAATGCGCAGGATCGAATAATTTCTCCTCAATATATTTTTTAAGTAACTTGGTTTGTGGTTTGCGGCATTGGCAATGATCTTCCGGCTTATGTGGGCAAATCAACACATCATCAAACTCAATCCCCTGTGATTTGAATAACGCCATCATTGCATTATGCGGTTTATCAAAATCTGCTTGTGGGAAAGAGTCCGTTCCCAAACCATCTTGGTTTGATACCATCACAAAACGGTATTTTTCTTTCAGTTTCAGCATCGCTGGAATGACGTTCGGCTCGAATTTGAGTTTTTCAAGGCTATCAATTTGAAAATCGGTTTTCGGCTCATCAATCAAGGTACCATCGCGGTCAATGAAAAGAGTAGGTTGCATGGGCTGTTCTCCTGTGTATTAGTTGATTTGTTTGATGGCTTCAACCACTCGTTCACATTCTTCTTTTGTGCCAACGGTGATACGAATGCAGTCTTGTAAATTTAACGCTTTATTTTGGTCGCGCAGAATAATTCCCAAATCCCACAAGGCTTTAAATACTTTTTCGCCATCTTGGCATTTAAATAGCAAATAATTGGCTTCACTTGGAAAGACTTGTTCTACCTGCGGTAATGCAACTAGCTGGTCGGCAAGCCATTGACGATTGTCTAGGGTGGTTTGCACGCGTTTCTTAACCACGGTTAGATTTGTATCGGCAAGCGCCTGGGCGGCAATATCCGCACTTGGAACCGGAATCGGATAAGGTGCAATTACCTTGCTTAGAATTTGAATCAATTCCGCATTGGCCAAAACAAAACCGCAACGTAATCCAGCCAAGGCAAATGCCTTAGAAAGGGTGCGAATGATGGCTAAATTTGGGTAGTTTTGCAGCTCGTTGGCGAAGCTCGCTTCAGGACAAAATTCAATATAGGCTTCATCAACCACCACAATCGCTTTGCCGGCGGTCATTTGCAATAATTTGATTAAATCTGACCGCTTGAGCAGATTGCCGGTCGGATTGTTTGGGCTACAAACAAATACCGCTTTCACGCCGTCCAATTGCGCTTCAATGGCTTCCAAATTGAGCTGAAAATCGGCATCGAGTGGCATAGTTTTGCAGGTAACATTGGCGGTTTCAGCGCTGACTGCATACATGCCGTAGGTGGGTGGGCAGAATAAAATGGCATCCTGTGCGGGTTCACAAAAGGCGCGAATAATCAGCTCAATGCCTTCATCGCCGCCACGGGTGACTAAAACGTTCTCGGCGTTGACTCCGGCATAGGCCGCATAGCCTTCAACCACTGCCTGTGGTTGCGGTTCTGGATAGCGGTTTAAGTCTTTACCGGAAAGTTGAAAATTCGGCGAAAGTGGCGATTCGTTTGCATTGAGCCAAATCGTCCCGTTGCCACCCAGTTTGCGGGCGGATTGGTAAGGGGTTAGTGCTTGGACGTTGGGACGGGAAAGCTGTGTTGTGTTCATATGTTATCCTTTTTTACGTTTTATTTAACCATAATAAAATCAATTGGTTAGGTATTATTTCGCAAAAACTCGGAAATCCGAGAGGGCGTTTGATTTAGCTTACTGCGCATTTAGTTTTGCCAAACGAATGCTGACAGCCTGTTTGTGGGCATCTAATTGCTCAGCCTCCGCCATTACTTCCACGGTTTTTGCTAGATTTTTAAACCCTTCAGGGCTGAGTTCTTGGACGGTCATCCGTTTGCTGAAATCCGCTAAACCAAGACTAGAGTAGGTTTTGGTATAGCCATAGGTCGGCAACACGTGGTTGGTACCGCTGGCGTAATCGCCCATGCTTTCCGGGCTGTATGCCCCTAAGAAAATTGAACCAGCATTGTCCAATTCCGGCAAGAGTGCGCGGGCGTTTTGGGTTTGTACGATTAAGTGTTCTGGTGCGTATTCGTTGCTGATTGCAACGGCTTGCGCCAAGCTTTCGGCAATAAAAATACGACTGTGGCCAAGGGCTTTGTTGGCGGTTTCAGCTCGTGGTAAACGCGCCAGTTGGCGGGCAATAGCCTGTTCTGTTTGTGCGGCTAATTGCCCATTGGTGGTGACTAATATCACTTGGCTGTCAGCACCATGTTCGGCTTGGGAAAGCAGATCGCTAGCGATAAATTCGGGATCTGCCGCTTCATCCGCGATGACCAACACTTCTGAAGGGCCTGCCGGCATATCAATGGCAGTACCGCTTTGCACCACTTGGCGTTTGGCCTCAGTAACAAAGGCATTACCCGGCCCGAAAATTTTATCAACCTTAGCCACCGTTTCGGTGCCTTGTGCCATGGCAAAAATGGCTTGTGCACCGCCCACCGCATAAATGGTTTCCACGCCACATAGTTGTGCGGTGTAAAGAATTTCATCGGCAATTGGTGGTGGGGAGCACAGCACAATTTTTTTACAGCCGGCAATTTTTGCTGGAATCGCTAACATCAAAACAGTCGAGAATAATGGTGCGGAACCGCCCGGAATGTATAGTCCTACGCGGGGAATCGGACGGGTAACCACTTGGCAGCGCACGCCAGCTTGGGTTTCGATGTCGATTTCTTGATTTTGTTGTGCCTTGTGGAAGGCTTCAATATTGGCTTTTGCCTGTTGAATTGCTTGCGCGAGCGCTGGGGAAATTCGAGCGCTAACTGCGACGATTTCCTCAGGAGAGACAACAAGGCTTGTCAGTTTTACTTTGTCGAATTTTTCGCACAATTCAAACAACGCGTTATCGCCGTTTTGCGCAACATTTTCACGAATCGCATCCACCGCCTGTTTAATGCTTTCACTAATTTCTTGTGCCGGACGGGCAAGGGCTTGGCGTTTTTCTTCTTGAGTTAAGTTATTCCAGATTAAAGTTTGCATTGCCTATTTCCTCTTATTTAATTTTCTTTTCCCGTAAATGGAAACAAGGTTGGGTTATTCCATCATCTTCTCTATTGGTAATACCAAAATCGAGCTGGCTCCGATGGCTTTTAATTGCTCCATAGTTTCCCAGAATAAATTTTCTTGGCTGACAACGTGCATCGCGACTTTTGTGCTATCACTGGCTAATGGCAAAATGGTTGGATTTTCAACCCCTGGGAGTAGCGCTGTAATTTGTGTCAGTTTATCCTTTGGTGCATGCAGCATAATGTATTTGGATTCAGAGGCTTGTTGCACACCTTGGATGCGGGTTAGCAAGCGGTCAACCAGTGCTTGTTTTTCTGCATCAAGCGGTTCGGCACGTTGAATTAAGCAGGCTTTAGAACGGTAAATCACTTCGACTTCTTTTAAACCGTTGGCTTCTAAGGTCGCACCAGAAGAGACTAAATCGCAAATTGCCGCGGCTAGTCCAGCACTTGGAGCCACTTCTACCGAGCCATTGAGCAGACAGTTTTTAAAAGGCACACCTTGTTGTTGCATATAGCGACGTAAAAGGTTTGGATAGGAGGTGGCGATGCGTTGATTAGCAAGGGTTTGCACGCCGTTGTAAGTTTGGTCACGGTCAATCGCGAGCGAAAGGCGACAGCCTCCGAAGTCTAATTGGCGTAGTTTTTTGTAAGCGATGGTTTCGCCAGCTGCCAATCGACCGAGCTCTTCTTCTTCCAAGACATTTTCGCCGATGATACCTAAGTCTACGACACCGTCAAAAATCAACCCTGGGATATCGTCATCACGCACACGCAGGATTTCAATCGGTAGGTTTTCCGAATAGGCGATAAGCCGTTGTTCGTTCCAATTGATTTTTACCCCGCATTGTTTGAGTAGAGCAGCGCAATCTTGGCTTAAACGGCCTTTTTTCTGTAAGGCGATTTTGAGTCGGTTTTGTGTTTGCATATAAATAGCCTCTGTAAAAATTATTGATGTGAAATAGAAAAAGCCCTCGGAGGTACGAACCTTCGAGGGCTTTACGAGATTTTTTTCTCAGCGACTCTTATCTGTTTTTCAGGTAGCACCAAACGCTTGAATGTGAATTCAAGTGGTGGTGGTGATAGCGACGATTACCTAAAAAAATCATTTTTTGAACCTTATCTAAAATAGAACTGGACTTGACTATACTGAAGGATAAGTGTCAGCGCAAGCCCAAAAAGAAAAAAAATTTAATTGATGTATTTTTTATTGATCAAGATCATGAATTGCTTTTATCTTGTTTTATTTCTTCAATAATCGAATGATGCGGTAGGAGATCGATTTTTTTGCCGTTATCAAAAACACTAACCTGTTGCCAAGTTTGCCGCAATTGTGCGGCACAGAACAAACCTGCGGCACCGGCGCCAATAATAATGGTAGGAATAAAGTTCATCATAGCACCGTTGTTGCCGTTCGCGAATTTTGAGAAACGTAACCGCTAAATGTGAGAAATTTAAAACGTTTCAAGTTTCTCATTTTTAGCGGTTAAAATCCATGAATTTTGAGAAACAAAAACGTCCTTTAATAATGATTTAAAGGGCGTTTAAATTTTAAGTCTTAAAACTTATAAACCGAGACCTTTGCAAAAAAGCCCTTCCCCCGACAACCGAAACCCAAACACAGGTTTTCGGCTGTTTCCGCCCCCCAATCACTCCTAATTTTACCCAAACACCCCCTTAATCCTCCCCGAATACCCCATAATCAGGCATCCGGGCCGCCTTTTAGGCAGCAACAGGCACACTTAGCCTGTTAGCCGCTTTCAACAGGTTTAAACACATCGCCTTCAGATGGCTTTGCGCACTCACTTTAATCAGCCCAAAATAGGCTGCCCGGGCGTAGCGGAATTTACGGTGCAGCGTACCGAAGCTTTGTT
>ERZ773077.1155-NODE-1155-length-18606-cov-8.859253_pt1 | contig 18606 bp, 10 predicted proteins | sample MGYA00580612_ERZ773077 | MGnify/ENA primary metagenome ERZ773077 (study PRJEB29015, sample SAMEA2737971) | human oral metagenome | biome: human oral; feature: human-associated habitat; material: dental | place: China | collected 2021 ...
CTTCGTTTTTCTTAGTAGGGTTCTGCAAGAGGGCTTGCGAGAAGATGATTGAGAATACATTGGAATTGCCAAAACCCACCAAAGCAATAGCGGTGTAGAGCATTGTCTTATCACTGAAAAAGAACAGTATCGCCATTGAGGCTACCATACAAAGCACACTGAGGGTAAAGAAACTCTTAGGAGATACTTTGGTGAGAATATAAGCACCTGACAAACATCCTATGGTACGGAACAAGAAATACCAGCTGGTGGCAAAAGAGGCTTGGGTAGTGGTAAGCCCTAAACGCTCCATAAAGATAGTGGGTGCTGAGGCATTAACTCCTACGTCTATCCCCACGTGGCACATAATACCAATGAAACACAAAAGTACATAAGGGTTGGCAAGCAGTGCAAAACACTCGGTAAAGGTGGCGTTCTTGCTGTCGTTTTTCTCTTCTTCAATATGGGTAGCCCCCAACCACAAGAGGGTTACTACTGAAATAGCTACAAAGAGCAGGAAGAAAAGTCGCCAATGATTGAATTTATCAAAGCAGAAACTCATCAGTAAGGGGGCAGAAAACGAAGCTATCGCCTTGATAAACTGACCAAAAGTGAGGGAACTTGCGAGTTTGTCGCCTTTTACTATGGCTGACATTAGTGGGTTTAACGATACTTGCATTAGCGTGTTACCAATACCAAGCAAGGAGAAAGCTACCAGCATAGTGGTATAATTGTAGCTGATAAAGGGCACTACCATCGCTAAGATGGTAATCACCAAGCTGAGGAGTACGGTTTTGCGACGACCTATTTTGCTCATCAGTACGCCTGTGGGGACTGAGAAAAGCAGAAACCAAAAGAATACCATTGCAGGGAGTGCTTTGGCAGTGGTTTCGGTCAAGCCAAAATCGTCTTTTACAAAGTTGGAGGCTGCGCCTACAAGGTCTACGAAGCCCATACAGAAGAATGATAGGAGTATAGGCAATAAATATTTTAGATAGTTGTTATTCTGTTGCATACTATGAATGTATTAAGTGTTTAACATTATTAAAAAGGTGGGTGTCAAAAGAGTTCTATTGATGTGGGCGTTTACAAAACACCCGTACATAACATACTTCAAAGATTATTGATAATCAGAGTAGTCAACTTTGCCAAAGATTTAGACTTTGGCAAAGTTACAATTAATTATTTCAATTTATAGACAGTTACATCGTTAAGGGTGAGGGTACCTTTACTGGTATTGAAGCGGAGGGTATTGTACACTTCGGTAGGGAATACCGCATTGGTTTGTACGAGTTCACCGTTGTTCACAAAGAGTTCGGTAGAAGCTTTGTCTACCAATAAGCGTACGTTATAGCTTTTCTTAGCTACCATTGGGGCTTTGATAAGCGTTTCGGCAAAGTTGGCATTGAAAGCTACACTGCTCTTACTGCGGTCTACCGATAGGGTTTTGTTAGCGCCATCGAATAGGTATTTGATAGTTTCACCTTTGGCGTTCTCAAGGGCAAAGCTAAAGCTATCGGTTTCGTTAGGGGTTACCGTGAAAGTGAGTTCATAAGCGCCTTGATTATTGGGCAAGAAGTTTTCGAACGTTATAGCATCGGAGGTGTTGGTACGTGTTTTATCACCTAAAAGTACCGCTTCACGACGCAAGCTCTCCAACTCTTTCACGGGCTCACTGGCTACTACCAAATGCTCGCCATTATGCACCAAACGCAAAACGCGGGCAACAGTCATCGCGCTACGGAAGTTTTCAGTAGGGATTTCATTAGCGTAATCCCAGTTGCTCATCCAGCCTATGAACAAACGACGACCATCGGTGGCGGGGACATTACTCCACGTTACGCCTGCATAATTATCACGTCCGTAGTCTAACCAAAGTGGATAGTTCATAGTATCGGGGGTGAAGGTTTTCCCATCGAAATTACCGATGAAGTACTGAGTAGCACTTCCGCCGTTAGGTCCGCCTGGGTTGATACTCACGAAGAGCACCCATTTGGTTTTTCCTTCATAAGTAAGCGGGAAGAGATCGGGGCATTCCCACACGCCACCGTGTCCGCCTAAACCTTCGCCAAACTCACTGAGGCGTGTCCATTCTTTGAGGTTCTTAGAACCATAGAAGGTAATGGTTTGGGTAGTGGCAAGGCTCATCACCCATTGTTTAGAGGGTGCGTGCCAAAATACTTTCGGGTCGCGAAAGTCGATGATATTAGCATCAGTGAGGACGGGGTTGCCTTCGTATTTGGTAAAGGTTTTTCCGCCATCGAGGCTATAAGCGATAGATTGGGTTTGGCGGTCGCCTGCAGAAGTGAAAATAGCCACCATAGCGCCTTTGCCAAAGCCGGCTGTGTTATCGTGGTCAATCACAGCACTGCCTGAGAAAATCGCTCCTAACTTATCAGGGGCTAATACAAAAGGCTTGTATTCCCAATTCACCAAGTCCTTAGAAACGGTATGCCCCCAGTGCATATTGCCCCAGCGCGCTCCGTAAGGGTTGTATTGATAGAAGAGGTGGAATACTCCGTCGAGGTATACCATTCCGTTAGGGTCGTTCATCCAGCCGTATTGAGGGGTGAAGTGGTATAGCGGGCGGTATTTTTCGTTGTAGTTGAAGTTATATTCAGCCGACTGTTTGATTTCGGCTAAGCCTATATCGGTAGTTTTGGCTACTGCAAAAGTAAGGGTTACTTTTTTGCCTTTGTACGCCTCGATAGCGATAGGCACCCAGTAGTCGATTTTGTTTTGGGCAATGCGAATGGTCATTGGCTCGCCTATAAGGGTACCGTCTACCGATAGTTGGACTTTGTTTTCGGTTGCTTGGTCTTCCACAGGAATGAGCAAGTATTTGTCTTTGGCTTCAAAGGTGCGGGTGTAATCAGTCATAAAAACGCTTTTTTGTTTGTTACCTTGTTCGATTTGGTCGATGAGGATATGCCCCCATCCGCCACGTTGGTTATCGACAATTCGGATAGTGGCTTTCTTTCCTTTATAGGGTTTTACGTCCCAAGTAAGCCATTGTAGGGTCTCCGATTCGTAGAGAGAACGCGATTGTAGTACGCTCTTGCCTTCTACCAAAAGCTCAATATAGGTATCGGCGTGGGTACCTCCTCCAACGAGGAAGTTGATGTAATCGCGCTCGATGGTGAACTCTTTTGAGGTTAGTGCTCCGCGAGAGTCATCGCCGTTGTTGAAGCTGTTGGCGAGGTGTTTCCCTTCAAAGCCTGTTACGGGCTGCTGACCGGTATAGCTACCCGTGGCGGGAGTCGCGCCAAAGGCGTCGCCTTCTACCGTCCAATTGGCATAAGTACCCGACTCAAAGTCCTCGATAATGAGGTCATCAGTGTTTTGCTGGCAGGCTGTGAGCGTTAGGACTCCTAATCCTGCTATTAGTTTGTTATTCATATACTTTTATTTTAGCCCCCGACCCCCCGAAGGGGGACAAGCCGCAAGGGTGATGGGGCGGTGTGTTTTTTGGGTTTTATTTGATGTGACAAATGTAGTTATTTTATTTAGTTTTTAGAAATTTATTATACAGTGTCCGAAAAACTTTTTCTTTTAGGGGCGTTTGCAAAACGCCCCTACACAACATACTCTAAAAGCAACTTACTATCAGACCAATTATAAAGTAGTGAAAGAATAATTCTTTTTGCGTTTTTCGCAATGTTTTATATAAAATGTTGCGTTTTTTTCAATGCAATTTCTTTTGTTTAGCACCACTTAGTAACCACTTAATAACCACATAGTGTCCACTTAATCTATACTTAAGAAATTCGTAATAAATTTTAGAAAACGTTGCGAATTCTTCAATTCTTAGAATTGGAAGTTGGCTGTTCCGTTAGTAAAGATGCCCCAAGGGTTTTGGTTCATCTTGTAACAACGGATTGAAAGAGCTACTTTATCGTTCACATAGATTGCTGCTGCTGAGCCTTCTTGCACTATTTTCACAGTGTATTCCTTGCTGGCGTTCGCGGGGAGTTTTATGCTATTGATGGTAGCATTGCCTCCGTCTCTAATCACGCGGTTGAGTTGCAACTCTCCTTTGTTGAGATTAATCGTTACGCGGTAGGTTTCATAAAGGTTACCACAAGCGCCAAACATCACCCCAAACTCGGTGGCGGTATTGGCTTTTATTTTGGCAACTATCTTGTTAAACCCAGTGCCAAGGCGGTCGAACACACGGTTATTGTTGTCTAAGGCTATGTTGCCAAGTGAAGCAGATATGGCTTGTTTGCTATCAAAAGCGGTAGGCATTTTCACGTTAAGGGTACCATCGGCGTTTTGAGTGAGCTCGTGTACCGCCAACGAACCTCCCCAGTGGTAGGCGGCGTTATCTTCATAATTGATACGCGACGGATTCCAGCCCCATATATAGCGGTGAGTGCCGTCGGTAGCGGTTTTTCCTGCATAGAACACACGGTCGTCTAAGTCTTGTTGTGCAGGGGTAATCCAATCGGTGCTTCCTACACGGCGGTATCTGTATTGCACACGGCGCACGCTTTCTTCGATGTTGGAAAATATCAAGTACTGGTAGTTTCCTTGCGTAAACACATCGGGGCATTCTACCATAAAGGCAGAAGGGTCAGTATAAAAGAAGGGAGTATTCGGGTCTTTCGTCCAATTCTTAAGGTCGGTAGAGGTGAATTGAGCTACAACAGCTTTCCAAACACCGCTTCCTATATCAGCACGGGTGCTGAGGAGCATCTTGTAGGCATTTCCTTCTTTAAAAACAATAGGGTCGCGGAACTCATTGCGGTCATAGCCATCAGGAGCACGGAAGGAATGTTGTGTATCCTTTGTCCACGTTTTCAAATCGGTAGAAGTAGCCCAATAGATGATTTCTTTAGGGTCTAAATCGCCGTTATGCCCCGTATAGAAGGCGTAATAGGTATTGCCGTCTTTGAATACTGAACCTGTACCAAGGGCATCTTCGTGCGAACCATCGGCTCCACAAGCAATTGCTTCACCATTATCGGTATAATTCACTAAATCAGTAGTGGTGGCACTATACCAAGGGTGGAAGGTTGCAGGTGCGGGACGTTGATCGTAGAGGTAGAAGATATGAAATCTACCATTATCGTAGAACGGCATAGGGTCGCCTACCCACGCATTTTTGGGCTGGAAGAAATGTTTATAAGTACGACCGTAATCTTGTACGGCATAACAAGTAGCGGCATCGGGAGCTGCATTAGGGTCGTTACTACAATATTCTTTTTTTTCACAAGCTATTAGGGCGGTAGCGCAAAGCGCTAATGTAAGTGTTCTTTTCATCATCTTTATTTATTAGTTTGCTAAATATTCTAAAGCGTTGGCAGTAAGCAATTCGATATTGCTTTTGTAGGTATTAGCGGGTGAATTATCTTCGTTATACCAGTCGTAGCCTTCAATACCTATACAAATGGTGCGACCTGCATTACCTCGTTTGGTATATTCAAAAATCGCTGCGCGGTTCATAGCATCATTCCAGTGGAAACTTGCTAATAACTTAGCACCACTGGCAGTTTGCCAGCCTGCTACATTATTGGCATAATCACCCCACTCGAAGTTCCATAAGGCATTATGTGCTTTGGCTTTTACCCCTCTAGAGAGTAAAAAGGCGACATCGTTAGTACCTGTTTTCTTAGTCAATCCTTTGAAAAGGGGGTGGCTTTCGTTGCCTTTATAGCAAATACCCCAGTCATCACCAATTGCAAATGGACTGTTGCCTTCTCCCCACATATTGTTTACCACCTTGCCGTCTAAGGCAATACCTAAATCGACTACGTACTGTACAGCCCAAGAAGACAATAAGAACGAACCTCCAGCAGCATAGAATTGTTTCATCTTGTTCACAACGGCATCTGCTTTGGCTTCAGCAGGCAACTCTTTGTTGTTATCCCAATGCCACCAAATCACTTTGTAATCGGTAAGATTAACTTTGCCGTCCTTAATGTCACTAAATGAAATGTATTTGGCGGTATCGTAGTTTTCGGCAAGCCAAGTGTAGGCAGCTTTCTCGTCTTCATTGGCGATAGCAGAAGCACTCTTAGCTGTACCTACAAAGGCAATAGGCGCAAAGTTGGTAGGTATAATCTCTACATTATACGCAAAACTCTCACCGCGGTAGTTCATAGTGTAAGTAACACTTTGAGTGAAGTTTTGGGCAACTCCCGAAGTAGGGGTTACGGTAGCGTTAGGGGTAGTGCTAAAAGTAGGAGTTAGCGCAGTTACTGCTTCTCCTTTGGGATATTTCACACTTATTTTACCTGTACTGTGGTCGATAGTAGCTTTGTATTTCCCGATTACAAAGTTCTCTATCTTAGGGTACTGAGCGGTAACAGTATAATCCCAATAGAGATTACCATTGAAGATGCGATACTTGGCACCTTTACTCAAATCTACTCCTGTAGCACCTTTAGGCACTGAGGTAGCTCCCTCGGGCAAGCTAAGGGAGGTGGACATATTGGTAAGCGTAGCCGACCAAGGAGCGTAAACGGTAATGGTTTGCTTCTCCTCGTCGATGATTCCATCGATACCATTGGCTTGGAAGGCATTGATTTTAGCCTCTTTATCGTTGATAAGTTCGCCTTCGTGTTTCTCGTCGCAGCTAAACAAGCCGAGCAAAGCTGCCATACCGAGGGCGAGTTTGTGTACTGTTGTTTTCATATTAGAATCCTGCATTTTGTTTGTAAATACCTTTTACGTACCCTATTTGGTTTTGTGGAATAGGGATGTACTCATTCTTGTTTTTAGTGAAATAAGCACTGCTGAATATTGCTGGGCGACGTGTTTTCTCTTTAGTGAAATAGTCGTTGAGCACTTGGTCGGCGATACCCCAACGCACGAGGTCGAAGAAGCGACTGCCTTCCATAGCAAACTCTAAACGGCGTTCCCAACGGAGTGCTTTGCGTGCGTTTTCTTGATTCCAAGTGATATTTACCCCATCTTGGTATAGGGCAATATTAGCATTGGTAGCATAAGGAATCATAGAAGTACTTTGTTTGGCACGTTGGCGTACTTGATTGATAAGTGGCAAGGCTTCGTTGCTACGATTGAGTTCGATAAGGGCTTCAGCGCGCATTAGGAGTACATCGGCATAACGTATTACGATACGGTTCTTAGAGTTAGCGCGGAAAGGGTTGATATTGCGGAAGCAAGAGCAAGAAGGGTCTACATTCTCTTTGAGGGAGGCATAGAAACCATATACGTTGCTATTGCGATTCCAATCGTTCTTGTAAATCAACTCGGTGTTGTACTTATAAGGCAATCCAGGTAAGGCAACGGTGTGGAACAAACGAGGGTCGGCTTTATCGTTAGCCGCATTGTAATCGTTGTTGTTGAAGTTATCAAAATCGGGCAATCCATTCACTGTTTTGAAGGCATTTACCAAATTCTGGCTCGGTTTGTGGAAGTCGCAGCAGCCTAATTTTTGTGGAGTAGAAAGCTGATCACCCCAATTGAGACTTCCGTATTGAGTACCATCGTCTACTGAGTATTGCACAGCAAAGAGCGACTCTTTACCATTTTCATAGCCCCCAGGTAGGAAGTTGAAGGCAAAGTCGTCTTCTAAACCGTAAGTAGAGCCTAACACAGCGCTAGTATAGGTGAGCACTTCTTGTAAATCTTGGCTGTCAATACCGGTTACGCTATTGTTCTCACTTTGGCGATAGGCTTTGTACAAGTAAGTTTTAGCGAGGTAAGCCGCTGCTGCCCCTTTGGTTGCTCTCCCTTTTTGTGCTTGAGTAGCAGGCAATAGGTCGTAGGCTTTTTTGAAATCGGCAGCTATCTTTTGCCATTGCTCGTCGTTTGGCAAGGTATTAGGGGTAGTTTCATAATCGGCATCGGGAGTATTCTCATCTACAAACGGAATGTGACCAAACACGTTTTTAAGAATAAAGTAGAAGTGTCCGCGCAAGAAGTACATTTCGCCTATACGTGATTGACGGTTAGGCACTTCGGCATCCGATGCTTGTTGTAGTGCTTTCAGTGCGGTATTGGTACGCGAAACAGCTTGGTAACACATAAACCAGAACTTATCGGCTTCCGCATAAGTAGGGTCGATATTTTGAGCTATTTCGTAGAAGTGAAACACTTGAATGTCACTCACATCCTGACCACCTTTATAGGCGTCGTCGGCGCGTACGTTGCCATATATCCAAAGACTAAAAGGTGTATCGTAGTGGTCGTTACCTAAAGCAGCATAGGCAGCGGTTGCAAGTCCATCGGCTTTAGAGATTGCCTCTTTTTCGCTCATAATCCCTTGTGGATTATCGTCTAAAAAACTGCAGCTTGTTGTAAAAAGCGCTGCACATATCGCGGTGGTATATATTATCTTTTTCATTTGTCTATTATTTTTAGTGGGCTAAAAACTAGCATTGAGTCCCATCGTAAAGGTGATTGGGATAGGATAGCCGTAGTTAGGATTTTCAGGGTCTTTACCAGTGAACGATTTGCTTTTGAGTGTCCATAGGTTCTGACCGCTTACATACAAGCGCAACTTGCTGAGTTTTATCCTTTCAGATAGTTCTTTAGGCAAGGTATAGCCCAATTGTACATTGCGAAGTTTGAGGTATGAACCGTTTTCTACATAGTAAGTAGACATACGTCCTTCGTTGTTGTCGTCTACGCTTGATACACTTGGAATATCAGAATCAGGGTTGGTAACGGGGTCGAAAGCATCAAGCAAACGGCGACCTTTGTTACCATAAGTATCTTGTACACTCCAGAAATCGGTGTGGCGTTTCACGTTAGACACCACATCTACGTTCTGTACGCCTTGGAAGAAAGCAGTGAAATCGAAGTTTTTATACTCCAAATTGAGGTTAAGACCATAGATAAAATCGGGTTGTGGATTGCCTATCCAAGTACGGTCGTCTTCATCGATTTTACCATCGTTGTTCAAATCGCGGTAGCGGATACGACCGATACCTTTACCGTTTTGTATAGGATGATGATCTACTTCTTCTTGAGTTTTGAAGATACCATCGGCTACATAGCCATAGAAGTTGTTAGAGCCTATAGGGCGACCTAAACCATTGTCCCATTTACCATTACCGCCATAAGAGTTGATTACTGAAGTAGGGAGCTCTGTAATTTTATTCTTGTTGGTAGCGACATTGGCGTTGATATCGTATTTGAGTCCGCCTTTAGTTTCATTGCGATAACCTACTGATACTTCTAAACCTTTATTCTCAACAGCAGCACCATTTACCCATTGGTAAGCGCCTTCTCCTTTGATACCTGCATAAGGAGGTTCTACTAAGATGTCTTTAGTTTTCTTGATATAGTATTCAGCTGAGCCATACAAGCTATTATCGAAGAAACCGAAATCGATACCAAAGTTAGTTTGGGTAGTGGTTTCCCATTTGAGGTTTTTGTTACCAAGACGTGTACGACGGAATCCTGAAGCTAATTGTCCTGAGCCCTTACCGTCGAGGTCGTAAGAGGTTTTCCAGATACCATTCCATATAAAGTCGCCTGTTACGCCATAGTAAGGGTCGAAGATGTCGTAGATAGCGTAGTTGTTGATATCTTGGTTACCGTTTTGTCCCCAACCGAAACGCAATTTGAGGTCGGAAACAGTATGGTTGATTTTCTCCATAAAGGACTCTTGAGAGATGCGCCATCCTAAGTTGAACGCAGGGAAAGTACCCCAGCGATTATCTTTGGCAAAACGTGAAGAACCATCGTGGCGGAGGGTTACTGAAGCGAGGTATTTATTATCGAAAGCGTAGTTGATTTTTCCGAAGAAAGAGAGCAACTTGTAGCCCGTAGTTGAACCACTACCACTCACACCCCCAGTTGCCAATGAAGGCCACATATATTCAGGTGTTTCTACCGCGAGGTTATTCCCTTTGATAGCGAAATTAAGGTCGTTCTGTGAGTACATCTCCATCCCTGCAAGGGTTTCAAAACGACTCTTGCCGAGTTCAAAGTCGTAAGTAGCAGTATTAGCCCAGTTCCATTTTGTCCAGTGGGCTTGCTCGAGTTGAGAGAAAGTTTTTTCTTTGCCTTCTTCCATAAATCCTGAAACATACGAGCGGTTGAGCACACGTTTGTAGAAGTTGCCATAGTCTATACCAAAGTTAGAACGCACATTCAATCCTTTGATAGGCTGGATATTCACAAAGGCATTCCCAAACATACGCCAATAGTTGTAGCGATTATCTTTATTATCGGCTACGAGGCGTGCAGGGTTCTGACGGTCGGGCAATCCGTTTACAGGTCCGCCCCAGTGTTTGCCATCAGTAGTGCGTACTGGAATAAAAGGTACCGCTATCATTGCCGATTCAGTGATTTGATAAGGTTGTTCTACCTCACTGGTACGGTTTACAGTAAAATTTTCACCTATGGTTACCACATCGCCAAAGAGCTTGTAATCAGTATTGATACGAGCTGAAAGACGAGAGAAATCAGTATTCTTTACCATACCATCGTTGTTGTAATAGCCCAAAGAGAGGAAGTAATTCCCTTTTTCAGTACCATTAGTAACTGAAAGGTTGTACGATTCAGTTACCCCCATACGGGTGATTTCTTTGAACCAATCGGTATTAGAAGGTAACATAGGGCTACCTGTTTTGTCAAAATACTCGCGTGGATAGTACAAATTGTTGAGGGTAGCGTGTCCATTGGCATCGGTAGTGTAATCATAGTGAATGCCTAATGGGTTTTGGTTAGGGTTGTTGCCACGGTTTACCGCCGCTTTCCAAAGCACTTGTGCGTACTCGTTAGCATTGAGCATTTTCATACGTGAGTGAAACATCGATACAGTAGTATAATGGTCGAAATCCACTTTTAGGACACCTTTCTTACCTTTTTTAGTGGTAATGACAATCACCCCATTGGCAGCACGCGATCCGTAGATACTAGCAGCCGAAGCATCTCGCAACACTTGTATGCTCTCAATATCGTTAGAGTTCAGCTCGTGCATACCGCCTTGGGTAGGAACTCCGTCAATAATATAAAGAGGGTCGTTGTTGTTAAGCGTACCGATACCGCGAATGCGAATGGTTGCTTTCCCTGCAGGACCACCATTATCAGTTACTTGCATCCCTGCTACACGACCTTGGAGAGCTTTCATAGGGTTGTTCTCGGAGGTAGACATCATTTCGTTTACCTTTACTACCGATACTGCCCCTGTAAGGTCGGTTTTGCGTTCAGCGCGATACCCTACCGATATGGTAACACCTTCTAAGGCAGTTACTTCTTCTTCTAAAGTTATACTTATATTCTTGCGTCCTTTCACAGCTACGGTTTGAGTTTTGTAGCCAATGTATGAAAAGACCAAACTATCGGTGGCAGCGACGGGATGAAGGGTATAATTCCCGTCAAAATCAGTAGAAGCACCTACTGTTTTGTTTTTCACCATCACCGTTACACCCATCATAGGGCTGTTATCGGCTTTTGCTTTTACCACTCCTTTTACCTCTTGGGCGAAAAGAGCACCCGAAAAGTTACAGAGCAAAAGCGATAGTAAAATACGTTTGTTTATTTTTCTACTCATCATATTGGTATGTTTTTTCGATTAATTTTCGGTGGCAAAGGTAGGACAAAAGAAAGCAAACCACTATCAAAAAATGGTCAATCACTATCAAATTTGTGGCTATTTTTTGATAGTAAGCAATAGCTGTAATAAACTAAAATATTGTAAATGAACAACTTCATTATTTTTAACAAATAATGAACAAAAAATGATAGCGGTTTTTCTATTAGTTTCGTTTTAACAAACAAAAACAATTTGCTAATTTCCCAATTTGCTCATTTGCTAATTCTTTCATACTTTTGTAGTCTATTTAATTCAACACTCAATAAATATGAAACTTCTAAACATTTTTATCATTGCGACCTTGCTCCTCACACTGCAAAGTTGTATCAAAAATGAAGCTCCCAATGCTGAAGCCGATATCCTCACTTGTGAAGTAGATGGCAATGTACTGATTCGCAAACCTGTAATCCAAAATACCGAGATAAAACTCTATGTAAACTCTTTGGATAACGTGAAAAACCTCGCCCCGCGCTTTACTCTCACACAAGGCGCAACTATCAGCCCTACCAGTGGTACAGCCCGTGATTTTTCTACCCCTCAAACTTATATAGTAACTTCTGAAGACGGCAAATGGCAGAAAACATATAAAGTGAGCTGTTTTACTAATGATATTATCGCCCACTATCACTTTGAAAATGCTCGTATCACTGATGGCTACTACACTTTTTATGACACCTCAGTAAGCGGACAAGAAATTGCTTGGAGTAGCGGAAATGCAGGTTTTAAATTTACTAAAAGCGATGCTAAACCCAATGATTTCCCTACAAGTCAAGATGAGAATGGCTACAGAGGAAAATGCGTAAAACTCGTAACACAAAGCACAGGGGTTTTAGGAAAAACTTTTGGTGCTCCTATCGCAGCAGGTAATCTCTTTATAGGGGCTTTTGAAATAGATTTGTTCAGTCCTGCAAAATCTACCCACTTCGGGATTCCTTTCAAAAGAAAACCTACTCAACTTTCTGGCTACTACAAATACAAAGCAGGTGAAAAACTTACCGATAAAAACGGCAATGTAATACCTAACCAAAAAGACAAATGTGATATTTACGCTGTGTTCTATGAAACAACTTCTCAAGTTCCTCATTTAGATGGCACTAACATCAAAACACACAATAATATCGTGCTAATGGCACAACTAACCGACAAGAAGGAAAGTGATAGCTGGGTGCAATTCTCTATTCCTTTTAAAACAATAAAAGGTCGCTCTATTGATGCTAAAAAACTAAAAGAAGGAAAGTACAACCTCGCTATAATACTCAGTTCTAGTGAAAAAGGTGCTGATTTCACAGCAGCTGTAGGTAGTACACTTTATGTTGATGAAATACAATTACACTATGAATAATAAAGTTATGAAAACAAATATTCTTGTTGTATGTTTAATACTATTCGGCAGTTTGTTACACGCTCAAAATGAACGTACTGAAACGCTTGTACAATCAGAAGAAAAAGGTTGGGAATACGAGCTAAAAGCGGGCGTAAACATCGGGGGAGCAAGCCCTACGCCCCTTCCTGAAGAAATTCGCAAAATAAAAGGGTACAGCCCCAAATTCAACGGCTCTTTTGAAGGTACTGCCACCAAATGGCTCACCCCTAAATGAGGTATCTCAGCAGGTTTGCGCTTAGAAGAAAAAGGTATGGAAACTGATCAAATGTAAAGAACTACGGAATGGAGATTATAGAACAAGGTAACCACGTGGCTGGTTTTTGGACAGGCGATGTGCATACAGTCTATAAAAGTTCATTCATCACCTTACCTATAGCAGTGAATTATCGCCTTGCAAGCCGTTGGAAAATTCATTTGGGAATATTCGCTTCTTACCGTATGGACGGCAATTTCTCTGGCTATGTAACCGAAGGTTATTTACGTGAAGGTAGCCCAATAGGCGAAAAAGTAAGTTTTTCTAACGGGCAAACCGCTTCTTATGATTTTAGCAATCATCTCCGCCATTGGCATTGGGGCGTACTGATAGGAGGCTCTTGGCAAGCGTTCAAGCATTTCAATATCAATGCTGAACTCACCTACGGAACAAATAATATCTTTAAAAAGGACTTTAAAACAATTACTTTTGATATGTATCCTATCTATATGAATATAGGTTTTGGGTATCACTTTTAAGCACTTTATAATATCTTAATCCTTAAAGGAAATATATGACAAAGTTATTTGTAAAAAATATGGTCTGCCATCGTTGTATAATAGTACTCGATGAACAGTTAAAAGCATTAGGTTTAACACCACAAAGCATCAATTTGGGTGAAATTACTTTTACACAGGAACTTTCTTCTGATGAGATACAAGCTATCAAACAAGCTCTCTTACCCTTAGGATTTGAGGTGATGAACGATAAGAAAAGTGTTCTTATTGAAAAAATTAAATCTATCATTATCAATTTGATACATAACCAAGACAACAAACTATCGTTTAACCTTTCTGAAATACTCAGCAGTGAATTAGGTCGAGATTACGGGGCTTTATCGCGTTTGTTTTCTGAGGTAGAAGGCAGAACTATTGAAAAATTCTTTATTGCTCAAAAGATTGAGAGAGTAAAGGAACTCTTAGTATATGACGAACTGACGCTTAGTGAAATAGCTTATCAACTCAACTATTCAAGCGTAGCGCACTTAAGCAATCAGTTTAAAAAAGTTACAGGACTCACCCCTAGCTTTTTCAAGCAGATAAAAGATAACAAACGTAAGTCTTTAGATGAGGTTTAGAATCTTACAAATTAAATACAAAATTGTGTAATATCCAAGTAGATGTTTTGCTGTATCTTTGCAGCGTAAAACAAATAACTTTTTAACATTTACAATTTATGGAATACAATATAGAAGGTATGGGGTGCACAGGTTGTGCCAATACCATACAAAAAAAGCTCTCTGAAGTAGCAGGCGTAACAGCTGTTACCGTAGATTTCGCTACTAAAAAAGCTACTGTCGAAACTGATAGAGAAATCCCTTTTGAAGCTCTTGAAAAAGCCTTAGAGGGTACTCATTATAGCATTCATCAGTCTTCAAATTCTGAAGGCTCTGGTGTTTTCTATTGTCCTATGCACTGCGAAGGTGATAAAACCTACGATCACCCTGGTGATTGTCCTATATGTGGTATGGATTTAGTAGAGCAAGTAGGGGGAGCTCAACAACATCATCACCACCAAGAGTCTCCCAAAAAAGTTAAAGGCAATGGCGTTTTCTATTGCCCTATGCACTGCGAGGGCGACAAAACCTACGACCACCCCGGCGATTGCCCCGTGTGTGGTATGGACTTGGTTGAACAAGTAAGCTCAAAAGTATCTCCCCCCCCTTCGGGAGAACAAGGGCAAAACAGAAAGTTACGTCGTAAGTTCTGGGGGGCTGTAGCCTTTACGCTTCCTATCTTTATCATCGCAATGAGCGGAATGTGGCACAACAATCCGCTGTATGAGTTAATGCCTATAAGTGCGTGGAATTGGGTGCAGTTTGCACTCTCCTTGCCTGTGGTGTTCTATTTCTGTTGGGTATTTTTTGAAAGAGCTTGGCGCAGCATCCGCACCTTGCGCTTCAATATGTTTACCCTCATTGGGATAGGTGTTGGCGTAGCGTGGCTTTTCAGTGTTGTAGGTCTCTTAGCCCCCGATATTTTCCCTGAACAATTCAAAGAACACGGCTCAGTACACTTGTATTTTGAGGCGGCTACTGTTATCCTTACCTTAGTACTTTTAGGACAAGTGCTTGAAGCCGATGCCCACAGTCGTACGCAAGAGGCTATCAAAAAACTGTTGAATTTAGCTCCTAATGAGGCTACTAAAATTGTTCACGGCGAGGAAATAAGAGTCTCTATAGAAGAAGTAACCTTAGGCGATTTGCTTCGTGTAAAACCTGGTGAAAAAATCCCTGTAGATGGTGTAATTACCGAAGGCAATGCAAGTGTAGATGAGAGTATGATTACAGGAGAGCCTATTCCTGCTGAAAAAGAAGTAGGCAGTAAAGTGTCAGCAGGTACGCTCAACGGTGCTCAATCATTTGTGATGAAAGCCGAAAAAGTAGGTAGTGACACCCTGCTCTCTCAAATAGTGCAATTGGTACAACAAGCCAGCAGTAGTCGCGCACCTATTCAAAACTTAGCCGATAAGATAGCCTCCTATTTCGTGCCTATTGTTATCACTATTTCGGTAATTACCTTTATAGTATGGTCGGTTATTGGAGGTGAAAACGCTTACATATATGCCTTGCTCAATGCGGTTGCTGTGCTCATTATTGCCTGCCCTTGTGCGCTGGGGTTAGCAACTCCTATGTCGGTAATGGTAGGCGTAGGTAGAGGAGCGCAACACGGTATTTTGATACGCAATGCCGAAGCCTTAGAGGTGATGAACAAAGTAAATACTTTAGTCATCGACAAAACAGGTACGCTTACTGAAGGGAAACCTAGTGTGAGCGAAGTATTTACCTTTGGCAACAGAAGTGAAAAGGATTTGTTACAAGTGCTCTACAGTCTCAATCAGCACAGTGAACACCCTTTGGCAAAAGCTACCAATACATACACTCAAGCACAAGGTGCTACTCCCCTACCCTTTACTAACTTTGAAGCCTTGGCGGGCAGAGGGGTAAAAGCCTCTTACGAAGGAAAAAATTATTTCTTTGGCAATGAACGATTGATGGAAGAAATCGGTGCTCCTTTATCCGAAGAAATACAAACTGTGGTAAAAACAGCGCAAGCAGCAGGAAAAACCGTTTCACTTCTCGCCGTAGAAAAAGAAATCACTGGGGTAGTAACCATCACCGATAGAGTAAAAACCTCTACTGTTCAAGCCTTACAAGAGTTGCAGGACTTGGGAGTAGAAATCGTAATGCTCACAGGCGATAACCCTACTACTGCCGCTGCGATAGCCAAAGAAATAGGCATCAGCAACTACAAAGCTGGTATGCTCCCTCAAAACAAACAAGCTGAAGTAGCGCGTTTGCAAGCTGAAGGAAAAATTGTAGCAATGGCAGGCGATGGTATCAACGATGCGCCTGCTTTGGCACAAGCCAACGTAGGCATCGCAATGGGTACTGGTACTGATATCGCTATAGAAAGTGCTGAAATCACCTTAGTAAAAGGCGATTTAAATGGTATTGTAAAAGCCAAAAAACTCAGCAAAGCGGTAATGAAAAACATACGCGAAAACCTATTTTTTGCTTTGGTATACAACGCTGTAGGTATCCCCGTTGCTGCAGGAGTGCTATACCCTATCTTTGGCATTTTGCTCTCCCCTATGCTCGGAGCTTTAGCAATGAGTTTTAGCTCAGTAAGTGTCATCAGCAATGCCCTACGCTTAAGAAGAACCAAACTCTGAAACCTAACCCCTGACACCTGAAACCTGACCCCTAACACCTAATAATACAATGGAAATAACAAAAGAAAACAGAAAATGGTTAGACGATTTGCAGCTCAACCACCCCGTAGTGATTGCGGGACCTTGCAGTGCCGAAACTGAAGAGCAAGTGCTAAAAATAGCACATAGCCTCAAAAATACCGATGTATCTTTCTTCCGTGCCGGAATTTGGAAACCTCGTACCCGCCCTGGTATGTTTGAAGGTGTAGGTGCCTTAGGACTCCAATGGCTACAACGCGTAAAAGAAGAAACAGGTTTAAAAACAGCGACCGAAGTAGCTAATAAAGACCACGTAAAGCTCGCTTTAGATCACGATATCGATATGTTGTGGATAGGTGCGCGCTCTACCGTGAGCCCTTTTATCATTCAAGAGATAGCCGATGAATTAGAAGGTACTGAGAAGATTATCTTAGTAAAAAACCCCGTAAACCCCGACCTTCCTTTGTGGATAGGAGCTTTAGAACGCCTGCAACGTGCGGGTATTAAGAATTTAGGGGTGATACACCGCGGTTTCTCTACTTACGAAAAAACCAAATACCGCAATATTCCTGAATGGCAATTGGTGATTGAACTGCAAAACAAATTCCCTAATTTGCCAATTATCTGCGACCCTTCACATATCACCGGCAAACGCGATTTGATATTCGATGTATCACAAACAGCTCTCGACCTCAATTTCGAGGGATTGATGATTGAAACTCACTGCAATCCTGATGCCGCGTGGAGCGATGCTGCCCAGCAAGTCACCCCCGAGCGCCTTGTTGAAATAATGAACGATTTGCGTATTCGAAAAACATCTGCCTCAGAAGAAGATTATGTAAGTCAGTTAGGAAATTTGCGCTCACGCATTGATATTATTGATGAGCAGTTATTGGATTTACTCAAAAAACGTATGGATATCGCCGATGAGATTGGCGGTTTGAAAAAAACAAACAACGTAGCCATTTTGCAAAACACCCGTTGGCACGAAATCCTTGGCAAAATGATTTTAGAAGGCGAACAACGCAATCTCAGTGAAGAGTTTGTTATTCAGGTATTCAAAGCCATTCACCAAGAGTCTATCAATCGTCAAGAAAGAGTCGTGAGGTAATTTGCCGATTTGCTAACAACTAAAAATAAAAATAATGAATTATCAAAATGTAACTGATTTGCCTAATAACAATACTGTATTTTTGGTATGGGTATTTAAGAAGAATATAACGAAAAAACTACTAAAAAGCACTTTTGAAAAAGTATGTGGGTTGGTAGGCAACCTCAACAACTCAGTAGCCAACCGCTTTCCCGAAGGTCGTGCCAGTGTAACCATAGGCATTAGCCACAGCGCGTGGCTTGCTTTGGGGCTACCCAAACCGCTCCCAAAAGAACTCAAAGATTTTCAGCCTATCAAAGGGAGTAAACACACTGCTGTAGCCACCGAAGGCGACTTGCATTTTCATATCCGCGCACACAACCAAAGTTTGGCTTACGATATGGCAGCTACTATTAACGAGGTAATGCAACCCATTGCCGACTGTATTGTAAACGTACAAGGTTTTAGATATTGGGATGGGCGTGCTATCATTGGTTTTGTAGATGGCACCGAAAACCCTCGTGGTGCAGAACGCGAACAGTTTGCCGTAGTAGGTGAGGAAGACCCCGATTATCAAGGAGGAAGTTACCTATTCGTACAAAAATACGTACACGATATGAATGCTTGGCGTGCACTCCCCGTTAGCGAACAAGAAAAAGTAATAGGGCGTAGCAAAGAAATGGACATAG